>JAAUYD010010925.1_pt1 | contig 28514 bp, 22 predicted proteins | sample 7278101 | NCBI WGS metagenome assembly JAAUYD01 (sample SAMN14350128, study PRJNA611818) | marine sediment metagenome | isolation source: surface marine sediment (0.6m) | place: French Polynesia: Moorea | collected 2018-08
ATTCAAAAAATCATTCCAATATCTCGCTAATTTGGCGGACCGGTGTAATGTCTGTAAAATTGGGAATATCCCCCCGCAATATCTGCCCTACATCGGCGATTCCTCTGTCATAACCATCTTGGGATTCAAAATAGAGATTACCGATGCAAATATAAGGCGCTGTTTGATCTCCTCCTCCAGAGATTCCCCTGTCAACATCGGCTTTGACAAGGCCGAAAGGCTTTAAATGCTGTTTCACCAGGTCCATGTGGGTCGTTTGATAGTAGTGAAGGTCGAATCGAGCGCCCTCTTGATTCGGATACATGACACTGACTTTATACATGATGATTTCTCCTTTGGAGCAGACTGTTTGAATCAAATCGGTTTAGATTAGGCTTTGCGTATTTGCATGCTGTTAACCAGGGAACAGAGAACAGGCACCACAATCAAGGTCAGCAGGGTGGCGAATCCCAATCCGAAGATCACGGCCACGGCCATGGGCCCCCACCACTGGGACGATTCACCGCCGATATCCCAGGCAAGTTTGCGGAAGTCAAAGCTGACACCGGTGGCCATAGGCAAAAGACCCAGGATCGTTGTAATGGCTGTCAGCAATACGGGTCGAAATCGAACGGAACCGGCACGCAGCAGGGCATCATATGAGGATATCCCTTTGGCCATAAGTTGGTTGTAGTAGTCAATCAGCACAATGGCATTGTTCACAACGACACCGGCCAGACTGATGACACCGATACCGGTCATAATAATCCCGAAAGCGGTTCCGGTCACCAAAAGGCCGATAAATACTCCCACCAACGAGAGTATCACAGATGTAATAATGATAAACGGCGTCACAAAAGAATTGAATTGAGTCATTAATATCAGCATGATGATGGCAATACATGCAAAAAATGCTTTACTGAGAAAAGCCTGGGCTTTGGCCTGCTCCTCTTGTTCACCGCTGAACCGGTATGTATATCCCCGAGGCCAAACGATATTCTGCTGCAAACGGCTGTCAATTTCTTTGATGATGTCATTGGCCAGGCGGCCCGACACATCGCCGGATATGGTTACCACCCGTTTTTGGTCCAATCGCATGATGGCGCCGATGCCACTGCCCAAAGAAACTTGAGCCAGGGTTGTCAGAGGGATGGGTTCTCCCTGGGGTCCGGAGACCGTAATCCGTTTGAGATTTTCGATGGAGTGGCGATCGCGGTCAGGCAGTCGAGCGATAATATCATATTCATCTTTGCCTTCGCGGTAAACGCCTGCTTTAACGCCATTGATGGCGGCCTTGACCGTGTAGGCGATGGTGTACGTATCCAGTCCTAACAGGGCCGCCTTTTCTTTGTCAACCCGCACCCGGATTTCCGGCTTGCCTTTGACAAAATTGTCCTTCAAATCGACCAGCCCGGTAATATCTCTGATTTCTTTTCGGACCTCAGCCGCAAGCTCACCAAGTATGAGTATATCCTCGCCAGAGATTTCGATGTTGATGGGGGCGCCAGTGGGTGGACCTTCTTCTTCTTTTTCAACTTGAACTTCCGCACCACTGATGGATTCTAAAATTCGCCGGCGAATTTCGTTGACAATTTCAGATGAGGGCCGGGAGCGGTCATGGAAATCTTTGAAATCCAAGACCACCCGGTTGATATGGGTGCCGGTACCTCCCTGGGAAAATGGGTCTCCGCCTACTGCGCCGATATTTGAAATCACATAACGGATGTCTTCATATTCGGAAACAATCTCTTCCACCTGGGCAACCAACTGATCGGAGGTATCCAGGTTTGTGCCTTCCGGTGCCTTGATGTTGACATAGGCCCGTTTAGGCTCTGTTTCTGGGAAAAATTCCGTTCCTTTACCGAACATGGCAAATGCGGTTATCGCTGCAACAAGCATCACGAAGCTTAACAGCATAACAACCCACCGGTGTCGCAGGCACCATCTCAGCAGGGCCAGATAAAGCCGTTTGACAAACGGCTCCCTGGGATGCGGGTTGTTTTTCGCCTTCACCGCGCTCACCTTCTGATAACGGGCGGAGAGAACCGGATTGATAATCAAAGCCACAAAGAGCGATGCGCTGAGAGCCAAGATCAGGGTCATCGGCAAATAACCCATAAATTCACCCATGATTCCCGGCCAGAACATCATCGGTGAGAATGCACCCAGGGTGGTCAGAGTAGAAGTAATCACTGGCCAAGCCACCTGATCGGTACCGACGCGGGCGGCATTCTGCCGCGTTTTGCCCTGCTGCATATGCCGGTAGATATTTTCCACAATCACAATGCCGTTGTCCACCAGCATGCCTAAGGCCAGTATCAGCGAAAAGAGCACCACCATATTCAGGGTGACATTAAAACCGGTCAGGAGAGCAAATGTGATAAACATGGAATAAGGGATTGCCAAGGCAACAAAAATTGCGGACTGGCCGCCAATGAAAATAAAAATGATCACAAGTACGAGAATTAGGCCTGAGATGATATTGTTTTCCAGATCGGCAACCATCAGCCGCACGTCATTGGACATATCGGCAGTCAAGTCGATTTTCAAAGTCTGGGGCAACTGGGGCCTCATCTCGTTGACAATACGCTTGACTTCATCGGTCACCCGCACGATGTTTTCGCCGCTGCGTTTTGAGACCGCAATGGTGACACTCTTTTCTTGGTTGATCCGGCTGCGCGTCAAAGGATCTTTAAAAGAATCCCGAATCTCGGCTACGTCTCGCAAATAAACGGGCTTGCCTTCCCTCACAAAGGCCACTATTGAAAAGATCTCTGATGGGTGTTTGAAATCCTCCGGCACCCGAACCAGGTATTTCGCCTCTCCGATATCCATGCTTCCGCCGGGCATATTCACATTGCTGCGCGTCACGGAATTGATAATGCTGGAAAAGGGTACATTGTAGGCGGCCACTCGATCCATGTCGAATTCCACGTGGATTTCCCTTTCCAGGCCACCGCTGATGCGCGCTTCCAAAACACCGGTGATGGATTCAAGCTGGTCCTGCAGATCCTCGGCCAGATTTTGAAGCCGACGTAGGCTGAATGGGCCCGACAATACCACTCGGATAACAGGCATATCTGAAAAATTGACTTCCGCAATCGCCGGGTCATCGGGAAGGTCGGCTGGTAGGTCGTTTTTCGCCTGATCCACCTTGTCCCTAACTTTCTGTACGGCGTCGTCAAGGTCTACTTTTGGTAAAAACTTTATCGCAACCGTTGAAATACCCTCAGCCGATGTGGAACGAATTTCCTCAACATTGTCAATGCCCTTGAGTTTGCGTTCAATCGGGATGGTAATCAATTGCTCCATATCTTCGGGAGCAACCCCCTCATAGGTAGTCGTGACAAATACATAGGGAATGGTTATGTCCGGAAAAGATTCCCGCGGTAGGGTGGCATAACAATATATACCAGCAATAACAATGATGACCAGCAAGGCAATAACCGTTACCTGCCGTTTCAGGGCCGCCTGGTTTAAAATCATTTAACCATCACCCTCATGCCATCTTCAACTTCGGTGTGCCCCTTAACAATCAAGTGATCGCCGACATTCAGCCCACTTGTGACCTGTACGCGACCGCCTTCAATCACGCCGATGGTGATGGTGCGCGATTCGGCAATACCGTCTTTTTCCAAAAATACGATCCGTTCCCCGCCTTTATCGACGACGGCGAACAGGGGTACCGCAACCGCATCGGGTACGATCCGGCGGACAAAGGCAACCCGCCCGATCATTCCCGGCCGGATGTCATGACCGGGATTATCAATGACTGACCGTACCAGGAAGGTTTTGGTCGCCGGATCCGCTTTAAATGCAACAAAATCGACGGTTCCAACCAATGGGCGTTCGGCAAAGGCATCGATCTTAATCGGTGTTTCTTGGCCTTTCTTCACATAGCGAACATCGAGCTCCGGAACCCTTACATTGATCTTGATTTTGTCAATATTGACGATATCAGCAATAGGCTTGCCGATGTCGGCATATTCTCCAATATCCAAATATAAATGGTTGATGATCCCGGTAATCGGGGATTTCGGGAAACCATGGTTGTACCTGACCTTGATTTGCTCAAGATCCGTCAAAGCCAGCTTTAGCTGGGTCTCGCTTTGATCGAGCTCCTCCTTGGCGATAATTTTATTGGCGTAAAGCCGTCGCCGCCTCTCGCACAGATCGTTGGCAAGGGAATAGGCCGCTCGGGCGTGTTCCAGAGCCGCTTTATGGGCAGAAACATCTATTTTAGCCAGCAAAGCACCTTTTTTCACGGTTTGGCCTTCGCGGGGGCCAATCCACTCGACACGTCCGGAGACGTTGGCGGCAACTTTGACATCTTCGTAGGCTTCGGTTTCACCGGGCAGATAAACGACATCGCGAATGGCTATCGGCTCCAAAACGGTTATGGAAACCGGAATTGCAGCAGGTTCGCGGGAATTGCTTTCAGCAATGGCCATATTTTCCCGATCTTGGCAGCTCGTCATCCCAAAGAGTGCCAGCAGCGCAAGCAGCACGACCGGTGTTGTCGTATAAAAAATCCTGGCTGTTTTCATTTAATCCTTCTTTCCTCGGCTTAGTCCCTGGAAGGCCATCCGCAGCAATCTTTCAGGTCGTTGCGGATCTGTCAGCTCCGGCTGAATCTTTTCCAGATTCAAACTGAAATCAATCAGGCCAAGCACGAGATACGAAACCTCATCGACATCGGCTTTTTTGAGCTCTCCCGATGACAGCCCCTCGAAACATATTCGTTTAACGGCTTCAAACATCTGACGATGGAAATTAGGAAAATCATATTCGGGCGCACCCTGTGGGGGGCCGTAAATGAGACCGTGGATCATTGCGTAGAGGCCCTGGTGTTCTTGAATCCCCTCGTATATCCGTCGATAAAGATATATGATCCGTTCCTGCACCGTTCCCGACGCATTGAATACATCATCTATGATTTTAGTCTGAACTTCTGTTGCCCACCTCAATATAGCATAATACAGCCCCTCTTTGCTTTGAAAATAGTAGTATAGAACAGGTTTGCTGACACCTGCCCGGGAAACGATTTCCCGGACGGTAGTGGAAGCATACCCTCTCTCAGCAAATAAGTGGGAGGCCGTTTCCAATAGCCTCTCGCGAGTCCCAAATTCCAATAGCTTGATATTACTTTTATTTTTCGTTATTGCCATGTTTATTTTAAGGATGGCTTGTTGTCTAAATTGCGGCGACCTATCACCGCTGATGACGGCCATAAGAACACTCGACAGATCTCATTCGGAAAAAGCCGATTAAATTACTTGGAAATATTTGCATTGTCAACAGCCAGTATACCTACCGGTAGGTATATAATAATACGTTTTTCTAATTTGCCAAGCAATTATTATCTTTATTTCGTTGTATTCCAATGCTTTTTTTGTAACAAAATGTAAATGATTCTTTCATAGGATCCAAGCGATATAAATATCCCCCCTATAAGTACAGCCGGAGTCGATATTATGGCAAGTGATTTATATCGTAATTTTAATGAGTTAAGAAATAATGAACAACGTGATAAAGATTATCGCTTATACATCCGTGATGTTGGTTCTGCCATTACGATCATTGCCCCTCACGGGGGGAGAATCGAACCGGGGACATCCGAAATTGCCAAAAAAATTGCCGCTGAAAGATATAATTGCTATTGTTTTGAAGGAGTTAAAAAAGAGAACAATGGATGTCTGCACATAACCAGCCACAGGTTTGATGAACCCATGGCAGTTAAAATGGTATCGGCCTCCCGGGTAGTGGTTTCAGTTCATGCGTGTACCGGTAACGAAAAATATGTTTATCTAGGGGGATTGGATATCGTACTGAAAGAAATGATCTCTTATGAATTGAAAACCAGAAGAATCATGGTCCCCCAAAAAAACCGTGAGTTCCAAGGACGAAATCCTAATAATATTTGCAATCGAGGTATTAACGGGAAAGGGGTTCAACTTGAAATCACTCGCGGTTTGAGGGATGAGTTTAAAAGTCGATCTGAAATTGCCGAGGCCGTCAGATCGGCGTTAACAAAATACTGCTAAAAAGTTAAGACTCCAGAGTGTAATAAATCAGAAGATAAAGGTTTCACTTATTTCGCACTTTCAAGCCGCGATTCATCCGATGTCAGGCATTCGCTCCTGATCTCTTTTTAAATTCTGCATGAATGCCAGATTCTCTTTGCTTCTTTCGGCCATCTTGGTCTGAATGTCCTCTCTATCCAAGCCCATCAATATCTTGTATGCATTGTACTTGGTTTTACAGAAATAAATATCAAACGGATTTTTTCGGCCGTCCATGCGAAAAATTCGAATGCCCGGAATATCATCTTTCTGGATAAATTGGTTTTCGGTGTTGATCAGCAGCGGTTCGACGTCGTATTTATTCAGCCAGGGAATGCAGGCACCCTCCATGCCAAGGTCGGGATCCATGATCGAACGAATTTTTTCGGTTACCCCACCGACGGCCAGGATAATATCCCCTGTCAACGAACCGGTCACGCCGTATCGCTGGTTCACCGGTTGCTTGATGTAATCCGATACCAGCGCGATGTCCATGGCCACCGAAGCACTGTCCCCCTCAACACCACCGTGGGCCTGGATGTACTCCACATACATTTCATGGCCCACATATGGCGCCCCGATGTTTTCCAGCACTTTCTTTATAGACGCCCGAACATTTTGTGCAGCGGCCTTGGCGATATCGCCGATTTTACCGGGCGCCACAACGTTGTCAGCATTGCCCACATTGATTTGACAATGAATCGGCAGAGGTTGGCCATACATCTGACCGCTGGATTTTGCCTGAATAACAGCAAGTCCGACCACATAGCCGATGGAGTTGGTCATGGAGCTGATATATTTTTTTAAATACTTCTTATGTTCACCGATTTCTTTAGAGAGCCCCCCTTCCAGACTCAGGTGCTCCTCCAATGAGCGACGCACATGTTGCGGTTCAACCAGTGGTGCGTTGTCCAGAACAGCCTCGAATTCGGCTGATTTGATAACGCCGTTGATGGGACGCAAGATGCTGCTTAATTTTCCGTCCGAAGCACGACAGCGCAGCTCTTTGGCAATTTCCAGTACAGCCGCCTTTGAAAATTCTCTTACGGTCAGCTTAAAATCGGCCGGAAGCGGTCTACCGTAAACATGCTCGCTTCTTTTCCTGACACTTTCATATCCCTCTTTCTCGATTATTTCCCCCCAGGCCTCCTTGAACTCTCCCTCCAGGTTCTGGATCTCCTGCTTGACGTACTGGGCAATCTGTTTGACATTTTCATCGGTCTCGGGCACGGCGCTTTCCATATGGATAATCTCACCCTTGTCCTCGATTCGGCTTAGAAAAGCGCCATCACCCTCTTCCTGCAAATACGCGAGGGTGTCGTGGTTACAGCAGGCCACAATAATATTATCGGCCTTTAAATGATTCTCGGATCGATCCGCGGCGCCACTGCCGGTGCTGCGACCGCCTTCGAGGACATACTGCTTGTTTTGCATTATCTCCAACAAGTCCGCCATATAACCGACTTTGACCATGGTTTTTAGTTCATCAATATAAATAATCGGAGATTTTGCATGGGCACCCAGGTAGGCCCGTTTGTGCGAAGGTGTCTGGAGGTTTCCGGATTGATAAGGGTCATGCCGAAAACCGCCTTTCATATTCCTGGCACTCGGCTCGGCAACTCGGGCCATAAGGTCTTTGTCCTGGCGGGGGTCGTACAAAATTTCAGGAATCATATCCTGCAGATATTTGACATCGTTTTTGGAGCCGGTATTGGTTTCGCGTTGGATTTTCTCCTGAGCCCGATGATTGTTTTCCTGCATGTGCATGAAAATTGATCCCATCCCGGTCAGTCCAGCCGCAATAAATGCAGGAGGGAAAAAAAAGCCGCCAGCAGCGCCCAGGCAAGTTGCCATAATCAAACCAATTTTAACCTTTCTGGCCGATTGAATCTGATCGGAGAGACTGAATTCGTCCATGCTGCTTCGTGCAATTTCGATCGCTGAATTGCAGTCGGACAGTATTTTATCCATTTTGGCCGGATTTTCATAGGCAATCCGGATATGATTTCGGTCATTGCCCGGATACGCCACAATAATATCTTTTGGCCTTAGATAATCTCCGATGGATAGTGACAGAACCTCTTTAAACATTTTTGCCAGCATGGATTTTCCGGTACCAGGCCGACCCACCATGAGGATATGTCCCTTGTTCTGGGCGATTTTTCTGATAGCCCTTTTGGCGCGGTCCTGGAAAATGACACAGTCGATGGGGTCTTCAGGCAATTGAATCTGTGATGTATCGGAAAAGTCACCGAGACGTTTTTCCAATGACGTGGGGTAATCGAGAAGTTCCCGAATCCACTGGTAATCATTTTCTTTGTAATCACTGTTCATTATTATACCCATTGATGGAATCTAGCAGATAATATCTGCCCGTCTCCGTGATAAATGCTTGCTTTAAAAGAGCGGAATACACTTGCGGCAAATTTTTCCGCAGCGGCTCCAGTGCTCTAAAATCATGCAAAACAGAAATATGTGTGTACAATCGATCTTCAGCGCCATCTTCGGGAAGGATATAGTTTAGCGATACCCCGAGCTGTAGGTAGTTTAAAATTGGTTTTATCTGGTTTCTTTGATTTAAACCGACATCAAGAGTTTTAAATACATCCCGGTATACAGCTGGAAGCGCAGTCTTCGCATAATCGATTTCCAATTTCTTATTGAAAAATAATTTGATTGGCGTTGCCTGCCCTTTGACACAGCGATAGAATGCTTCGCTGATACTGGGATTAGCCCTCAGGGACTGCTCAAGCAGCTGCATGTGTTTAATGAGGCTGGAATCGTTGAGGGTAAAATCAATTTTGTCCTGAGCCGTCAAGACACATCCTTTGGGCTCGCCATCCTCTGAGTAGGAAACAAGCCGATAGGATCTTTCAGGATTGTAAGACTCAAAATTATATCCTCTCAACTCGAACAGGCCATCGGCTATATAGGCTCTGTTTAGAACGACCCCGACGTCTTTGGAAAATGATTTTTCGAGGTATTTTATTTTTTCCTCGACGCTGCCCTTGAGTTTCAAATAGGAGAAATTGCCGCCGATGTCATCGCAGATGCCCACAATTTCTACAATTTTATTCGGATCCAGCAAAGCCAGCTTTTTTGGAACGGAATCATAGGATCTCAGCAGTCCATAGAATTGATTTAAATGGGCTTCAAGATCAGGATCTTTCATGCTCGGTATTCGCAGTTTGTAAGGCGAAACGATTAATTCCGGGGATACCTGCGCACCATTTTTTCGACGTTTTGCAGAGCCCGGCAGGATTTTTCGCAGGGATTTTCCGATTTTTTTTAGAGCGCCCTGTTTGTAATGGATTTCACCGCCAATCAGCCTTTTTTTTACCTCGATTGAATGTGGATTCAACAGATAGCGACCGATATCCGAAATCCTGAATTCCTTGTATGGACCGGCCACGTTGCCGTCCAGCATCTCCTTGAGGTCGATATCCGAAGACCGTCCTTCGGAGATAATCCATATCTTGCTTGCGTCATCTGATATGTTATCTTTGTTTGGCAATACCGAATATCCTTTATGTCAATTTTATGCGATTAAATTCTCAGGATTAATTCATTACAGCATATATCGGTAATTTTACTACATTCTTGAAAAAGAAGCAGCAATAATCCCAGAAAAATTTCAAATTGAAAAAAAGACCGGAAATATGTTACTAATTCATCGGATTGACGATCGTATGGGAAGCTGTATGACAATACTTTCTTGGGGAACTTAGATTCAAATGGCGGAAATCACTCCTTTCAGAGCCTGGAGATACAATCAAGAACTGGCAAAAAATATTGGTGATTTGACCTCGCCGCTGTTCGATGTGGCCACCGAAAAACAAAAGTCAGCTCTTTACGGAAACCCGCACAACAGTATCCATCTGTCAATTCCCGCAGGGGATCAGCCGGCAAAAAATGCCGGCAACTTGTTGAAATCATGGAAAGAATGTGGCTGCATCCAGCAAGACGTTGATCCGGGCATATATGTCTATTACCAATATTTCAGGTCGCCTGGGGATTCCAGACTGTATTGCCGCAGGGGATTCATCTGTAAAATAAGAATATATGATTGGAAAGAAAATGTTATTTTAAGACATGAAAACACCATGCCCAAATCGGTCAGTGAACAAATTGAGCTGCTTGCTGCGACCCAATTAAATGTGAGTCCTACCCACGGTCTATACACGGATGAAGCTTTCGAGCTCGAAAAATTTATGGACGAAAGTATGCGCGATCCTATCTGTGAAGCAGAAGACTACCAGGGAACCCGCGACGTGTTGAGCGTCATTCGTGACCCGCAGATCATCAGCCGCTTTGTGAAACTGATGGATGAAAAACAAGTGATCCTGGCAGACGGCCACCACCGCTATGCCGGATCGCTGGGTTATATGCATCAACAAAAATCCGCCAACCCGTCGCACACCGGAAAAGAACGCTATAACTATCATTTAATGTGGCTGACCAACACCGAGGCCCGGAATCTCAAAATTTTACCAACCCACCGGCTTATTAAGGATTTGGCGGGATTCGATGAAGACGCAATTCTAGCAAAAATTGAGAAATATTTCTTTGTTAAACCGGTAACCAATCCGGATCATATGACCGAAATCATTGCCGGAAAAAAATGGACCTTTGGGCTGGTCTTTTCGGAAAATGCCTATCAGGTAAAACTGAAACCCGAAGTTCATCCTACCCTTGCGTGGAATTTCCCACCTGAAATAAAATCTCTGGATTTAACGGTCCTGCATTTTTTCATAATCCAGCAAATCTTGGGGATACGGGGTGAAGATCAAAACAGATCGGAATGCATCGAGTATGAAAGAAGTTTTGGCGCCTGCTTGACCAAGGTGGTCAAAGGTGATGCACAATTGGCGCTGATCACCAATGATGTGCGAATAGACGATGTTAAAACCGTTTGCGGCAGCGGCTGCACCCTCCCTCAAAAATCCACCCACTTTTGGCCCAAAGTAATTTGTGGCTTTGTTTTCAGTTCTATTTGACCGGCATATCTTTCAGGGTCATTCGAAAAAGATATACATTCGTTTCTTCGCTATCGGATCGCAGTATCTTTTTTTGAATCCTAATGTCGAATTCCATTTCCAGTTCTTTGTAAACTTCAATGCTGGATTTTCTCATTTCCCCGGCCAGGATTACCTCTCCATCGGGTTTAAGACAGTTTTTAATCAGTTTCATAATCGATGGACATTCTTCCGGTTTATAGGTCACCTCGGATGCCACGATAGAATCGAATCGCCCTACAGTAGGCGGGCGATTCCAGTCCAAATCGATAATCGGCAGCCGGGGAAATCCGTTGATCAGGGCATTGGCCTTCGCAAACTCAAGCGCATCATCGTCATGTTCCGACATCGCTATACAATGGCCAAATGCGGTCGCAGCGATGCTAACCAATCCGACGCCGGCACCAATTTCCAGGAATTCCTTTTTCGAGACCACCGGCATCGCTGCGAGATGGTCAGCCAGAACCCAGGAGGACTGCCATATTTTAGCCCACAGTGGAAATTCATGAAAAACATTATCGGCGTCGATAAATCCGGCCAATGATTTTGGTAGCAAAATTTGAAACTTTCGCTCTCTAACTACCACTTCGGTGATTTCGGTATCATAGGCCTTATGAAACGAATCCAATGAAAACATAGATCCTCCTTAACGCATTTTACAGAAAATGTAGGGGAAACGGTCTATCGGATTGAGCTGGTCCGTCTCAAAGGGCAGGGCTTCGTGGCATCCGATGATGAACAGTCCACCGGCTCTCAGACACCTTAGAATTCGATTAACCGTTGTTTTTTGCTGCTGTGGCCGATAATAAGTCAGGATATTATTGCGCATAAAAATGATGACAAAATCCCTACCTGGCGGCTTATTATTGAGATCATGTATTTTCCAGCAGATATCGCTTTTTAGTTCATCTTTGATAACAAACTGATTTTTGGCTCCTATGAGCCTATCAAAATGCGCAGCCCGATCTCCAGGGTCAACCTCCTTTAGACTTCCGAGACTGTAAATCCCACCCATGGCGTTCTCCAGATACTGGGGATTTTTGTCTGTCGCCACCAGCTTCAGTTGCGGCATGGATTCAGAGTGTTGTTTGAGACGCTCCCAGATGACCTTGAAGCTGTAAGGTTCCTGCCCACAGCCACAACCCGCCGACCACACATTTATTTCAGAAGGATTTTCGGCAATAATCGCTGGTAGCCAACTTTTTTCAAGCATCTGCCAGAATTTTCGATCGCGAAAAAAACGGCTGATGGAGACCGTCATCAGCAATTCGCATTCCTGTTTTCGGTCGGGGTGCTGTTCCAGCACCCGAAGATAAGCTGAGATATTTCGACAATTGAGCTGTTGCATGTGTCGGTGAATTCGTTTCTTTATCCCTTTTCTAACCTTGCGATACCCCGACCAGGAATAATCCAGGTAAGCCAATAGCCTGCGTAGTTGGTCATCATCCATAAGAAATTCTAGAACTAAATTCTCGATAACGTTCAACAACCCGACAAGAAGTCACAAACTGTTGTATTCGAACATATTTTAATAAGTATGCTTGTTTAAATCATTTTTGGTCATTATATTAGAGCATTTGATTTGTGTACACAGATAAAAGGAGGCAAAGGATGTCGGATACCGAAATCTATGATTTAATTATTGTCGGGGGCGGCCCCGGCGGCCTGTCAGCCGGTATTTATGCAATGCGTGCGGCGTTGAAGACAATTCTCATTGAAATGGGTGCACCCGGCGGTCAGGTGAACAACTCCGACTCGGTAGAGAACTGGCCCGGAGACGAACATATTGGCGGCGCCGAACTGGCCATGAAATTTTCACTGCACGCCCAATCCTACGGTTTGGAAATCCGTTCAGACGAGGTGGTGGGATTAGAGCCAGGTCTGGATTTTCACACGGTCCAATTTGCAGACGGAAGCGCCTTGCAGTCCCACGCGATTATTTTGGCCACCGGTGGAAACCCCCGCAAACTTGATATACCAGGAGAAGATGAGTTGTATGGCAAGGGAGTCTCTTATTGCGCGGTGTGTGATGGATTTTTCTTTCGTGATAAAACGGTTGTGGTGATCGGAGGTGGCGACACGGCGGCTGAAGAATCGCTTTACCTGGCCAAACTGGCAAAGCAGGTTTATATCGTCCACAGGCGGGATGCGCTGAGAGCCGGCGCACTTTTGCAGCAACGCGTCAAGGCCGAATGCAATATTGAAATTCTGTGGAATTCGGTGGCCACCGCTATCAAAGCGGATGACGAGGGTGTCCGGGCAGTGGATCTTAAGGATACCCTGACCGGTGATCAGCGTGAGCTATCCACGGATGGTGTTTTTATTTTCATCGGGTTTAATCCCGCCAATAAACTGGTTCCGGCTGGCTCGAACATGAATGCAGACGGATATGTGGTCACAGACAACAAGTGCGAAACCAATTTTCCCGGTATTTACGTTATAGGTGATCTGAGGGAAAAGTATGCCAGACAAATTGTCTTGTCGGCTGCCGATGGCTGCACAGCGGCTCTGGCGGCAGCTCATTATGTTGAAACACGCAAAACCAGCGAGACCTGTGAATTACCATCCGAATTGCAGGATCTGGCTTCCTAGTAGATCCATGGGGCGCTCAATAGCAAATTCGCCGGGCTGGAATAGTCGGCGATTTGAATGTTAGAGTTTTTGAGGTTCAATTATTTTTGGTCAACCCCCTCCGATAAAACTAAAAAATCAGTATACTTTAGGCTGTCATTAATGTCTGGTAGGAGCGGCTTTCCAGCCGCGATGATTCCTTTTTTCCTGAAATTGGTCATCATTGGTGGCATGTTGCTGGGGCTTCCCCTGGTCGGGGTATTCCTGGCTGGCTATCCGGTGAACCGCTATCTGGAATTTCCGCCAAAAACGAAGTATATCGTCCATGCGCCGTTTTCGTGGCCGGCTTTTGTCATTTTTACTTTTATTATTCTGGCATTTGTCCTGCCCGTCGTCTTTTATGGAATTCGAGGATATAAAAATGGACGGCTAACCGCCGTTCGTTCCGTGACATGGCCTTTTCCTCTTTGGGGATGGGTTGGTTTGGCCATCGGCATTGTCGCCTGGATCCTGGCGTGGACACGATTTTCATGGTTTGTCTCTTTTCAGCCACACACCTTCACCCCCCTATGGCTATCTTATATAGTGGTCGTCAATGCCTTATGCGTCCGCCGAACCGGAAACAGCTTAATAACGGACCGACCGGGATTCTTTCTGCTGCTGTTCCCGACGAGCGCCGTTTTTTGGTGGTTCTTTGAATACCTGAATCGTTTTGTTCAAAATTGGTATTACACAGGGACGGAGTTCAGTCCCTGGGCCTATTTTTGGTATGCGACCCTGCCTTTTTCCACCGTGCTGCCGGCCGTGCTGAGTACCAAGCAGTGGCTTCATTCCGCAAACTGGATCAACCAGGCATACGGCGACATCCAACCAATAAGATGGCCCAATCCCACAAAGATTGCCGAGTGCATCCTGCTCCTGTCGGCCGCCGGATTGGCCGGAATTGGTATCTGGCCCAACTATTTATTTCCCTTGCTGTGGATATCTCCCCTGCTGATCATAGTCTGCCTCCAAACATTGATGAAAGAGCGCCAGGTTTTCTCGTCAATGGCGACAGGCGACTGGGGCAGCGCTGTGGCGGCAGCATTGGCCGCATTGGTTTGTGGATGTTTCTGGGAAATGTGGAACTATTTCAGCATGGCCAAATGGATGTACAGTGTGCCCCTGGTAAATCGATTTTTTATCTTTGAAATGCCGTTTCTGGGTTATGGGGGCTATCTTCCCTTTGGTTTGGAATGCCTGGCAATCGGCAATATGCTCGAAAAATTGTACAATTCATTTCACATTTCGGGACGCCCTCTGCCGGAGAAAAGCCTTCCAACTAAGTCATGACTTAAAACATCCAATGGTTTGCATCCGAATCTGTACAGGTATCACCATGTCGTATCATGCGGGTTGTAATGATCCCTTTAATGCTTAGTTTAATTTCCTGATCGTCAGGAGTAGCAGACGAAAATTTCACATTCGCTGGAAGGTTATCTATACATTGATCAGCAAGTGGTCATGGTTAAACACGAGGGCAGTAAGATGAGTCGATGGCGGGCGTGATTCCAAGGCCAAGGAGGATGTGTATGGCCTTTGTTACCATACCGGGATTAAAGGGGAAGGTGTTCATCCCCCAAGAATCCGACAGGGTCTATAAAAAAAAACCGTGTAAAGATTGTTTTTCCTGCCAGCAATGCAGTGAGGATCGTTGCAGGGTATGCATTGGTCAGCGGCGCAGCCGATGCGAACAGCACTCCCCTGAAGAATTCAATGGACGTGAGGAAGATAGAATATAACCGGGAGTGGGTAACGACCTCTGAGACACGTCAAAGTAGGTAAAGATAAAATTCAGAACGATTAGCTCAAATTTGTGTTGGTTGACACAATGTTTGACTTCTTTGGTGCATAGGAATCTACGGCACATCAATGGTTCTGAATTTTGATGAATGCAAATTCATTCCACCGACGTAGGCCTTAATCTCCAAATCCCAATATCTCTCATCCGGGAGAAATCACAGGTAACTGAAAGCTGAAGGTCGTACCGGAATCGATTGAGCTGACCACATCTATTGACCGGTCGTGCAACTCAAGGATTTTTTTGGTAATTGCCAATCCCAAGCCGGAGTGCCCCCTATCGGATCGGCGGCTCTTATCCAGTTGATAAAATCGGTTGAAAATTTGGGAAAGCTCTTCTGCAGGGATACCGCAGCCGGTGTCAGTTACCTGGACTGCAATATCATCTGCTGTAGGGCTAAGCTCCAAACTGATGGTGCCGCCACGGGGAGTATTTTGAATGGCGTTCTCAATCAAATTTTCCAAGACGCGCTCGATCAGGCCAATATCGGCATTGACTGCGGGAAGGCCTTGTTCTATTTTTGTTGAAATAGCGATCTGCTTTTCAGCGGCCTTTAATTGAAATTTCTGGGTCACGTCATGGGCAAGTTCACTGATGTTGAAAGCTTCGCGTTCAACCTTTATGTCGTAGGAATCCAATTTTGCCAGCTCTAAAAGCTCGCTCACCAGCTTACTGAGCCGTTCGCAATGTTTGATGGCTGTTGTCAAATAACTTCGACGGTCTTCGGGCCCCAGGCTGTCTTCTTTGAGTAGCAATGTTTCGATATAACCCTGCAATGTTGCCAAAGGAGTTCGCAAATCATGGGAGACATTGGCGATCAACTCGCGGCGGGTAGCATCGGCTTTTTGCAATTGTTCCATCTGATCTTCAATTCTTGCCGCCATCTGGGTAAAGGTTGCGCCCAGGCGGTCGATTTCATCGGCCTTGGGTCCGCTTTTGCGTGGGAAAAAATCGATTTGTGTTTGTCGGGCACCACTTTTAAATGCGTCCATCACATTGGCTAGCCGCTTAAGTCTGCCGGTCAGGGAGGCAAATAAAACCAGCCCGGCCACCAAGGCAAACAGCAGGCTTGCCAAAATCATCCAAACACTAAGCTGCAGAATATAGCTGGCCTTTAATTTTTGAACCACGCTGTCGTAGGTTTCGCCTCCTAAAATTACATATAGATAGCCCTGAAGTTTTCCTTTTTCTGGAATTCGGGCGGCAGTAAAGACCTTTTCCCCGCCGGGGCTTCGAGGATCATCGCCCAGCACGGGAATGGTGGCATGACCCTCAAGTAATTTCTGGACGGGCTCCAGGTTTACATTTTTGCGTTTGACCTTGTCGGGATCGGCTGAAAAAGCCAGAATGGCACCCTCGGCGTCTAAAAGATAGACTTCGATACTAGGATTTATCACCATAAGCATATGAAAAATATCTTCCAAGGCTTCCTGATTGACGCGGTTTTCCTGCATCAAAAGCCTTTCGGCGACAATGTGATCGGCCAATTTGTTGTTGAGCCGCTGATTGACCTCCTGCTGATACATGTCGGTGGTAAACATCGTCACCACAATAATAGCCAGCCCGACAAGACAAAAAAGGCCGGATAAGACAGCCGCCAGTTTTGAATACAAGGATCTAAACATCATTAAACTCCGCAAATTTGTATCCAACGCCCCATACAGTTAAAATATAGTCTGGCTGGGCAGGGTTTGCTTCGATTTTGGCACGAAGTCGATTGATATGTGAATTAACGGTATGCTCATAGCCGTCATGACCGTATCCCCAGACCTCACCCAACAGTTGCGAACGCGTAAAGACCCTGCCGGCATTCTGTGCGAAATGCAGCAACAAATCGAATTCCTTGGCGGTTAGATCGATGGTCTTGCCGGCTAAACTCACCTTGCGGCTGTGCGGTTCAATAACCAGGTCGGCAGCGTGGATGGGTGCTGGGTTGTCAGCTTGGTGGTCGGGTTTCAGCTCGTCGATGCGTCGAAATATAGCCTTGACCCTAGCCATCAGCTCCCGGATACTGAAAGGTTTGGTGACATAATCATCCGCTCCGATTTCGAGACCGAGAACCCGATCCAATTCCGCCGCTTTGGACGTCAACATCAGAATCGGCGTATAGGCGGGCTGGCCGCGCAGGCGACGGCAGATTTCCAATCCGTCCATGCCGGGCAGCATCAGATCCAGAATAATCAGGTCATAGGAGTTTGCTTGAATTTGAGTCCAACCAGTATTTCCGTCAAATGTCAAATCGACATCATAATGAAGGTCTCGCAGGTGCAGCTCAAGCAAACGGGCCAGGTCCTGGTTGTCTTCGACAATGAGAATTTTTCGGGGCAAGTCATTCTCCTCTGAAGATCCGAAGCGCAGAATATGTCATTGCGGCAGGTTATCCATTCGATTTTGAAGCGGCCGTTAGGGCAATGATTGCCATCTCCACCTGTCCCTTCCACTCCAATGCCGTAAGTTTCCATTGTTCGCATTCATCCGGATCGGCATCTCGCTCAAAAGCGGCATGCGCCTCACTTAATGATAGATGATCATAGCACCAGGCGGCAAATGAATCATCCGCCAGGTGCGTGGAGGGACTGGTATGAGGTTCGGCAGCGATGCAAGCCCTCAGATCTTCAGGTGTATACGCCGTCATGTCTATAATCGATGTAAAGGGTTCCGTTTAAGTGGTCGATTTCATGTGCTAGCAAGGCTGCATAGTCATTCATAGCTGAATATATATATTCCCGGCTGTCAAGACCCCTAAATTTCACCTTGATAAAATCGGGGCGTTTGATGGCTATAGGTTCGGTATCCGGCAGGGACAGGCAGCTTTCGTAGCCGGAATAAGTTCCATATTCATCAACTACCTCCGGATTGATCAGCGCCTGGATCTCTCCATAAAGACCACAAACAATCAATCGCTTTGAAATCCCAACTTGGGGTGCTGCCAGGCCTCTGCTCAGAAATGCTTTGGAAAAAAAGCCCAAAAATGAATGGTATCTCAATGTTGCCGTCATATGTCGGCACAAAGATAAGATCTCGGCATCAATAAAGTCCACTGGGTCGGATATTTTACGAAGAATCGGCGCCGGATATTCATAAATCTTTTTAACGCCGATTTGACGTTTGTAAATTTCAAGAATTCCAGTGCCGGCTCCTGCTGCCAAGACGCTGAGCAAGCCAAATTTTAAAATTTCCCGTCGTCTCATCAATTTAGGTCCATAACACAAACCATCTGAAAAAGCCTCGAATAAATTCAGGGGACAACCAATAATTTTCGAATTTTTTCCACCGGTACCCAATGCATGTCAGGGTACTTCTGGCCGCCACCATATTTCAAACGGCGCAGATTTTTTACTGTTCGGTGATAGTTTTCGCGATGAATGCCTTGTACCTGATTTTTAAATCCAAATACAAAATATGTCCGGCCGTCTGACATGTGCAGCACATTAAAGTAGGGTTTCGCGGCTGAGTAGCCTTTACTTTGAAGTGCATTAAATTCTGCAGCAGCTTTCTCAAATTCATCGATTTTTTCCCGGTTACTCGCCCCGGTCACATCCACCACCAGTACCTCATAGGGGGTCGCCGAAAAAACTGGAACGATTATTAAAGCGCAGAAGCCGATGATGACAGGAATCTTCATAAACCGATACCATGGGATGGTCTTCATTAATAGTGTGATAATAACTGCCGACATATTAGCATCATATTGCAAAATTTTCTTGCACAAATATCGACAATCTCCTACCTTCAATCCCAAGTTTGGGTAAAAATTACCCCAATACGGCAACAAAGGGGTCCACTATGGCCCGAAAAGGAGCTACTATGGTAAAGGAAAATACCTCAAAATCCTATAGCAAATGCGCCGAGTGTGGCCTTGAAACCCAAGAAAGAATCTGTATGACCAACGAGGGTAAAGCTTCCAAACACTGCCCCACCCTTACACAGGAGGAGATTCTCAGGGAAGCCAACAAAATATACAAGTCACAGAATACCTATGAATTTGCCCGCCAGGCATCTATTCAGGAAGCCCACTGCTATGCCAACCGAGATCAGCAACCGTATATTATGCAGCCCAGCAAAACCCGGATTGTCGAAATCTATGAGTTTGCAGCAAAAATGGGCTTCGAGAGACTCGGACTGGCATTTTGCATCGGATTGGCCAAAGAGGCCGGAATTGTGGAGCAGATCCTTAAGGATCGCGGATTTGAAGTCGTTTCCGTGCTTTGCAAAGCGGGTAGGACCCCCAAGGAAACGATCGGCATCTCCGACGATGACAAAATATACAAGGGTACCGACGAGGCCATGTGCAATCCGATTTTTCAGGCCGAACTTTTAAACCGGTCAAACACCGAGCTGAATATTTTACTGGGGTTGTGTGTTGGCCATGACTCACTGTTTTTCAAGCATGCGCAGGCCCCCACCACCGTCTTGGCGGTTAAAGATCGCGTCACGGGCCACAACCCCCTGGCAGCAATATACCTTTCAGATACGTATTACCGCAAGATTAAACAACTTTAGTGAAAATGTTTACCTGCACTTATTTCTCAGATTATCAAAATTATAAATAATTTCAATATGTATCATTCGCATTAATTTTCCTGTCTTGCAATTGATCGTTTTGCTCCCCGGGTTCCTATATGCAGAATGACTGCGCTTGTCGCGCGCGCAAAGCAAGCGGGCGGTTAATGATACCTGCCAATAAATATTTATTGTATGTCCCCATCTCTGGTCTAAAATACGACGATATCGAAATTCCCTCAAAAATATAGTCTTCCGGACCTGTCTAAAATTTACACCGTTTTAATAAGGCAACCGTGAATTGTCAATCTGACACCAATTAGTGGCAGATTTGCAGTCCTTTTTTCTTACATTCCTCTAACCTCCCTATATTTATTAATATTTTTAAGCAGAACTTTATGGCATGAATATTGATTCATAAAATCAGGCGCATTCGTAAATTAAATTTTAACTTTCGGATTTGGAAGGTCAAAATTTCAATAAATCGGAAACGACCATTTTGGCAGTCATCAACAATCAGTCGATGTTGGGAACATTTATCAACGAAAAATAGGAACCTTAAGATTTTAAAATTACAGCCGATAGAAGGAATGGCCGTCTAAATTTCTATGATAGCCACGGCTTCACTATCTTTGGATAATGATATCAGTCAATTAGAGACTTAGGGCAGCTTTCAGCACTATCTAAATTGCAGCGGCTCAAGCATCGCCTTACCCAACTGATTCAAAATGCACTGCTGTATCATTATTTGTTGTAATTTTCGGATGGTTATATCGAATCAAAATTTTAAATATTTTTAGATACCTGAGTTTTTTTAAAAATGAACGAGATGGATAAAGTCTTACATGCCTGGTTGTTTCATCAATGCCGAACGCTTCCGGGCTCCAAACAGGCCGTACTGTTAACCGGACCTTTAGATGAGGGCCCTTTTAACCGCGCCTTGTCATGGCCGCGCAAAAACCAGGATCATTCGGTACTGTCACGTGTTGCCAAAGCAGCCTTGCGCAACAAAAAGGCGGTGGTAAAAACCCGCAACAATCAGATCCCAAAAACCGGCGAACCATTGGATGCCATGGCTTGCCCGCTTTTTTTGGAGGGCCGGCTTTTCGGGGTGATCGCTGTCGAGATGACCCATCGCTCCCAGCCGATGCAGCAGGCAACCGTGCAAAACGTCCAGTCCGGGGCGAAGTGGCTCGAAACCATGATTCGGCAACATGGATCAACGACCAGGCAGCAGTTGGTCAACCTCGTCGATCTGGTTGCCGCCGGGCTGGAACATGAAAAATTCCGAGTAGCCGCAACCGAGGTTGCCAATGAGCTCGCTGAGCGGTTTTCCTGTCAGCGGGTCAGTATCGGATTTCTGCGCTACAAGCGGGTGCGGATCGAGGCCATGTCCCATAGCTCACAAATCGATCAAAACTCAAACATGGTTCGTACGATTCGCGATGCCATGTATGAAGCCCTCGATCAGGGAATCACCATATCCTATCCGGTGGAGTCCGAAGACGCTGTTCTAGTCACCCGATTTCATGCGCGGTTGGCAGAAGAACTGCATGGAGCGGCGATCTGTACGTTGCCGCTGATCAAAAACGGCAAAGCAGTCGGCGCACTGATGTTGGAACGCGATGCAGACAAGCCCTTTACCAGGGAGACGGTCGAAAAGTGTGAACAGATCGGATTGCTCCTTGGTCCGGTGTTGGAAACCCGACGGCGCGACGAACGACCCTTACCCGCAAAAGTTATAGATTTCTTGCAGAGCTGGTTGGTGAAACTGTTCGGTCCTCAGCACATGCCCCTGAAAGTGGGTCTTGTATTGGGCGCGCTTTTGCTAACCTGGTTGTCTCTGGCCAGTGCAACCTTCCACATCACCAGCGACTCGGTGCTGGAAGCGGAAATTTGTCGTTCGGTCGTCGCCCCACAGGAGGGATATATTGCAGCCGCCCATGTCCGGGCCGGTGACCTGGTTCGCGAAGGCGATCTGCTGGCATCATTGGACGATCAGGAGTTGCGGCTGGAACAGCGCAAATGGCAAAGCCAGCGCGCCCAGCTGCTCAAAGAATATCGCAAGGCATTGGCGGGGTTGGACCGTGCTGAAGTTGCCATTCTCAACGCCAAACGAGCTCAGGCCGAGGCGCAGCTCAAATTAGTCGAGCAGCAATTGGCACGCGCGACGCTGGTCGCCCCCTTTGCAGGCCTAATCGTCAAAGGCGATCTTACCCAGGAATTGGGATCGCCCGTCACACGGGGTGAAATTTTATACGAAGTGGCCCCGACAGATCAATACAGGGTTGTCATGAAGGTCGACGATCGCGATATCAGCTTGGTCTCTCTTGGCCAGCGAGGACAATTGAAATTGTCCGGTATACCCGACAGGACCATTGCCATCACCATCGATCGCCTGATGCCGGTCTCATCCGCCGAGGGAGGACACAACTATTTCCGGGTCGAAGCTGTCATGGACTACCATTCCGATTTGATGCGCCCCGGCATGCAGGGCATTGCAAAAATAGAGGTCGGCCAGGAAAAACTCCTCTGGATCTGGACTCGACGAATGGTTGACTGGCTGCGTTTGTTTGTCTGGAACAGGCTGCCATGATTATGGAGTGATAGGTAGCAGGTAGTAATGGTGAACAGAAAAACGACTAAATTACAAATTGGAAATAGAAATTAGAAATTAGAAATTCGATAACGCATTGGCATGCTTCCGTTTTTACCAATTTCAAATTTCTAATTTCAACGCACCGTTAACGAGTAACCAAAAATCATGACCGAATCAACTTTTAGCACATACTGGTACCGCGTTGCAAAACTCAAACCATTGCTGCGCGATGCCGCCATTATCTCCCGGCACATTTACCGTGGTCAGGTCTGGTATGTGCTGACCAACAGCCTCAGTGGACGCAGCCATCGGTTCAATGCGGCCGCCTATGCGCTGATCGGTCAAATGGACGGTGAACGAACGGTTCAGGAAATTTGGGAACATTCCGGTAACTTGACCATCGATGCGATCCCAACCCAGGATGAGGTCATCCGCCTGCTCGGACGATTGCACGATGCCGACCTGATCCAGAGTGACATCCTGCCGAGCACGGTGGATTTGCTCCAAAAAGCTCAGGGCCAGTCGAAATCCAATTTGAAACAGCGGGTAGCAAATCCGTTTTCACTCCGATTTCCACTCTGGGACCCAGAACGTTTTTTAAAAAAATGGGGTCATCTAACAGCACCCCTGTTTACCCGCACCATGTTCTACATTTGGCTGCTGGTGGTTTTCTCGGCGGTTATAGCAGCAATCATACACTGGTCCGAACTTTCCAACGAACTGGCCGATCGGCTGTTTTTGCCAAGTAATTTGTTGCTGCTCTGGCTGATTTATCCGGTGACCAAAATTTTCCATGAGTTCGGGCATGCCTTCGCAGTCAAAAAGTGGGGCGGTGAAGTTCATGAGATGGGAATCATGCTATTGGCCCTGACACCGCTGCCCTATATCGATGCCAGTGCCTCCGCCTCTTTCCCTGACAAACGGCATCGGATTGGGGTGGCCGCCATGGGAATGATGGTCGAGCTGCTGATGGCCTCGGTGGCTTTGTTCATTTGGCTTAATGTGGAAACCGGTTTGATTAGTGCGCTGTCATATAACGTCATGCTGATCGGAGGGGTCTCGACCCTGCTGTTCAACGGAAATCCACTGCTGCGATACGACGGTTACTATATGCTCGCCGACCTGGTCGAGATACCCAACCTGGGACAGCGTTCGACGCGCTATCTTGGATACCTGCTGCAGCATTATGTACTGGGAATCAAAACAGCCGAATCGCCGGTCACCGCGCCCGGTGAACAGGGCTGGTTTATAGTTTATGGGCCGATCGCGTTCTGCTACCGGATCGCTGTCCTGGTCGGGCTTGTCTGGCTGGTCAGCAGCCGTTTCTTTGTCGTGGGTGTATTGATCGCCCTGTGGGGAGTCGTCAGCCTTCTGGTAATTCCCGCTGTCCGCAACACGATGCGCTTCCTGGACAGTCCGGCAGTCCAAAATCAGCGTTCTCGGCTGACCATGGTCGGCGGCGGTGCTGCATTGGCAGTTGTACTGATAATATTTGTGTTCCCAATGCCCTTTTGGACCAATACCCAAGGTGTGGTCTGGCTACCGGAACAATCTGTGATCCGGGCTGGTACGGATTGCGAAGTGGTTGAGGTACTGGCGCCCGCTGAACAATTGGTGTCCAAGAATGCGCCTCTGATAAGGGGGGTCGATCCTTTTCTAGAAATGGAAATTGAGGTGTACCGGGCACGCCTGGCCGAACTTTACGCCACATACAACGCTCAGCCGCTTCATGAACGAGTCAAGCGCAAAATGGTGCTTGACGAAATCGCCTTGGCAAAAGACGAGCTGAAACAGATCGAAGAAAAATTGGAAAAGCTGCTGATCCGCAGCCCGGCCAAGGGAAATTTTATTCTGAACGATCCTCGCAACCTGGCTGGCCGATTCGTCAAGAAGGGGGAACTGCTTGGCTACATCGTTTCCGAACATCGCCCAACGATCCGAGCCGTTGTCAGCCAGGCCGACATCGGCCTGGTGCGGGAGCGTTTGACCGACATCGAGATACGGCTGACGGAACAGCCGACAAGGTCACTGAAGGCCGACATCGAACGCATCGTTCCCTCGGCGGATCTTAATTTACCGTCAGCTGCATTGGGAACGTCAGGTGGCGGGCTCATTCCGGTCGATCCCACCGATCCGGACGGACTACGGGCTCTGGAAAGCCTTTTTCAGATTGATCTTTGTCTCCCTGATGAAGTCAAAAATCCGCATATCGGCAGCCGGGTCTACGTTCGCTTGGATCACGGCACAATGCCGCTGGCCATGCAGTGGTACCGCAGCTTGCGCCAACTTTTTTTAAGGAAATTTTATGTGTAGGGTTGGAAATTGGAAATTAGAAAGTAGAAATTGGGGAAGATGAAACACGTTTACGAATTGGATGTCTACAAATTAGCAACGGGGTTATCTGAAATGGTCTCGCACGACTTTGGTAATTTGCAAAAAATCATCAATAGCGCAAGAGTATGGAGACAAATTTCCCAATTTCCAATTTCCAATTTCTAATTACCAGCACCAGGAATTTTTATGTTTAGGTCAACACGCGCATCACAAACCAACACCATGCGTCCTGGTTCGGTTTCGGGCTGCTACCCCGAAAGAGACGATCGCGAAAGTGGCTGGATCGATCGCTCTTTCAGGCTCCTGCAGGGGATGCTTGTACGACAGGGTATCAGTCGCGAGGGCGATTTACGCAAGGTTGCCGCCGCGATTGGCCGCCGGGGAGAAGCAATGACCGCTGTTGACACCCCACAGCTTGATAGACTGCGAACCGAATTGCAGCACCGGTTCCGCAGCCGGGGCTTGAGCCGTCCGCTATGCATCGAGGTCTTTGCCCTGGTCCGGGAACTGGCCGAGCGGACCATTGGCCTGCGGCATTACGAATCCCAGCTGATGGCCGGTTGGGTCATGCTCCAGGGGCAGTTGGCGGAAATGGAAACCGGCGAAGGAAAAACCCTGTCGGCCACCCTGGCCGCAGCGACGGCAGCCCTGGCTGGAATCCCAGTGCATGTCATCACTGTCAACGAATACCTTGTAGAAAGGGATGCCAAGGCTATGGGTCCTCTTTATCAGGCTCTCGGACTGACGGTCGGTTATGTCGATCAGAGCATGAAAGATGATGAGCGTCGTGCTGGCTATGCCTGTGATATCACCTACTGCACCAACAAACAGGTTGCATTCGATTACCTTCGCGACCGGCTGCTGCTCGGCAACAATCGCAGCCAATTACGGCTGCGGCTCGAGTCGGCTTATACCGACAACGATCGCTTGGGACAATTTCTACTGCGCGGGCTCTGCTTTGCTATCGTCGATGAAGCCGACAGCGTTCTGATCGATGAAGCCCGCACCCCACTGATTCTGACGCGCAATGTCGACAGTGCGGCCGAGCACGCAGCCTACCGCCAGGCATTAAACCTGGCCCAACATTTGAAAAAGGGGCATGATTTTTTTATCGATTCGGTCAGCCGCGGAGTCCAGCTCAGCCTGGTTGGCCAACAGAAGCTGGCAGACCTGAGATTTTCTAAAGAAGGGCTCTGGCGCAATGCCCGGCGGCGCGAGGAGCTGGTTTGCCAAGCCCTGCATGCACTGAATTTGCTGCACAAGGATCGCGACTACCTGGTGCATGAAAACAAGGTCATGATCATCGATGCCAACACCGGCCGGACCATGCCGGATCGCTCCTGGGAACGCGGCCTGCACCAGATGGTTGAAGCCAAGGAAGGCTGCCCTCTGACCGACGCACGCGAGCAGTTAGGGCGTCTGACCTACCAGCGCTTTTTCCGCCGTTACCTGCGCCTGGGTGGAATGAGCGGTACAGCCTCTGAAGTCGGGTCCGAGCTCTGGTCGGTTTACGGACTGCGGGTTCGTCGTATCCCCCTGCATCGTCCCAGCAGACGCCGGGAGCTGCCCACCTCCATTTATCCCCTGGAAGGGGATAAATGGGCGGCGGTGATTAAATCGGTGATCGAACTGCAAAATCGGGGACGACCAGTGCTGATCGGTACCGCTTCGGTTTCCGATTCGGAGCTTTTAAGCCACAAAATGAGCGCGGCAGGTATCGCACACCAGGTATTGAATGCCCGCCAGGACAAACAAGAAGCAGACATTGTGGCGGCCGCTGGCAATCGACAACAGGTCACCGTAGCTACCAATATGGCCGGGCGCGGCACCGACATCCCCCTCGCAAAGGGGGTGGCCGAGCTGGGTGGGTTGCATGTCATTGCCGCCTGCCGCAACGAGGCCAAGCGGATCGACCGCCAGCTGTCGGGCCGTTGCGCCCGCCAGGGAGATCCGGGCAGCCACCAAGCCATCGTTTCGCTTGAGGATGAGCTGATCCGGCAGAACTGCCGGCCTAAGCTGCTCAAATACATGAGCCGCCATGCGACCAACAGCGGCCCGATTCGACGCAAATTAAGTTTGTACCTTATTAGAAGAGCCCAGCTGAAAATCGAACGACGACACCGCCAAGCGCGCCGCGCCCTACTGCGATTTGACAGGCAGACCAGCCGTCTGTTGGGTTTCAGCGGGCATATGGAATGACAGGGGCAATGAGTATTAAGTGATGAGTAGTGAGTGAAGAAAAAATGAACGTCGAATGGAAAAAGATGAAGAATCAGACTAATTGAAAATCGAAATTAGAAATTGGGCGGAGATGAAAAGAATTTCCGAAAGTACAAAAACATGAGTACCAAATTTCCAATTTCCAATTTCTACGTTCCGAGAACAATACATTTGGTGCTTGCAAGTTATTGTCTCCGGTTTATCCGGGTTTGGAGAATAAGATTCCATGCTGATTTTACGTAAAACGACTATTTTTGTACTGACACTGATCGCCTTCTTCCTGTTGTCAAATAGCACAGTCTTCGCCGAAACGGTCGAATACGACGGCCTGATCGAGCCATATGTGGTGGTTGATATTGGTGCGCCGGCCGAGGGAGTTGTCGCCGATGTCACCGTTGACCGCAGCAATTCGGTCAAAAAAGGGCAGATCCTGGTAAAAATGGAATCTTCCGTTGAGAAGGCCGCAGTGGAAAAAGCCAAAGTCATGGCAACCTTCGACGGTGAAATCGGTCTACAGAAGACTCAGCTGGCCTTTGCCAAGCGGGCCCATAACCGCTTTAAGAAGTTGGAGGCCATCGCGAATCATGACAAAGACCAGGCGGCAACCGAGATCGTCCTGGTCGGCCAACGTCTGAAGAAGGCCCGTGAAAAAAGAACCCTGGCCCAATATGAGCTTAAAAAAGCCCAGGCAATTCTCAACCGCTGTTCGATCAAAAGCCCGATTACCGGAGTGGTGGTCGATCGCTATGTTTCTCCCGGAGAATATGTCAATAATCAACCGCTGATGCGTGTGGCCCAGATTGATCCCCTGCGGGTGGAGGTGATCATACCTTCCCGCATGTTCGGCCGGATCTCTCCCGGCATGGTCGCGACCATCGTTCCGGAGCTGCCCCAATACGGTGAACACCTTGCCACCGTGACCATTGTCGATAAAGTCATCGATGCCGCCAGCAGTACTTTTGGGGTGCGCCTTGAGCTGCCCAATAAGGATCAGCTGATACCGAGCGGCATGCGCTGTCAGGTTCGGTTTGAAGTTAATGAAGAAAACGATAAGGTCACGGCCCAGGTGATCCCGGATCAAGCACAGGACTGATATAGCCGTTGACGTTATGAAATTTGAAATTAGAAACTAGAAATTGGGGAGTAATGAAAAGAGTTTACGAATTGGATGTCTACAAATTGGCGGAAGCGCTATCAGATATGATCTGGTACGACTTTGATAAGTGGAATAAAAAGGTTCAGCACACTGTAGGTTATCAAATATTACGAGCATCCGACAGCATCGCCGCAAATATAGCAGAAGGGTATGGCAGGTATACTCCCGCTGACAGGAAAAAGTTCTATTTATATTCAAGAGGTTCATTTGAAGAAACCAAATCATGGTTGCGAAA
>JAAUYD010123250.1_pt1 | contig 28492 bp, 20 predicted proteins | sample 7278101 | NCBI WGS metagenome assembly JAAUYD01 (sample SAMN14350128, study PRJNA611818) | marine sediment metagenome | isolation source: surface marine sediment (0.6m) | place: French Polynesia: Moorea | collected 2018-08
GCTGCGTTACTCCTCCGCGCCTTGCCACCAGCAAGACTTGTCGTCCTGCCTTGCACTGCTCGTGTCTCAATCACCATGCTCGGTCCGGCCTACTGAGATAGGTTCTTAGCTTGGACATCAATGATTCTGGACACTCGGGTGATTCTTTTTTAACGCACGGATTGAGGCGTTCAGGAGGTCGCGAATATATACCGGGTTGTGGACCCCGAATGTGCCATCCTTGACCACCTCCCAATAGTTGAAGGCTGCCTGTGATTGGATGGGGGTAAGGGAGGGGTCCTGAGGATACTTGGGTCTTGGTTCGGTTTTTTCTGGATCCTCTGAATGATGGATCGGCAGCAATTTCTCTAGAGTTTTAATGAGCGCTTTGACTTCCTCTTGGCTTTGCTTGACCCATTCGTAGGTGATATCGTCATGACACGCCACACAGCCGGTGGGGTTAAATATGCGTGGCCCCTTCCCCTTTGAAATAACGCGAAACGTGTGGCCGCCCACGCGGTGCTCTCCTTTGGGAGGAGGTGCCATATGACATCCCGCACATTTTTTTTCTATTTGGGAATGGGCGCCAATCCTATAGTTTTTCCTGCCTAGCTGTGCGCCGGCTTTGCCTTTCAACATCGATCCCTGGGGACAGGAGGAGAACAGACTTTCATCGTTCTTTACCAGTATATCGTGACATCCCGAGCACGCCGACGCCACATCACCCACTCTGAGCGCTGGGGTCGCGCGACCCTTTTCGGTCTCATGACACGCAATGCAGGTAATGCCCACTGCTTTTTTATAGGGTGCCTCAGATATGCCCCGGTCTAGGATTTCGTGCCAGTATCCCTGGGCTGTATGGCAATGGGCGCACTCGGGGGTATTCATGCGAATACGCTCCTTTTTCGTGTTCATCGAATCTGCGTGGGCTGACAGGCGCCACTGTCTCTTGATTTGCCACCTCTTCGGCGTCGCCGCCCCAACCGACAGGGCGGTTATCGAGAAGGACAAAGCTATCATCCATTTTAAGCGCGTCATGGGTTATTCTCCTATAAAATTTGGATAAACCAAATCGGGACACGCCGTCAATATTTACCGAGGTATTTGATGGGGGGTGGAGTTGCCCCGAAATGGTGGACAGGTGAGGAACCGGTGACTGGGTGGGTCTACTTGGCGCACTTGGTAATGTATTGCACGGCTTCTTGAACGGTGACCACCTTGATCCCGGATTGCGCGATGTAATCCAAGATTTGCTCGTAGTCGCCCACATTGTACTCGGTTGCAACCGTGGCGGCGCCGGTGGTGTATTTGTGAAAGAAGATGATGCGCCATGCGCCCTGGCTCATGGCGTCGTCGATGAGACCGCGCACTGACGATACCGTGACATTGCTGGCAATGTCGTGGCCGTAGAGCTCGTACATATCTGTGTTCGGCGTGTTGAGCCCGTGGATGATGGTGCGGTGACTGGTGTAGTACTCGGCGGCGATGTTTTTGACGGTCTGATTGTACGCGCCATAGGGCGAGGAGAAGCTGTAGATTTCATAACCCAAGGCGAGCTCGAGCCAGATCTTAGAGAGCACCATCTCCCGGCGCACAGCCTCTTCACTCAACGTATCCAGGTGGGGATGACTGATCGTGTGACATGCGACCTCGTGACCGTTTGCCGCCATCACCATCGCATCCTCCCAACTCATGTACGCCTCATAGTTGTCCTGCATCGGTCCGGACAGATGGTAAATGGTGCCCTTCATCCCCCGTTCATCGAGGGGATCCATGCCGTAGAGGAACTGGGTGTCCCAGGAGTCGTCCATGGTGATGGAGACCATGGCTGGTTCGTAGTTGCTGCAATTGACCTCTTCGGCTTCAATCAACGATGGGTCGTCCATCTCCTCTTTGTGAAACACCATGTTCTGGATGGCGATCTCAGACTCACCCCCGCGGACATAGGAAGTTACAATACCGATGCCGTCGACCTCACTGAGGTCCAGCTCTGATATCGCGTCCACCCAGCTGGGCTGGGTGAAGTACTCGAAGCGGTTGAATCGCTCGGTATAATTCTCTGATGCGGGCAGGGGCACGCGAAACTCCCGGCCCCCCTCGACGCCCTCCTGGGCGATGTACAGGAAAAACGGTCTATCTGCCCGATAGGTAATCGCCACGCCGCTGTGGCCGGACACGTCCGAAGTGTCGGTATAGCCCACCAGGTTGCCACTGGCCCAGATCTCCTGGTTCGGAATGGTCTCCACCAGATCGAACTTGACCTTGGCCACTTTACTGCCGTCCTCTTCGGTGACTGGCGATTCGCCCTCTTCGGGGGCCACAGTGGAGCCGTGTTCATCGACGAACTGTATCCAGCCAAAGCACTCGGGTCCTCCGCCAATGTTACCGTTCGAGTTGCAGTCCGCATCCCCGTCACTGTCGCTGTCGCTGTCACCGTCGCTGTCACTATCACTGTCACTGTCGCTGTCGCCGTCGCCGTCACTGTCGCTGTCGCCATCGCTGTCGCTGTCGCTGTCACCGCCGGTATCATTATTGTTGTCTCCGGTATCGGTATTGTTGTCATTGTCTGCCGAGCGGTCTGAACCGCCGCAAGAGATAAGTTGAATTGACAACAGAAAGATGAGGGCTCCCTTTAAAACGATCGCTATTTGACGCATGTCTATTGCTCCTTCTTGGCGGGTAGTTGGCAGCAAAGGCAAAAGGCCGTCCCATATTTTTTATTCTTTGAGAGGGGTTGGGTGACGCATCCACGCCAGAATCGATTTTATAGGAACGACCCGCACTGCTGCCTTGCTGAGAGCATAGTCGAAAAAAGCTGCCATTGCATCCTGGCGCTCTTCGACGGTCGCGTTTTCCGGGGCGGTGTATTTCGACGAATAGTAGTCGGAGTGCGCCCCAAACATAAACGGAGCGCGGTTGCCGGCCAGCCGCTGATCCAGCGTGTACTTCAGGGTGGCGAGATATTCAGCTTTGGTCATTTTAAAAGAAACCCATAGATTGTAATCGAAGCCGGTGATCTTGCCACTCTCCACATCAAACCAGCTGTTTAGCGCATTGAGTTTGTCGCGCAGGCCAGCGGGCACACCGTAGTTCTCACATTCCTCATCCGGCGGCACAATAACCGCGTGGGCCGGCATCTCCCACAATCCCGGATGGGGCGAAATGGGCTCCATATTTCCCCACTCAACGAGAACGTCGTGACCCGGACTCCCATTATCGAGGGTGTAAGGCCAGAGATAGTTGGTACCGTCTTGATGTACCTGGAATCCTTCTTCGATGCTGCAATCGTACGCAAACCCCGCTTTTTTCACCGCAGCGAGGGTGTTGTCAGCGTATTCGAGAAAGGGTGTGCGAAACCCCATAATCGCGCTCGCTTCGACACCGATACCCTTCGTGCTATCGGGACTTGTATTGGATTCTTCTGGATCAAACGGCTTTGTCAGCCACTCGATACACGTCTCCATTTCTTCTATCCACTGTGCTTCAGAGTAGGTTGCACCGTGTGGGTGGGTGTGGGTGTGATTGCCGATCTCGTGTCCGTCAGCCAGAGCCGCCTGCCAGGCGCGTTTAACATATGTCGGGCTCTCCGAGCTCCAAGTATCGATGTAGGTGGTTGTCAGATAGAATGACGCGCGGGCCGGCGATCCATCGGCGTTTTCCCGGTCGCGCAGCAGATCGAGGATCCACGTCATGCCTCCGGTGCCAGCAGAGCCCTCCAGACCAGAGTAGGCATTGTCATCGAATCCCACGGAAACAAACTGGGGCACCTCAGAGGGATCGAGGCCACACGGTGGATCTTCCGAGGGAGGCACATTGTCGCTGTCGCTGTCAGTATCGGTATCGCAGTCCGAGTCGGTGTCGGCATCGGTATCTGCGTCAGTATCAGTATCGCCATCCAAGTCGGTATCGCCATCCGAGTCGGTATCGCCATCCGAGTCGGTATCACTATCCGAGTCGGTATCACTATCTGAGTCGGCATCGCCATCTGAGTCGGCATCGCCATCTGAGTCGGCATCGGCGTCGGTTTCTGTTACGGGATTTGTCGGTGGATTGTTTGTGCAGGCAAGTAGAACAAGGCCAATAGCTGAAAAATATACCGCCAGTTTTGTCGATTCATCCACAATGAGTTCCTTTCATCACGGGCTCTCTAATCATCAATTATTAAGTTTAACCGGTAATCAGCAGAGCAATGGTGTTTTTTGCTCTGAAATTGGGGCATATCGTTTCCAATTCAAATTAATGACGATAAGTGGTGGAATTAATTTTAGAACTGAATCTAGTTATTTTTAGCCATTGTTCTGGGTGTTGATCGATTATCCTGAATATGTATTTGCGTCCTCGATTCTGGAGAATATCGATGAAAGTGTCTTTAAGGCTGATTCTAATTACTGCACTAGCTGGATTGATTGTGGGATGTGGACCAGAAAGCCGGCCTATTGCGCCGGGAGATGAACTCGATGACGACGCCGATGATACCGAGTTGAGCACCGAATCTGAATCCACTGAAGATACAGAAACAGGGACTCATACCGATAGCGAATCTGATACCGGTGCTAACGCGGATAGTGATGGAGACACCGATATCGACGCAGATACGGATAGCGACATAGACGCGGACACCGACGGAGATACGGATACCGATACAGGCAGTGACATCGATACTGACACAGGTAGTGACATCGATACTGACACAGGTAGTGACATCGATACTGACACAGGTGAAATCTGGGGAACGGCAAAATTGACCTACTATTGGGTGGCCTATGAAGATGACTATTCGGGTCAAGCGAACACGAACCTCGCCACCTGTGAGGATGTTTATATCGCAACGGTCCCCTACGATTTTGCCTATAGCTTGAGGATCGAGGGCACGGGTCGATTGAACGATGGGCGACTGCTCAATTTAGACGATTGCTCGTGCGAAGGCGGTTTTGCCTGTTTTATGGAGTTAGGACCAGATTTTCCCTGGGGTATGGGAAGCCAGGGTAATCCACTCGCACCGTTTGTCTCGATTGCCGTCGACAACGACTATATCGAATTCGGCACGCTGTTGTACGCCCCTTTATTAGACGGTCTTACCCTACCGGACAACACGGTGCACGATGGCTGTCTAAGGGCGGATGATGTGGGGTGGGGTGTCAATGGCATGCACATCGACTGGTTCGTCGGCCTCCAATCCAACTATCAAACACTCGTTACGCTTCTCCCCGAAGAGCTCCCCTTGCATCACTCGGCTGGAAAGTGCGATTATCTCCAGTAAAGAAAAGGAATGCACATGCTTGGATTATTCACTTCAAAAACCTCAGTAGTTGCGGCTGGAACGACCTGCTTGCTTATCGCCTGTGCCAATCCGTCGCAGACCCCCGGTGGTGACACCGCAAGCGATTCGGACGATGATGGGAGTACCGACCCCAATGAGGAATGCGACGACATCGGGCAGTGGTCTCAGGACCCACCGTGCGGGTTGAGCCCCGATAGGGTTCCCCTGTTTGTCAGCATCGGTTTTGACGATAATTCTTCCAGCGATGGTATGCATTTTGCGTTGGAGCTGGCCGCGGACCGAAAAAATCCAGATGGCTCTGATATATCCTTTTCTTTTTACGTCAACACCACCTATGCCGGTGCGGCAGCCACATCCTGGGTAGATGCTGCAACGGCTGGGCATGAAATCGGTAACCATACCGATTCCCATCCCCATGGCAGTGCCTATACGACGAACCAATGGGTCAATGAAATTGTGGCTTGCGACAGCGCTCTTGCTGACTTGGGCCTAAATACGGTTGGATTTCGAACCCCGTTTTTAGAGTACAATGACGCCACTTTCTCGGCGCTTGTTCAACTGGAAAAACAATACGACTGTAGCATCGAGGAGGGATGGCATTGGGAACAAGACGGCACGGATTATTGCTGGCCCTACCTACTCGATAACGGCAGCCCCGGCAACGACGTTCTCGTTGACTGGGAATTACACGAGCCCATATCAAATCACGTCGGACTATGGGAATTGCCGCCACATCCGGTGATTGTACCGCCGGACAATCTGTGCGAGGCATACGGTGTACCCGTAGGCTTGCGTGACAAACTCCACAGTTTGGTCAGTTGGTTCGATCCAGAAGGGGGTAAGATAACCGGGTTGGACTACAACATCTATGCCGGGGGGATGTTTGAGATGAACCAGGCGGAATTTCTCGCCACATTAAAATACACCTATGACCTAAGAAAAATGGGGAATCGAGCGCCGATGATGTTTGGTGCACATAGTCAATACTACACCAGTGAATGGAACCAGGCACCCAACATCACCCTCGAAGAAAGAAAACAAGTATTGGCCTCATTCCTGGATTATGTGCTGCAAGATGATTTTGTCAGAGTCGTTAGTATGGAAAAAGTACTGGCCTGGTGTAAGGATCCGAAACCGCTTGATTAGGGGGTTGCCAGCTCGTGATGGTTCTTCTTGCGGCGGTTCTCTAGATCTGTTTCAATTCTTGCCATAAATTTGTCATCCAGTTTATAGAAAAATACCAGGATTCCTGCGATGAGGCACCCGGCCGCCGGTATCCAGCTCATCAGCAATTTTATGCCGCCGATCGTTTCTGCATTCTGGGACACATTCGCTTCGAATCCATACCAGGCGAGCAACCAACCAGCAGCGGCGCCGCCCAAGGTCCAACCCATTTTTTGAGAGAACGTGGCAGCTGAAAAAAACAGGCCTGTGGCGCGAGATCCTTTAAGCCATTCAGAGTAGTCGGCAATATCGGCATACATGGCCCAAAAGATGGGAGCCACAGGGCCGGACAAAAATCCGCCGACAGCTGTAAGCAAGAACATTGCCGCGATGCTGCCCCGATCCAGGAAATAAAAGATAGCCAGCATTGGCACGGTGGCCAAAGTTGTGATTATCAGGAGTCTTTTTTTCCCTCCGACGAGCCGGGTAAGCCAATCGGTACAGAGCACACCCAATAAATTGAAGACCGTGCCGGCCAACATGAACATGCCGGCGATATCCGTCCGGCCAACGTAATATTTAAAGTAATAGACGATGGCCCCACCTCGGATGCACGTCTGCGCCAGGACAAACAAGCTGAAAACGCCGATGATCCACCACGGCCCGCTGGTCAGCACGTTTATCAGATCCTTGGTGATGGCCGTTTTTTGCTGCACGGGCGGATGGACCCGTTCCTTTGTGGTTGTAAATGTAACGATAAACAATACCATGGCGATGAGCGAGTAGAGACCAACGGTCCATTGAAATCCCTTTTGTTGGTCGATGACGCGAATTTCGTGGTCCCCTTGCCAGTTGATCTTGTTTTCGTTGTCTTTATTGCTAAAGAGCTCAGACAATTCAACGGTGTGTTGACCAAATCCAGACGCCAGGTATAGGTTTCCTTCGTACTGGATGGGTTGCCCAGTCTTTGTTTGTGCTTCTACTGGCAATAACTCTTGGAGTCTATCAGCCGCATCAACCCATATAACGCTGGTTTTTTCGATGGTGTCAGTGTTTTCTGTTAGGTCGGATAACCAGGCCAACCAGGGGGAGGGTGTGTTGCCATCATCAGTGGTAGGCGTCGCCTCAAACACCATTTTTAGCTGTACGGTACCGATGCCTTTCTCTTGTATTGTAACGCTGCCGGTCCCGCTTTCTCCTACCTCGACGACGGTGTCAGAGTTTCCACCGATTGCATCGATCAAAGGAAACGTCAGGGCCTGAATGAAAATACCTCCAGCAAAAGCAGCCGCGAAACGATACGTGGAAACGCTGGTTCGTTCGCGGGAATTGGGCGTTAAGACCCCCATCAACGCCGAGTAGGGGATGTTCACGGCGGTGTAGGCCATCATCATCAGGGTGTAGGTGATGTAGGCGTAGACTATCTTGCCGCTGAGCCCCAAATTGGGTGAAGTGAATGTTAAAAAACCGGCAATACCAAAGGGCAAGGCCGCCCAGAGGAGGTAGGGTCGATACTTTCCCCACTTGGATTTTGTGCGATCGGCAATGATGCCCATGATCGGATCGTTAACCGTGTCCCAGAGTTTGGTTACCAGAAACATGGTGCCAACCACCGCAGCCGGAATGCCGAAGACGTCTGTATAGAAAAACAACCCGTAGTAGATAAACATCATAAAAAATAGATCGCAGGCAAAGTCACCCAAGGCGTACCCGAATTTTTCTTTAACGCGCAGTGTTGGACTCTCTATTTTGATTTTGGATGTCATTCGGTAGTTGCTCCGAAGCTGCAGAGGGAAACGAGAAAGTCGAACCCTCCTAAGATCCTAGCGGGGTTACAGCACCATGGATACCAGTTTAAAAAAAGAGCTGTCTAACTGAGCAAAATTGGTCATCGTTTGGCCAAGGCCGTTTTGGGGCTGAGCTCGCTCATTCACATGCATCAATAGCGGAAATACTACAATAAACGGAATGAGGCCAATAGGCCAGGAGGTATGTACGAACGCTTGACTAATTTTTACCTTTTATCGATGATTTTAAAGAAGGGGAATTATCGTGGTGTCCCAAACTGGCCAAGGAGACGCCTATTTTGCTGAATAGACGGGCATGGGGGGAAAATTTAGCCTGCTTGATCGGCATTTTGCTACTCGGTTGCCACACCGAAGGGGGCGATAGGAATAAGACTGGCCGCCAAAACGATCCTGCTGTTCCGACATCCTTTCCAAGAAAGGAGACCCTCTACGTCGGGGGGTGGGATTGGGCAGCACCTCATACCTTTAATCGCCTGGCTCCTGATCCCAATTGGCCAATCGATGGCATTGTGCAGATAATGTACGAAGCATTATTCGGCTACGACCAGCTCAGCGGCGAAATGAAACCCCATCTGGCTCGCAATTTGATGCGCCGTCATGGTGGATTCGAGGTAACACTCGACGATCGCGCCAGGTGGAGTAATGGGGATCCGGTTACTGCCGACGACGTGGTATATACATTTGAGCTGGACAGGCGGTATCCCACCGTACGTCGCGGCATGTGGCAATACCTCAAGCGTGTAAAAAAAACCGGTTCCAACAAAGTTCTATTCGAGCTCAGTCCGGACAATCCAAATCCACTGTATGTGCTCGATTATCTATGTGAAAATGTCATTCTGCCTCAGAAAGTATGGCGGGAGATCGAAAAAAAGAGCCGTTGGAACATCAGGTCGGCAAAAGCGGATTACATGACGTTGTTGCGGTTTAAAAATGACAGACGCCCCGTTGTGTCGGGCCCCTACAATCTGCTAACCTATTCCCAGCAGAAGATTGTGCTAGAGCGGCGAGAAAACTATTGGGGAACCGTAAAATACGGGGGAAGAAAGCCCGGTCCCAAATACATTATTCACTCCATTTATAGTGGTAACGCGCAACTGACAGCGGCAATGGTCAAGGGGCAACTGGATTTGGCGATACATTTTATGCCGCGGATCTGGGCAAAGAAAAAGTACGGCATTCGGGCATGGCAAACCGACCCACCTTACCATGTGGCGGCCTCCATCCCGGTTCTCTTTATGGCACTCAACAAAGCTCCTTTCAATGATGTGGCATTCCGGCGGGCGTTGGCTCATGCCATCGACACCGATAGGATTCGAACCCTCGCCATGTCCCAATACAGTCCAAAATTGAAACCAGGCCTCATCTTGCCCTTAGGTCCAGAGGCCGAGTTCTATTCGGCCGAAGATGCCGCGCGGTACGGTTACACCTTCGACCGACAAAAAGCCCTCGCGCTATTGCGCGAAGCTGGCTATTTGCACAATGCCGAGGGCAACCTACAGCGTAAGGACGGCCGTGTAATGCGCCGGCTGACCGTCGAATGCCCACGGGGTTGGTCGGATTGGGAGAACGCCGTAAGAGTGGTCGTAAAGAACCTCTCGGATATCGGCATCTCAGCTGTGGAGAGCTTGGTGGATTACGGCAGATGGAAACAGAACTTAAGCAAGGGATTATTCGATCTTTCCATCGAAACATCCACACCTGCGCTCTGGCCGTCCACTCCCTGGCGGCGCTTTGCTCAAATCATGTCAAATAAAAATCTGAGACCCGCGGGCCAGACGATCTACAAAAATTACGGGCGTTACAATGACTCGGTTGCACAAGAAATGATCGATACATTGCCAGGCATCGAGGACCGACAGCAACTTGCCTCGGCCTATCGGGCCTTGAACATCAAATTTATGCAGGAATTGCCCGCGCTCCCCCTGGCCTATCGGCCGAGTGAGTTTCATCAATTTAGCGAGAAACACTGGCAAGGATTTCCCACGAAGGACAATCCGACTGCGCCGCCTCAATGCTTGATGATCGGCGCCGGTATCAGCGGTCTGTGGCACCTCTACCCACGGGCGAAAAACCAATGAGCAGGATCGGGGGGTGAGTATTCTAACCAATTCAACGCCGCGACAGCGTTACCTGGCCAGTCGCTTGAAATGGTATTTTTTGACGTTGCTCAGCGCTCTTACGATCACTTTTTTTCTGCCGCGCTTAGGCACAGTGGATCCGGTGGATGTGATTTTGTCGAAGGTGGATTCAGCTGGTCTGTCGCCTGTTGAAATCGACAATATGGAACAGGAGTATCGCCGCGCCTTTCTCTTGGATCTACCCCTTTGGCAGCAGTATCTGAAGTACCTAGGACGGACGGTTACCGGTGATTTGGGCATATCCGCGGTTCATTATCCAATGGGTTGTTGGAAGATGATTAGAAACAAGCTTCCCTGGACATTGTTATTGATCGTGCCCGCGGTTGTACTCGCTTGGATGCTGGGGAATATTCTCGGGGTGCTAGCGGCCTACAAGCGCGGTCTTTTTGACCGGGTATTGTACCCCGTAGCACAACTTTTCGCCGCGGTGCCTTTTTTTTGCTTCGGGCTTGTGCTGGTGTTTGTTTTTTATAGCAAACTCGGGTGGGTTGATAGTCTAGGCGCCTATGCTCAGTCTATCGAACCGAGCCTCAGCCTGGCCTTTATCCGGGACGTGGCGGCACACTACTGGCTCCCGTTCAGTTCGGTTTTTTTCATTTTGTTGGGAGGCCAGGCAGTGGGCATGCGGTCCCTCAGTATCTATGAAATTAATACCAACTACGTACGCTTTGCCAAAGGTTTGGGCATGAAGGAGCGAACGATCATTTATTATATCTTTCGCAACGCCATGTTGCCTCAGCTGACCGGGTTGGCCATTGTTCTGGGGACCATGGTAGGGGGGACCTTCATCACTGAGGTTGTTTTTTCATACCCGGGACTGGGCACCTTGATGTTTCATGCCATTGCTGCAAACGACTATCCCCTCATTCAAGCCATCGCTCTAGTTACGACAGCTATTGTACTCAGTCTCAATTTCTCCGTAGAAATCGCGGTAGGTTTTCTAGATCCACGCATCAAGGCCGGTCAGGTGATACATCGATGATTGTAAGACCCAATCACCGGCTGAGAAATGGTGGGCTTATCCTCGCATCGACAACTATTTTTCTACTGCTTGCCTGGGCTTTGTTGGGGCCATGGATCCTAGACGTCTCCAAAGAAAGCGCCTCGGTGATGGTAGCGAATCCGTACGAGCCGCCATCGACACGCCATTGGCTCGGAACAAATGCCTTAGGGCAAGATGCCTTTGCCTTATTGTTACTGGGAATGCGAACATCCCTGCTGGTAGGAATTTGTGCCGGACTGATCGCCACCGTACTCGGATCGATCATCGGCATTTTAAGCGGGTTTAAGGGCGGTGTGCTGGATAATATTTTAACTGCGATTACCGATCTCATTGTCGTCGTTCCCCAACTACTGGTGCTTATTTTATTGTGCAATAGTATCGACGATCGTTCCTATCTGCTGCTCACCCTCTTTATCGGCGCAACCAGCTGGACCTGGGTGGCCAGGTCCCTGCGAACGCAAGCAGCGAGTTTGCGCAACCGGGCTCATGTGGATTTGGCCAGGCTCAATGGCTTGGGAACCGTAACTATTTTGCGAACACAAATCCTGCCCTACGTGTCATCGTATGTGTTTATGGCCTTTGTCATGCAGCTCGGTTCGGGAATTTTTGCCGAATCCGCGTTGAGCATGCTCGGCCTCGGCCCGCGAGGAGCGGAGGCCATCTCCTTAGGTAGTATTTTGCACCTGGCCGCGGAAACCGGCGCATATACCGATGGTATCTGGTGGATTTTCTTGCCGCCCATCGCGGTGATTACCACTGCGGTTTATTCTCTCTACTTAATGAACGCATCCCTGGAGATGACGTTTAATCCGCGGATGAGAAACAACTAGGATGGAACAGATACAAAATAGCCTGCTATTTGAAGTGGAGAATCTCAGCTTGGCATACAAGACTCCCCACGGCGGCACGGTCAGTGTCGTCAACGAAGTATCGTTTGGGCTGAGGTCGGGTGAGATTCTGGGAATTTCCGGTGAATCAGGTGCGGGCAAATCAAGCCTGGCCACAGCTTGCCTGGGACTAATGCCCGGTACGCTTCTCCGGGTAACGGGCGATCTAAAATTGGGCGGCATCTCATTGGTTCATTCCAGGTCAAAAGGCCGTTCAAGTCCCAGACCTGGCCGGCACATTTCCCTAGTGCCACAAGGGATCTCAAGCGGACTGAACCCAACCTGTAAGGTAAGATCAGTTGCCCTGGATGTGTTGCGGTCCCATTTTCCTGGGATAAAGAAAAAACAGGCATCGGACTTGATCCGCGATCGATTTTCCAACTTGGGATTAGATCCCAAATGCGTCCTTGATTGTTACCCCTGTGAACTTTCCGGAGGTATGGGACAACGTGTCGCAATCGCCATGTCGACTCTGATGAATCCAAAATTGACAATCGCCGACGAACCAACCTCAGCTGTCGATGTCGTAACTGCAAAACTTGTTATTCAATTGTACAAACGACTGATAAAAGACGGAATCGTTGAGGGTGTTATTTTAGTCTCTCACGATTTGACGTTTCTATCTCAGATAGCAACGAAAATGGCCATTATGTACGCTGGAGAAATCGTTGAACTCGGAGCGACTGAACAGGTGCTGATTGACCCTGTTCATCCCTATACGCGAATATTGACAGACGCCTATGTCCTTGAAAACAAAAACGACACCATCTGCCAAGCAACTTCATTTGCCCCACAGGATTTGCCAAAGAGGGACCAAACCAAGGGCTGTCCCTTTGCGGCGCGATGCCCGGATGTCCAAGCGGATTGTCCAACGACCCAGCAAATAACACGCGAGGTTGGTGGGCGATTGCTAAGGTGCGCCTATGCCAAGTAGCCCTGCTGTGTTTGAGGCGAAAGATCTCAGCTGTGTATTGGGCCAGGGCAAGAAAAAAACCATTGCGGTTCGCCAACTGACATTTGTTGTAAACGAAGGGGAAACGACCGCTGTTGTCGGAGAATCCGGCAGCGGTAAAACGACTTTGGCCAGAATGTTGTTGGGACTCCAAGCGAAAACATCCGGTACCCTGTTGTTTAGGGGACACCCCATCGTCGGCAATATTAACCACTATCGCGAAGTACAGGCAGTGTTTCAAGATCCATATACAGCCTTTAATCAGTTTTATACGGTGGATCGGCAACTGATGGATGCCTTTAAGTTGTTTAAAGCATCAAAGCCTAAAGAGCTACAGAGACAGACTACAGCAAAGGCGATGAAATTGGTCGGGCTTGATCCCGAATTGGTGGTGGGAAAATACCCGTTTCAGTTTTCCGGTGGTCAATTACAACAATTGTTGCTGGCGCGGATCTTTATGATTAAACCAACAGCATTGATAGCGGACGAACCGAGGTCGATGATCGACGCTTGTAGTCGAACTACGATTATCAACGCACTGATGGATCTGAAGCACAGACTATCCATGACGGTTGTTTTCATCACCCACGATATTAGATTCGCCAATCACTTAGCGGATCGCCTGATCGTCTTGAAACGAGGTGAAATTGTCGAACAGGGAGAGAGAAAGGAAATTTTTGACCATCCCCAAAACGAGTATACCCAAACCCTGATTGACAGCGCGCCGAAGACCTTCTTTAGTAAGAGGGTATCCAAAAAGCCGTGAAGCATGCGTATCAAATTGTAGGGCGCGGGTTTATCCCGCGCCGAAATCGGCGCCTTTGCTTACTCTCGGCTGCGGGTAAACCGCAGCCCTACAATTTAAGCGCTAACCAGGCCAAAAAATGGCCACAGAATTGAGCTGTTTTGCATATAGATGCTCGATCCGGGGCCTTGTTGGTCATTTTCTTTGCGTGGTAAAATACCTATCGAAAAAGACGGGTGCGTCGATAAACAAAGGTAAGGATGATGATGAAAAAGAGCGGACAAATTGCTAATTGGATTGTTGTGTCATTGGTGGTGACAGTACTGGCCGCCTGTGCCAGCGACCAAGAAAATACTGATTCAGATTCGAACGATAACGGGGAGACTGATACTACCGACACCGATGGGGAGTGGCATCCAGCGTATCCAGTTGATAATTTTGAGGACGGTGACGATGCTATTATGGAACAAACCGGCGATTGGATTACCTATGCCGACGAAGAAAACGGAGCATCGATTAGTCCCGCAGATGATATTACACAGGGGGTTCAATCCGACGGTGCAAACGGTAGCAACTATGCCATGCACATTACTGGCGATATTGGTTCGGGTGCCAGTTGGGGGACCGGATTGGAGGCGTTTTTTGAGATGGATGGTGACCAATTTGTGCCCCGGGATTTTGCCAGCATGGGAAACGAAGGTCTGTCTGTCTGGGCCAAAGGGAACTGCAAGCTTAGGGCCTGTGTCAATATGAGGGAACTCGTACCCATTGAGTATGGTGGGACCTGTGATGAGGAGACCAACGACGAGTGTTGGCTGTTTCATTGCAATGAGACCGACGATCAGCTGACAGAGGAGTGGACCTTATTCGAAATGCCCTTTTCCGGATTTGAACAAGCCGGCGGCAGCACTGCATTGGATTTGTCTACCATCGTCTCGATTCAGTTCACCCAAGATAGCGAAACATGTGGCGAAAATACCTTTGATATTTGGATAGACAATGTCGGTGTTTATGGTGGCGACGAATGGGTGGATGTCTGGGATGGCATTGAAAATCCAGCCGACGCCGGTGCCGATGAATAGCACCCTACCCTACCACCACATGATCGCCGATATTTTTATCACCCCATCGTCCGGGCGCAACGGGGGTTCGCCGTCGTAGGTAGCCGGGCCGTAGGGCGCGTCGTCATATGGCCAACTGGCCGATACTTCTTTCCCATTAAAGTAATGCGAGTACTGCAACACCAGTTGTTCATGACTGATAAAATTCGAGTGAAAAAATAACATCCCCGAGGTTACGTGAAATGATTTGTTCGCGTTGTCGAGGTCGGGCTGAACCAGATCGTAACGGGCGCCAATACCCAGCCAAGAAACTGGCGTGTAGACCACATCTCCACCGTACTTGAGTTTATCGGTCACACCATTCCAATTCTCATCATCGCATTTGATGTGATTGTACATGGAAAACAGGGAGAACCGCAGATCCCTTGCTTGCCCCCAAAATTCTCGTGGATGCCAGAGAAATTTGGCCAAACTGAAGATGTACTGAAATAAAATCGAATCTATCGATCCGTTGCCAGCAGGCGGATCCAGGTTTATATCCGCGGGGTGGAAGTAATTGTCGATCAATGACCATCCTTCTCGAGAATGCAATAGCTCAACAGCACCGGATAGTCTGGCTAGGTCTTTAGTCATAATGTGGGAATAGCCCAGGTAACCCTGACCAAAGAAAAACTCAATGAATTTCACGTCCACGCCCACGTTGATCAATCGACCGTCTTTTTCTTCTGGATCTGTCTCTGCTATCTGAGTCGCATCGGTATTAAAAGACATCAGAAAATGACCGGCAACGGTCAACTTGTCTTTGTAGCTGATGCCCAGGTGGGCGTGATTGAGCAAAGTGGTTCCCTGTTGCTCTGGTCCGCCATAGGGGAGGTAACTCGCTTCTGGGCCGTCAAACGGCGCCATCATCAGTTTGCCACCGAAACCCTGCTCCACATGTAGGGTCAGCGTGTCGCTGATATCAAAGAAGGCCCGCAGGTTTTCTCCTGCCGTGTGGGTCGCGCCAAAAAGATAGGTGTCGTACTTGTCTGCACTATATTGTCCAGCAGCACCATATCTATTGGAGAAGACCCCCACATTTACCACGATACCGCCAAGGGAACCAAAAAGCTTGGGAAAATTCAACGAGACAAAGGATTGGTTGATCCCAAGCTGCGCCGTTAAATCCCGATAGCCCCCATCAGTGATATTGTAGGAGGCAATAGACACATTGGCCGCGACAGTTTCATTGCCGTAAATGAATCGCAACTCTGTCCATGGGCCGCCCATGTTGTTGGTAAAATTCCAATTCATGTAGCTCGAATCGGGAATCTGTGGCGGCACGTGTAACTTGGTGTCTGAATCGCCGTTGGATTCCAAGTCCTGGCCAGTGCCGATACCCAGCCGAAAAGGCACCCGCAAAAAACCGTGAAATTGAAAGTGTAGATCCTTTAGCTGCAGTTCTGTATCTGGCTGGTAGTCGACCGGGAGCACCAGTTCGTGTAGGACGAGTTGGTTCGGGTCCAGGCCCACCCCTGGGGCGGGCTTACCCTTTCTGCCGGCACTTTGCGCGTTCGTGGTGGTCAGCAATCCAATGAGTGATAGGCCAATGATGAGCAGATGTTTCATTTGAGGCTCCGAAGCTAATTTGGGTCACATTCGACAAAGAAGATGTCATCAATCCAGATGTCAAATTTGGCTGCGCTGGTCGTTGTCTGCCATTGCATGCCGAACAGATTTTTCTGATCGATATGTGGTGGATTTGGGTTCCCCCATCCCTCTTCTTGTTTCATATCCGCAAAGTAGACAACGTATCGTATCCACTCGTCGGTAAGAGTAAAACTGATGCCAAAATCATTATAGCACTCCTGACAGATCCCTGCCTCGGGAGTCGTATTCATATCCGGCATCTTGAACCGAAGGGCAGCGGTCGATTCCGGAGCTTTTTTGGCCAGAAAGGAAATCCCCTTACACCGTGATGCATCATACGATCCGATGGGTTCGCGAAAACTAAAGCCAATACCAGCGTATACTTCTGCGCTGTTGGCTGTGCTGCCTTTGAACCGCAAGGCTGATTCGGAACCCCCTGCGCCGCCTTTAGCCGGCGCGAAATTGCTGCTGGTCGGCTCGATGGTGCTTCCATGCTCGTCCACATATGTGTAGATATAACCGTTACGTCCACCCGAGTTTAGAATTTGGTCATCGCCATCCTCGGCGTCTTCGATTTTTTCGAATGCTGCGGCTGACGCGTTGACTTGTTCGGACTCCTGTGGTGGCAAAAAATGGGAGCAGCTGACGATGATGGAAACCGTCCCGATGATCGACAGAAAAACAGAGGGGATACATTTCATTTATTTGCTCCTGGTCCAGGACCGGTCGACGCGCAGTGTTTCTTTGTTGCCGGATGAAGCCGTCAGCGCAGATGCTTTTTGCTGGGCAAGATATGGCATTGGTAGCGTCATTTACAACCTCGCTTGATCAATAACATAGTTTATAATACACTTTAAACCGAATGGTAAATATGCACATAAAGCTGATGTAAAATAGACACTGAATGGATTGGGACCCATAAATAATGGTAATTGGAGCGTTTACTGAACAAGAAATAAACTGTGATTCTAGAGGTAAGGTGAAAATTGGTAACAATGATGCTAGGCAAATGGTGGTTGATATCATCCCGACGACTTCTTACGTTGTTTCTCAAACTAGTATTCATCGTTGGTGGACTCGGTTGTGCCACTCAGCCGATTGACGAAGATACTGAGTCGACTGATACATCTGAAGACGATTATGTGGATGGTGGGGTAACCCATCCGTTTGCAGACCACCATCATACCTATGTCCAGGATACAATTTTACCAGATAGTTGGACCCAAGAAGAGCTCGACGATCAGGTCCGTCACGCCTACGATAGGTGGCAGAGTCGATATCTGAAAAATGGCTGTGACGCCGATGAATACTACATAGGCGTTGACACACAAGAAAGCATCACCGTTAGTGAGGCCCACGGGTACGGGATGATTGTGCTGGCCTACATGGCCGGGCACGAGGATTCTGCCAGACAGTATTTTGACGGCATGGCCCGCTACTTTAAGCGGCATCCGTCAGAGTGTGCCGGTGGCCTCATGGCCTGGTCGCAAGATTCAAATTGTATCAATAACTTGGGTGCGTGTAGCGCCACTGACGGAGACTTGGATATTGCCTACGCACTGCTCCTGGCTCACATCCAATGGGGTAGCGAGGGCCCGATAAATTATCGCCAAGAGGCACTTAAAATCATCGAGGCGATATTGCACGATGAGATGGATGCCGGCGGAGGTTACGCCCTGTTGGGGGATTGGACCAGTCCGGGGGACACGTATTACTATGACGCAACTCGTTCCAGCGATTTTATGCCAGGGCACTTTGCGAGCTTTAAATCCTTTTATCAGGGACAGATTTGGCAGCAGATTATTGACCAGTCCTATCAAATGATGGGTGAACTCCAGCAAATTCATTCCTCAAATACGGGCCTGATACCAGACTTCATCCAATCGCCGATGCAATCACCGAGACCCGCCGAGTCAAATTTTTTGGAACGCCCGGTAGATGGTGAATATTCGTACAACGCTTGTCGTGTTCCCTTTCGGATCGGCGTACACTATTTGATCTCTGGGGACAGCCGGGCAAAAGCACTACTGGACAAAATGAATCAGTGGATTGTGACCCGGACAGATGGCAATCCATCGAATATCACTGCTGGTTATTATCTCAACGGCGAAAGTTTGCCCCAGTCGCAATACCAAAGCCAGGCGTTTATTTCACCTTTCGGGGTGGCGGCGATGGTGGACCAAGCCAACCAGGCATGGCTAAACAACATCTGGCAGTACATGATCAGCACTGGTGAAGACGGGGGGTATTACGAGGATACGTTGAGACTTCTAAGTATGATTGCCATCAGCGGAAACTGGTGGACTCCCCCGATCGAGGAAGATTGAAGGTGGTTTGACATTCGCATCAAGCGCGATGATTCTCTCCGATACATTGATCCCTTTGACTGAGAGACATAATTGGCCGTCAACGGAATCGTAGTTTGCTTGAGCAGTCAAATGGCAACTTTCTTTAGGCAGGATTGAAACGTAGTTGTCACTCCAAATGATGGGGAGGATGTCTTGTTTGTTATGGTCAGCCAGACGTAATTCAGTAAAAAAGGCGAGGTAGTTTGACCGATTTCTTAATGTGACGTCCAGAAATATCGCACTGCCTCTGAGAGTCAGACAGGTCTCCGTTTCAAGTGAGACGAGAGGTAGCTTACGGATACTGCGTAAATCTGCATATTGTTTGATCGGCGTATTGATCCAGGAGGCGTTTGAGTGATCCAATACATCTCGCTTGGTAGGAATCCAGTAAAAATTATGACTCACCACAACGCTCTCTGATTTAAAAAGTCTCAAATCCACGAAAAGGACTGGAATCGCGCTGTCTAAATTGGGTATTTTCAACACATCTAACGTGCTGTTGGATCCGATATCAATCTCTACCGAACTGTTGACCAGTGACTGTCCTTCTGAGTCCAAGACTCTTATTTCTGCACGAAGCCCGTTAAACCCTCGGCGAAAATCATTGATTACGACAACCGAGTGCTGATGTGAATCGTACATGATGTGGAGCGGCTCATTGGCTTTTTTGGTAGCAAAATATCCTCCGGCCGGCCTTAGATAATGATCAAAAAGATGCCAGATCAGCGACGGCCAGGCGTTATTGAGCATCCACTGGATCACACCTGTTGATTTGAACTTATTGCGACCATATGCTTCAAACATCGCCCGCTGGCCTTCATAGGCCATTAATTGAGAGTATTGGGCGAATTCATCAACTGATTCACATTCACCGTATCTGTTCCGGAGTGCTTTCTCAAATAATGTGATGTTGTGAAATTCCTGTCCACCCGCATGGAGATTCCAGGTGTCGTCTATCGGCCAGAGACATTCTGGCGGGAGCATTTTTTTGAGACTCTCCACTGGTGGAATTGCCGGCCCGGGGCATATTTCGGTGGCAAAACCGAAAGCCCCGCCATTGGTGGTGTCCTCCAGCCAGTAACTCGGCGGTACATAGTCGTAGGGACCCTCCATCTTTAAACCGCTTTTCCCTGTCAGTTCGGAGGGCTTATCAGCAGCGCTGGAGTGGCAGGCGTTAGGCCAATGCTCTTCCCTTAACACATCTAAGTAGTGTTGTTCCACTTCGCCTGGCGGTGAGAAATCACTGCCGTACCACCAAGAAATAAGGCTGGGATGCCGCCTGGTTCGCCGAATTTGACTGCGTAGGGATTCCTTGGCAATTTGAAGGTTTTCAGCTGACCATTCATCCCATTTTTCCCACGCGTCACAGCAGCTCCAACCGGAAATAACAAGGACACCCTCACGATCGCACCACTCCAGGAAGGATGCCCGTTCGAGCATGCCTTCAAACCGAATTGTGTTGAGATTCATTTCCTTTACATATTCCAATTGCGCTAGGTCCCGCTGGGGATATCGTCTCAGAAACAGGTCCGTCGCCCAACCCGCACCCCTGACCAAAATCGGTTCACCATTGATAGCAAATAAGGCGTGTCCGTCCGATGTCAGATCACAACTCACTTCCCGAATGCCAAAATCAAAGGCGGCAGCGTCGGAGAGCCCTGATACGTGTTGCGCTTCAAAACAAGCGCGGTAAAGTCGGGCTTCGCCCATGGTCCAGGGCCACCAGAGTTTGGGTGAAGAAAAAACAATCTCCTCTTCCCATCTCGTTTTCTCACCGGCAACAAGCTGTATCTCTCTTTCTATCTTTTTTCCGTCGATGGATACCGAAATACAGGTGGACTGATCCCGCTGGCTGGTATTGACAACGTCGCAAGCCAGGGTCAGCCTTGCGCGATCCAGACTATCGAGTTTTGTAGTGACATGCGGCGCCCGTATAGTGATGGGCCCACTCGATCTCAGCCAAACATCGCGCCACAGCCCCATATTCTTGTCCGGTGGAGAGGGATTCCAATCCACCCAGGTAATGGCGATGTCTCCCGCTTCTGGTGGAAAAACCTCTATCGCCAATATGTTTTCGCCGTCACTTATAAGAGCATTAGTAATATCTATTTCAAAAACGCGATACGCACCAGCGATGTCCTTGGCGCAGGAGATATTTTTGCCATTTAGCCAAATATTGGCGCGATAGTTGATGCCGTCGAATTGGAGTGAGGTATGGGCAGCGATTGAGTTATCATACCGAAAGGATTTTCTAAACCACCAGGGATCGCGAAAAGGACTCCCCTCGGGCATGGGATAGTTGGAGAAGTTTTGTGCCTTGGGTCCCTGCTCCGGAATATCTAGAATATTGCTGCCATAGAAAGGATCGGCGTACAAACCATTATCGACGAGCGTACCCAACACTGTATTTGGAAGGTTTGTCTTGTACCAATGATGCGATGCTCCCATTTCCGTGGATAAGGCTGCACCGTCCCGACCGACGACCCTGGAGGATTGGACCTGCCAGGCGTGATTCAGATTACGCTTGGTCATTTTACGACAACGGCGGCGAGTACGAAGTTTGCACTATAGAGTATATCGGGCTCGGACACTGCCCACCATCCTTCCGTCCAAGCACCCTCGGGAATAAAACCACCATCCCACAAATCGCTTTGGCGCCAGTGCCAGAGGCTGTGGGCGGCAAGTCCCGAGCGCAGCGGTTTGGGGTTGTCCCACAACAACGCTTTCGCCGGAGCATTGGGGGCGAGAAAGCCCATGTTAACGGCATTGGGACCACCTAATAGAAATCCAGGTGGCGGCGGTTCCGCCTGGCCCCATTCCATGTGGTACATGCGATCGGGCCCCCTACCGACACCGGTGACCATGGAATAACCATTAGGGTTGCGACCAAGTACCCAGTGCCATTGATCCCTGGCCACCTCCAGATAAACAGCTTTTTCAGGAGAGAGCTTGTGGGCCACCGAGAGGATATGGACCTTCTCCATTAGGTTAGAATTGTGGGCCCAAAAATAATCGGCCGCTCTAGAAACGCAGCGGTAGCCGTCCTCGCCAGTGGCTTGATGCACTAGTACATCAGCCCCCTGTAGCAACCGTTTGGCCGCCTCCTGTCGCACTTCTTCTGGGGTTTCTTTGTCCAACGAAAGTGTCGACAAGCCCAAGCGACTGAGGTTGGCCCAGGCGCCATTGAGAAAACTTCTAATCTCGCTTGTTTCCTTCGCCGACATCAGCTTTTTTACTGCCTCCAAAGCAGTGGTATCACGAAAGCGTCTCCACATCTCGCAAGCAGCGACAAATCGTGCGCCGACATCTGTATAGCCAGGTTCATCATCCCACAGGGGTTGCTTGCTGCCTTTGTTGTCCGCTCTGATATGCTGGGGGGTCTGCTTGAGAAATTCCCACCCTTTTTTTGCAGCCGTTTTACAACGTGCGGAAAATACTTTGTCCCATTTGGCGTAGACATCTGCAGCCATGGCCAATACGGCTACCGCTTTTGCCGTGGCAGAGGTGCTCTGGCCAGCGATCCAGCGGATTTCTTTGTCCTGGTCTGCAGGGACTTCCGGAGACCACCCCATTACCGCTTCGCGATGGCGGAAGGCCCCGTTTGGTTCTTGTAAGGAGAGAATCCAGACCAGACCCCATTTCACCTCATCCAGAATGTCCGGAACGCCATTACCTGATTCGGGATTATTGAGCGAGCTATCGTCAAAACGATGAGGTGCCCATTCGTAGGCTAGCAGCAATGTTTGGGCGCTGGGCGCTGTTGAAGGAATATACATATCGTAGTTCCCCGCGTCGTGCCAGCCCCCTTCGACTTGCCATTTCTTCTTTTTATTCGGATAGAATTCTAGGTCCCATCCCACATCTTTGTGAGCGTGAGAGATCCCCTTTCGCGTATAGGATTTTCCCTTCCAAGTGGCATACGGTTTTTTTAAGGCTGTTCTCGTCCGTTGAAAATAGAAACTTTTTAGCCCCGCCGTTAACGCATCGCGATAGATATCATCACCGATGAGAAACACATCGCTTTGTGTTTCACCTTGGCCAACGGTGTATTTCCCAGGCACTGCCACGTTACTGATGTCCACCTGCCACACGGGATCCTGAGAGTTCCCATCAATACCCTTGTGGAGAATTTTGTCTGCAGCGATGGATATCACCTTCTCGCCGGATGTGTTAAAAACAGCCGCGTCATTCGGCTGGACATTAAAAATGACAACCTTGTGCCAATCCGTCGGATATCCAACCGTATTCACTTTTATCGCCGGCACGTTTTTTCCGGGCATGGCCGGGGCCGGCGTGCCAGAAGATGCCTGATCCTTTTCTGGCCTCCCGAGTACGATCGTCTTGATATTGTCCATTGAGGTAGCTGCCGATTTATCAACTGCTGTTGAACCACCACAGGAGATAACTTGGAGAACCACCATTAGTAGGCCTATTTGCCTTAAATCATTCATGCCATTGCGCTCCTACGATAAAAACCGTGGGACGATGTCTGATCAGTACTGTCCAAAACAACGATAGAGGAACTCGTGAAACCCTCGTCATTCCCGCGCAGGCGGGAATCCAAGTGAAGGGAAACCTGGATTCCCGCCTGCGCGGAATGACCGTTTTCTTCAATGATTTCAAAGTACACATGTCGAGTTCCGAGCTGTTTTGGACATCAATGATGTCTGATAAAAAAGCTACAGCATTTATCGTCTGGGGGATGTTCATTTTGGATATAAAACACAAATAGAAACCATGCTACTTGTCGATACGATTTCTATCCCTAGCTGTCATTGCCGCGTATCGCGTGTGCATCTCGGTAGGCCCCGGGCGTCTGACCCGCGACTTTTTTAAAGGATCTGATCAAATGGTGTTGAGAATGAAATCCACAGGCCTGGGCTATTTGCTCTATAGTATCAGGGGTTGAAGTGAGTAATTTTTTAGCTTGTTCTACACGGATGGACCTCAAGTAGGACAAATAGGAAGTGCCGGTGGCCTGTTTGAAGACGCGTGTAAAGGCAGGTACCGAAAACCCTGTTTTGCGGGCGATCATCGGCAAGGGCAGATTTTCGAAATAGTTGTCCTTTAGATATTGCAGAGTGGATTCGAGCAACATCACACTCGAACCGCGCCAGACTTTATCGGATACAAAACTCAATCGTTGAATAGCTCCGTTAAAGCTTTCGATAACTTGCTCGATGGATCGGGCGGCCTCCACGCGGCTGGTCAGCTCGAGTACAAAGCTGTTAAAGGCGGACTCCCGCATGGGGTTTTTGCGTTTGACCGATTTGAGCAGCTGAAATAGCGTCGCCAGAAACTGCCCCCGAGCTACCTCGATGCGGTCATTGGCGTACTGCAGTGCAACCGTAATATACAGATCTGATGCCACTTTGAGCTCGGCGCTGTTTTGGCGATCCAGTACCTCGACTAAGGTATCCGCAAGTTTTTGGAGATCGGTATATCTCAGTCGTTTACGACCATCCAGTTCATCGTGAAACAAGACATTTTTGCCGAGTTGAACGCACATATGCGCGGCCAATACCGCCTCTTTGTGGGATTCATAAAGGGAGGTGCCCCCGTTTTGGGTTCTTCCAATTCCCACCACAGAGTGAACGTGAAATCGTTCTGCGAGGTACGCGCGTAAACGCTCCGCCCGTTCCTTGAGCTCCAAGCGAGCACGGGCGCGGCTTTTTCCTTTTTTGGAGGAGGTAATTATTGAGATGCCATAGTCTTGTAATCGGGTTGCCGCCGTCTCGGGTAGATTTCGTACAAAAGCAATGCATGCCCGTTGTATTTGTGCATTACGCAATAATGCTTGGGCCGGATCATATAATTGCGATCGGGACTCGATAGGCAATAGCGACATGGCGGTGGTGGGTAATCGGACAATCCCCATCCCCTCTTTTATCCAATCGGCTAGTTCGCCATCGTAATACCACAGTGGTAGCCGAAATTTGTCCGAACTTAAAACACTGTTTACCCAATCGTCGATCGGCCAAAGGCGAGATAAGACGTCGGTGTTGAGTTGGTCAACATCCCGTTGAATATCGTTTTTATGAGCTTTTCCAGAAAGAAATTTACCGTACAGTTTGACAAATTTCTTAAACGCCTTGAGCAAATCCGGCTCAAGCACCGGGAGGCTGAGGGTCATGCGAACAAATTTAACAAAATCCCGGTTGGCACCGACTGGCTCCTGTCCGGTCAATTCGCGCCAGTTCTTGCAAAGGGACGTCCATTTAGGGGCCTCCTGCAAAAACTGGCCGGCGAACAAAAAAGTTTGCCCGCTTGAATCTGCCGGTAGTTTGTAGAACAAATCCCAAAATCCATATATATTTCTGAGGACCACCTGGTCCCGCGCCCGCGCCGCCTTGAGCGCTTCCAAATAGTGGGCATCACGCACGGATTCTTTGCCGAAATAAATTTCAAAATGGTACGGCTTTGGTTGATGGCGGGGATCACTGAGTTCCATCCACTCAATATGCTTCTCCCCATTCCACTTGATGATAAAAAACGGCAGTTCGGATCTAGAAGACAGGACGTTATGGATAGCGTAGGCGTTTTTCAGGTTGTCGGCCCAGTCGGTATGTGTCGTATTGGTACAACTCATCAACATATAGTTTAATCCGTCTCCCTTTGCGGTGCACGCGGCGCAGAGAATGTTTCCTAGCGCCGTCGTATTTACCCAAAACAACAATATTTCGCATAGATAGCAAAGAAAACGAATTATTATAAATGTACATAATTTTGAATAATATTGTACATATGCGAGACCTGGTACACCAGAAAAACCAGCTTTTTTTTCGAATTGTTACCACATCATATCAAAAACGCCCCTTGCACCACGGAAAAATTTTTCAAACTAAACTTAGAGCCTATCTCAGTAGGCCGGACCGAGCATGGTGTATGAGACACGAGCAGTGCAACTGAGATAGGGTCTAAGGCTGATTCCCCCTCCTAAGCGGGGATTATTGGCATGGTTGTGGGCCCCGGGCTGTGTTCCCAGGGAAGCGTAGTTGACTACTATCTGGAGTAATCGATGTCATTAAAAAGTGGAAACATTCTCGTTGGGCAATCCGGCGGACCGACTGCAGTTATCAATGCCTCCTTGGCAGCAATAATCAAAGAGGCCGGTCAACGACTGCCGGAAAGTCGCATCTTGGGCATGCGTTGGGGGATTGAGGGGTTCTTGCGAGGTGGCATTGTCGATTTGAGCGGCCAATCAGCGGCGACTATCGAGAATCTCCATCGCACCCCGTCATCAGCACTTGGCAGTTGTCGCTACAAACTTCAAGATGATGATCTGCCGTTGGTATTTTACCTGTTAGAGAACCTGAACATAAGATACATATTATTAATCGGTGGCAACGATACCATGGATACCATTCATCGCATTGAGACCCATGCGTCATCCCGTGGGTACGACCTCATCGGCATTGGTGTTCCCAAGACCGTTGATAACGACCTGTATGGAACCGACCACACACCTGGATTTGGTTCCGCAGCTCGTTATGTCGCCTTGTCAACCCTGGAGGCTGGCATACTGGCCAGGGATATGCAGAGGGTCGACCAGTTTGTCATACACCAGACCGTGGGGCGTGAGGCAGGGTGGTTGGCAGCTGCTTCGGCCCTTGCAAAAACCACTCCTGATTCAGCACCTCATATCATCCTAATGCCTGAAGTACCGGTCAATCGCTCTGCGCTGTTGGCTGAAGTGAAGCGGGTTTACCAGGAGTACGGATATGTCTACGTGGTCTGCGGGGAAGGCATCGTCGACGAAGACGGCAATCCGATTAGTTCGTCTGTCACCAAAGATAAATTTTCAAATATCGAGTTTGGCGCCATGGGAGGAGGATCGGCTGCATTGTGTCTGCACCAACTCATTGCAAATGAATTTGGCTGGCGCGGCGAATTCCAAGTGACCGAAAGTCTGATCATGTGCGGCGCAGACCGGGTCAGTGAGTTGGACCTGGAGGAGGCGATCGGCTGTGGCCAAGCAGCAGTGACCCTGGCCAGCAAGAACAAAAGTGGCGTCATGGTCAGTATGGTGCGCACTTCCACACAGCCATATCAGATAACCTTTGATGCGGTGCCACTTAAGGAAGCGGCCATACGCGCCAAACCCATGCCGCGAGACATGATTTCCAAAAACGGTATGTATGTCACGCGGCGCTACCTCGAGTATGCCGCACCCCTGGTGGGCCCCCTACCCGAGTATGCCTCCTTGGATACCGGTATTACCCCTGTGTCCCATTTGACAAAGGCCATCTAAAATGAGGCGAGAAAATATTTCTTATCAACGGTTTGCACTGGTTCGTGAAATGGTCGAAACGATAAAGGTGATCGAAAACTTCAATCCGGAGGTGGTCAAGCCGTTTGTGGAGCAAATTGACGCCACATCGGGAATTATGCTCAGCGGCGAGGGATCGAGTCGCATATTTCCTGCTAAAAACGCCATTTACCTGTCGATGAAATTAGGTGCGTTGCTTCCTATCATCACCGAAAGCGGTCGCCAGGCAATGGAATACGATTTGAGCAATTGGACGGTATTCGGCGCCTCGAACAGCGGTAAGACAAGAGAAACGCTGAGCCTGATGAGACATCTCAAGATATTGGGTAACAGGTGCCGGTTTGGTGTGACCGCAGGTCGAGATACACCGCTGGGGCAGCTTTGCGAAAGAACCCACATACTCAGCTGTGGTGAGGAGAACGCCGTGGCAGCCACCAAAAGCGTGGTCGAACAAGGTCTGTTTTACCATGCAATCATCCGGGATTTGTTAGGCTGCCCCATCTCCACTCCGGAGTTAAGATCCATTGCCCAAAGGGTGCAGTCTGCCCTTGAAATGCCGATTCCACCGACAATTGTAGAAAAAATGAGCCGGGCCAGACGGGTTTATTTTGCCGGAAGAAACAATGGCGTGGCTGAGGAACTGGCCCTCAAGGCGAGTGAGATCGTCCGGATTTCGTCGGATTACCTCGAAAACACTTACGCTGTTCATGGTGTAGAGGAGGTGATGACATCGGACGAAATGGTTGTTGTTATCGATCCCTACGAAGAGGAACTGGAAAAATTTCAGGAGGTGCTCGTCAACGGTGTGGGCCTGACCTTGATCGCTATTGCCAGCGAACCACTGACCATACCGACCATTGTTTTGCAGAGGTCAGGGGAATTTGATGCCTATGTGCAGCTCGCTGCCGGCTGGAATTTATTGGTGGAAACAGGGCTCAATTGCCAGGTCGATATGGACCGACCGGAACGCGCCCGAAAGATCGGTAACGAGTTTTTTTAGCCCCCCAATTGGTATGTTGTCGGTAATATACTGGCGAAAACGGCTAGAAGCTCTGTCTCAAAAGGGGTAGCGGCGTTTATTGCCGCCCCGTAGGGGCATCCCCATACCAGCCCAGGGCGTAACTGTTTAGCGTTCTGCTGAAAACTTGTTCAGACACATGGTTTGATGGCACATTCGAGTCATGGCCGTCGACCCTCGAAATGCGCGAATAGCCGAGCTTGAAAAAGA
>JAAUYD010254461.1_pt1 | contig 28391 bp, 43 predicted proteins | sample 7278101 | NCBI WGS metagenome assembly JAAUYD01 (sample SAMN14350128, study PRJNA611818) | marine sediment metagenome | isolation source: surface marine sediment (0.6m) | place: French Polynesia: Moorea | collected 2018-08
CAGGTAAGTAACGGCCAGAATTAGCATCAACCACCTGGACCAGGTCAACGACCTGGCGTTTGGAAAGGTAGTTCAAGGCCAGGCTGGATACGGTGACGATGGCACAAAAGCCGGTAACCAGGTACATGGCCAGTCTGTTGGTTTTTTTGGACGATTCCATTTCATTGAATTTTTCAGAGAGTTGTTGCATAGCAGTAATTAGATAATTCGGAATAAAAAGAACGCCACAGAGGCAAAAGCAATGGTTTTCAGTCCGGCCACGAGTAACAACAAAGGGAATATCCAATTGTAATTCGTCGATAATAGCATAGCCTGATAGATCTCCTCGGTAAGTAAGTGGGCCAGAAGAAAACCAGGAATAAGCAGGTAGGCGACCAACATCGCCCGCAGCCACGTGTAAAAGTACTGCTGCGTCTTGTCAAAGAGCACGCAGGCAATGGCTATGGGGGCGACCATATCAGCCAGGCCTAGGAAAAGAAAACGGAGCACCAAAGCGGAAGCATACGCATGTTCCACATAAAAGATCACAGCAGGCTGGATGGCCATCACAATGGTGTAATCAATGAAGTCAAGGACGAATTCGAAAACGTTCATGTCCCACAAGGAATATTCTTCTTTCTCCATCATCATTTCCAACTGTTTTTTCCATCCGTCGTAAAGACTAGCGTTAGGCTCCCCAATGTTTTGTATCATTTCCTGGCTGGCCGTACCTAGCAAGGCTTCCAGCCCCGATATAAATACCGGGGTGAACATCAGGATAAAAAAAAACTTCCATTTTTCACGGAGAATGGCAACAAAATCAACGATAGAGATTTCGCGTTTATCGTTGGTGATGGTCTTCAGGGTTTGCAGGTAAATGTTGATCAGGGTCAGGATCATGGCGACGATAATCGACACGACAAACATCGGCGCCATATTCAGCTTAATGGACTGGTAGATGGTTTCGATATCGTGGAACCGAAAGTCCTTGAATTCGGTAAGCTTGCCTAAGTCGTCGAACATAGCGGTTAATCTTCGTAAAAGTGTTGCAGTTGGATCAGGCGTGAAATTTTCCTTCTCATGGCCTTGATGGTGTGTAGCAGTTGGCTGGCCTCTTTGTCCATAGCATCGAGATAGGTAAGGCGCTCCCCGTCGGTCATTTTCAACAGCCCATGCGTAGTCACATCTTTGGCTTGTTGGAAAATTTGTGTCCCCACGTTACGCGTATGGATGAGCTCATCCAGTTTAGCATCTTTCACCGAAGGGGAAAAATTAGACTCAGAGACCATGTCCAGGGTCTCTACGGTGGCTTGTATGATCTGCTGTTGTTTTTTATGCAGGTTTTGGAGTTGATAAGCGGCCTGGATGCCGTCACTCACGTCATTAAGGAGCTCATATTGTTGCTTGAGGTACTCCCCTTGCCGTAACATTTCCTGATATTCCTTCGCAAAGTTGGCTTTCTCCTGGGCGGTTTTGGCCGTTTCACTGGATTGGAGATACGAGATCAAGGGGCCATCGATAACGGCCACCTGCGCCAAAGACAGGCCAGGCCACAGTATAGACAAAATAAATACGATAGTTTTCATGAAGTTAAGGGGTAAGGGTATCATAGTCTTCAATAGCTTTTTGAAAATCACCATGCTCCTGGTAAGCCTCGGTCAGCGCTTGCCAGATCGGGCCTTCCGTCTGGAAGGTGAGGAACTCTTCGCGTGACAATTCATTGCGCACGATCTCATAATGGGTATCGCCCAGGCAAAGGAGTTGTTCGGAATAGGGGCGTTCCCCGGCAAAGTCATTTTGTAGGCTGCACATCAAGTCATAGGCATGTGGGCTGAGTTGGAACACATCACGGATACGGTCATACGTCGCTGGCGACGAGGGCAGCACTTCTTTGATCTGTGTGTTGCTCAGAATGCTTTGGGTGTATTCGTTGTCAGGAAGTTGGGCTATATCTTGCAAGATCAGGTGTACCGCTCCGGTTTCTTTCCTGATTTTCTGAAAGAGGACAGCAACGGTACCTAACACCCCTTCACCGGTGTACAGGTCACGGATGGCCTGGGTTTCGGCGAACTCGTCAAAATAGAGTTTCCCACGGGTACCCCGGTCAGCCAAAATATTGCTGTCAATAGCCTTTTGGATCAACAAAAGGATCAGCGTAACCAGGAACGGATCTCTTTTAATGGAATTAAGCTCAAATAAAACGAATTGGCACGCTTTGAGGTCAACGAGCGGTTGGTCCGTTTCCTTAAAAATGTTTTCATACTGCCCACCGGCAATGAATTCAGAACAGACATGTTTGAAGGAGTCCAGGTCAAAGTACTTGGGATGCTGGATATCGAGTTCGTCCAGTAATGTGGCACCCCCTTGGATGACATACCGATAAAAGCTTTCAAAGCTACGTCCCGTGCTGACTTCACGGTAATAGGCCTTAATGATTTTGTTCATGGACACTTTGACGTGCGTATCGGAATGGAATTCCTGGATGCGCCAACACTTGAAAATAATAGAGGCAATGTAATCCACTTCGAAGAAATCAGGCGTTTGCCCGTTAATATGGAAGGGGTTAAGGCCCAAGGGCAGGTCAGGATGGTATTTGATCTGTACCGCAGTATCCGGGTAGAGTCTGGTGATAGGTTCAAAGGACATGCCAAATTCCACGACAATCACATGTATCCCTTGTTCAATTTCCTGGACGACTTTGCGTAACGTAGAAGCGGACTTTCCCCCGCCGGTGGTTGCGATGGTAATACCATTCCTGGCATTCATTCTTTTTTTTGGGGTGTCCCAAACGTCGCGCTTTAACAACTTGTTACTGATTGGTTCATTATAGTAGATGCCCTCTTCATCGTCTTGTGGGAGGGTAGTATGGGTAAACAGGGAAGTCGCTACAGGCAAGTCCGTGATAAAGAAAAAATCCCGGTGCATAAGCAGCTCACGGCCGGGGACAGAAGCCCGGAAACAGTTGGTTAGGGTTGCTTTTCGGGGCCGGTAATAGTGTATACCTCGGGTATCGAGCAGGGACATGACCTTTCGCTCTGCTTTGGCCAATGCCTCTTGGGATTCGGCCAGAAGGATCAGGTTAAAGTGGGCCAGCAATACGGTTTTTTCATCATTGGAAAGCCGTTTATGGGCATCTTCTAATAGCGCTTTTCTTTCCTTGAAAAAAGGGGAAATACTACTGAATTGGGAGTATTCTTTTTGGGTACGCTCGATCTGCGAGAGCAATACCTTTTTGCCTGGGAAATAGAGGATTTGGTTGTAAATGTGGTCATAAGGCAAAGTTTCCCCCAAAAAATCCATCAGCCCTTCGTGTAGGGCTTTGCCCTGGACAGAAGTAGGAATGGTATCCCGGAAGTATTCGGCCTGGTTAAACGCGAAAACGGAAAAATACTTTTGCCCGATTTGGTGGTTCGTGTAATCCAGATCATAAATACCATGGTTGGTTTCATGACCATTCAGGTAGTCAAACAAGTAGGTTTTGGCATTGCTAATCGGTCGTACATGTGTCCCTTTCATACCATTAAGAATATTAGTGGTACGAGTGATAAAATCATTGAAATCCTGGGCTTTTTCACGGTCATGTTTATGCAAGGCCTGGGAATAGGCAAAGGGGTTGGCAACATAGGCCTTCTCAAGGGATTTAAGCCCTTTAAGCGTAAAGATCAGGCTACTGGTGTGTTGGGTGTAGGGCTTATCCTGGTAGTGCTTTTGGACACTTTTTCCCAGGTAAGAAGGCCGGTGAATGGTAGCTGAGTCAAAGGGACGCTGTAGGTAAATGTCTTGCTTATGAATGTAGCTGGTGGGAACAGCAGTTTGGAACGCCTGTTCTAGCTTAGCGATACGCTGTGCAAATTCATCGGCGCTGAGGGAGTGTTTGACAGGATTTTGAAGCTCGAACAAATAGGACAAGGCCCCATCCTTGGTGAAAAAGATGGAGTGGTCAACAATATCACTGATGTTGTACTCTTCGGTACCGCGTACTTTCATCGTAGAAATTTTAAGAGGTTATGATGACTGACCAGGTCAATGTCTTCTTTTAGACCTTTGAATGGGGTAGTATCCGATAGATGGACAAACAACCCGTAGACAAGGGCAGTAACGATAGCCCAAGGCACGATCATAAAAAAGGCCAGGGCGGTATTTTTCGACAGGAACAAAATGACGATACCGAACAAAAAGGCAAGGGTGACCGTGGATAGTACCCCGAACAGGATGGCCAGATACCGGCCACGGACACCCAATAGCTTGGGCGGTTCGTCGATCCCTTTAATATTTTTGTGGGTCATAGATTAATCCCATCGATCATGGCGTTCGCCCCTACCACTATAGCGGTCAGCACAACTTCTCCAACAAGGACATAAGCCAGGGCCATACCCACATTTTTGAATCCTTCCATCGTGGAGCCGTCGTTGTTCTTATCGGCAATCAGACTAAAATTCTGTGCAAACTTGACCAGGAATACGATGACAAGAATAAAAACGAAGAGAGGCAGCATCCAATTTTTAAGGATGTCATTTAGCTTAGCTCTGAGGTTTACTTCTTCCGCCTGGACGATGAGTGGAAAGGTATAAAAGGCCAACAGGAAAATGATTTTCTTAAGACGAGAATTGATGGGTTGTTGAATAGGTTTTTTCATGTGTTGTATAAAATTTGTGTTAAAACGATCAATGCATGGTTATTCGGTATAGCGCGTGGCTGCTTTCATGTCAAAAATTTCCCGGGTCACATCATGGATGATGTTGTGGTAATTTTCCTCAATGATGTCGCTAGTCACGTGTTCCACCAGGGGCGGGTTATCAAGTTTGCCTCCCTGGTACGGTAAAAACCGGTAATGGAATTCACCCGGCTTGGCGGTATCACGGGTACGCCCGACAAATTCCCCTTGCCGCAGGTTTTGGAAGAAATCGCGGTCGTGCTTGGCCTTTTCCTGTGGGCTTCGCGTAACGCTTTTGCTCGACCTTCCCCCACCCGAACTTCGGGTGACCGACTTTCGGAATTGCTCTATCTTTGAAAATTTGTTTTCGAAAACAGTGAGCGCTTTGTCATCCTGGGTGTTGCCAATGAACTGTGTACTTCCGTTGGCTTCCAGGCTGCTACGGCTGTTGCTGTCGTAGGTCTTTTCTATCTTGGCCGGGCTTTGGGTAAGCAGGACAAAGTTGACCTTATATTCTCTCAGCTCGCTCGGGTACTCTTCAAAGTTTGGGATTTCAAAGGTGGTGCCTTCATCCATGAAAATGCACAATGGGACGGTATTGCCGAATTTAATCTTGCGCGTGGCAATGATAAAGAGCAGGACTACCAACGGGCTGATCTGTGCCCGAAGGTCAAAATTGTTCGAGACAAAAAACGCTTTCGGGGCCTTGGGATCGACCAGGTTAAAATCAAAATCATTCCCATTAAGGACATAGCAAATCTTCTTGTTGGCCGCAAAGGGGCCGATGACACTGGTCAGTGTTGATTTAATGGAGGCCAGGGTTTTGGAAGAGTTTACCGCATCCAAAAACGCAGAGGCATAGCCACGGCTTTCAGGGGTCAGGTTGAGAAAGGCCAGGATGTGCTCATTGCTGTTATGGATGATAAAATTCGTAATGTGTGGAAATGAAAAGTAACGCGGGTATTTTTTGTATAAGACATAAGCGACCCCTTTTAAAAGCCCCAAGGCCATCGTGTCCCATTCGGTAAGTTTCGTTTTTTGGGCGTAAGCTACATAAAACAGCTTCATGTACTCTTCCACGTAACTGTCATCAGCTATAGAATCCGCTTTAATGGGATTAAAGCGATAACCACGCGAGGGATCTGCAAAATTGGCATTGTAGATGGGGTGCGGGTAGTCCAGGTCTTCTTTGAGCTTGAAAGCGGTATTGGTGAAATCATTTTCTTTGGCATCGTAGCAGAACAGTGCCACTTGGTTGCGCATGTATTCGGCCAGCACGGGTTTGCCAATGGAGGTGGTCTTCCCGGCGTTGGAACCACCATAGACGAGGATGAAGGTAGGGTTGTGTAAGATAAGCTCACCAGAAGCACGTCTACCATTCTTTTCACCATAGGCCAGCCGGATACTGAGTGCCTGCTCTTCGGGGATCTCTGTCTGTTTTTTGCTCCCGCCAGTCATGAAATGGAGGATAACGCCAATGATCAGGCCTGCACCGAATACTACCGACCATAGGATGTGAAAGAAATACATCAAGGGGAGTAACGCTAAGAGGGCAAAGGCAAAACCGATGATTTTCATTCCGCCCTTTGCTTTGAGGCAGGCAAAGAAGTAGACGCCTAGCACAAGCATAACGACGGTAAGGATAGCGATATAGTTAAAGGATGTTCCCAAGGTCTTTCTCCAATTGGTTGTTCATGTATTGAAAAGGGTCCAGGTGCCGGTCTTTGATATTAAGTACTTCCATTTTGAATTTTTCTTGCCCTGATGGCTTGTCTATGAAGCGTTGTACTTTGTCTAACCCTGGGCTGTCGGCTACCCCCGAAAGGGCTTGCGCGTCCAAGGATTTGGCAGGGTTGGGAAGCTTGGCTTTCTCATGTTCGGCACGCTGATAATGGAACAGTGAATCAAAGGCCTGCTGGCTGTTTTCTTTGAATCGGACATGCTCAAAGCCTTGTCGGGCGGAAAGGCCTTTAATGGTGGTGTTGTCTTTATCTGGACGGTGTTTGGACAACGGGCTGAGTTTCATGGTTTGCTCGTTGTTGTTCCGGGAGACCACCACATGGACATGGGACTGTAGTCCTTCTTTTTCCTGCCCGGATTTTTTCAGGCCGGCTTTGACCTCGGGTTCGTAACCTTTGTAGGTACGCGTGTGTTCGATCTTGGCAGCGTAGACCAGGTCGGTATTGTCCAGGCCTTTGTTAAACGAACCCGCATATTGGTTCATGACTTCATGGGTATAGGCTTTTAACTTATGCTCAAAGCCGCGTTTTTCCTGGGCGCTCATTGCATCAACGGTTTTGCCTCCAGTCAAGTGGGCCAGCTCTTGTTGACTAGGGTTGATGGTGACCATGTAAAACTTATAATCCTCTTTGCCTAGGTTCTTGGTATTGTTATCGATCATTTCACGAGCAGAGTCCTGCGTCAAGGCATCTTGATCGAGGCTAAAAAAGTGGCCCTTATCAGTAATTTCCTTTCCAATATCTTCTTTGGACAGGTAGTCAAAAAGGGTATGGGAAGAGCCTTTGTTATTACCTCCGGTGACGGCTAACGGCTTATGGACTCGGACAAACATAATTACTTGTTGAGGACGTTGGTTAGGCCTTGTTCAAACTCACTGAAATGATGTGGGGAAAGGATCAGCTCGTTATCCTTTTTGACCATCTTATGCTTGAGTTCATCAACCAGGTACAAGATGGATTCCTTAATCCTTTTCACGGACTTGTCCGTTTCATCAGATTGCACTTTACCAGTATCTTTTTTTGTTGTATGTTCCATAGGTGGTGTCTTTATTTCAGGCAAAGGTTTAGGGGCATCTAGCTTTTCAATAAGCCAGTGAGCCAGAGTAGTAATTTGTTGTTCAATATTTTTCAGGCTGTTTCCGCTGCCTTCAGATCCCATGAGTTGCTTGACTTCTTTGAACTGGTGGCCAATGAATTTTCGTAAGGAGGTATCAGATTCCTTAAGGGAATTTTTGACCACGGAAGTAACAGTTTTGTTGACGATGTCATGGTGGTACCGGGGGTTGATGTTGTTGTCCAGAAAAAAGGCCTGCATGTCGGTAAGCAATTCCTGGCTAGAAGAATAATGGTGTTTTTTCTTCAATGTGTCAAAGTTGTTTTTCACATAGGATTCAACGGTGATGGTAGTTTTGTTGAGCATAATAATTACTATCTAATTACAAATTTATTAGGTTCATTCAATTTAAAGAGCATAAAAGGCAAAAAATAATTTTTATTAATTACTTAATAATTCATAAATATCTGCTTATCAGTATCTAACCGTATTCTATACGGTTCCTGCTTGCTTTCCTATTTTTGCTACACTCCACTACGTTACGTTCCGCGCAAAAAGGAAAGTTGGGCTTACAGGTACCTGGCAGGGACATACAAAACATTCCCAATATTATGCATATATCTTGGGACTTCGAAAGAATGGATTTTTTTTAGCTTAGGCTCTGAGATTTAATGGATAAAAGAAACACCAGAGTTAAATCGAAATTACTATCTTTAGAATGTTGGTACGGGGAGGACAAAGCGGCAACGTGGGAACGACCGTGAGAAGCACCCTACCTCCCGACGAGATAATCCCGGCATGTAAATCTATCATGCCGGGATTTCTTTTTTGATCTCAAAAATTTTGTATAGTACGATACAAAAAGCTGATAGTTTCCTTCAGGGAAGACATTCAAAAAAAAATAAATTTTTGTATTTAAATTATATTATATTGTACTATTTTTTTTGTCTCGTTCGGGCAGCTTGCTTCTTTTTGTATGCCTCCGGACGGGGGGTCACGTCATACTTTTGGGCATACAGTTCCAAGGCTTCTTCGATAATGTCCTGGTGTGAAACGATGTCACCAGCGATCATCCGGGAGTAGACGGCATCCAGTAGAAAGTCAATCTTTGATTTCCGTAAGTAGAAAGTTTTACGCTGTTTCTTATCTACCACGGGTTCTGATGTGGTTTCTGTCAGCTCAGTATTAAGGTTGGAAACAAAGGATTTTTTGAGTTCTCCTTTTTCCATGTCCTGACGATTATGCTCGGGTCGTAAATTGAATTTTGACATAGGTTTATGAGGCTTGTATTTTGTTAAGGACTTCTCCACAGAGGTACGTATAATCAATAAGGCAATTGCTGTCTTTTAGTATTTTCACTTTGCTGTGCTTGAGCTTCTCTTTATCATAATTTACAATTTCAATACCTGTCGTGGTTACTTCTTCCATGGTAATGTTTTGTCTGATTTTAGAGTTAAGCATTAACCCTGGAAATGCTTTATCAATTTCATTAACCATATCGTTATGTAATACGGTATTTCGGAATTGTGTGATCAGGATGCCTAAAGCTTTGAGCGAAGGGTTATACTGAACGTTCAATTCTTTAATGATACGTAAGACCGTTTCAATCCCTGCAACACTGTAGGGATGAGGATTGGCCGGTATTAACACGTAGTCAGCCGCCACAAAGGCGTTTTCGACAATGAGCGCGTCCAGGTCTGGCGGACAGTCAATAAGCATGAAATCACATTTTCCACGCAGGGGTTCAATAGCGTTCCGTAAAATCTCTTCATGCCTGATCCTTGGGAACTCATCTTTCAAATGCCTTTCAAAATTTCTCAGCTTCCCGGTAGCAGGGATAATCCCTAGGTTATCATTGATGGGATGCACCTGCAAGGGCTGTTTTTTCATGAGGATATCGTATAAGTTGACCGTTGTTGAACTGTTTTGGAAACTGATCCCCAGGTCGCCTTGCTTGTCAGTATCAATACAGATGGTTTTAAACCCCTTTGAAGCAAGTATGCTGGCCATTGCCGCAGTGGTGGTTGTCTTAGCAGCTCCCCCTTTTTCATTGGCAATAGCGATAATGTGTGTTAACATGATAATACAAACATTGTTTACATTATGTAATATAGTAAACAATGTAAACTTTACAAACACTATTACACAATGTAAACATATAAATAACAACTAAACTTTTAGTTGGTCGCTTTTTTATGATTTTTCTTTATTTCGAAAGTTTATTTTGTGCGTCTCGACGGATTTTTTGAAGGGGGATGTATTCCATATTTCGTTCCTCTCTTGTTTGCCCATTCCTGTTTCTTGATTGAAGCTAATTTTCAAGTTATCCACATATCCACAGGAATAGTTTTAAAGGTTTATTAAAGGTTTCTTTAAAGGTTTAAATTTAGACCGCTGTAAATATTTGTATATCAATGAGTTGAGTGTATCAAATCCCTACAAAGTGTAAACATTTTCCCTACAAAGTGTAAACATTTAGGGGTACAAATCCCTACAAAGTGTAAACATTTAGGGGTACAAATCCCTACAAAGTGTAAACATGACTACATTTTTATTATTTGTAGTTATTTTATAAATTGCCTACAAATGGTAATGATTATGGATGAACAATTAGCCCTTGCAGAATGGCCTAGGGAAACAAGAGAGATGACTCAAATAAGGTTGGCCAACGAGATCACTGAGGCAATATTTGACTACAGTGCGTTAGAGTTTGACTTAATGTTTGGGATACTTCGTAAGATCAAAGAAGACGGGCCTTCTCCTGATCATATTTATGATCTCACTTATGCAGATTTTTATGATAAAGAATTAGACCCACAGAAAAACCGTACACGTATTGCGACGGCAACGAAAGGATTAGTTGGAAAGGTGTTTGAATATATTGAGCGGGATACAGGCGATTTTGTTCAACACGCTATGGCAAGGAAAGCGAGGTACAAAAAGGGAGCAGGAAAAGTTTACGTTGAACTCAATCGTGAATCTGCCGAATTGTTTGGTATGGTAGTTAAACATACAACGCGCCCTTTTTGGGAAATTGGACACCGGCTATCAGGAAAATATTCTAAACGCTTTTATCTGTGGTGCAGTAAACATCGTGTTCAAGGGAAGTTTACAATGACTATATCCGAATTGCTTAAGAAGTTACGCGTAAATTCTAAGGCATATGAAAAACGATGGGATAATGTTCAAAATAGGATTTTAAAACCTGCACAGGCTGAATTAATCGAAAAGATGTCGGATGTTTGGTTTACTTATGAAAAAGCTTGGGGGGAAGATAAGATACATTTTACTGTGCACACGTCCAGTACCGTAGGCTATGATCCCCGACCGGTTGATGCTGTTAAGAATGATCTGGCGGAGAAACAAGAAATAACTACACAGTACATTTTTGAAAAAATGGAATTTTGGGGGCTGAATGAAGCTCAACAATTAAAAGTATTAAAACACTTCCAGGAAGATGGAAATAGGTTTTTCAACCTTTGCCGAAAGGTGGCAACAAAAGGGGATACGTTCGCACAAAATAAACCTGCTTATGTGTGTAAGATACTTCGGAATGATTTTGGAATGAAAGGGAAAATTTAAGTAGTATGCAGACTGGATAACCTGCAATAAAATGAAGAATTCATGGATAGATAATTTTTCAAAGAACCTTGAAAAATATTTTGTTAAGCCGTGGTCAAAGGATAATGTTTTTGATTACGAAAACGACGAATACTATCACATCATAACCCAGGATCTGGTAAATAAGTTAGATGAATTGACCGACCCAAAAGGGTTTAACCATACGGAACTTCTTAAAGACATCGATAAAAATGTATATATATCCGTTTATGGTGATCCGATCAAACTAGAAGAACTTATGGCCTTAGACTGGAATAAAGGAAAAGCACACCAGGAAAAAGTTGAGGGGTTGAGTTATTATTCTGAAAAAATTATCGTTCAAACGATCCAACAGGAATTGAAATCAGGGGTTTTTGACAACTACATCCCGGTACACTTTTTTGATGACCTGCTGATGTTATCGTTACTGCAAGAAAGGAATAGTAACGTGTAAAGGACTAAATCATTTAAATTATGCTTTTATTAACGATTTTCATTCTACGAGGTGTTTAATACAAAGACACACGCTTATTACGAGGTATTTAGTACTTTCTACGAGTTATGAAATTATATCTCGTAGATGAAGGATCGCTATTTGATGACTTTCACAAAGCGTAATATCAGTTCGGAAACCAAATTTTTACTTTGGGAAAATTGATTATGCGTTCAGTAGAAAGGTTTGTTTCTATGGGGGATGAAAAAGCGTATACAGAACAAGACCTTAATAAGAGCGATTAAGTGCATTAAACGTCTCTATTACATCCCAGCACAAAACGAAAGGGAGCAAGACTACAACCAGTACATGGACACCGTATTGACGGCTCTTGAAGAAGAATTTAATATTCAAATACCTGACTAGATGATCATGCGTACTACAGCTCGAAACGTCAAGACCGACCATAGTCTCAATACTCATCGAGGGAGAATATCCAGATCGGGATCGGTAGTCTTGTCTAACTTATCCAATAACTCACAGTCACTACGAAAGACCCCGTCATCGATGGGCTTGTTTTCTTTGTCGTATTGATATTCCTGATCGATGGTTTAAAGGCTAGACTGAAGGAAAAGGAAGAAGGGTTCATTTACATGGCCCCTGAATTTCTTCAGGGGACCACACCACTCAAGTTCTAAACCTGAAGCTGACTTTTAGTTTCAAGGTAAAACCTTTAACTTTGGTCAACCGTTTAATAAAACGTGGCATGGATTTTCCATGTAAAATGAACACAACACAAAGATAGCAAGTCCGAAAGGTATTGCTATTTTTTTTGCCCGCACTTTTAGGTTTCTAAAAACGCCCGTTTACGAACATAAAAAAGGGGCAAGCCCCCTAGAACCAATCGTTTTCAACTGCCTCATTGAAGCATTTTTTGGCTATTGATTTCACAAATTCATCTTTAAATGATTCAGCAAAGAATTTCTTGTATGGAGCAATATCTTCCAAAATGCTTAGGTTATCACATGTTAGTTGGTACTCATGGTTGAAATATTCTCTTCTTATAATTGCTTCTGCACCATTTTCTTCGAAATCTTGTTTAAGGGCTTCATTGTAGATCTCATCAAGTCCGTTGCGCAAAATTTCTACTTGGTCTAAGGGGGAAATTAAACCAGCACCAAGATTAGCATACTTGACTCCTTCTTTTCTTTTTTCATCAAATTGAGAGTTTGAAAATGCGAAAAACGCTCCTGTTGCTTCGAATAACTCCGTTTGCTTAGATTCCATGTAATCAGATAGATACTTCATAATAGTTAATTTGAATTGAACATAATTTGAGTGGATCATCAGCCAGCCTAGCGGTTTGGGCTGACTTCTGTCAAATCTTTGGACTCGGAGTGGCTAAATAGCGAAGCGGTTTACGGCGCGGATTTGCTTGTCAGAACAAAGGCTGAACTTTACTCAACTCTATGTGAGATATATACCCACTGCCTTATTTCGAAGAAACGATCTTATTAGTACTAGGTAACGCCGTTTTAGATAGAAAAAATTAATCCATCGATGGTCGCTAATTTCTGCGACACTGCAGAGGAGTAAGTAAGGTATGTGTGTATTGTGATCCGACTTATCGTATGGAATCAATCAAAAGCAATGTAGAACCGTACCCATTTACTATGAGTGATGCAGAGCATAGACAATTTCTGACGTGTGCTGAACTATGGCCTTTTCAAGCGAATGTTGATGTATTAATTTCTCATTATCCAGATGAAGTTTACGACTCTTGGTTAAAGCAATGGCGTAGTATCACATTTCAGTCAACAACACGTCAAGGCCAAGCTACTGAAAAACTCTATATGAGTTATAGGCATGAGACGGGTCATCTACATGACTATCAATATGTGGGTAACGATAAGCACGAACGTTATAACCTAAAGCATCGAGCAGCAAAAAATTTGATTGCAAAGTTGGAGCGGATGGAGGTTAGGAAAAGGCAAGCAATGATACACTACCTGAAAGATGAGCTCGACCGCTGGAATATACTTTAACTTACATTTCGCGTAAAAGATCATTTAAGATGCACTGCCAGTATCCTAGACTGGCAAATGCAAATTGTGATCTTACTATCCAACATGTTTGAGAATTTTTCTCAATTCCCGAAGTATTAAATAGATGATCATCATTTCAAGAAAACTCATCATATATATACCTACCTAGCAGCGAAGGCAAATTCCACAATTCTGACAAATTTATTTTTTCGGAAAAACGATACTTATACCTACTTGTTAGGTAAGGCAAAAGCACCCTTTCTTTAAGTACCAGGTAACGCATGTATAATTGAGTGGGTGCAGCCGGTACACATTTGAGATGACCGTGGGTGTGGGGGGTATGCTTTATATTTAACCGTGGGTACAGGAGGTATACATCTACGGGTATCCGTGGGTGTAGAGGGTATATAAATTGGGCAAGCTATTTAGACTTTTGTGTTGCGGTTGAATATTAAGGAGCGTTTAACATAAAAGTTTGAACGAATTCGATAAGTTGGGGGGCACTTTCCTGGAAGACACCTACGATCAATGCCCACAATTTTTCTTGCTTATCAACATCGACACTCAAATTGGCAATCGTTGTTACAAAGGTCGTAATGGCTAATTGTTTCCATTGAATTCGTTGCTTAGCCGTTTTCACCTCGTTAGCAAGAAAACGTATGGCCGAAGTAAGCTCTGTGATATCTTCAGGTCGCAACTCTGTATCCTTTTCAATGTAGGAAGATGCCTCTTGTAACTTGTTCTGAATAAACAGAATTTCATCCGGTGTAAAGGGATCTGCATTATCAAAATCAACCGTAAGTCCGGCCCATAAGGCAAAAGGATCGTAATGTTCATCTTCAATGCGATAAGCCTTTAGCTCACTATTGATCCAGTTTTCCATCGCTTTTGTTACGTCATCAATTGTTAATTTTTGACCTTTTGCATAGGTCGGAAATTTGGGTGAAAAGGTAGTATAAACCACCGTAAAGGCATGATACCTTTGAGTATCCTGTGTAATCTGAAAATACATGCCAGAATCCCTGTATCGAACTTTGGTTATATTGCCCTTCTCATCGAAGGTGATGTCTGCGGGGGATAAGTCCGACTTTCTTAATTGTTCAACGATTCTTTCCTTATGGACTTTCAGCATAGTGGACTAGTTTAGAACAGAAACGAAAAAAGTAAAAGCCTTTCCGATATGGAAAGGCTCCTTATCTGTATTATATGAATAGGCCATTGCTGGCTCATTGATTTCGTAAGGGACTTCAACCCACGACCTCCGGGTTAGCAACCCGGTGCTCTATCCACTGAGCTAACGGTACAACAACTCCGTAATCAAATAGTTTGCCAAGCCTTTCTAAAGTCCTGGGGATGGTGTAATTTATAAGGAGGCAGTACCTCCTATTTAACATAACATCTGTTATACAAACAGCCTATTTGGCGTTTCCTGCCCCTCAGCCCGCTTTTTGAATTTCTGCGCCACGCTCGTGGCCTTTAAATGGTACCCTGCCAAGGGGGAATGGTGTCCTACCAAGAGTTTTGCCAATTTGACAGGCCGGTTCCATTTCCGGGAAAATCTCAAAATTTGTAATATGGATTATTCCTTAAAAAGGATAGAGCGCTCTCCAGGTGGGGCCTTCTATCCAGTAAGTGGCTTGATCACGATCAAAGCGAACGGGTACCGGGAGCAATGGTCGTTTCGAGGGTTCCCCGAAGCTTTCCTACGCCAGGTGTTTAAGGTTCTGGCCGGCGAGGAAAAATACCTCGAGGTCATCCGCCATCACGGCTAGCCCGGTGGTAGAAAAAAGTACGGTTAGGCGGTTCGATAACGAAAAGTTCGTTATTTTGTGATATAACCTTAAATCGTACTTTTTATATGGTCTTTGCGTATGCCTGTGGCGAAAAGGGGCAACCCGAATTTCAAGCGGATATCCAGCAGTTAAAATCCCTTCACCCGGACGAGCTCATCACCGACACTTATCGGCCAGGGAACCAACGCCCCGAAGGATTAGATCGGCTGGTGATGAAAATCCGTCAAGGGGATGAACTGGTCTTTCCAAGGCTTACGGCGACCGGCAGAACAGCCAAGCAATTGGTTTCCTTGATGGCTTTACTCTCCCGACGAGGGGTAAAGGTGGCGAGTTTGGCCGAAGGCCTGGATACCAAAGGGGAAAAAGGAGCGGCGATCGAACAGTTTGTGCAGGCCTTGACCGTGTTGGATAAAGACTTGCGTAAACAAGCTACGGCCGTGGGGCTAGACCTTTCAGGGAAAACGGGTTCCAGGGCCGGGACGCATAACCAACAGAATGCTAAGGTGGTGGCGTTGCTCTACCAACAAGGCCGGCCGATCAAGGAAATCATGGAGAAAGCCAAGGTCAAAAGCCGGGAAACCGTCTACCGGTACCTTGACTTGGAAGGCATAGAAAGAAGGAACAAAAAAAACAAAAATTAGTACGATATAGGTTTTAATTTTAATCGTACTTATAGTATCTTTAACCTATGAATGAAGAACAAATCAAAGTCGCCGTAAGCGATACCATGAGTGATTTCTACAATGCCGTACTGAAAAAACGGTTTGATAACCTGGACAGGGAAATTACTGACCTCAGACTCACCAGTGAAGCCTTAGTGAAAATCGTAGATTATACCCGGCTGGAAGCGAAAATGCATGAACTGGAAGACCGTCTTAAGAAACTGGAAGATAATAGATCTAAACCGTGACACACAGGGTGATTCGATGATGAAACGACTGTTTATCCTTTTCTTTCTTTTCCCATTTGTAGGCTTTGCCCAGCTCCATGGAGAAGTTTCTTATGTGAGTGATGGCGACACGTTTCATCTGGTTACTAAGGATGGTGATAAAATAAAAGTAAGGGTGGCCGGCATTGATTGTCCAGAACGGAACCAAGCTCATGGCCTGGAAGCCAAAGCCTTCGTGATGGATGAGATCAAGGGTAAGACAGTTGAACTGAAGGTGAAGGAAACAGACCGATACGGCCGAAAGGTGGCTTATGTGTATTATAGTGATAAAGATCTCTCTGCAGAATTGTTAAAAATGGGGCTGGCCTGGCATTACGTTAAATACTCAGACAACGCCTTATATGAAGCCATGGAAGAAAAAGCCCGATCGCAACAAACTGGATTATGGGCTGATTTCAATGCCATAGCCCCGTGGGAATTTCGGAAATTAAAATCCAACTAGATCATATGAAGGCCTTAGGATTAGCGCAATACTTGACCAAAAAAAATGTTCTGATTGGACTGGCGCTCTTTGTCGTTGATCTCGGCAAGGACCTACTGGTTGAAGTAGTGAAATTGATTTTAAACGTATCATAAAACGCTCCTAAAAGTGTATAGAAAAGAAAAAAATGTGATTCCCTGGAAAGACTTTATAAAACCACTCGGTATGGGAGTCTTCGGATTATTGATGATACTGTTTTGCTCTATACTATATTTTTTCGAGATCCATGAAGGCCCTATTATTATTCTACTAATACCCTTTTTAGCTGGTATTTTATGTATTGCAATGGCGATAATAAACATGATGATGTCTTATAAATCGGTCAATGACCCCAACAGTGCCGCTTATTATTTCGACAGATATGACTTATCTACGCCTGAGAAAGCGTTCAAAATAATAAATGACCCTAACATAAATATCGAACACCGGGAGAAAATTTCTCAGCTATATGGGCTTCTGGATCACTTTAACAGTAAGAATGATGGAAACTAATTTGAATGAATTTCTAATGATACTATCAATTTCTCTCGTAGGTATAGTTGGATTACTAACCTGGCTTTTAAATGAGCCTGAGTTATGGATACTATTGACAGGTCCAGAGCATGTTATAAAGCCCAACTACATTTACAGGGTTATTGCAAAACATAATCAGAGAGGGGATGTGCTCTACTTTCTAGAATTTTCAGGAAAGAATGATGAGTGGCTAACATTACGGACTTTCAAAAAACTGAAACGAATTACCCGATACAAAGAAAAGTTAGAGTTAAAAAGGGATCGTCTAACTGGATCATTTACGAACGATCCTAAGGAAATCTCATGAAAAAAATAGGATACTATAGAAGGAAAGATGGTTTCTTCGAAACCAGGCTTGGATGTATAAATGAGCATGACACCATTACTTACGATATATTCAAGATGGATGTAAGTATAAGTGATTCGTTGTTTCGTTCATTAACTAGAAAAAATAGAATTGTAAGTGTTTCAGTGCATCTTCTAATACTTTATGGTTTCATTAGTGCGCTTTTCTTTTTAGGGTCAGGCTGGATTTTTTAAATAGTACCACAGAACGGATGCTACAGCCCGCATTTTAGAATCGTAAGAGCTTGAATTCTTAACTTGACCTAAGAAATGAAAACAAAACTTTACTACATTTTAATATTTATGCTGCTCATTTTGGGAGGTGGATATCTAGCGAAACAATTGGGTAAAAAAGAAGCTCTAAAAACAGATGTGCATATTAAGGCTTCCATTATGGCTGAGTTAGATCAGTATAAGTGTTGTGATGAGTCAGCTGATCTTACAGTAAGCACGCTTCATTTTCATTCTCCATACGATTGGGGAAAAGCATACGTGGATTGTCTTAAGGATAGTGTCACTTTTTACCTCGATGGAAAGGTTTCTTCAAATGCTCAGGTGATTGATATTAAGATACCAGGCTGTAATGATCCTAAAGCAACCGGCAAAGGTTCTAATACTGCATTAAACCTTGGAAGAAAAACAAATAGCTTTTCAATTGTAAAAGGGATTTTATGAGTCGAATAGCTTTACTTTCAATAGTCCGTATTTTCGTAGCGCTTGTTAGAAATACCTTTCTAATAATGGGAATTTTCTTTTTGGGAATGCTCATGAATCTACACAACTTATTCGATCCTGGTGAAATCATTACTGAAAAAGATTCATATAATGCAACTACTGGAATGTTGATGTTTTGCCTCATTCTGTCTTTGATCATAACAAGTGCTCAATTCATCATCAATAAGTGGCATGAACGGGAGCAGAGAATTGACGATATTAAATATCAGATCTATTCATCTCTCGGATATTATAAAGTATCAAAAAATAAAGAGTCTAATCAATAACAAACAAAATAGATATGACTAGTAAATTAAAAATTAATCGATATTCTGGACTGGTAGTATCAATTGTCTTAGCAGCTATAACTTACACAGGAATTGGTAGCTTAACATCGATGTGGAACCCAATGGGTTGGAACATATATATACTGGTAATATTCCTTTTGGCCTTCACATATACTAGCTTTTTAATGATTTCCAAAACCAAATAATAAGTGTCACAAAAGGAAAATGTTTACATGAAAAATAAGCTTAGAAATTTAATTGCTTTAATATGTATTTGCCTAGGAACATCTCTGTTTCCATCTGCAATAAGTGACAGATCTCCTGGATTACCTGACGCTTTATCTTTTGTTGGCACAACAATCATTGTAGTTGGTGCCTATCTCATGGGAGAGCGGGAAGGCAAAAGAGAGGTTAAATAAATGAATAAAGAGTCTAATTAAACGAACCTATGAAAAGGGTAAACAGACGTAATGATCTAAATATTGATGTTGGAGATATTTTGGAATTCACAAATGATGTGGGTTACAAAGTATCAAAGACTGTGATTAGGGTAACCGATAAAAGTTGTTTCTCTCCTGGTAGAGAATCTTGGGGAACAATTCTAGATTATGCGAAATACCCTGACTTCAAAATTATAAGAGCATCATAAAACGAAGAATACAATGTTGATCTATATAATAATTATTTACTCACTTATATATATACCATTAGTTTTGGTAGCATCGAATAGAGCAACTAAAAAGATGAAACAATTGAGCGTACCTATTGATTTTAATTTGCTCAAAAAATATGTGACTGTTGAGCCGATAGTGATCAAAAACATAGAGGTGAAATGGGACAAATTAGGTCTGCTCATTTTGATAGGACTATTACTAAATCTTGCCTTCCAATATGGCAGCTGGATGATGGCTTTATTGCTACTTACCAGCCTAATATTAATAGATCCACTTGATAAGGAGAATCCCATATTTATGAAAAAGTCTAACTAAAAACATAGTTAAATGATTAATCTCTATAAAAATTGGTTTTTAAAGTTGAATGTTTTGCAACAAGGCTTTTTAGGAATGTTGCTAGCATCTCCGGCTGTTTTAGGCTCAATGATTGCTAGAGCTTATAGTTTTGATTTTCCTAAGTTTTTTGTATTAATTATCGTAGGATTAGCAGTGATAAGCATCATTATACTTTTCAGACTCCTCTGCATACTAATTGTTGATTTTCTAAAAGTGAGAGAATAAAATGTACTCCTAAACGAATGTGAAAATGAGAAGGACAATGTATCTCAAATTATTTGCGATGTGCACCATCCTAGGGGGCGTGTTCAGCTTTTTATTAAAGTGGAGTCTTTACAGTCTTTCCATATATATGCTTACTCTCATAATAATTATGGCGGTATACATTTACATAAAAGAGAAAAGAGTACCGTAAAACGACTTATGGAAGATTCTGAAATAACTGAATTGGCTCAATCGATAATGAAAGCTCAATCAGAGCTAAACGAACTCAATACAAAAATGGCTGATATGCTTTATCAAAAAACAGGGGAAGAAGTACTTAAAGTAAACAGTACAGCGGCATTGAACATAGAAGTGGTTCGTAATGATCACGTTGTTATGAGATTATACGATTTCATTAGTAAGGCCCGGGAGCATTAACGGACTAACCACTCTAGTTACAGACTAAAACAGCCTGTCACGACTCACTACATCACGAAACCACAAAATAATACCGATACCGGTCAGTCTCCTTAAGTTCAACATGGGTGTAGCTCACGCGAAGATAATTCATGAACATATCCAGCGCCTCGTGGGAACGGATATGTACCGGGTGGGAAACATCCTTTTTTTCCAGGTATCCATTGCACGTGTGGTTTTCGTAAAGGCGGTCTAGATAAATTTGTCGGTTGGTCATGGATATAGCCGTATTAATTTTCCCAAACAGTAAAGATAAACAGTACGATCGTTAAGTCGAGAAATAGTAGAGCAAGTAAATTTCTCCAATCGTTAAGGCCTTTATTCCGATAAAATATACCGTTAATTATAGCCAAACTTATAATGAACAAACCCAATATGAAAGGATGCATTTTCTCTAATGTTTTTTAAAAATCTGTTTGTACTGGTTGACAGCCTGTACGATAGTGTCTATTTCTTCGAACGTCCAACTGTCCGGTTTTTCGAATTTTTTATATAAGCCATTACGCGAAATACTTAGCAATTCGGCGGCTTTCCCAACCCCTAATGTCTCTTTGATCTCTTGTTCGAGGGCATGCAAGGCCTGGTGGTACGTTTGTTTCGCTTTTTTGTAGTGTTCAACAGCTTTAATGATGTCCATGTATCCTTTGGTATATCCAGGGCGCTATAGGGCCTTGAGAAGCCCATAGGCCGACTTTATTGCGTTGTGCGACAGTTTCCATATCCGACACGGATTTAAGACCTGAGTAGCGCTTATAATGCCTAAGCCAGGGCCCGGTAACCCACGAGTTAAGATGCAGTAAGGTCTTGTTCACAATCATTGCAATGTAGGTTTAATTCCGGTTTACCCCAAACGTTGATCTCGCAACCTGGACACGAATACTTGACCTTTTTATTTTTTTCGGCCGCCTTCTTTTTTTCTTCGTTTTCTTCATCAATTTCCTCATTTTCATCGGTTCCAGCGGACGTATAGGCGTGATATTCGATGGATACAAAAGGTAGGATCAGGTCTTTTTTCATCGCATCATAGGCCGTTTCAAAAGCCCCTCCTTCCGCGACAAGATGGGTAATCGACTGGCCGGTCTGCTTGCCACCAGGTTGTCCGGTGTCGGTAGGGACAAGACCAATGTTCACCATTTTTTCAGCCCATTGCTTGTTATGGTAGCCCGCTCCGGGAAGGTTTTCCGAAAGATTCCTGCCACAAATGACACATTTCATGCACCAGGGTGGCCAGGACCTCTTTAGGCGATCTTCCCAAGGTATGCGGGTTAAGGCTGATTTCATGGCTCCTGACTTTTTGATGGTCCTCCCAACGCTCCGGGGCAAAGAACCCGTGGGTATTGGCCATCCGGGAAAAGTTCAGGATCACGTCTGGCAACTGCCCATCGAAAAGCTGGTCATTGAAGTAATTGAAAATTTTCTGATAGGCTAAAAATTGCTGTTCGGTAGGTTTCATGGGTGCATTAAAAAATGTATAGTACGATACAATTTAAATATTTTTTTCTCTGCTTTATTATCTTTACAGCATAACACTGTGAAGAGTGTTATTACTGATTTAAATAAGGGGGATCGCGTTTTGTCCCCCTTATGTTTTCCTGTTAGTGCTCAATGGCTAAACAGGTGGCAATTCGACGGCCGTCAAACCCTATCATAAGTTTGATCTTACCTTCTGGCATATCGGTGTAAGCAACACTTTTTTGCCATAGGATATGACCGGTATCATCGATTAGGTACAGGTTGGCCGTGTGGTACAAGCAATGCACTTGTAGGACATACATATCGATAATGCCCCTGTTTTTCAGGACATGGTACAATTCTAGTTCTATGATATCATAGAACCATTGACAATGTGCCTTTTTCATAAAGGCCCTTACCCCTTCGGTATAGAAGGAATTCGGGTTCATGCGGTAATACGTGTTCCCGGCACGGTACGGTGACTGCAAGGACTGTTCAATACTGGTTAATGTTTCCATTGTGTGAAGAGTTAATTATAACTGATTATGGCATAAAGATAACTAAAACGAAACATAAATGCAAACCATTTAATATACATAAATGTATACTATTTGTTTCACGTGAAACGCTAAAAATCCTTTCCCATTCGATATTTCGTGTTGTAGGAAAAGGGGGCCAAGTCAGGAGAAAGCAGGCGGTTCCTTAAGCCGGCCACAAAAGCTTTGTAGCGATAGCGGAAAAGCTGCCGGCTGAACCGCCTGCTTCCTTGCGGTTTACTCTCCTGGCTTGGCGAAGGGTAGGGATGTGCTTTTCGGGTTTTGCCTTTAAAAATCAAATACAAAAAACCCGCAAAAGACATAGGCCGCAATTGCGCGGCTTTCGTAAAGCTTTGGCCAATCAAACCCTGTGCGGAGCACGCCTATTTTAGTTGGTCAGAAAGGAAAATACCAGTATGTATTGAGATAACTTGAGCTGGTTAAACCCGATAGAAGGGGAAATCCCGGCAAGGGGTGGCTTTGTGTGAAGCCCGGAATTGGAACGGATAGCGGGGCTACCAGGAACGATGGAATACTGTCCTTTCTTTCCAAATATTAATTAATAGCTTTGTCGGTATGCTCATACTAACCCTTGAAGAACTAAAGCGGTTTTTCATGGAGCGTCCTTCCCTGTCAAAAATGGGGGTGGAAAAAGAGTCCTCGTTACCAAACCGCAAGTTAAAAGAGGTTCTAAGAGGCAAACAAAAGCTGAGCGTAGCACAAGAATTACAATTGATCCCGGTACTTGAGAAGTACGGAAAAGTGCTGACTACCAGCGAAAAGCGCCTGATAAAATCCCTTACAAGCAAATAACCCAAAAAAAATTATCCCGTTTTTGGAATAATGTTTATCCCGATAATGGGATAATTATAAATTATTATTTACCTATTGCAGATGGAATTGAATTGGGAAGCGTTAAAAGAGTTGGAATCTCGTAAATCCGCCCTTCTGAAGGAACTGAAAGGGCGGGATTTTGAATTGATTATCCCAACGATAGACCGTTGTATAGAGAAAAAAAAATACCATTTGCTGTATAAAGTCCTGAAAGTGGAGATCCACATTTATGCCGAAATTGTGACCCCACTCAGTGAGATGTTGATGGTTTTAGAAGATAATGGCCATAGTTAGAGCACGTGGCTGTTTGTTAGGTTTATCCAAAAGCCGCCCTTGAAAAAGGGCGGCTTTTTTATTCTACCATTTAGAAAAAAACACCCCCCTAAAAGCTTTAGGGGGGTGAAAAAACGAGCCTTGTGGTAAGAGCTAGATCGAAACCCTTTGCCAAGTGCTCCAAAGCCCTTCATCGTCCCGCAAGCGAATTTCAACTTGCCCATACTCTTCGATGACCTCATGGGTAGATTCCACCTGGCCACGGCACACGCGATCATATTTGTAGCCAACTTCGGTACGGACGGTATTCACACCATTGGTCACACTAAAATTCTTAGAGGGGAAGTCAGAATTTAGGAAACGGATTTGGCCATCGGTGGTTTGTGAATCATCCTGGGGGACGAAAGTAACATCCAGGAAAATCTTATCGGTGGTTTTGTTGATGAAATAAAATCTTTTCAGCTCGCGCCCTTCGTCACAGCCATCAACGGAGCATACCCATTCCTGGTCACATTGGGTAAACGTACTTTCCGTTGCACTGAAGGGGCTGTAGTTTAAAGAACCCTGTAAATTAGTGGCCTCCGGCGGCTGGTTCTCCACAATGGTGTAGGTGATTTCAAAGTCTTTGGTATCACCATTTTCATCGCGGACGATAAATTCAGCGACATAAGTCCCTCCGGGATGGTTATTGAATTGCATGCCTACCGAAACGGTGGCGCTGCCTTGGGCAATCTGTCCCCCGGAAGCGATGCTGGTTTCATTGGCACTGACGGAAGTGCTGCTCGGATTGCTGACCGTATAGTCCAGGAAATATTTGATCTGATTGGTCAGGTCGGCCGATTCAAGGGTGATGGTAAAATCGAACGATTCACTGGGGGCCACCTTGGGGAAAGAAGTAGGGGCCACCTCAATAAGAAAATCCACGGATGCGGCATTGAGTGTGAAGGTGATTTCTTCGTTGCGCACGTCACCATTTTCATCGATCATGGTCAAGGGCATGGTGTAGTTTTCGCCGACGGGGTGCCCATCCTGGAACGTTACTTGAATGTCTTTGGTGGCCGAACCGATGGAAAAGAGGTCTCCAGGTTCGATGGTCAAGGCGTTTTGGTCTTGATCGATCAACTGGACTTTAGAAGCATTGGGGAACGGCAATTGGTACTGAAGGTTGTATTTTACCCCGTTGTCCAGGTCAGAGCTGGTCAGGTCAATGGTAAACCGAAACCCTTCGTTAACTTTCACCTCGAACGTTTTAGGCGATACATCAAGGGTATAATCCACCGATTGTGCCGTCAGGCTAAAGGTGACGGTATCCCTTCTGAAATCGCCGTTTTTATCGGTGACTTGGAGCGGCATTTGGTAAGCACTACCCACAGGGTGGCCGTCCTGAAAGGTCACGTTCATCACCTTGGAAGCGGAACCGGCAGAAAACAAGTCTCCGGGTTCGAATAAAGTTGCATCTCCATCGTCAATGACTTGAACTTTAGAAGCATTGGGAAAAGGCAGCTCATAATCCAGGGTGTATTCCATTTGATTGTCCAGGTCAGAAGAAGCGAGGTTCAAAGTAAACTGGAACCCTTCGTCGACCTTGACCGAAAAATCCTTGGTAGGGATAGAAAGCTCAAAAGGCACGGGGATATGGGAAATGACATGAAAAGACACGGCAACGGTCTTGACCCGGCCTTTGCCGTTGTCAGTGGATAATTCCAAGACATTGCGCCCCACCTGGGTAGCGGTAAAGGTCAGGGTGTGCAGTTCGTTGAGGGCAAATTCGTGCCCTTGGGACAGGGTATCGCCGTCAATCAGTACGGCCCCGCCGCCTTCAATGAACCGGTAAGAAGCAGGAATAAGCCCTTCCACTTCATCATAATTGACTTTCAAGTTAACACTGGTGGACTGGTCCAGGAGCAGGGTATCTGTTTCCAAACGTTCCAGGTCAACGGAATAATCAATGTCAGGCAGGCCCTGGTCAATTCTTTCCAGCGTAACGCCGCCGTCGTCATTGCCACAAGAACCTAAGAAAAGTAACGCCAGGGATAAGACAAAATATCGATGAAAGTAGGTATTCATGGGTATCTATATTTAGTTGAATTGAAGTTATAAAATGATTTTAAGGCCTGCTGCTAAGGGCAGGTTGAGCGCATCGGCACCAATGGCATTTTGATGGTAGCGAAGACCTGCTTTGACCAGTATCGCCAGCGAGGCGGTGAAATAGGTTTCGATCTCCACCCCGGCTTTTAGGCCGTATAGAAATTGGCTGGTGTCGCTCAAGCGGTAGCCGTCAACTTCCTCCTGGTTGTCGTTCAGGATTTCATAGCCTGTGGTGATGCCGCCATAAAGTCCCGCGAATACACGTTGGTTGAGCTCAAATAACGTGTAATGGGCCGTGCCGGATAACAGGTAGCGGTCAGAAGTGATATCGATGGAAGGGACGAGCACATCACCGTCGGTATCTTCGGTGAACGTGGCCGTTTGATACGAGCCGGTAACCTGCCAGGCCACCCGGTTGGAAAGGAACTTGCCATAGCTAACGTTAAAAATGTGGCCATCTTTAATGGCCCCTACGGCAATGGTGAGGGTCTGCTGACCATCGATGTGAACCGACTGTGCACGGGCTAAAGCCGGCACCAGGACAATACATACAAATACAAGGGTTATTTTCTTCATGTTATTTCAGTTTTTGTGCGAGAATAATTTGTTTTCCGGGAATGTTGATCTGGTGCGTCCGGTCCCCATTGTCTTCCAATAATTCGATACGGAGCAACCGCTTGGATGAAATGGTGAATTTATCGAACACCAATACTTTTTGATGCGACCCTTTGCCATCTACGGTAGATATGCTTTGGTTCAGGACAAACAGGGGCGGCACGGGAATGGGGTCACTGGTATTGCGCCGCAACCCTTGCTTATTGACTTTGTTGACGTCAATCAATTTGATCTCAAAAGGCAAGTGGCTGCGGTTGTAAAAGTTAAGCTTGAAATAAAGGTGGTCGTCTTTGTAATAGATCCCGGTACAGGTAAACTGCAAAGATTCTTTTTCTTCGCCCAAGCCACAATTGTCATTTTCTTTCAAGCACGCCCTGGCGACCTGCTGAATGTCGGTTTGATCGTCAGAAAGCCCGGCATCGGGTTCGGTCTTTAGGGGCTGCTGTGGCGTCGCAGTACCAAAAGGGTTGACGCCAAGGGCATCGGTGAGGGAAAATCGGTAGAAGAGTTGGGTGGCATCGTCATCAGGCTGAAGAAGAAACTGGTAAAAATGACCGGATTCTAATTCAAGGTACAATGAGCCTTCACTCAGGTTTCGTTTTAGGACTTGCATACTAAACCGGTTGGCATTGGCCCGGCGTTGCACACTTTGTTCGCTATAGCTTAACAAGGTTGTGCCGGCGTTACCAATGCGGTCTTCAAACATCAGGGTAACGGTTTTTCCCGCAGGCAGTTTGATAACGGGGTATTCCTGACCCAGGAGCTCCCCGGACAAGAAAAAGAGGGTAACAGTAGTGAAAACGTAGTTCATAGTTCGGGTTTGATATAAATGGGTTTATTGTTCAGGATCGTGACACCGGTTTCATTGAACTTTCGCTGAAAGGCATCTTTGGAAATCCGCCCCAGGTTCAAGGGCAAGTCAACGGTCACATCGTTGGCCGCTTGACGCTGTGCATTTTTGGCAATATTTTCTTCGGTTTGCCCGACGATGAGAAAGCCGCGGGATTCGTACATGTCGTACACGTAAAAGGAGGCATTGACCAGGCCGTCAGGCGTAGAAATCTGATTGACCAGGATGTCCATACGGGTATTGTTGAGCCGTGCTGTACCAAAAAAAACCGTGTTTTGGGGAATGGTGCGACCATGAAGAGTCGCCGTTTCATTGGTAATGAACCGCACACGGCTGCCATTGCGGACATTCATATGATCACCATAAACCTGGGCACTAATTTTTGAGCTATTAGGTAAGGCATTGGTGTTACGGGCATCGACGGACTGAACCACCTCGAACCCATCTAAGGGGGATTCTGGTTCAGGTTCTGGCAGGGGCTTGGCGGTTGTCCTTGGCGAAGTACGTTGTGCCGTGTTCCGGGTAGCCCGGTAAGACTGTCGTTTCGGTGTGGTCTGGGACGGGGCAGCCTGGACTTGGCGCAAGGAATCTTGCATACGGGCGATAAGGTTGTTCAGGCTGTCCCGCTCTTTGATGGTTTTATTGGTTTCCCGGACAGAAAGCAAGTCTACGGTATCAGAAAGCTCCGTATAGAATTCCGCGTCATAGGGACTGGAAGTAGTTTTATCTACTTCACCGGGGCCATTGGCAGTGAATAGATCCTCCAAATCAAAGCTATTGTCAGCTTCCAGGCGGGGGATATCGTCGAAGCCTTCCGGTTCGGGATCCTCATCGCCAGAGAAAAGGGGAATGAGGGAAGCAGCCATCAGCCCTAACAAAAGGATGCCAATCCCGATGGTGTATAAGAATCCTTTATTCATCAGTTGAATTAGTTTTGGTGTAACGTTGTGAATAATTGGTAATAAAAAGCCCAGGCACATTTTGAGGATAAATGGGGTCATGGTAAATAATATGGCCTTGTCCTGTAATGGTCCATAGTTCCTTTCTAAGTCCGTCGGTGACTTCCAGTGTAGCTTCTACCCGGAAAGGGAACGGTTCTTGTTTTGTATCCAGGTGGGTAAGGGTCACCTTGGTGACCTCATAGAGGTGGCCTAACTGTACGGCATCGGCATACGACTTGGTCTTTTTATACCGCTCAAAAATGTTGAGGGCATCACCCTCGTCCATGAGGAACTTAGTCTTGGCTTGGTTGCTTTTCAAGGTATTACGGGAAAAGGAGTTGGCATAATACATCGACCGGTGAACATGGTCTTTGATGCCGCTGTTAAGCACAGCCTCACGGCGTTGCAGTTCAGCAGGTAAGTAACGGCCAGAATTAGCATCAACCACCTGGACCAGGTCAACGACCTGGCGTTTGGAAAGGTAGTTCAAGGCCAGGCTGGATACGGTGACGATGGCACAAAAGC
>JAAUYD010240639.1_pt1 | contig 28377 bp, 24 predicted proteins | sample 7278101 | NCBI WGS metagenome assembly JAAUYD01 (sample SAMN14350128, study PRJNA611818) | marine sediment metagenome | isolation source: surface marine sediment (0.6m) | place: French Polynesia: Moorea | collected 2018-08
GCTAAAATGGGGCGACCCGGAGACTACGCCTACTACAAGCATCCCGTGTTGCTGCTACCTTCCGGTCCTGACAAGGTTTAGGCGTTGCAGTCGCATAGATCCAGGTCTAAACATAGCATAGCACCAAATGTGCGGATTGTGTATTATTCCATAACAATTCGCCATTCACGTAGTTGATAGTTAACACAGTTATTTTTGATCAGGGGGTCTTGGGCAATAATTGCTTGGGCTTCGTCCATGGAGGCCGCTTCAAATAACAGCATTCCTCCTCCCATTGTTGCCCAATAGCCGCTTTTGGCTTTGTGTCCTTTGGCAATCAATGCTTGAACGTAGGCTTTATGGGCAGGGATATATTGATCGAAGGTGGATTTATCGACTTTGCCTTCTTCTATTTTGACAAACCAGGCCATGATTTTTAATTCTCAGTTGGGTGGATATTTTTCAACTTTTTCATAGCAGCAATTGCACCAATCTTCAATGATTTTACAGAAGTTAACAAAATGGCGAAATTATATTAAATGAAACGGGTATATGGGTCAATCAATTTTGGATTTTGGATTTTGGATTGGTAACTGAGCTTGTCGAAGTTTAGATTTTGGATATCCGTTGTCTATTTTGGATTTATTTCACTAATTTGGGGTCTACCCTCCACCGAACGCTACGTGAACAGACCTTTTTCAATTTTCAATCTTCAATTCCATTTTTGAAAATTGAAAATTCGGTGAGATATAACTCTTGGGAGGTATGTGCAAAAAACACTGAGTATAATATGATTTTAACTGCAATGGGAATATCCCATAAAGATTCACTTTAATTTATAATTTTGGCGTTGGTGGTTAATGGGATGAACCTTAGCTTTCAGGCGTTAAACCCACTCCGTGCATCTTCCTTAAGAGCGATCGCACAAGCTCAAAGAATCCATGTTTACCCTGGAGTTAAAATCCTAATTCATCCCCCATGCAAGGCCTATATTTTTTATTATGCAACGGTCACAACTATAGGAATCCGGTTTGATTCTGGAAATTACTCTTGATGGGAGGGAACGGGGAACGGGGAACGGGGAACAGAAAATGTACACAAGACTTTTTCCTCAAATCAAATATGAGTCCTATATTAAGTTGCATATATCATAAATTGAGAGCGCAATTCATATGGTAAAGCGTACAGATTGTCAACTCCAATGGGTTAAGTCCAGTACTGTATCTAGTCCCCCAGAAGAACTGGATATACATTCTCGCAAGCTTTTTCAAACTATCCAAAAAACTGGATTGCCCACCTTTAAGGAAGCTGCTTCTCCAGAAGAAGAGGCAATTTGGTTGTTAGAAGTTGCGGCTGAAATTGAACATGGTTTGCTAGTGGAATATCTCTACTCTGCCTATTCAATTGAGTCAGACAATGGCAATTTTCAGCAGACTCTGACTGAAGTTGCTATTCAAGAGATGGGGCATTTAATCACAGTGCAAAATTTGCTTTTAGCAATTGGTGGCAATGTTTACTTTGAGCGTCAAGACGAAAGCCCCCAAGCTTCTCTCGATCCATTCCCATTTACACTTGAGCCGTTGAGTAAATCAGCTCTAGGAAAGTATGTCCTGGCGGAAATGCCTTTAATAGATGACTTACCGGACGAGGAACAAGCTGAGATCGAGCAAATTAGAAAGGAGCATCAATTCGATGAAATGCAAATTAATCGTGTTGGTGCCTTGTATCTGAAGCTTTACTGGTTATTTCAGAGTGGGGATGAACCAGAAGATCCATGGAAGTTACCCAAGGATATTATACCTGCCGATCAACTGGGAAAACACATTACCTCCTTAGATTCGGCGGCAGCAAGTATGGATTATCAGACGGATAGTTCTGAATGGCGAGCCTCTGTAACTGGATTACAAATTGATTTGGTGGGCAACCGAGCTGATGCCCTCAATGCAATTTACCGTATCTCTGCTCAAGGGGAAGGATTTGCTGGCCCGGTTGATTCTCATTTTGAAAGATTTCGAGAGCTTTATAGGCAGTATGATGGCGCACAACTCACCATTAGGGATGTGCCAACCGATCCATTTACCAGCAAAACACCTGATGCCAAAATTAATCAGGACAATCACGAACCCAACCGCATTAGTCATCCCGTTGCCCGAGTACTTGTGGAGTTAGCTGATGTTCGCTACGAAAAGATGCTGTTGCATTTCGCTCAGTTCTTTGCCTATAGCAAAACTGGCTCCCAAAGTAACCTCCGTCGAGATTTAATTGAATGGTCCTTGGGAGAAATGCAAAAAGGAATTAGGACATTATCCCTAGCTGTAAAGGATTTACCACGTACTCAAACAAATATACCAGGAAGCCCGACAAAGGCTGCATTGCTGTTTACTATCCCCAATGGAATATTTCCTACCAGTAATAATGAGCAATGGCAACTACTGACTCAGTTGTTAGATCAATCCCAGGATCTCAAAAGTGAACTCGATGATTTAGCAGGTGATTTCTCCATGAACCCAGGAATAGATATCAGCGTCAGTAGGGTACTGAGTGATGACGAAGATAAACGAGAAATCATCGCCGCCCAAATCACAAATGAAACAGATTCTCCCATAGCATAAAATTGTCCAAAAAGTAAGTATCATGGCAAAAATTTATAAAATTCACCCTGGTATTGGCATTGCCCGTGTTGGTGATAGTTTAGATGAATTCTTCATTGGTGCGGAAATTCCTGGGGTTAATCCTGTGGAAATTATTGGCGGTGATGAAAAACCCCTGGAGAAGTACAAAGATTCTGCGGGCCGTATTAAACGGCAAGCCGCCCGTTTCCGAGTATTCGAGTATGAAGAAGATACTGGTGGAACACTCACCCTATTGCGGGAGATTACCCTGGATGATGCTCAAATTGAATGGCAAGTTACCTTGGCAAATACCAAAGCTGGGGCGGAAAGATTTAATAGCGTTGGGCCGCGCAACCCTGGAGTTCCCATAGCTGAGTTGGAAATCAAACCAGTATTCGAGCCGATTTCTGGCTCAAACCAAACAGTCACAGCTTCATCCCCGGGATTTTTCAAAGGGAAAGAGGTTTATTTAGGGGAATTGCGAACAGATGCCCAGGGCCATCTCATGGTACTCGGAGGCAGGGGTTTATCGGCATCCGAGCCTGGTGGACAACCAATCACAGGTTTTGCTAACAATGAGTTCTGGCATGATGACGTTGCTGACGGGCCAATTGAGGCCCAAGTAACTTTTGCCAATGGAGATTCCTTCACAGCCCAAGGAGCTTGGGTGATTGTTGCACCCCCTGATTTTGCTCCCCAAATATACGGACTCACAACCCTCTATGATGTAGCTTTTCAAGCAGCAGTTGACCGGGGATGGCTTACTCCTCCGACTACACCTTCATTTCGTCATGATATTTTACCCATTATTCAACGGGGTGCCAACTTGCGCTGGGTAGATCAATGGAATTCCTTTCTCCCTATTGCCCAAGATCCCGCTATTTTAGCTAGTAAAACCGATCCGGGTGCTGAGTCCCTACGTAATGATGTGTTCAATCGATTAATTGTCATCGAAAATTTTGAGGTTCTCAATGATTTTAAATTTACAGAGGTACAAAAAGAGATTCTCAATAAATGGCACAACCTTGACTTTGTAGACGATTTCAGTGATTCTCTCCCTACCCCGAGCTTAACACCAAGCAACCTAGATCGGGCTGCCCTAGAGCAGGCAGTTGGTGGTGGATTTTATCCTGGGATTGAAGCTGGAATTGTCATGACTAACTCAGCAATTTATAGTCAGCCATTTCGCCTCACGCGATCGACATTTATAGATGGTGGTGTATCAGTGCAATTAGAAGCTGGGGCAATTACGGCGCGGATGGCAGTTCCCTGGCAAGCCGATTTCCTCAAGTGTTCTAGGGGATGGTGGCCAGCCCAACGACCGAATAGAGTTATGGTGAATCCCAACGATGGTCGGCCAAATCAGAGCTGGATACCTGGGGGTACAACACACACCCAGTTAGTGGACAGCTTTGGGCGACTGGGTTTCATTGTTCCTGATGAAAATACGGCTGGTGAAACCGTTTTTGTAGAAGATGAGCGGGACCCCACTTTTCCCCATTAGTTGGATTTTAGATTTTAGATTTTGGATTTTGGATTGGTAACTGAGCTTGTCGAAGTTTAGATTTTGAAAAACAGATAATCCATTATCCGTTGTCTATTTTAGATTTTGAAAAACAGATAATCCATTATCCGTTGTCCCGTTATCCGTTGTCTATTTTGGATTTCTCCCTTGGAGCTCATGTGTACAAACAATCGATCAAATTAATCCAAGTCTCCATCGAAACTCCCTAATCCCCAAAATTGGGGGAAAAAGTTGTCATAGATTTCCCAGAATTGGGGGATTTAGGGAGATTTAGGATTTTACGGAAATTTGAGCCAGGGTTTGAAACTTGCCATATTGCCATAATTGGTCATATTCCTCTCTCCCTCTCTCCCTCTCTCCCTCTACTCCCCTAAGGCTATGCTCGATCGCAAACATTATGATGTAGCAATTCTTGGCGGTGGGCCTGGTGGTACTTCCGCAGCAATTACCCTGGCACAAGCTGGGGTTTCCGTTGTTGTGTGCGAGCGTTCCCACTACCAAGAGAATCGTGTGGGAGAGATGTTATCCCCTGGGATTTGTCCCCTGCTCGTAGAGTTGGGACAGTGGGAGAGGTTTATCCAAGCAGGACACCTTGCTTCCCCTGGGATCATTTGCTGTTGGGGAAGCAGCCAACCCTATGAAAATGAGTTTATTTTCAACCCTTATGGTTCTGGGTGGCACATCGATCGATGTAACTTCGATCGCTCTTTGGCGTTGGCTGCCAAGGAAGCCGGTGCCATTGTTTGTTTAAACACCTTAGTAGTTGGGGTAAATTACGAAGCGGGGGGTTGGAATATCTCCATGCGCCGGGGTGGAGAATTGACAAACTTGAGAGCTGATTTTCTCATTCATGCATCAGGTAGAAGTCAATTTTCCCCAGTTTCCCCAGCAATATTCGCAACACAAAAAATGTACGTGGATAGTTTAGTGGGAGTTGCTCAGTTCTTTCACCACATCCCCAACCCAGCCATTGATGACCGGCGCACACTCATTGAAGCAACTGCACAAGGCTGGTGGTATTCAGCACAACTGCCCCGGGGAAAGGCGATCGCGGTTTTGATGACAGACCGGGATTTATTACCTGTGAAACGGAGGGATTTGCAGGCTTACTGGCAAAAAAATTTGCTCACCACTGTGTATACAAAAGAACGTGTAAATACCTGGTACCCAGTGAAGCAATTACATATTTATGATGCATGTACTGCTCGCCAAGATTATTTTTCCGGACAGCAGTGGTTAGCGGTGGGAGATGCTGCTGCTACCTACGATCCTTTGTCGGCTCAAGGAATTATGAAAGCTATTAGTAACGGGATCAGTGCTGCCCGGGCAATTATCGAATCTGGTATGAGCCATGTATGTTCATTTCCAGATTATCATGGCTCCCTGACTACCAGTTTTGCTGAGTATATGAAGGAAAGACAGTTATATTATGCCCAAGAAAGACGTTGGGAAAATAATTTTTTTTGGCAAAGAAGACAAGCTAATATTATGCACCCCTACCCAAAATCTGCAAATTATTTTATTCAACTTCATTAAAAAGATGTTCTTCTAGGAGTGGTTGGAACTTACGAAATTCTTCTGGGGATAGTAATTCTGGCTTGCCAGATTTGTCTTTTTTGGCAAAAAATAATAGAGGATCGAGGGGTGTATAAATTGCATATTCTTGGTCTTCATGATAAAAGCTAGCAAGTAATTGCAATTGTTCTGGCTCTAAATTATCCTCTTCATCTTCAATTTCTAAAGTGAAAATTTCTGACTCTTCCACAGGGGGTAACTCCCCTGTAGCTGTCAAAGCATAGGCTGTATTTTTGAGTTCTAGGTTTTGTTCTGCTAGAACCGCTTGGGCCGTACTAAAAATTTGGTCAATAGTAGCATCATCTTCAATTAAAATGGCTTCTTCTTCACCTTCATTACGCCAAGCAAAAATTTCTACTGGTGAGTCCGTAGGAAGTAATAAAAAGTATTCTTGTCCATCCACTACTAAGGAATCCTCAATGTAGCATTCAAGACTTCTTCCTTGGTCATCAGTCAAAGTGATGGCACCCAGATCGCGTTCATTTTCATCGGAAAACGGAGAGGAAAACATAACCAAAATTTACTTGCAACTGGAGAACTATAGCAATTTTACGCAATTAAATTGACTATGTAATGACAATTTATATCTTACATCGTTGTTTATTTGCTGGTATTGCTGGCTAATCAACTTCAGAATATCATGCTCCTAGAGTATCAATTCAGTAATCGAGAAGAATCATTGATTTACAGGGAATGTGGGGATGAGGAGATGAGGGGGTGAGGAGATGAGGAGTCAAGAAATTAAAACTCTTAACTGTCAACCATCAACCATCAACCATCAACTGTCAACTGTCAACTGTCAACTATCAACTGTCAACTGCAATTTTTACTATCTAGCCATTGTTGTAAAATTAAAGCCGCTGCTTTGCGATCGATTAAACCTTTATGGCGGGATGGGGAAATTTTCTGGGCGATTAACATTTGTTCTGCTTGATATGATGTTAATCGCTCGTCTACATATTCCACGGGTAATTGTAAGGCTTTAGCAAGTCTGGTAGCAAACTTTTGAGTTTGACGAGCTTGGAAACCCAATGAACCATCCATGGAGTAAGGTAAGCCAACCACTAAAGTTTGCACTTCCCGTTCTTGAACTAGGAGCTGGATTTTTTCTACATCTTGGACAAAAGATTGGCGTTCAATGGTGGTGATTCCCGTGGCGATTAAGCCCGTGCGATCGCAACCTGCAACGCCAATGCGTTTACGGCCAACATCTAAACCCAAGGCGGAAATAAATGTTGGTTGTGGATGTTGCTTGTTTGGTGCTATGGGCAAATTATCCCGATCTCTCAAACAATTACTCCTGATGCTTATTATTAATCTGCTCTGATTGAGAATCAATTTCCCCACTATTCTGGTGAGAATTCTCCCCTGAATTTATCTTATTTTCCCGGGAAAACTTGACAGGTTTTTGTATATGCTTACCTTTGCCAAGTTGCTCGGAGGATTTTGATTTATTCCGGGGAGTCCATGACATACCTCCTGGTATGGGCTTCCGGGCTGGCTGTAACCCTTGGAGCACTTCAGGCAACTGGATTCCTTCTAAGGATACCAATCTTGATTCTCTCACTTTATGCCAAACCGAACGGGACATAATTAATGTATGCTCGATGCGGCTAGCTCCTATTTGCTCTAAATACTCTTCTCCTTCTGGTTGGTAGTCGGCGGAAGCCAATTGTAATGGTTGGGTGGGAAAATTTTGAACAATGCGAGCCAGTTGAGAAATTAATTCTGGGTATAACCAGGTGTATGCTGGATGTACTGTGAGGTTAGCAACGTGGGGTTGTTGTCCTTTATGATCTAGCTTCAATTGAAAACAACCAATTGCTGCTTTGCGTTGGGGTTCAAAAATATACCCACTAATAACCTCTATTTTTGTTACCCATTGTTGAATGCTAGCTGTTAAGGAGCTAAACAAGTTGGTTTTAAAATCGTGGGTTTGGCGATCGAAAACCTGCCTCACCAGGGGGGGCATAGAAGCCGTATCTAATTGATATAGTAATTGGGCATCAGCATTGCTGATGGGCAGTAAATTGGGTAAATCTGGCTCTGAGTCGGCTAAATTTGCCAATAAACTGGGAGCAATTTCCCAATAGGTCATTTCTGCTAAACGCTGAAATCCGTTTTTGCGATATAGTGCTAAGGCATTTTTATCATTGACATTTACTTCCAGTATCCAGGTACGTGCTTCTAACAACGATTCAAAGCAGTACCGTAGTAACTGGGAACCAATTCCTTGTCGATCAATACCATTTTCCAACATCACCCGTTCTACCCGCCAAGTACTACGGGTGCGGTTAAAGGGAGAAACTTGAATTGCTCCCAACAACATCCGTCCTTGTTCTGCAACATAGGTACAGAGCCGGTACTGTAAAGGATTAGGGAACCAACTTAAAAACTTTAAGATTCCATACCAGTGGCGCAGCCGTTGCATCTGTCTGACGGCAGAACCTTCTCGTTTCTCGGTTTCGACAGCCGATGACTCTTGAGTTAGTCGTTCAATTCCATCCAGATCGCGATATTGTACTGGTCGGATGACTACGCTGAGATTTTGGGGAATTAGTGAAGTCATTTTGATTTAAGCTGCCATTCAGCCTCAAGCAATAGGGATACACAGGATTTACTTAGGTTAATATTAACGACTTTTTATTACTAAATATTATTGCCCTGGGAGGGAGATTTTCACGCATATAAAATTTAAAAAAGTAGACTTGCCGAGTACAACAGTAATTACCCAACAATATCTACTTTAATTGTAATAGATTTTTTATATCCCATCCTAGGGAATTTGCCGAGATATCTGCTTTTCAAAGTCTGCTTGGGTTTGATGGAGTAATTCTTGTCTGCTATTTTCCGGGGTTTGTTGCTTTAGTTGGGGTTGCAGGGTTGGAACCAAATTGCGGGCTTGTAATGCCATATGAAGCTGGAGGTGGGCCACGTATTCGCTAAAGTCTTCACGGTATGTATGTGTCTTTGCTGGGGGTTGTGATTCCATTACCACTGTTATCTCCTTGTATAAGTAGCTGTCACTTATTATCATTACCAAAACTTATCACGTTGTTTTATCTCTGTTCATAATTCGCAATGAACTTTAATGGTCTGATAGGAGTTGATGGTTGGTAGTTGATGGTTGATGGTTGGTTATTTTATCTCCTTAACTCCTTCACTCTTTCACTCTGGGCGGGGAAACCCCGCCCCTACTCTTTCACTCCTTCCCTCCCTCACTCCCTCACTCCTTCACTCCTTCACTCCCTCACACCATCGCCTCTTTCTTCTCCTGTGCCACATAAGGTTTCTCCTGGCCTTGGGCGAGGTACTCTGCTAGCTGGGATTCAATTTGCTCGCGGACTATTTGGCGATATTCAAAGAAATGCTCGATATGGGCACAAGTGGCTAGGTAATGCTCCGCAACCCCCGGATTACGCTTAATCATACTCAAGAGATGATGCCAAAATTTCCACCGAGTTGGACGCTTAATCCCTTGTCGCCAAATAATAATTGCCAATGCTTTGACAACTACCCACTCTGGCATTTTGAATGGAGCTTTCCAAGTGGGTGTACCCATCATCAGGAAACAACGATAGGTCCGGTCTAAATACGCTTCTAAGTCATATAAAGCACAAAATGCCTCAATATATTCCCGAGCAATATCTTCTAAGGGACGGGTGGGAATAAAGTTCATCAAAGTGGTTTGATTGATGTTACCATCCTTGCTATCCCGCAATCTACCTTCTTTGATTAGACGATGCCACAAAGCGGTATTAGGTAGTGCTTGTAACATGGCAAAGGTGGTGGAAGGGATTGCCGCTTGTTCCGCAAAACGGACAATGCGATCGCCTGCTCCTGGTTTTTCTCCATCAAAACCAATGATAAAGCCGGCCATGGGGCGCAATCCAGCTCTAATTATGGTTTCTACTGATTCCGTGAGGGAGCTGCGGGTATTTTGAAATTTCTTGGTTAATTGCAAGCTATCTTCGTCTGGGGTTTCAATTCCTAGGAAAACCGCCGCAAAACCAGACTCAACCATCAATTCCATCAATTCTGGGTCTGATGCTAAATCTACGGATGCTTCTGTATCAAAACGGAAGGGATACTGGTGTTGCGCCATCCACACTTTTAACTCTTTGAGTAACAATTTGACGTTGCGTTTGTTACCAATAAAGTTGTCATCCACCATGAACACACCCCGTCGCCATCCTAGTTCGTAGAGGTAATCTAATTCAGCTAAAAGTTGAGCTGGGGTTTTGGTGCGGGGTTTGCGTCCGTAGAGAACAATAATGTCGCAAAACTCACACTGAAAAGGACAGCCGCGAGAGAATTGCACGGACATCATGTCGTAAGCATTAAATTCCAGTAAATCAAACCGGGGTATGGGTGTGGTGGTAACATCCGGTTTTTCTGTGGCGCGGAATGTTCCTGATGTTTCACCCCTTTGGATGGCTTCGATAAACATGGGAAGGGTAATTTCCCCTTCATCGAGAATCATAAAATCCACACCAGCGGCTTTCGGTTCTTCTGGGGTGGAGGTGGGGTAAGGGCCACCAATGGCCACTAGTTTACCCCGGCGTTTGGCTTCCTTGATTTGGTCGAGCAAATCTTGCTTTTGGACAATCATTGCTGACATAATTACTATATCTGCCCATTCCCATTCTTCTTCCGTGGCTGGGCGGATATTGCGATCGACTAGTTTAAATTCCCATGACTGGGGGAGAATGGCTGCAACTGTGACTAAACCTAGGGGAGGTAATAATACTTTGCGATCGACTAGTTGTAAAATCTTTTCGTAGGACCAAAAGGTTTTGGGAAATATGGGATAAATAAGTAACGCTCGCATATTATTTTGATTCTCCTCACATTGTGCTTGGGATGTTTGTAAAGACGGGGATTTCAATATTTATATTGGTTTAACCTAGGATTCTAATGTTTTTTTAGTATTTAAGTTCTACTGAAGTAAACTGTAGCGTAAAGTTGCGATTAATTGGTTTTGTTATCTGGCGTTGCTGATTAGGGGGATGATTTTTATTTCGCGCAAAGACGCAAAGGCGCAAAGGAACAATGTTTATTCTGGGCTAAAAATCTAAATTCATCCCGCATTTATGCAACGCCTGTTGTCTCACGCGGAGGCGCAGAGGCGCAGAGAAGAAGAGGATAAGGAGTATCAGTGACTTAAGTGAGTGAATGGAGAATTGGATTTTAGGTTCCCTTTTTTGGAAAGTTGCAAAAGGAAATAAAATGCGATTGTACTTCGTGCTATTTGTACAATCGCATTTCTCAACGGAGAGGGGGGGATTCGAACCCCCGATACCGGTGAAGGTATAACGCATTTCGAGTGCGCCGCATTCAACCACTCTGCCACCTCTCCAGGTTATGTGTATTTGATGTGTAGTCAATTCATTATTTAACTTGAGAATTGACGTACTGTATTATAGCATGTTTGATTTTGTCACCCGATTTATCCAACTCCTCGCCGAAACGCCCCCTAACCCCCAAAATTGGGGGGACAAGAATTTTCATAAGTCCCCTAGATACCTTCAAAATTGGCAGGATAAGAATTTCTCAAAGTCCCCCAGAATTGGGGGATTTAGGGGGCAATAGGCTTGAACGAAGACAGATAGGACTGCAATGTTCGGCAAGCATCCTTGCGCGATCGCATTTTCAATACATATCTTCCCAGGGTAGTCCTTTGCTGGCTGGAATGAAAATTAAAGGAAAACCCAAAAAATCCTCCTCTGGACAGATGCGCTTATTTTGGGATAATCAAAAGGTGATGGAAAGCACGGAAGTGGAGGAAGTCGCAAAGATATTCATTGAGGCGAATTGCTATAATCCCCCGGTGCCAGGTATCGGATCTATCGAATATTGATTACTGGGTGGAAATAGGTACCGAAATAAATATTTACAAAACTCTGTAGCCCTTAAATGTTAAAGTTTACAAGTCTGGACGCGAGAGAAGAGACACCTCTCCTCCGCCTGCTTCGGTGGCCTCATAGAGAGAAAAAGAGAAATCGCTTGTACCCCGTAGATGGGTGACAACATCGAGAAATCGCCATTGTAAGTGAGGTAAGTGCCCTAACGGTGCTGTGGTGTTATAAGTCACACCTCTATACGCTATCCATTTCCCTTTCACTCTCCACCCTATGCGATCGCTGAACTGTTCGTAATCTTTTTTGACATTATTATAAATGCGCTTTTGCACACTAAAGCCAAAGCGCCCATCGCTATATTGTACCCAAAGTTGGTCAATTGTGTGTAGGTCTGTGCAGGGAAAGTTTTTAATGGAGTTGATATCAAGCCAGCCTTCTTCTTTTCTACCAGCAACTTTTAGCATTACAGCGAGAGTTTCCTCATCTGCTTCTTTCCATTCGCCAGCTTTGAGTAAATCTCGTAATTGCGTATAGTCTACTCCCACATCTGAACTTAAATCATCAGTTTCTTCTTCTTGTAGTCCCTGGGCTTCTTGTTGTTCAAGAGAAACAATGGCTTCTTTGTGAGTATCCTGGGGGGATGAAGTGAGTGGAACAGTTGTGGTATTTACATTTTTTCCTCCCTTACCTTTACTAAGTAGTTGAGGGGTCAAATGCTCTGGAATCCCTGCAATGCGGATGACTCTACAGCCAAGTTTATATGCAAACTCAAAATCTCTTCCAGCTCCTAGAGCACCATAAAAACCAGTAGTAAATTTAATGGCGGCTTTATCTCCTATTTCCTGGCTCATGCCGATAACATAATCAATATGTTGGGCAATGGCTTTGGCTTGAATCTCAGAATAACAAGCATTAAGTACTACACACTTTACTTGATCTGCGAATAATTCAAACAGTCCAGCTAATGCTTCTGCATCCACTAGCTTCTGTTGTCCTGTGCTATCTTCAAATGCTAAACCTGGTTCCCCTGTACCATGTCCAGAAAAATGTATAATCTGGGGTTCATAATGCAGAATAGAGCCGTGAATATGTATGTCGCGTACTGCTTCTGCCGACTCTATCTTAAATCTATCTCGTTGTCTTGCTTCCCGTAACGCCTGCTTAATTTCACGGATTTCCTCACCCAGACGTAGTAGCTGCGTACCTTTGGGATTTGCTGACAGTACCAATATTGTTTTGACTGGAGTTTCACTGGTCATTGCAAGGTTTTATTGAAATGCTATTTTAGGCTTAATATCTTCCTTAATGCCTACCATCCAGTCTAAAAGCAGAGCCTCCCTGTAACAGCTTGGGAAGAGTCCACACCATTAGCTTGATTTTTAGACACTAGGTTCATTTTGCCACACAGGTATAAGTTTTATCTAGACTTCTCTTCTTCCTCTGCGTCTTTGCGCCTCTGCGTGAGAATTCATAATCAGAAACATCCAAATTTTTCAAAAATATATCGTAGTGGGAGCATCTTGCTCCCTTGATATCAAACGCGGGCAAGATGCCCGCACTACAAATTTAAACATTTGGGATGCTCCTTTCATAATCTTAATTCAGCAACACCAAATTTCACCTATTTCTAGCCCCACTCAGTTTTCTCAGATAACTCTTATTTTCATTTCAGTTACCAATCACCAGTCCCTCAGACTCATCCCCGATATTAGTAATCAAGCAAAGGGACAAAACAAATTAACCAACGAGGTAACACACAATGAGACTTAACAAACTAGCAGCTTCCACAATTGCATCTATCGTATTATTCAGTGGCGTTGCACAAGTAATTAATACACAACCAGCCCAAGCACTCAAAGCAACACAAACTACCATTGCAGCCAAACCCAATTCACTCATCGCATCTGGTAACTTTGTCAAAGCAGAAAAAGCCACCACCGGTAAAGCCAAAATCGTCAACATTGATGGTAAACGCTATCTCAAATTTAATAAAGCCTTCAGTACAGGTAATGGTCCCGATGTCAAAGTAATTTTACATAAAAACAGCACCGTCCCGGCAAATATTAAAGAAGGGAACTATATTACACTCTCACTCATCAAAAGCTTTAGTGGGGAACAGATGTATGAAATTCCTGACAGTGTAAACTTGGATGATTATCAATCCGTAGGCATTTGGTGTGAAGAGTTTAACGCTACCTTTGGTTACGCAACCTTACAAAAAGCTTAGTTCTTCTCTCACAACACTTTCCACAGGTTATTTCATTTTTGCGGAATGTTACCCATAGGTACTGTATTCAGTATCAGATTACCTTTTTTAAGTTTATCAATATTTTTATAAATAGCCAGGGGATATAACCCCACTAAAACCCGGTCAAAACGATCGGGTTTTTGGCATATGCGCCGGTATACTACAGCACTATCAACATAAACCTCATCCATGTTGTCAACTGGAGCTTCTAATTATTCTGATGTGTCATTGCGACGTAAGGAAACAATCCCAAAATCCTGTTATAAAACTACGGTTCTCAAGGTAGACGTGGTTTATCATCAAGTGTTGTAAGTTTTGATTTTATGTCTTTGGAAATCAGATTAATTGAGATGTATCTATTTAACAGCTACCTTCTTAATTAAATCTGACAAAAGATGAACATCAAAAAATCCATCCTCACCCTATGCTTGGTGTCAACTGCTACTCTTGCACTAACCGATGTTGCTAATGCTGAAACCTTAAGAACCAAAAATTTTAGCATCACGATTACAAGAAACTGCCCGGAAGGGTATGTAATTTGCGATAATGTTGAATATTTTGGCAAAAACCTAAATACAGGCGATTCTATTCGCTTGAATGGCAAAACAATTAACACAACCTGTGGAGATGGTGTCACACCATGTAGATTTCTGGGCTACGAGTTCCGCAATCGAAACTATCTGTATCAAGTAACAGCAGATGGCAGACTACTAGTCTATCAAGGGAAAAAAATTATACTTCAAGAAAAAGGAACTTTCACACCTTAAGAATACGTGCAATTTTGAACAAAGAATGGCACAAATAAGTATTTATACGGGGTAACAGTAATATGGTTTGATACACTAAACGATTGTGGATGCCGTACACTTACCAAGAATGTATGTGTTGCAAACATTATTTGAATTGGTATTATTTTTCATTTGCACTGCCTCTTGCCAGAGCGATCGCCATTGGTAAAATCCGGTGTTCTTCCCTTTGAATCCTGGCGTGGAGGGTTGCTAAGGTATCTTCGGGTAATATGGGTACTGCGGCTTGCATTAAAATCGGCCCGCTATCCATTTCTAAATGCACCAAGTGCACCGTACAGCCAGTTATTTTTACACCCGCAGATAATGCTTGTTCGACGGCGTTAATCCCTTTAAAACTAGGCAATAAGCTGGGATGGATATTAATTATTTTGTCAGTAAAAGCATCAATTAATACTGGCGTAACTAAGCGCATCCAACCAGCCATAATTACCATATCTGTATCATATTTTTCTAACGTAGCAACGATATTCCTATCCAATTCTTCCCGTTGTTGATATTCGCGGTGATTTAATAATACCGTTGGTACGCCCCAATTTTTGGCCCTAGTTGCAGCGTAGGCATGGGGGTTATTGTAAATGAGAACTTGGATTTGGGCATTGAGTTGTTTATCGGCAATAGCTTGAGCGATCGCTTCAAAGTTACTACCATTACCAGAAGCTAGTATACTCAGTTTTACTGGAGGATGTTCCCACTGTTGACTATGAATATTTGGGGAAATCAAGCTAGGGGTAGAATCAGAACAAACAGCCATAACCACCGGGAGAAAAATTGTTAGATGCCCAAAATTTATACTAAATCTTGGTTAGATAATGATACCGTTGCAGCTGGGATTTTTTTAACCCCGGCAATAGTTTTGTTGAGTATTTTTGTTTTTTTCCCCATAGTCTATTTGTTTTATCTCAGTTTCACTGCTGGAAGTTTTACCGCCAATGGTGCTTATTGGGTAGGGTTAAAAAATTATTGGCGTTTGTTTCTCAATCATGACTTTTGGCAGGTGATGGGTAATACTGTCTATTTTACGGCAGCTACGGTGATTCCCAGTTTAATCATTCCTTTAGGGTTAGCTGTATTATTGAATCAGGCTTTCCGACTGCAAGGGGTGTTACGCACGGCCTATTTTTTGCCTTCGATTATCTCCATAGTGGCTGCTGGTTTGGGTTTTCGCTGGTTATTTCAACTCGAAGGGCCGGTAAATGCTATTTTAGGCACCGTGGGTATTAAATCCATTCCCTGGCTGGGAGACACTTTTTGGGCAATGATTATTTTAATTATTTTAAGTGTTTGGAAGCAGTTGGGCTTTAATATGGTAGTGTTCCTGGCCGGTTTGCAAGCCATCCCTAGCAGTCGCTACGAAGCTGCGGAATTGGATGGTGCTAATGGTTGGCAGCAATTTTGGCATATTACCCTACCTGGATTGCAACCCACGTTCATCTTTGCTTTTGTTACCACGGTAATTTTCACCTTGCGGAGTTTTGAACAAGTATATGTAATTACTGGTGGTGGTCCTTTAAATTCAACTAACTTATTGGTGTACTACATTTACCAAGAAGCCTTTGGTCAATTTGATTTTGGTTATGCGGCGGCGGCTGCTACTGTATTATTAGCGATCGCTCTTGTTATGGTTTATTTCCAGCTACGCACCGCAAAGGAATAGAGGCAGGGGGGCAGGGAGCAGGGAGCAGGGGAGGTGTGGGAGGTGTGGGAGGTGATGAGGTTTTAATTCCTAACCGTCAACTGTCAACTACCAACTACCAACTACCAACTACATACTAAAACTAACAGTGGAATGGGCATCCATGCCCGTCCGCATGAGTGGCCAATTATATCATGTCCGGTTAAAGACTTATCATTAAGACTGCAAGGGGGCAGGGGGCAGGGGGCAGGGGGAGAAAGAGTTTTGGTGATTTTTGCATAGATGGCAATATCATAAGTAATCAGGCGGACATTATATTAACGTTGAATAAACTTCCTTAACCCACACCGGGCAACAGATCCCCGACTTCTTTAAGAAGTCGGGGATCTCAACTCAACCCAATCTACCCAGGGGGTAAGATTTACAGGCTAGACATTACTTCTCTTGCAGCTTGTAATGTCTTTTCAATATCTGCTTCTGTGTGGGCAAAGGAGGTAAAACCGGCTTCAAACTGTGAAGGAGCCAGATAAACACCACGTTCTAACATTCCCCGATGGAAACGTCCAAACTTATTGGCATCCGCCTTTTTCGCATCTTCATAGTTATGTACTGGTCCGGGGGCAAAAAACATCCCAAACATGGCGCTAATTTGACCACCACAGGCCTCATTACCTGTTTCCTTGGCAATTACCAGTAAACCATCTGCTAATTGCTTGGTAATCTTATCCAGGTATTCGTAAGTACCAGGCTTTTGTAGCAATTCTAGGGTTTTAATCCCAGCAGTCATGGCTAGGGGATTACCAGAGAGGGTTCCAGCTTGGTACATTGGTCCAGCAGGAGCCACCATTGACATGATATCCTGACGACCACCGTATGCTCCCACGGGTAAACCACCGCCGATAATTTTACCTAAAGTAGTTAAATCGGGGGTAACACCAAATTTCTCTTGAGCGCCACCATAGGCAATACGGAAGCCAGTCATGACTTCATCAAATACCAATAATGCCCCATGTTCCTTGGTTAATTCTCGCAATCCTTGCAGAAAACCAGTATCAGGGGTAATAAATCCGGCATTCCCCACCACTGGCTCTAAAATCACCCCAGCAATCTCATCGGGGTTTGCCTCAAATAAGGCTTTAACTGCTGACAAGTCATTGTAAGGAGCCGTTAAGGTGTTGCTGGTGACGGATTTTGGTACTCCTGGGGAATCAGGTAAACCAAGGGTGGCGACTCCAGAGCCAGCCTTGACTAAAAACATATCAGCGTGGCCGTGGTAACAGCCCTCAAATTTAATCACTTTTTCCCGCTTGGTGAAAGCTCGTATGAGGCGTAACACAGCCATGCAAGCTTCTGTACCTGAGTTCACAAATCTTACCATTTCAATACTGGGGACGGCAGCAATCACCATTTCCGCCAGCACGTTTTCTAGGGCACAAGGAGCGCCAAAACTTGTACCTTTTTCCAAAGCTGCCTGGAGGGCTGCAATCACCTCTGGATGGGCATGACCGCAAATTGCTGGGCCCCAAGTACCTACATAATCGATGTATTGATTGCCATCTACATCCCAAATATATGCACCTTTAACGCGATCGAAAACAATTGGTTGTCCGCCCACGGATTTAAAGGCTCTGACGGGGGAACTCACCCCTCCTGGCATCAGATTTTGGGCTGCTGCAAAGATTTCTTGTGATTTTGTCGTTTTTATCGATGTATTTACCAAGGCTCTCTCCTACCAGTGGAAAATGAAAAACTCTATCTCGGGATAGGGGTTAACAATACTTAGAATTTACATCGTATGGAACCACGGGGACTAGGAAAATAATAATATGTTACAGCTCAAAGTTTTCGGTGATGCTGAGATTTGCCAAACTCACCTGGATTTGAAAACGTTTCCCTGGTTCTCCTTTAAAGCGTTTGAGTTGAATGTAGTTATCATGGGTTCTCGATTGCACTTCTTGGAGATTTTTCCCTGCTTTTGACAGTAGAATTAGTTGCAGATTGGGGGGCAAATATCTTTCTCCATTGACGGGGTGCAGTTGTACTAAAACAGCTAATTTACCATCAGTTTCTTCTTTAATATTTATTAATAATGCTACATTTTGATTCCCTAATTGTATCCCTAAGTCAATAAGTTTAGCTCCCTTGGCAAAAATTGAGGATGCGGGATGTGCGGTGTAGGGGTGATAATCAATGAAGAATAATTGTTTGATAATTCCCAACACCGTTAGTTAATGAATGATTCCCGTTTAATAAAAATTAGTAGATATCTGAGCAAACATTTACGTCACAAACCAGAACGTATTGGTATTACACTCAAACCAGGGGGATGGATTGCGGTAGATGAATTATTAGCAGCTTGTGGAAAATATCAATTCCCCATTACCTATACAGAGTTAAAAGAAGTGGTATCTAAAAATGATAAACAACGCTTCTCTTTTGATGATACGGGTACTTTGATTCGTGCAAACCAAGGACACAGTGTAGACATAGATTTACAATTAGTACCCCAGATTCCTCCGGATGTACTTTACCATGGCACGGGAGAAAAATCTGTAGAGTCAATTCTCCAAACTGGGTTATCGAAAATGTCGCGCCATCATGTCCATTTATCCCTAGATATGGCCACAGCCAAAAATGTTGGTGCAAGACATGGAAAGCCAGCAATATTTACTGTAGAAGCAGCAGTAATGCATCAAACAGGTTTTACATTCTACTGCTCTGATAATGGAGTGTGGTTGGTAGATAGGGTTCCACCCGAATATTTAAAACTTGTGTAAGTTTGTTAGGGATTAATCTTAATATTTTTATCAGGATTTATATTGCTTATATTTTGGTTTTGTATACATATTTGATGTAGAGTTGAGAAAATTCTGTTATACCTTAACCTTAACTATCATATATAATTATTCCACATGACGAATGGCACCAATTATCAACCACCAGTAGATCGGCTATTAAGTTTTGGAGACTGCTATGGAGCTAGAAACCAATGGCATGACTACATTGCAAAATTAGGTCTCAATTCTCAACATATTCCTGACCTAATGAGGATGGCGGTAGATGATACATTAAATGGAGCAGATTCGCACAGTCAGGAAGTTTGGGCCCCGATTCATGCATGGCGTGCATTGGCACAATTGGGTGCGAAGGAAGCCATTGAGCCATTGATGAAGCTATTCCATGAGTGGGAAGATAATGATTGGGTGGCTGAAGAAATGCCAAAGGTTTATGGTGCGATAAGCCGGAGGCTTGAGGCTGGGGGTATGGCAACAAGCACTGCCTCGGGTGATATCTCTAATGTTGTGATTGGTGCAATGCAAAATTATCTAGCAGAACCATCCCATGGAGTATTTCCCCGTATTACTAGTGTTAACTGTTTAGAAGAAATTGGCAAGCAGTCGGAAAATACACGTTCACAATGTATTGATGTATTAACTAAGCAACTAAAATCATTCGTTCAAAATCCAATTGAAATCAATGGTTTTATTGTCGCTTCATTAATTGAGTTACAAGCGATTGAGTCTGCATCAATTATTTACAGTGCTTTTGTCAGACAAGTAGTTCCGGAAGATATTGTTGGTAGTTGGGATGATGTACAACAGGTTTTGGGTGTAAATGCTGATGATTTGCATTTAATCACAGATGTTGTAGTGGAGTCGGAAGTTAGGGCAACGGATGCTGTAACGGATGATGTAACCGATACCGCATCCGATATTGCAGATGTTGTGGTGGAGTCGGAAATTACTGATGATGTGGTAGAAACCGTTACTGCAACGGATACTGCACCCGCCGAAATTGCAGATGTTCCTGTGGAGTCGGAAATTACTGATGATGTGGTGGAAACTGTGACACAAACCAGTGAAGAGGATGTGACACCAATCCCCACAACCACAATGGATGCTACACCCGAAATTGCAGAATTGCCAGCCGTAAAATCATCTACTCAAAAAACTGAGATAGAAGAAAATAAAGGATTTGGCACTAACATTACGAAGAAAAAATCAAAGGCAAGTAAAAAGAAGAAACGCTAATTAACCTTTCACACAAAGAACTTGTTTTAAAGTAGCTACAACCTCCACTAAATCGGATTGATTTTCCATGACTTGCTCAATTGGTTTATAAGCACTGGGAATTTCATCCAAAACACCCTTATCTTTGCGGCATTCAACACCCTTGGTTTGCTCAATTAAATCATCAAGAGTATAAGTCTTTTTGGCTTTACTTCTTGATAACAAACGTCCAGCACCGTGAGAACAAGAACAAAAGCTATGGGCATTACCTTTACCTTTAACAATGTAAGACTTTGCCCCCATTGAACCAGGAATAATACCATAATCTTGTTCCTGGGCACGAACTGCACCTTTGCGAGTTACATACACGTTCTCACCAAAATGCACTTCTTTCTCAGCATAATTGTGGTGACAATTTACCTCTAATAATGGTTTAGTTGCCTTTCCACCTGTTAGATGTTTCTCAATAATACGCTTAAACCGTGCCATCATTACATCTCGGTTGTAACGAGCATACTCTTGTGCCCACTGCAAATCATGCCAGTATGCCTGAAATTCAGGGGTTCCAGTCACAAAATAGGATAAGTCGGCATCGGGTAATTTATTACTCGCCATTTTCGCTAATTCCTTAGCAGTACTGATATGACATTGTGCTAACTTATTGCCAATGTTGCGGGAACCAGAATGCAACATCAACCAAACTTGGTTTTCCGTATCTAGACAAACTTCAATAAAGTGATTACCACCACCCAATGAACCTAACTGTTTCATCGCTTTTCCTGATAAATCTTGCACCCCACGATGCAAATCTGGGAAATTGCGCCATCCTTGCCAATTTGTGACAGATTTTTCTGTATCTTTATTTTCGTTGAATCCAGTAGGAATTGCTGCTTCAATATCTTGGCGAATTTTCTTGAGTTTCCCTTCTAATTGTTCCCCTGTAAATTGGGTTTTTATGGCGCACATTCCGCACCCAATATCAACACCCACAGCCGCAGGAATTATCGCTTCTTTTGTGGCAATTACAGAGCCGACTAATGCTCCTTTACCCAAGTGTACATCTGGCATTAATGCTACGTGTTTAAATACAAATGGTAGAGATGCCACGTTTTTTGCCATCTTGATTTCTTCATGGTTCAATTCATGATTTGCCCAAGATAAAACGGGTGTTGAAGTAGATAGTTTTAGTTGTTCGTAAGACATGGAGTTTATAAGTAATAAGTAATAAGTAATAAGTAATAAGTAATAAGTAATAAATATACTTACTGTTTATAGGGCTGGAGGTTCAACAATGTCCGCGTCGTAATAGCGTATTGTTATATTTTTTATGATTTACTACTCTTTGTTTTGTGTTACAAGTATACTACACAAAAGCGATCGCTGTCAAATGCAGAGTTATAAGATCCCCGACTTTTCCAAAAAGTCGGGGATCTGAGCCTTTCACTAGACTGAAAAAAATAGATTAAAATTTTGGAAAAATAGATTAAAATTTGTGAATGTAAATTCCTAAATGGTTAGTAAAGTGCTATGGCAATTGGGGAAAATACAATCTGGGGGAGTTTTTTATCTCCTATCGTTGGTTTATTGATAGATAAGGAAGAATTGCGCCGTTATGGTGAGAGTGTGGATTGGGAAGAACAAAGCGATCGCTTCCGTAGGGGTGATATAGTAATTCCAGCATACTACAGCAGTAAAAACTTTCACGGAATTCCTGGGGGATATCTGAATTACAATGCAGCAATTACCTATGATGCTATTACCCAGTATGTAACACCACCTAATGAAACTTGGGTGCGTCAAGAATTAATCGATGCCATTCAAGTTAAACCCAGGCGGATACTGGATTTGGGTTGCGGTACAGCTTCTACTACCTTGATGTTAAAGCAGACTTTTCCTCAAGCAGAAGTCATTGGGTTAGATTTATCGCCATATATGTTAGTTAGGGCTGCCCATAAGGCCGAAAGTGCTGGTTTGGAAATAAAATTCCGCCATGGAAAGGCAGAAGCAACAGGCTTACCAGAAAATAATTTTGATTTAGTGACAGCCTCTTTGTTGTTCCATGAAATCCCAGTATCCATTTCCCAGGCAATTTTACAAGAAAGTTTTCGTTTGCTGCGGGTGGGTGGACAAGTATTAGTCCTTGATGGGAATCAGCAAGCACTGCGCCAGTTAGAGTTGCTCAATAACATTTTTGAGGAGCCTTATATCCGCGAATATAGTGCAGGTAGTGTTGATTCTCACATGAGTGCAGCAGGTTTTGCAGCAGTACACACCAAAGATGTGTGGTGGATACATCAGATTACAACTGGTATTAAGCCTATTTCTGGATCAGATGTGACAAATCATAGTAATATCAAACAACATGAGCCTACTGCTCAAGAGGATTTGCAGATTTTCCCATCCCCAGCTTTTTGACACTACAGCATGAGCTTAAAAGCAGTTTTATTTGATTTTAACGGTATTATTATTAACGATGAGTCAATTCACAAAAGACTCATGGAAGAAATTTTACTGTCCGAAAACTTGGTGTTAAAACCGGGCGAGTATGAAGAATTTTGTCTGGGACGTAGCGATCGCGTTTGTCTGCGGGATATATTAAATAGTCGGGGTCGTGTTGTCAGTGAAGATGATTTAACTAAGCTACTATTACGTAAGGCGCAAAATTATGCGTTGGAGCTAGAGAAGTTAGAAAAGCTGCCTTTGTATATTGGTTTGGATGATTTAATCTTTCAATTGCGTTCCCGTAACATTAAGCTAGGGATAGTCAGTGGTGCTATTCGCCAAGAAATAGATGTGGTACTTGAGCGCAGCCAGTTAGCAGAAATTTTTCCTGTTATAGTCGCTGGGGATGATATTACTACCAGCAAGCCTGAACCTGATGGTTATAAGTTAGCAGTGCAGCTCCTCAATCAAGCATATCCCCAACTTAATTTACAAGCTAAAGACTGTTTAGCCATAGAAGACACTCCACCTGGAATTATCGCAGCAAAACGAGCCGGAATGCAAGTGGTTGGTGTTGCCAATACCTATCCTTTTCATATGTTGCAAAGACAGGCAAACTGGACTATCGACTATTTTACTGATTTAGAGTTGGAAAGAGTACAGGAAATTTGCGATCAATCCCAGGAATTGAGTGAAGAAGAATAATATAAGGGACGGGCAGGATGCCCATCCCACAAAGTTTTGATACCATTTTGAAAAAAGAATGGGACAGATGGGTAGGGGCACGGCATCTACAATCTTTTAATATATACAATTATATTATTGGTGCCGTGCCCTTTCAGTTATCAGTTAGCCTCCTTCACCAGGAGCTGCGCTAACAGTTATCAGTTTTCCCCCAGTATTCAGCAACGCCGAAGAATTGATATACACACAGGGCACGGCGTGGGTAAGATTATTCTATAACCAACAGAGATTGTGGATGCCGTGCCCCTACTGAATAATTTTTGGTATGTTTGAGATTGCTTCAATTGGTTAGGACAGTATTGTTTCATTCAAGGACTGTCACTGAAGAGGCACCGGAGCAGGGGGCACCGGAGCAGGGAGAGTGAGAGGAGTGTGGGGAGTGAGGGGAGTGTGGGAGGTTTAACCATCAACCATCAACCATCAACCGTCAACTGTCAACTGTCAACTACCAACTACCAACTATCAACTAAACAACAAAAAACACTGGCTCGTGTTACCGTGTTTCCACTGCCAGTGCCTCTTGTTTTCAAACTACTCCTCACACACAAATATAAGTTAGCATTGCTCCTGCCAAGAAAAGTTATTTTGAGTGACACTTTGGTAAGTGCAACATTCCACTTCAAATAAGTTAATGTAAAAAATGACGCACTCCAGTTAACACCATCACTAAACCGAGTTCGTTAGCAGCCTTGATAGAATCTGCATCTCGCAGGCTTCCCCCCGGTTGAACAATGGCAGTAATTCCCGCAGCTGCAGCTGTTCTCACGGAGTCATCGAAGGGAAAGAAACCATCACTGGCAAGAAAACCACCCCGAGCCTTCTCCCCAGCTTGTTCTAGGGCGATTTTCACGGAGCCGACACGATTCATTTGTCCCGCACCCACGCCCAAAGTTGTGCGATCGCTTGTAACAACGATGGCATTAGATTTTACATGCTTACAAACTTTCCACGCAAATAATAATTCTGCTAATTGTTCATCCGTGGGTTTTTTTTCGGTGACAATTTGCCATGTATTGGTGTCTGTGACTAAATCGTCGGCTGCTTGTACCAAAAAACCACCAGCGATCGCTTTTACTGTTTCCTGGGGTCCCGTAGTTAAATCTGGTGAAATTAATACCCGTAATTTGGACTTTGCAGCCAGAATCTCCTTGGCTGATTCTTCACAACCAGGTGCAACTACACATTCTAAGAAGGTTTTAGTTAATTCTGTGGCCGTATCTGCATCAATGGGACGATTTAAGGCGACAATCCCCCCAAAGGCAGAAATTGAGTCGGCGGCGAAAGCTTTTTGATATGATGATACTAATGTACTATCTACCGCTACACCGCAGGGATTGGTATGTTTTAACACTGCTGTGGCTGGTTCATCAGTAAATTCCGTAATTATGCGTCGTGCCGCTTCCAAGTCTACCAGGTTATTGTAACTGAGTTCCTTACCTTGCAATTTAGTCGCCCCAGCCCATCCCGTGGGAGTAGTTCCGGTTTGATACCAAGCAGCACTTTGATGGGGGTTTTCTCCGTAGCGCAGGGTTTGTACTTGAGTACCAGAAAGTCCCCATGGGGATGATTCTGTGGCTGATTGCTCCGCCAGATAGGCTGTGATTGCCTGGTCGTAGGTGGAAGTATGGGAAAATCCTTTTAAGGCGCATTGTTGACGAAATTCCCAGGATGGCTCCCCATTATTTTGTCGCAATTCCTGTAAATATGCATCGTACTGGTTAGGATTGCACAAAACCGTGAGATGAGCAAAATTTTTCGCCGCCGCTCTGAGCATTGCGGGGCCACCAATATCAATATTTTCCACAGCTTCGGCTAAGGTAACTCCTGGTTTAGCAATGGTTTGCTCAAAAGGATAGAGATTGACTACCACTAAATCTATGGGGCGAATTTGATTATCTGCCAAGTCTGTCACATCTTGAGCTTCATCTCGTCTAGCTAAAATTCCCCCATGAATCCGGGGATGTAATGTTTTGACTCTACCGCCTAAAATTTCTGGGGAGCCTGTATACTCTGCAACTTTTGTCACAGGTAATCCCGCTTCTTTTAATACTTTTGCTGTGCCTCCACTGCTGATTAAATCAAAGCCAAATTCCTCTACCAAACTCCGAGCCAGCTCAGTTAAACCAGTTTTATTCGATACACTCAGCAGTGCCAAACGCGCCATTTTTAGATTCCTCAACAGTAGTTGTTAGTTGACAGTTGTCAGTTGACAGTTAATGTTTTGTGGTATTTTGGTTTAAGTCTTTCACCATACCCATTGATAACTGTTTACTGTTTACTGTTCACTGATTTAATCCCTTGCATTCCTGTGACACTATGCCTTCGGCACAGCCCGCGAACGGGACAGCGTGGGACTGCTGGCAGAATAGTCCAATACCATTAGGAATCATAACCTTAAGTATGTACTTAGTGAAAGTGAATGGGATAGCAGTAGGATATATGGAAAGTTGGGGATTTTGGGCGTTGCTGGTTAGTGGGATGATTTTTATTTCGCGCATTAGACGCGAAGCGGCTTTCCGTTCGCCGGAGGCGTTCTTGAAGGGTAGGATAGACGCAAAGACGCAAAGGTGCAAAGAATAAACATTACTGTAACGCCAAATTTTGGAGTAGTTCTTTAAATTTATTGAGCAATGTCAAATTATCGACGTGAATACTCAAAATTGGCACCAATTGTTTTAGCACTATCTAAGTTAGCTCCTTTTAAATCAGTTCCACTAAAGTCAGCATTTGTTAAGTCAGCATTTTTGAGGTTAGCATTCTTTAAATCAGCGCCTCGTAGCTTTGCTCCTTGTAGATTAGAATTTTCCAGGTTAGCTTTCCATAGGCTAGTTCTACTATACTCTTTTATACTCACATCAACATTTTGTAAGTTAGCATTTTTGAGGTTAGCATTTTTGAGGTTAGCATTCTTTAAATCAGCGCCTCGTAGCTTTGCTCCTTGTAGATTAGAATTTTCTAGGTTAGCCTTATCCAATTTAGTTTTTCGTAGCGTTGCTCCTTGTAGATTAGCATTCTCTAGGTAAGCATTATTTAATCCAGCTCGACTCAAATCAGCATTTTTCAAGTTAGCATTTCCGAGGTTAACATATTTCGAGCTAGCAGATTCTAGGTTTGCTCCTTGTAAGTTAGCATTTTCCAAATTAGCATCGATTAAATTAGCATAGTATAGATTAGAATCTTCTAAATTAGCCTTCTGTAAGTTAGCTCCTGATAAATCAGCACCTTTTAATTGAGATTTCTGTAATTTTGCAAAACTTAAATTAGCTCCCTTCAGTTGAGCTCCTGATAAATTAGCTCCTTTTAAGTTGGCATTTTGTAAATTAACATTTTCAATAAATAAACCCTTTAAATTTGCACCTGATAAATCACAATTTATACAGGCTTTAGTCTTTTGTAGCCTAATAACAAGAGCTTGTTTTTGTCTGTGCTTGTTAACTTGATAAAGACCTAATATTGGTACACAAATAGTTAACAAGCTGATGGTAGATATTTTGACTAATTTAGGAGAAAATCTAACAGTCTTACCTACATTAGCTACATTAGCTACATTAGCTACATTATTATCTATATTATATATTTTGGTTGAGTTTAATGCTTTAAGTGCTGCCAGAGCATTCTCAAAGCGTTTATCTAGCTTCCTTTCAACCATTCTTTCTAACAATTCAACGAAAGCAGAAGATAATTTTGGTAATTTACTTTTAAACTGAATACGTTCATTGTCATCAATTAAATCTCCAATATTAATTGATTCTGTGCCTGTTAAAAGACAAATTAGAGTTGCTCCTAAACTATATAAATCAGTTCCTTTTGTTAATTGACGTTTATGAATCTGTTCGGGAGGCATAAATCCGAATGTCCCTTTAGCAATGGTACTTGCTATTTCTCCCTCACCAAGTTTCGCCAAACCAAAATCTACTAAATAAACTTTCTTATCTTGACTTAAAAGGATATTTTCCGGTTTAATATCTCGATGGATAATGTATGGTTGTTGCCATTGTAAATAAACTAATATTTCTAAACATTGAACAGCAATTTGCCGAATATCTTCAGGATTTAAATAACCAAATTCTGCCAGTGAAGGAGCATTTTTATACTCCTGCACCAAACAAAACCCTGTTGAGGTATCAAAAGAATTCAGATAGCGAGGTATACTCGAATGATTAAGCCTCTGCAAAACTTTAATTTCTTGATGGATAGCATCGTAGTCTCTCCAAGTACCCATTGCTTGAGCAAACTGAAATTGCTTAATCACCACAGTTTGTCCTGTATTGATATCTTTTGCCTGATAAGTAATTCTTCCTCCAGTCAGATTCTTACCTAATTCCCGTTTAACTTCGTAGCCGTGACTGGAAAAATCAGGGTAGTTCATAATTATTTAACCTAGATTATACTTAATAATACAATGTATAATTAAGTTTTACGGAAAATTACTGGTATAAACTGAATTTTTCATAATCAAGAAGAGATTCCTTTGATTTGAGGAGAGAAAAATCCTTTGCCAGCAAGAAAGTAGTACTTACATCTATGGTTAGCTCGTTCTCCCACCAAGGGACGCAACGCAGCCAGAATACAAGTATTAATCATGTATTTATAAGTAATATAAATTACCTGCTTTCACCATAACCATCAGATATTCAATACGTTCATACTCATCTAATTCTTTTTGTTCGGTAGTAGTGAGTTCTCCTGCTTGACTCTGAACCAGTAGAGTTTGCAATCTTGATTGTATTTCAGCAGTGGGATGGAAAGCAAGAATTTCTTCTGGAGTAGGTTCGCTGGCAAGAAAATTAAGAATATATTGGTAGATACGAGCAGGTAAGGGTGGTTACTGAATACTGAGCGCGAGTAATTCCGGAAGGCGGTTGCCAATTTGTGCTAATTGTTCTGAAAGTTCGTCAGGTACTTCAAGGGTAATTTTTGCCACGGTGCAAGTTTTGTA
>JAAUYD010145784.1_pt1 | contig 28357 bp, 20 predicted proteins | sample 7278101 | NCBI WGS metagenome assembly JAAUYD01 (sample SAMN14350128, study PRJNA611818) | marine sediment metagenome | isolation source: surface marine sediment (0.6m) | place: French Polynesia: Moorea | collected 2018-08
CCCCATCCCAGTCAACGGCTATCGCTTCAAAGCCGCTTGGGTCCCCTTTTTGGCCCACCGACCGGGTGGGCTTGATGCCGGGGTAAATCAGGCTGGCGTGAACGACCACGGCCGTACGGCCGCTAACCTGGTTGCCGGCAAGATCGGTCACGGTAGCCTCGATGATAAACCGTTTGCTGCCGCTTCCTTCGCTAAATTCTGCCGGAATCTGTATTTGCAGCCGGCCGAGGCTGTCGGTTAGCCCACTGCCCTCGGCCACGACTTCGGAGGAGCCGCCGCTGCGATTGTAGTAGTAATAGCCGAGATCCCTTTCCCGATTGCCAAAGCTGTAGGTGCTCAGCTCACGGCCGCCGCTGAAAAGATACCTGTCCGACCGAACGTGCCATTCAACCTGACTATTGGCCACCGAGCCTCCTGAAAAGAAATCGGCCTCTACGACGACATCGATGGTGTCACCGACCACGACATCGGTTGAGGCGGCCGATAGGTCAACCTGAAATGTGGGTTTGCGAAATTCGGCAACCTCAAAATAGCCGGTGCCGATATGGCTGCCGCGACCCATCACGCTGATGGTGTAGGTGCCCAACGCCGCTTCATCATCCAGGGTGATCTCACCGGCAAATGAGCCAAAATCGGAGATCGAAAGGGAATCTCTATAGATGACCTCATCAAAAGAGGCGATTTCAATATCCACTGATTCAAATTCGGGAAGGCTGTACTGCAGGTCGTCGTTGAGGCGCACGATCCCTTTAAAATAAACTGGATGACCCGGTCGGTAAACCGGCCGTTCCGTGTAGATATAGGCGGTTGGTTCATTGGGCTGCAAATAGTAGCTGGTATAGATACCAAAATCGCGAGGTGAGATGCCGTCGCTCCAGGAGCTGATCGCCAGACCAAAAATCTCATCCCCCGGCTGTCCGGCTGCGGCAAAATAACGTCCTTCCCAGCGGTCGGGGTTGAGGTCGAGGTCATCGCGGTAAAGTCGGCCAAACTCGTCGGTCATCCCTTCAAAGACCAGGTTGAACCGCTTGTCGAACAAACTCACCGGGGCACCGGGCACCGGTTCACCGCTGTCGAGATCGGTGACCCAAATCAGCGCTTCAGAGGCCGTGGTTTTTAGGGTAACGTTGGCAGTGGCCATCAGCAGCACCTGGGTTTGCAAATGGGGTTCGTTGTGGCCAATTTCAGGTGAATCGAGGGCCACAAAGTAATAGCCGGTGGGCAGCTCGCTTTCTACATCCTGACTGAGTAAAAAGCGCTGGTAATCCTGTTCGTTGATGGGGGTTTCCACCGTTGTGGTGCGCTGCCACACCCGATTTTCCGGGGCAGGCATAAAGCGCAGGCCGTTGATATTGCCGTTAAGAACGCCACCAAACTGGCGCAGGTTCACCTCGTACAAATCGACAATAATATTTTCTACGTTTTGGTGGTTGACCCACAGTGATTCAGACCCGCCCTGGCGGTAAAGGGCGATAGAGTAGGGTAAATTGAGGCTGGCGCTGGGAGATAAGGCGGCCGTTGTAAAGGTCACCGAACGCCCTTCAGCAATTTCATTGCCGTAAATATCTTTCATGCCTGGCAAAATATCAACTGTGTAAGTTGTTGACGGCTTAAACCCGTAGTAATTTTGCTGCCACCCCCATTCATTGTAGAGGCCGTCTGGATCGCCAAGAATCTCGGGCGTAATCCGCACCTTGCCAGCGATACTTTCCTCATCCATGGGAGAAGCGAAATGAATTGAAAAGACGCTTGAATAATAGGTTTGGGTCACGCCATCTCGGGGATCGGTTTTGACGATGCGCGGCCGCTGGTAAGTCGTGGCCTGCCATTCAAATGGTTGGGCCAGCGTGCCCCCGTGAGCGGACTGAGCGCTGTTGTTGAGGGTCAGCTGAAAACGAGACTGTAAATCCAGCAGCTGTGTGGGGGTGATCGTGACGGTGGTCAACAGCTCATTCCAGGCGAACTCTAAGGGAACAAGGCTCGGGGTGGTGAGGTTCCGAAGGCTGATCGCCACTTCTGTGCTGGCGGGGTCCATCGGCTGATTAAAATGCAGGCGATAAACTTGGTCGAGCGGTAAATTTTCATATGCATTGCGTGGATTCCACGACTGACCAACCAGTTCCAGCGCATCAAAAGTTGGTGGGGTTACGCTAAACGTGCTGACAAAATCTTCCACCATTTGCGCTTCGGTGGCGCTGGCTTCATTGACGACATCGTGGTTGACGCGCACGTTGTACTGCTGGCGTCCGATCAGCTGTTCCGCGGGGCGAAAAACATAGACAGACGTGTTGACCCACTCTCCCTGACCAGGAATGTCGGGGGTAAATGTAAGGGGGTTGGCCAAATTGGCCTGTTCTTCCGCCACCAGAAGCGGAACTACCGGCCGGTTAAAAATCACCGTAATGGTTGAATCGGTGGCGACCTCAACGGCGTTTTCGGCTGGAGCGATCTGGCTGACGCTCAAATCGCCGATGGTATAAAAATCGAGCGAGAGCCCTTCAAGAAGTGGCACTCCGGCCGCTGAGACGGCCGTCTCGGCAATCACGGCCTGGTAGCGCGTATTTGGCTGCAGCCGTTTTGTCGCTTTAAACTGCAAGATGCGGGGTTGGGGCCAGCTCAGCTCGCCGTTCAATTCTTCTCCCTGGGCGTCGACAATTTGCACCGCAGCAGCCGAGGTTGGATCCATGGGCTGGTCAAAATAGAGTTCAAACGTGCCTTCCAGAGGAGCTTCCTCGCCGGCAGCCGGATTTTGGCCGATCAACCGGGGAGGCGGGGCTTCAGCGGCCGTAAACAGCGAGGGACTCGGCGTGACGGTAGGGTTTTGTGCGGTGAGAGTTGGCGCGGGTGTCGAGGTTGCCGTTTCCGGATCTGCTGCGTTGCGACAGCTCACAAAAAAGGTGACAAAAATACAGAAAGAAATCAGTAGCAGGTGCGCTTTCCGGTTCATGAGGTCCTCACGAGGTTCCAATTCTTAAACTTGATGAACGATGCTGGTCGTTAACCCTCTTCAAAGGCTGTGGCCGGTCTCTGACCGAGCCACCAGCCGGCGCGGTCAGAGACCGGCCGGTGCACTGAACGGTATCAATTCGACTACATTTAAAAGGTAGCGGAAAGCGGCTGCGGCCGTTGGACGCAGAGTCTTTGATTATTCGATGATTGCCCTATGTGGAAAATTATTTTCGCGTTCGTGGATCTAGCAGATCGCGCAGCCCATCCCCAATAAAGTTAAAGGCCATCACCAAACTGGCAATCGCCAATCCTGGAAAGAGCCACATCCAGGTTTGATCAAAAAAGTCGATGCCAATTGAAACCATCCGTCCCCACTCTGGCGATGACGGCTCAGGCCCCAATCCCAAAAAACTCAGACCGGCAAACAGCAAAATCACGTTTCCGATATCCAGAGACGCATAGACCAGGGCCGGAGCGATAGTGTTTGGCAGCAGCGTTTTTACCAAAATATAGGTGTGAGTGGCTCCCAGGCTGCGTACCGCTTTGACGTAATCATCATTTTTGGCTTCGAGAATGAGTCCGCGGGTTAAACGGGCGTAGCTGGGCCAGCGCACCACAATCAGGGCCAGGACCGCGTTGCGGATACTCGGCCCCAAGGCGGCCGTCACCGCCATCGCCAAGATGATGGTGGGAAAGGCCAGGTACAGCTCGGTTAAGCGCATTAATATTTCATCCCAAATTCCCCCGATGTACCCGGCCAGGGCCCCGATTAAGGTGCCGATGAGGCTGTCGATTATTACCACCGCCAGGGCGGCCGGAATCGTGATGCGGCCGCCGTACAGCACGCGGCTAAAAATATCCCGTCCCAATTCATCGGTGCCCATAAAATATTGCCCATTGGGTGCTTGCAGGCGGTCTGAAACCGCCTGGCTCAGCGGGTCCTGGGTGGCAATCGTGGGGGCAAAAACGGCCAGCAAAATCCAGACAATCACGATCACGATACCAAGCGCCACGGCCGGATTACGTCGTAAATTGCGCAGGGTACTTCTCAGAAATGTGCGGGAATTCGGCTGCGACCTAAGATTTGATTTTGGCTGAAGGTTGGCGATGTTGCTCATGAATATTTTTACTTCAGGCGGATACGTGGATCGAGAAAATAATAGAGAATATCAACCAGGAAATTTACGGCCACGTAGATGAGGGCAATCAGCATGCTGACCCCCATAATGGCTGGGAAATCCTGGGATGTAGACGCCCGAAACACATAGCGCCCCAGCCCGGGCCAGGCAAATATCGATTCGGTCAAAACCGCCCCGGCCAATAAATTGCCGTAGAGCAAACCGATAATAGTCACCACCGGAATGAGGGCGTTAGACAGGGCGTGCTTGACGATCACCACGCGTTCGTGCAGCCCCTTGGAGCGAGCGGTGCGAATATAATCGGCGTTTAACTCTTCTAACAAGCTGGAGCGGGTAATGCGGGCGATGATGCCCGACACAAAACTGCCCAACACAAGACTGGGCAGGATCAAATGGGACAACGCGTCCCAAAATGTTTCCCACTCCCCTGCTAACAAGCTGTCGATAGTGAACCAGCCGGTAACCTGCGGGGGGTCATCGACCAAAAAGCTTAAGCGGCCGGGTCCGGCTACCCACCCAAGCTCAGCGTGAAAAACCGTCAAGCCGATCAAGGCCAGGAGAAACACCGGAAAACTGACCCCGATCAGGGCGAAAATCCGAACCAGATAGTCGATGATTGAGTTGCGCCAAACGGCCGAGACAACCCCAAAACTGATCCCCATGGTTAAGCCCACCACAATGGAAACGGTAGCCAGCTCAATTGTGGCCGGTAAAAATTGTTGAATATCCTCCAAAATGGGGTTTTTGGTTTTGATTGAGACCCCCAAATCACCCTGCAGCAGGTTTCCCAGATAGATAAAATATTGCTCAACGGGTGATTTATCTAATCCCCAGCGTTCCCGAAAAGCGGCCACCAGCTCCGGATCATTGAGGGCGTTTTGCGGCAAATTGGCGTTGATTGGATCTGCTGGAACGGCGTTGGCGATAATAAAAGAAACGACGGTAATGCCCAAAATGAGGGGAATGGCGAACAAAATCCGCCGAATGATGTAAATTTGTAAACTCATAGGGGCATTAACAGTCGCTGTTTATTTTGGTGCCGGGCCGAGAATTAACTCGGCCCGGCGATAGGTCGAATTTTAGTTGGATCGACTGAGCCCAGCCAAATCCAGACCCCACTCCGGATGCCAGATATATCCCTGGATGTCAGAGCGGAACGCCGTTTGAATGGCCGGTACGTTAAACGGCGCATATGCGCCATTTTCCTGGGCATACACTTGAAGCTGCTCAAAGATTTCCGCCCGGACCTCAGGGTCGGTTTCAGATCCAGCCTGAGCGATCAAGGCCAGGGTGTCTTCGTCGATCATATCCTCTGTCCAGTTGGTGCGCTCGCCGGCCACCTTGCCGCCGGGCAAAAAGGAGAGGAAGTCAACCGGATCGAGAATATCCGGGCCCCAGAACCAGTAAGCAAACCCCTGCTCGCCGTTGCGATACTCTTCCAGAGATACCTGCACCTCACCCGGCCGCAGAGAGACGGTAATGCCTACTTCAGCCAAGTCGGCCTGGATTTTTTGGGCATTGGTGCTGAGGTTGATCCCGCCAAAGGTAAAGTCCGGGTAGCTGAGTTCAATCTCAAACCCGTCGGGGTAACCGGCTTCGGCCAGCAGATCGCGGGCGCGATCCAAATCGCGTTCAAACGCCTGATCCGGTCCAAATGCCCCGGCGATGCCGATCCACATATTGCTGCCGGGGGTCACGCTGCCGGTCCACAAATCGGTATACCCTTGATAATCCAGGGCATAGCGGATCGCCAGAGCCACGTTGGGGTCGGAAACGGGACCGCCGATTTCGGGATCGCGATTCATAAGTACAAAGTGGGTCCATCGATCCTGCCCGCGAAAGACGGTGATGTTGGGGTCGTCTTCCAAACCGGTCACCTGATCCGGAGCCAGATCGGTTGCTAAATCAATATCCCCAGATTCAAGCGCCACCTGCTGAGTGGCCGCTTCGGGAATATTCACGATGATAATCCGATCAAAGTAAGGGGATTCGCCCCAGTAACCGGGGTTGCGGACCAGCACCGTTTCTTCTTGCGGGGTCCAGCTTTCCAGGATGTACGGTCCAGTGCCCACTGAATTTTGATCGAGAAATTCCTGCGCCCCGTCTGTGGAGGCGGCATCTTCCGCATTGGTGCCACCGGCCGCTATCACTTCGGCATCGTTGGCTACTGAGAATGCGGAATTTACCATTTCGGCCAAAAATGACGGCCGGGGCTCAACCAGATTAATGACCACGGTCAGGTCGTCCACCGCTTCAAGCGATTCAATCGGATCGGCCAAAAATGAGGGGTTGCTCTGCACGTTGATGAGCCGGGTGAACGAGAAAACAACGTCATCGGCCGTTAACGGATCTCCGTTGGCAAAGGTGACGTCATCTCTCAGGTTAAAGGTGTAAGAGAGACCGTCTTCTGAAACCGACCAGGAGGTGGCCAGGTTGGGTTCAATTGAACTGGCATCCGTATCCGGGAAGGTGACCAGAGTGTCGTAGGAGGCACGGTGTACAATGCCACTTGTGGGGTTAAAGGCGTGAGCCAGGTCATATGATTCAGTGACCTCTGAATGACCGATGATCAGAACCCTTTCCTCTTCCTCCATCATCTCTTCGGCTTCCTCTTCCATCGCCTCTTCTTCAGCAGGCGCTTCGGGTTCGGCCTCTTCTTCCATGGCTTCCTCTTCAGCTGGCTCCTCGGCCTCTTCTTCCATCGCTTCTTCTTCAGCCGGTGCCTCAGCTTCTGTCTCTTCCGGTGCTGTTTCTTCGACCTGACCGGCCGGCTCCTCTTCTTGAGCCGGGGCTTCAGTCTCTGCTCCGCCACATGCTGCAGCTAAAAACAGCAGAAACACCATCATCATTGAAGTTAATAGATGTCGTTTATTAATTCCCTTCACAATCTTCTTCTCCTTCTCAATTCGGGCAATTCGGGGAAAAACGAGCCTCATATCCCGGCGGTGAACGCCTATTCCGATCCTGCTGTGAATATTTTGGGATAATTCTAGTTGGCTAAAATTGTCCCAAAATGGACATTTCGGCTAGAGTCAAAGGAAAGTATATAATAGAATTTGCACTCGGCAAGACACATACGTGAGGAAGGGATGGAAAATATTAACAGACTGCAGCACTTTCAGGGCTTATTAAAAGATAAAGCCGATTTGGCTTTTTTACCTATTTCGGCCGATCTCCAATATTTAACAGCCGTTCCCCGCGATATTCCAAACTACGGTGCCGTCATGCATCCAGGAGCGTGGCTTGAGGGAGCGTGGCTAACGCCCGATCACGAGCCGATCTTGGCGCTCCCCCGCATGACGGCTGAATTTGGGGGGCTGGCTGACGTGACCGGCATTGAGCTTCGTATTTTGGGGGATTGGGACGATCCGGCGACGATGACAAAAAATATCCTGGCCGGGTTTGACCTGCCTGAGAAGCCGCGCATTGCCATCAGCGACAAAACTGAAGGTGAAACGGTCGTTGCCCTGCACGCGTTACTTCCGGGGGCAACCTTTGTATCCGCTACCGAGATTTTGCGTCGCATGCGCGTCATCAAATCGGAAGACGAAATCGCCATCATGCGACAGGCTGGGGCGATAACCGAATCCGCCTTTGCGGCCGTTTGCCGGCAGCTCAAACACGGCATGACCGAGCTCGAAGTGGTCACCGAAGTTGATTATCAGCTGCGCAAACACGGGTCGCTTGGCCCTTCTTTTACCACTTCCCTCTACTGCTCCGGCCCCCACCATCCTTTGCTATTTGGGCAGCGGGAAGCGACCTGGAAGCGAAAATTAGAAGCCCCGGTAGCGATCCTCTTTGATTTTGGGGCGATATATCAGGGGCTTTGCTACGATTTTGGGCGAACCGTCTTTTTTGGAGAGCCAACGGCCGAATACGAGCGTATTTACAACCTGGTGATGGCCTCCCAGGCGGCCGGTATCGCCGCCTTGCGAGCCGATGAGTTAACCACGGCTCAGGCGGATGCGGCCGCGCGGCAGGTCATTGTTGACGGGGGGTATGGTGAAGAATTTCGTCACCGTCTGGGTCACGCCATCGGGATGGACGTCCACGAACCCCCGTTTTTGACGGCCGATGACCACACCATGCTGCGCGAAGGGATGATGTTCACCGTCGAACCCAGCATTACCCAATTTAATACCTTTTCCGCCCGGGTCGAAGATGTTGTGGTGGTCCGCCAGGGGGGTGGCGAACCGCTCACCAGCGGATTCCAGGAAATGCGAGTGATTTCGTGACCCACTTACTCGACGTCCGCAACCTCGTGACCCAATTTGACACGGACGAGGGCACCATTCATGCGGTTAACGGCATCTCCTATACTTTAAAAGCCGGCGAGTCGATGGCTATCGTAGGCGAAAGCGGCTCGGGCAAATCGGTTGGCGTCTTGTCAATTTTGCGATTAATTCCCTCGCCACCTGGGCGGATTGAGTCAGGTGAAGTGTGGTTCAACGGCCGTGATTTGCTGACGCTTCCCCAATCAGAAGTGCGCCAGATACGCGGCCGGGAAATTTCGATGATTTTTCAGGATCCGATGACCTCACTCAACCCGGTCCTGACCGTCGGTTCACAACTCACGGAGGCCCTGCGCAATCATCAGCGAATCAGTCGGGAAGCGGCCAATAAAGAGGCGGTAGAGATGCTGCGCCTGGTTGGCATTCCCGATGCGGCCAAGCGGCTAAAAAATTATCCTCACCAATTTTCCGGCGGGCAGCGGCAGCGGATTAGCATCGCCATGGCCCTCATTACCAAGCCATCTCTCCTCATTGCCGACGAACCCACCACGGCACTCGACGTGACGATCCAGGCTCAAATCACCGATTTGGTGGCTGATTTGCAGCGCCGCCTGGGGATGGCCATCATCTGGATTACCCATGATTTGGGTGTGGTTGCCGGTCTGGTAGAAAAAGTGGCCGTGATGTACGCCGGCCGGATCATCGAAATGGGTCCGGTGCGCGATCTTTACGTGGAAACCAGTCACCCATACACGTTGGGGCTGTTAGAGTCGATTCCCACCCTCGAAGGCACTCAGGAGCGGCTGGTGCCCATCGAAGGGTCTCCACCTAATTTGCTGGAACCATCCGGACCCTGTCCTTTTGCCCCGCGCTGCCGCTTTGTTGTCGATCGCTGCCGTTCAGAAAACCCTCCGTTGATAGAGGTCGCTCCGGATCATTTTTCCGCCTGCTGGGAGTGGAGCCGCGTCAAAGAAGAAGCGGCCGTCCAAAACTTAGGTCCAGAAAAAACTGCAGAAGGTCCCTCAGACGGCCGTTCCGCTGACCAGGAGCCAATTTTGGAAGTGCGTGACCTGAAAAAACATTTTTCGCTGAACCGCGGTCTGTTTAACCGGCAAAATGGGGTGGTCAAAGCGGTTGATGGGGTCAATTTTGTGGTCAAGCGGGGTGAAACGCTGGGGTTGGTGGGAGAAAGCGGTTGTGGGAAATCAACAACCGGCGAAACCATACTTCGCTTAACCAAAGAGACGGATGGGCAAATTATTTTTAACGGGCAGGATTTAACCGAGCTGGATGATCGGGCACTGCGGCCGGTGCGCCGCCACATGCAAATGATTTTTCAGGATCCCTACGCCTCTCTTAACCCGAGAAAGACGGTGGGTGAAATCATTAGCGAGGGGCTTATCATCCACCAAATTGGCACGGCCGCCGACCGGGCCGAACGGGTTGATGAATTGATGAATATGGTGGGGTTAAATCCATATTTTGCCAGCCGGTACCCCCATGAATTTTCCGGCGGGCAGCGTCAGCGAGTGGGCATTGCCCGCGCTTTGGCCACCAATCCATCTTTAATTGTGGCCGATGAGCCGATTTCGGCGCTGGATGTCTCTATTCAGGCCCAGGTGGTTAACTTACTCGATGATTTGAAGGAAGAGCTCGGCTTGACCTATCTCTTTATCGCCCATGATTTGTCGATGGTGCGCTATATCAGCGATCGGGTGGCGGTGATGTATTTGGGGCGGATCGTGGAGATCGGCGAGCGGGACGATATATTTGAAAATCCGCTTCATCCGTATACCCAGGCGCTGCAGTCGGCCGTGCCGATCCCCAACCCCGATAAAGAGGCCCAGCGGGAGCGCATCGTCCTGACCGGCGATGTGCCCAACCCGGCCGACCCGCCATCCGGATGTCATTTTCATCCGCGCTGTTTGTTTGCCACCGATATTTGCCGCAGCGAATATCCTCCTTTGCGCAATCTGGGCCGTAAAGACCAACCTCACCAAGTCGCCTGCCATCATGCTGAGCAGTTTGCCTGACGAAGCTTAAATCAGAATGGAACAGCACGCATTGCAAAATCAGGTTTTTGAGTATCTTCATGACCATCACGTCATGACCATTTCGACAGTTGGGGTGGATGGCCTGTGGGCCGCGGCCGTCTTTTTTGTCAGCGATCGGTTGACCCTTTACTTTCTTTCCTCTCCCCGATCCAGACACAGCCTCAATATCGCCACCAACCCCGGTGTGGCGGTGACCATCCAAAAAGATTATGATTCCTGGCCGGAGATCAAGGGGATTCAAATGGCCGGCGAAGCGACGGAAATTTTTGATCGAGAAAAGGAAGCGGCCGTCGAGCTGTATACGGCAAAATTTGAGCTCATCGAATATATTGACAGCCAACCGCAGGTGATTCAGGACGCGTTTAAGCGGATCTCCTGGTACAAAGTCACACCGACAGAGGTGTACTTTATCGACAATTCCAAGGGTTTTGGCAATCGCAGCGAAGTTAACCTGAGTGATTCATAGCAAAAGAGGACAAATTGAAGCGACTTGTGGTGGGAATTTCCGGGGCCAGCGGCACCATCTACGGCATCCGCCTGCTTGAGGTATTGCAAAACGTTGATGGCATAGAAACGCATCTCGTTTTGAGCCGGGCGGCGCAGCAAACCGCCCTGCTGGAAACCGATTACTCCGTCCAGCAGATTAAATCTCTGGCGAACAGCAACTATGGGTTTAACAACGTCGCCGCTTCAATTTCATCCGGCTCTTTTCGGACCATGGGCATGGTGGTCATCCCCTGTTCGATGAAAACCCTGTCGGGAATTGTGCACAGCTACAGCGACAATTTGCTGCTTCGCGCGGCCGACGTCACCTTAAAAGATCGCCGAAAATTAATCTTGATGCCCCGCGAAACCCCCCTGCATCTGGGTCACGTTCGGCTGCTGGCCGAGGCGATAGAAATGGGGGCTGTCATCATGCCGCCCATGCCTGCCTTTTATCATCGACCCAAAACGCTTGATGACATCATCAATCAAACGATTAATCGCATACTCGACGTCTTGGAAATTGAGTTGGAAGAAGATCTATTTAACCGCTGGAAATCCCCGTAATTAAGTCAACGCCCGACCCCCATCCATAAAGTAAACCGCGCCGGTCGCAAAATCCATTTCCGCTAAAAACAGCACCGTACGAGCCACATCTTCCGGAGACCCGACCCGTTTGAGCAGAGACTTCTCTTCTGCCCAGCGCACTTTTTCGGCCGTGGCGTTTGGCGGCAGCAGCACGGTGCCCGGGGCGATGGCGTTGACCCGCACGTGAGGGGCCAGCTCGGCGGCCATGACCTGGGTCAACGAGACCAATCCCGCTTTGCTGGCGGCGTGATGCGCATACCCCGGCCAGACTTGAAAAGCGGATAAATCGGTAATATTGATGATGAGTCCATTCTCCTGGGCCAGCATTTTCGGGGCGACCGCCTGTGAGCAGAGGAAAGGCCCGGTTAAATTGACGTCAATCGCCGCCTGCCACTCGTCATGGGTGATCTCCAAGAATGGCGATTTGAGCCACACGGAGGCATTGTTGATCAGGATGTCGATGTGGCTAAAATGGTCCACAATCTGCTCTACCACGGCGGTGACCTGCTCCGGCTGGCGCACGTTCAGCGGCAGAGCCAACCCTCGAACCCCTTTCTCTTCGATCTCGGCCAAGGTGTCGCGCCACGGCTCCTCATCATGCAAATAGGTAAAAGCGATGTCTACCCCCCGCTCTGCCAGCGCCAGAGCGGTTACCCGCCCAACACGCACGGCCGCACCGGTAATTAAGGCTACTTTGCCATCTAAATCCATCTACCCCTTCCTTGTCTTTTTAATTGTTAACTTAAGCTGCGACCTTAAGATGCAACCGAATAATGAGTATTGAAAAATAAACACCGATATAGCAGCGTCATTCCCGCGAAAGCGGGAATCCATTGGATTGCCAGCAGTGGATCCCCGCCTTCGCGGGGATGACGAGTCTGTTTTGAGATTCGGTTCGTATCGATATTCCTTTAAGAAATGAAAACCGATAACAATTTTATGCCGTTACGCCGGCCCGTTCCAGCAGACGAGAGGCCGCTTCTCGACTGCGCGCCAGCACTTCCGCTTCATCCACCATCGTCAATTTCCCCCCGGAGAGCAGCACCTGCCCATCCACCAGCACCGTGTCAACATCTGGACCATTGCAGTTGTAGACCAGGGCGCTTTGTACTTGGTGCACCGGCATCGTGTGCAGCCGATTGAGGTTCACCAGGGTGATGTCTGCCTTGAAGCCGGTTTTTAGCTGACCGATATCCTGGCGCCCCATCACCTGGGCCCCGGCCGTCGTGACCATGTGCAGGGCGTCGATCGGAACCATAGCCGTGGGGTCGCCCCGACCCACCTTGGCCAGCAAAATCGCCATTTTTAACGTTTCCAGTAAATCTTGGGAGTTATGCGACGCCGATCCATCGGTACCCAGCGCCACCGGCACCCCCTGCTGCACCATCTCCGGAATTGGAGCAATCCCCGAGGCGAGATACATGTTGCTGGTCGGACAGTGCACCACCAGCGCGCCGCTGTCAGCCATCATATCGATCTCGGCCGCCGTGACCTGCACGCAGTGTACAAGCTGCAAATCCGGCCCCAATACACTGAGATGATCCAACCACTCAATGTGGCGCAATCCGTTTCGTTCGAGCATCATCTCGATTTCATCCTGAGACTCAGCGACGTGAATGTGGGTTGGCATTTCCCACTGCCGAGCCTGAGCAACAAAGCGGCGCATCGATTCATCCGAACAGCGCCAGGCGGCCATCGGCCCAAAGCTAATCGTTAACCGGCCGTCCTGCTGATCGTGCCACCGCTCGTGCAGTCGCATCATTTCGTGCAGGATGTCATCAGCTGTTTCGGCCGACGCCCCGCGATCAACCCATCCTCGTGCCAGCTGAAAGCGCAAGCCGATCTGCTCCGCGGCCGCCAGAGCCGCATCGCTCATTTCCGGAGCGGGCAGCTTGTGGTGTTGATTGACTGACGTGACGCCACAGCGCACATTCTCCAGCAGCCCCACCATGCTGGCCCAGTGCATTTCTTCGGCCGTAAACGCCCCCTGAATCGGCCACATGACCTCTTTTAACCACTGCAGGAGCGGCTTGTCATCCCCCAATCCGCGCATAAATGATTGGGACAGGTGGGTGTGGGCATTGACCATCCCGGGCATGATCGCCATGTGGGTGGCGTCGATGAGCTGGTCAGCCTGCGACAGCAGCCGTTCCGGAGCGGCACCCGCTCCTACGTCCTCGATGCGGTCCCCGGCAATCAAGACCCAGCCCAGGGGAATGACCTCCGCACCAGGCTGCATCGTTAAAACGGCACCGTTGTGAATTAAAATTGTCATCTCAAGATAATTACCCCAAAAAGTGCCTTGATCTTGCCTAGAATCAAGGCACTTAGCCCAGATATCGGCTTAAATCCACCATCGGATAGCTGACCCGCTCGCCATACTCACGCCGCTCTCGCTTATAGGTGGCGTCAATCCCCAGCTTGGTACTCACCCCGCGCATGTCGGCCACCGGGTCCATTTCATGACCCTGGGCGTTGGGCACTCGAAAAATATCGTGCTGCCAATCAACCCGATTGGTCAACGCCCACAAAACTTCGGCCGGATCATAAATGTTGATATCTTCATCAACCACGATGACGTTGCGAATGTTGATGTGGGCGGTCATGGCCGCCATGGCCAGGTTTTTGGGCTGCCCGGGGTTATCGCGCTTGATCTGAATAATCGCCGCAAAACCGTTGGCGTACGGCGGGATATGCACGTTGGCCGTTTTGTTGAGGTGGCGAATAAAGTTGCGCAGCAGCGGCTCGCGGGGCAGCACGTTGCCGATATAAATATGCTCGTACCATCCGGGAATGATCGTTTGATAAATCGGCCGATTCCGAAAACAAATGGCGGTTACTTCGACGGTCGGGCTCTCCCAAAGCTCCCCGTGATACCCGTGAAACTCCGCCAGCGGTCCTTCCGGCCGCTTGTCGGTGGGATGCACCAACCCTTCGATGACCAGCTCGGCCGTGGTTGGCACGTCAACATCGACCGTAACCCCCCGACAAACCGGAATGCCGCCGCCGCGAATCGCCCCGGCGATAAACAGCTCGTCCTCATCGGTTTTAACCCCGGCGGCGATCATAATCGCCGGATCGAGCCCCATGGCGATGGCCACCGGAAACGGAGCGGCCGGATCGTCGCGGCTTTCCATGAACTGGCGCACGTGCCGCCATTCGTTGACGTTAAACCCAAAGGTGCGCTCATCCATGCGCAGCATGCGGTTGTATGACAGGTTGCCCCGCCCGGATACCGGGTCTTTGCTGATGATCACCCCACCGGTGATAAACGCCCCCCCATCCCCTCGTGAATGGGTGGGAATCGGCAGCTGGGTAATATCAACCTCATCACCGGTGAGCACGTTTTCCTGCCAGGCTGCTTCTTCAACCCTGACCGGGGCGATCCCGTTTTGGGGCTCAAGCACGTGAGTCATGTAGTCGATAATTTCGTTTTCCTCACAGCCCAGGGCGATGGCCGCCCGTTTCTGATTGGAAACCCCGCTAGAAAAGACCGGCCAGTCGGTGCCGGTCACGTTTTCAAAGAGTGGGGCTCCCCCACCCTGGCGCACCAGCGTGGCCGCCACATCGGCCAGCTCATGGGTTAGACTGACCTCTTTTTTGATGCGGCTGAGCTGCCCGGCCGCTTCCAACGCTGTGATGTAAGATCGCAAATCGCAAATGTCACTCATCCCGCCTCCTGCTGAATGGTCTAAAATGGATTCCCGCGAAAGCGGGAATGACAACGCTGTATCGGTGTTGTTCTGTTAAAACTCATAAACCGACGGCTAAAGGTTTGATTATCAATCAGGTCAGGCCCTTTAGCCCCGCATTTTAATGCGGGGGTGAAGAAATATCCCACATGTCAACACAATTTAGTGAATCCGGATGAGATTCCTCGCTGACGCTCGGAATGACAGGCGGTTTGTAAATTGAGTAATCAGTAAATAATTTTCAGAAGCTAACCATCAGCACGGCCGAAGGATTACCGAGAGAAATCCGTGATAATCGATGGTAATCTGCGGCTGGTTTTGATCCACTTGAAATCCACTCAAACCTTTCGAAAAATAAATTGTCCGCGGCCGGGTTTGCCAAAAAAGCGGCCGTCGTGCACGATAACCTCTCCGCGACTAATGGTTACTTTCGGCCAGCCCTGAATTTCCAGCCCGTTATAAGGGGTCCAGGACACGTTTTCATGCAGGGTTTCCGGCGATAAAATGCGTTTTTGCCCCGGATCAAAAATGACGATATCGGCATCATAACCAACGATTAAATCCCCTTTGCCGGCCAGGTTGGCGATTTTGGCCGGGGTTGTGCAGCAGAGATCAACCCACTGATTGGGGGTCAGGCGGCCGGTCACCACCCCGCCGCTGTACATGCTGGCAAAGCGCATCTCGATTGAGGGAACACCACCGGGAATCTGGCTGTAATCATCGCGCCCGCGCGCTTTGTCTTCGGCTGAAAAGGGGCAGTGATCGGTGGTGACGACCTGCAGCTCACCACGCGCCAGCGCCTGCCACAGCGCCTGCTGCTGTGAGCGGTCCCGAATGGGTGGTGAGCAAACGGCATAAGCCCCTCGGCCGCCGGGCGCATCATACGCTTCCCACGTCAGGTTTAAATATTGCGGACACGTTTCACCGGTGATGGGCAGCCCCTGGCGGCGGGCGGCCGCAATTTTGGCCACAACTTCTCGACAGGAAACGTGAAAAATGTGCAGCGGCGTGCCCACATAGGCGGCAATATCGATGGCTCGACCGGCCGCTTCCCCTTCAAAAAGGGCCGGTCGGCTGCGCGGGTGCCAATGGGACGACGTGCGACCGGCCGCCAGATTATCGGCTACGAGGGCGTTGATGATGTCCCAATTCTCGGCATGAATGACCGGCATGCCACCCACATCGCGCACGGCCCGCAGGGCGCGATAAAGCTGATCGTCGGTTAGCCGAAAACCATAGGCCATGTACAGCTTGTAGCTGGTAATTCCGGCGGCCGCCACGGCCGGCAATTGATCCAATTTGGATATTTCGTCCGGACCGAGGGTCATGTGCAGGGCATAATCAATGACCACCTGCGGATCCGCCTCGGCCTGTCGGGCGTGCAGCGCCTCGATCATTGACTGCTGTGGTTCCACTTCCACAAAATCGACGATGGCCGTGGTGCCGCCAAAAGCGGCCGCGCGCGTTCCGGTCAAAAAAGTGTCGGCCGAGACCACCCCATCCCCCAGAGACATCTGCATATGCACGTGAATATCAACCGCACCTGGGGTGACCAGCATGTCGGTGGCGTCGATCACCCGTTCGCCCTCCAGGCGTTGGCCAAAGGCGGCGATTTTCCCGTCGCGCACCCCTACATCCGCCTGAAACGTGGCGGCCGAAGTGACCACGGTGCCGTTTTGTATGACAAGATCAAAGATCATAAAATAGTTAAAAGTTCAAAGTTGAAAGTTGAAAGTCTTCAGAGAAAATCACCCCTCTTTCGACTTTTAACTTTAAACTTTTTACTCCTTAAGCTTTGGCCCACATGCGCTGCGCCTGCTCGTGCAGCACCGCTCGCATGCGGCCCAGATCGGCTTCCAGCACCACCCCATTGCGCACGCGCCATTTTCCGGCCACCATCACATGTTGGACATGCGTGTGGTTGCGCCACAGGACAAGCTGTTCAAACAGATTGTGCTCCCGTAGCGGGGTCGGAAAATGAGCGTCGATCGTTTGCAGATCGGCCGCGTACCCCACCGCCAGCTTGCCGACATGAGGCAGGTTGAGGGCGGCCGCGCCTCCCTCCGTCGCCAGATAAAATACATCGTGGGCGGGCATGACCTGCGGATTGAGATGGTGGGCCTTGTGAATCAGAAAAGCGCCACGCATCACCTCAAAAAAGTCGTTGATATACCCGTCGGAACCCAAACCCAGCGTCACGCCGGCCGCCATCTGCTGCGGAATCGGGGCGATGCCGCCCCCCACTTCGCAGTTGCTGAGAGGCATGTGCGTGCACTTTACCCCGCGTTCGGCGATGATCGCCCGCTCCCTGTCGGAGAGCTGAACGCATTGGGAGGCCATCATGTCGGGTCCGGTTACGCCGAGGTCGTCGTAATACTCGAGGGTGCGCTTGCCAAAATGCTCCAGGGCATAATTGGGTTCGTGCACCCCTTCATTGCAGTGGAAATGGGTCAGCACCTCCCGTTCCTGCCCCATGGCAAACGCCTGGCGAATAAAGTCGGCCGAGCAGGTAAAAGTCGTGTGAAAACACATTAATCCCTGGACCAGCCCTCCTTCTTTTTGACACAAATCGATCAGATTGGCATTTTCCTGCAGTCCCAGCTGACCGTTTTCCTTGCTGACCCGCTCGGTGGCTTCAAACGATAAAATTCCCCGCAGCCCCCGCCGTTCAACGACCTCTTTTTGGGCCAGCAGAGCCCCCGGCAGCGCATACGGCGCTTCCAAAATATCGTAGAAGGTGGTGATGCCGCTGGCCAGCATTTCGGCGCACACCCAGTCGGTTGCGGCTGTAATCATCGCGTGATCGAGCGCATCTTCGACCAGCGGCCACCAAAAATCGTTCAAAAACCCCCAGAAGTCGGACGGGGCATTGTCCAGGGGAATGCCGTGGGCCAGAACGCCGTATAAATGGACGTGGGCGTTGACAAAACCCGGGGCGATGATCTGCCCGGCCGCGTCGATCACCTCATCCTCGGGGTAGCTGTTTTGCAGTTCATCGCTGGGACCAACCGCCTCGATCAGATCGCCAACCACCCGAACCCCCCAATTTCGCCGGGGTGGCTCGTGGGCCGAGGTGATCAACCAGTCGCCTAAGATCAAAGTTCCCATGTTGTCCTCAATTACTGCCTAATCCAGCGGCAAATCCTGCAGCGCCGTCCACACCCGTTCCGGGGTTAGCGGAATGGCGTTTATGCGCGCGCCGGTGGCGTTGAGCAGGGCGCTGCGCAACGCCGGGGCCACCCCGTCTTTGGGAATCTCCGCGATCGCTTTGGCCCCAAACGGCCCGCTGGGCTCCATTGTTTGGACCAGAATCACTTCCATTTCCGGCATTTCGTCAGCCCGATATATTTTGTATGGTCCAAGTTCCGGGTTAACCATCCGGCCGGCCGCATCGTAGACCATCTCTTCACAATGACCGTAGCCGAGGGCTTGCGTCATGCCTCCCTCAACCTGGCCGCTGGCGGTAATCGGGTTGATGGCCACCCCGCAGTCAACCGCCATAACGAGCTTTTTGACGGTGATCTGACCGGTGTCGGTATCAACTTCAATCTCGGCAAACTGCCCGGCAAAGGGGGGTGGCGATTCGAGTGACACATACGACGCCGTCGACATGATTTGCCGCTGCTGATCTTGATGGAGTGAATGCAAGGCGATTTCTTCCATGCGTACCGTGCGGCCGTCGGGGGCGATGGCCCGCTTGTTGGCCAATCTGACCTCGCTCCAGTCATCCAGACCCAACATCAGCCCGGCGCGCTCTTTGATCTGTTCGCGAACCTGTTCGGCCGCCTTTTTGACGGCCGTCCCCGAAATATAGGTCGTGCTCGATGCGTATGCTCCGGTGTCAAAGGGAGTCATGTCGGTATCGCTCGAGTAGATGATAATATCCTCAAGGGGCACACCCAGCACCTCGGCGGCCATCATCGCCAAAACGGTATCTGAACCGGTGCCCAGATCGGTTGCCCCGACGAGCAGATTAAAAGAGCCGTCGTCATTGATCTTGATACTCGCGCCACCCATATCGAGACCGGGGATGGCCGTCCCGTGCATGCACACCGCAAAACCGATCCCGCGCCGAATGTGAGGCTGGTTGGGCGGGTTAATCCAGTCTGGATCGGATCGCCGCCGCCAGTCAATCGCCTGCATCCCCTGGGCCACACACTCTGCCAGACCGCTGGTGCGCACAATGGGCACGGCCGTGATTTCAGCTTCCCCTTCTCCCAGGAGCGGGGCGATATCAAGCGGATCATCTACTTTTATCCAGTTGAGCCGTTTAAATTCGACGACATCCATCCCGAGGGCATCGGCAATATCCTCCATGTGGCTTTCCAGGGCAAAAAGTGCCTGGGGTGCCCCATAGCCGCGATACGCGCCAGGAACCGGGATGTTGGTGTAGGCGACCTTGCATTCAAAGCGCTTATTTGGGCAATTGTAGGTGCTTAAACCGCGCATGCCGGTCACCGTTTGCACGGTCAGGCCGTGGGTGCCGTAAGGACCGGTATTGCCAATCACCGTCATCGTTTGGGCAACCAGCTTGCCCACTTCATCAACCCCGGTTTTATAGACAATCGTTTGCGGGTGGCGGGTGCGGCTGGACACAAACTCTTCAGCGCGGGTTAATTCCAAGCGGACCGGTTTTCCGGTGGCTTTGACCAGGTGACCGACGATATCTTCGATCAACATTTCCTGTTTGGCCCCAAAGCCACCGCCAATGCGCGGCTTGATGACCCGAATGCGGCGCACCGGCAGTTCTAGAAGCGGGGCCACCATGCGGCGGGCGTGGAAGGGTACCTGGGTGGATGTTCGCAGCACCAGCCGCTCATCCGCATCCCAGTAACCGATGCAGATATGGGGCTCAATCGGCACCTGCTGGACCTGATGGACGTAAAATTCCTGTTCAAATATGTGGGCCGCCTGGGAGAATCCCTGAGCCGGGTCACCAACCTGGGCATCAATAAAATGGGAGATGTTGCGGCTGGCGTCGTGCGCGCCTTCCATATCCGGTTCATCATGGATAACCGGTGCCCCGGGTGCGATAGCCTCTTTTTCGTCAAAGACGGCCGGCAGCACCTCATAGCTCACTATAATTTTCTCGAGGGCCGCCTCAGCGATCGCCTCTGATTCGGCGGCAACGGCCGCCACGCGGTCACCCACGTGTCGAACTTTGTTGTCAAAACTCACCTGATCGTGAGGGAGCGGGTTGGGATACGACTGCCCTCCTGATGCGTAGCGGATACGAGCGATATTTTGATAATGAATGACCGCATGAACGCCGGGCATGGCCAGCGCTTCACTGTCGTCTATGTCGAGGATACGGGCATGGGCGTGGGGGCTGGTCAAGAGCTTGGCGTACAGCATGCCGCGCATTTCGATATCATCGACAAATGCCGGGTTGCCCTTAGTCAGCTTCAGGGCATCTACTTTGACTTCCGGCTTCCCCACGATTTGCGTTTCGGGCACATCGGAAGACACGATAAATTTGGGGGGCGCCAACCGTTTGGTAATCACATTGTTGTCATCACTTCCGCCTATGTCTTCATCCGGCTGGCCGCGGAAGAAGTCGAGGAAGTCGCGATCGTAAACGTTTAGGGGAGTGAGAACGATGGGAGAAACATCTTCCGGCTCTTCACCACGCATAACGGCGGCCGCTTCCAAAATCGCCTGCACCGGTTTGACATAGCCGGTTTCGCGATCCAGAATGCCGGAGAGGGCATCACGCACCTCGTCTTCACTGGGGTCCGGATTGCGATCGAGCAATGCTTTGGCCGCCAGAATCATGGCTGGTGTGGAGTATCCGGATTGAATCGCCCCGACCCTGGCAAATGCCTCCTGGATCGGATGCAGCTTGGTTCCCTCAGAGAGCCCTTCAACCGTTTCGATGGTGTGGCCATCCACCTGACCGGCCAGCAAAATATCGCTGTTGACCAGCTGGCCGTTGAGCAAAATAGCTGAGGCCCCTGTTTCCCCGGTATGACTGCCAAAGCGCACGCTGAACAACCCTTCCCGGCGTAAAATGCGCAGAAGGGTTTCCTGTGGTTCACAGCGTAAGGTTTTCTCATCTCCATTGATTGTGACGTGAATCTCCATTTGGTTAACCCTCCTCTTGTTGGCGGTTGATCTCAGTTAATACCCGCTGGGTCAGGACTCCGGCCATCGCCTTCCGATAGCGGCTGCTGCCGCGAAAATCGGCCGGAGGCGTCAGCTGTTCGATGTCCGCCGCCTGCACGAGAATCGGCCTGCGTGCCACCCCGCAAAGCGCGAGGTGAACCGTTCCGGAAGCGGTTTTCCGTCCAAGAGCGGCCACGATCGGTTTATCTTTGGGGGTGCGAGCTACCCGAGCGTGGGCGGTGGTCCCGTCATTGGCGATGGTGATCGCGGTGATGATATAAGGTAGCTGGACCCCATTATTTAAAAGGTCTGTTAGGGAAACATTCTGCACTGCCTGAGCGGTTTGGAGGGTGATTTTCGCTTCACAAACCAGGAGAGCGGCGACCAATTCGCTTTCCGCTTCACCTGCACCTACCGATCCACCAATCGTGGCCATATGCCGAAAGGTGTTGGGTGCTTCCAAATGGGCCATTTGACGCACCAGGGGCGGCATGGCCCTGCTGTCAACCAACCTTTGCAGGGTGACCATCGCCCCAATGGTGACTTTGCCCTCTTTGACTTCAATTTGATCAAGCCCTACGGCTTGTAAATCAACTAGCGTATCGATCTCAGCCTGTTTGAGGGTTGCATTGAGATGGGTACCTCCAGCCAGTAATGCACATCTTTTTTCTGGTTGGGTAAGCATCGCCAGGGCTGCTTCTACCGACTCCGGGCGATGATAGATGAGGTTGTTCATGATGGGATTCCTTGAGAATTCAAAAGTTTCGAAAACTTTTGAACTCTAATAGCGACTGATAAATTAAGGAGTCCAGTCGGAGAAAGCGTCGATGACCGGCTTAATATCGTCCATCATCGGATACAGAATCGGGCAGGTCACGCCTGCGTCGATATATTCAGCCACTTTTTCCTGACATTCCCGCGATGTGCCAACCGCCATGAGGTTGCGCACCACGTCATCGGGAATGATGGCCGCGGCGCGGCGGTAATCATCGGACGTGGCCGGCCAGCCAACGATTTCCTGCACTTTGTTGATCAGCTCTTCATCCACCTTGCTGGCTTTCATAATATGGGGTTCCGTACCCAGATAGTAGGCCACGAGCATTTTGCCGGTCATCATCGCTTCTTCCGGATCGTCATCAGAGAGGGAGCAAACAAGAAGTTCCGGCCGGTCAACGTCATCAATCGTTTTGCCGGCCGATTCCGCCCCTTTTTTGACCAGGGCAACCGCCTCTCGAATGTAGTCGGTTGAGACGACATAATTTAAGACCACCCCATCACATATTTTGCCGGTCATCTGCAGCATTTTGGGGCCGGTGGCCCCGATATAGATAGGAATATCGCGCGGGGACATATCCCCAAAGGCAACGTCAAGCTTGACGCGATCGAGGTGGACAAATTCCCCTTCGTAGGTCACCTCTTCCAGGGTAAACAGCTGGCGGATCGCTTCTACATTTTCGCGCATGGCTCGCAGCGGTTTGTGTCGTTTGACCCCCACGCGGCCGGCTATTGGCTCCCACCAGGCACCAAGACCGAGCATCACCCGGCTTTGCCCATCGGCGGTTTTGCCGGCCAGCTCCCACATGGTGCTCCACGTGGCGGCGATAACGGCCGGGTTGCGGGTCCAAATCGGCAGAACCCCAGAGCCAAAGCGCATGCGTTTGGTGACGGCCAGGAAAGCGCTCATCATCACCACACAATCGCGGGCCAGACGGGTATCCGCCTGCCAAATCTCAGAAAACCCCTTTTCTTCAGCGTACCGAACCATCTCGATTTCATACTGAATCGGATGTTTGTCCTGCATGTAAAGTGCCATTCGCTGGGCCATTCGATCCTCCGTCAGTCAAACTTTACAAAATTTTTTGAAAAAGTGTCCGCAGATTATAAAGGGAAATCTGTGATAACCCGTGTTAATCTGTGGCTGTTTTTGATAAAACTTATTGTGATCCACCCAGCACGCCGTTAATGATCCCGACGTAGCCTAATGCTGCGGCGTGCAGTTGATCGAGATCGATGTATTCGTCAACGATATGGGCCAACGATTCATGCGAGGGGCCGTACCCGATCGTGGGAATACCGGCCACGCCGGCCGTGTGCGCCCCATTGGTGCAAAATTGATAGGCGCTGAGCTGAGGCCGTTGACCGATGGTGTGTAATCCCTGATGGGCGGCCTGGACAAAAGGGTGAGAGGGTTCAAATTTCCAGGCCGGGAAGAATTTATCTCCCTGCAGGGTTGTTCCGGTATAGGTGGTGTGTTCACCAGCGGCAATCAACACGTTAATGTCAGCCAGGGCAGGAAGTTGTTTGAGGGCACCGATCACCGATTCAGGTGTTTCACCAGGCAGCAGCCGCCGATCATAGGTTACCCGACAGCGGCTGGGAATGACCGAATAACCCGGATAAGGATCGGAAATGATGTCTGTGAGGGCCATAATGCCATCCCCCAGCAAAGGATCCTGGGTCAGCGGCATCTCTTTGATGGCGGAGATGGCCGGCAGCATTTTGTAGACGGCGTTATCACCAAGATGAGGGGTTGAGGAATGGGCCGGCTTGCCAATCGCTTCTAAATGGATTTCGGCCCGGCCGCGGCCGCCGTGATTGAGATTTAAACCTGTTGATTCCCCGATAACAACAAAATCGGGCTGCACAATATCGACAATCGACTGTAGGGCGATGCCCTCCATGATTTCTTCCATCACGGAGGCTGAGACGGCTACTGTACCTTGAAACTCGTCAGCAGAAGCGGCGGCGATCATCATGGCCGCCAGGGCCCCTTTCATGTCGGAGGTCCCCCGCCCATAGATACGACGGCCGTGTATTTCGGCCGCAAATGGATCGTGCTGCCATCTGACACCCGGAGCGATACCAACCGTGTCGCAATGAGCATCGAGCAGCAGGGTTTGACCGCCTTCTTTTCCATATTTAAACCCGATGGCGCTGCCATTGCCGTCGACCTGGATTTCGTCAAACCCCAGGGCGTGCATTTCGGCCGTTACCACCTCGATAACCGCTGCTTCTTCACCTGATAATGACCGCTTTTGCACCAGGGCTTGCAACAAAACATTTAAACGGTTATTGTCAATCATTATGGCCACATAGATAATTTGGGTAATTGAATTGTTTGTGTAGGGCGCCCCTGACAATTGTAAAATATTAGTATACAATACGGTCAATAATTTAGTCAAACTGTACCAATTACTCAATCAAGCGATTTATTCTTATGAAAATTGGTCGCAGAATAAAGGAAAGACGACAAGAACTCAAGCTAAGCCTGCGGCAGATGGCAGAACAGGTTGGGGTGACCGCTAGCTTTCTGAGCCAGATCGAGCGCGATATTGCCAGCCCATCTCTGGATACCCTACGGCGAATAAGCCATGTTTTGGGGGTTCCCGTGTTTTACTTCTTGCTGGAAGCCCAGCAGCCAAACCCGGTTGTGAGGCGGGCAGAAAGACGCAAATTGACCATTCCCCAAAACGACATCACCTATGAGCTGCTTACCCCGGATACCAATCGAAAACTGGAGGTGGTTTTGGCCAAAATCACCCCGGAAAATCGCAGCATTCCCCTCATTCATCAGAAGGACACGGAGGAGTGTATTTATGTGCTCGAAGGGGAGCTAAGTGTCTGGTTGGGGGCCACAGAATATGAGTTGTCGGCCGGTGATACGATCTATTTTGAAGGGGTTATGCTGCAAAAAATCGAGGCGCGAGGTGACCAGACCGTGCGCTACCTATCTATTGTGACACCCCCTATTTTTTAAAAGAAGGGCCACAGATTAACACGGATTTTCACAGATTAGAGTAGAAAAATCAGCGACAATCCTTGAAATCCGCGGCTGGTTTTTAATAGTGATTCACTTGAAAACATTTTTACTTCAAAGAGAAAACAAAAGGATTTAAGCGATGGCCAGCGATGAAAGTTATGCAATTATGCAAGAGCTGATGGCCGCACAAGGAGCTGGTGAACCGCTGGTATTGGCTACAATTGTCAAAGCCCGGGGTTCCGTTCCCAGACATATCGGCACCAAAATGCTCATTTACGGCGACGGCCGCAGCAGCGGCACCATAGGCGGCGGAGAGATGGAAGCGCGGGTGCGTAAAGAAGCCGAGACCGCTATGCAGAATGGTCAGGCTACCTCACTCACCTATAGTTTAGTGGATCCAGAGCGAGGCGATCCCGGTGTCTGTGGCGGTGAAGTGGAAATTTTTATCGAGCCGTATTTAGCTATGGCCACGGTATTTATTGTCGGGTGTGGTCATGTTGGCAAGGCGGTTGCCGATTTGGCCCACTGGTTGGGTTACCGGGTTGTGGTGACGGATGATCGCGAAGAGTTGGCCACTCCCACTCACATCCCGCATGCCGATATTCATTTACCCGGAACCATCGATAACGCCCTGGCGCAGTATGCCGTCACCAGCAGCACATTTGTGGTCGTTGTCACCCGCAACGTGCTGGTTGATCGAAAGATCCTGCCCCACTTGATTACCACTCCGGCTCCCTACATTGGGGTGATGGGGAGTAGACGCCGGTGGGAAACGACTTTGACCATGCTGCGGGAAGATGGGTTGTCGGATGAAGATATAAGTCGACTTCACTGTCCATTGGGGCTGGAGCTTAATGCGGAATCGCCGGAAGAGATCGCCGTCAGCATCATGGCCGAGGTCATTATGCTGCGTCGCCACGGCCACGGCGGCCGAATGGCGCTGGGGCCAAAGATGTTTGATGGATCATGATGATAGATACCGGTCAAACGCTGGTCGTCATACGCGGCGGTGGGGATTTAGCAACCGGCATTGTCTGGCGGCTGCACAAGGCGGGTTTTCCGGTCATCGTGCTCGAACTGGCTCATCCTCTGGTGGTGCGGCGCAGGGTGGCGCTGGCCACGGCCGTATTGGAAGGCGGCATAGATATCGAAGGGATGCATGGGGAGCAAGCCCCTGATCCGGCGGCCGCCCTGGAAATGGCCGCTTCAGGCACGATACCCGTCCTGGTTTCACCTACGCTGCCATCTACTCTATCACCCACTATTTTGATTGACGCCCGCATGGCCAAGCGCAACATCGACACCCGCATCGATCAGGCTCCGCTGGTCATTGCCCTTGGTCCGGGCTTTGCCGCCGGCGTTGATTGCCATGCGGTTATCGAGACCATGCGCGGCCATTCACTGGGGCGGGTAATTTGGGAAGGTTCCGCCCTGCCCAATACCGGCACACCAGGACTCATTGCGGGCAAAGGGGCCGAACGCGTGCTGCGCGCGCCACAGGCGGGAACAGTCAGATGGCGTTTTGAAATAGGCGATCGCGTGCAAAAAAATGATTTACTTGGGGAAGTTGGAGGCGCGGCCATAACGGCCCCGTTTGAGGGGGTCATTCGGGGGTTGATTGCTGATGGCACCCAGGTGCGGCCGCGATTAAAAATCGGTGATGTTGATGCTCGGGCTGATGTGACGGCGTGTTTTACCATTTCAGATAAATCGCTGTCAATTGCCGGCGGGGTAGTCGAAGCGATTTTGACCTACTTCAATAATCTTTGACCTTAGCTGATGAGTTTGATCGAGGCTTTTGATATACATCGTGGGGAGTTAATTTCCCTGGTGGGCGGCGGTGGTAAAAGCAGCCTCATGTTTGGGCTGGCGCAGAGCTGGCCCGGCCGGGTCGTGTTGACCACAACCACGCGGCTGTTTCGCGCGCAGGTGGGGCGGGCACAGTCCTGGGTGACGCTCAAAAATATAGGGCAGCTGGGTGAAAAGCTTGCTCGTCACCGCTCGTGCCTGGTGGTTGGCCCGGCCGATGTTCACGAACGTGACAAAGTTACAGGGGTATCAGCTGATTGGCCGGCCCGATTACTGGCTCGCCCGGATGTAGAAATCGTTGTTGTCGAAGCAGATGGATCGCGGCGGCGGCCGGTTAAAGCCCCTGCTGAGCACGAACCAATGATTCCTCCTGAAACAACATTGGGGATCATTGTCGTGGGAATCGACGCTTTAGAGCGGCCGATTGCGGAGGTGGCCCATCGGCCGCAGCTGGTTTGTGGTTTGACCGGCCTGTCTCCCGAGCAAAATCTAACCCCGGCCGCGCTGACAAAGCTGCTAACCGATCAAAACGGAGGATTAAAGGGAATGCCTCCGGGAGCGCGCATTGCGATTTGTCTCAATAAAATCGAAACGCCGCCCCGTGCGGCCGCGGCGGCGGCCGTAGCGGATCAGCTTCTACTTCACGAGCCAATTGAGCGAGTGGTATTAACATCCTTGCAGGCTGAGATAGCGGTCAGGCGCGTTTTTGTAAAACCCTGAATCCAAGAAGCTATCTCATGAGGGGTAGTGGGGTTCTGCAGGATCTCTCAAACTCTCTAATAAATAGATTCGCGTGCGGGTTGTTCTGTAACGAAACTGTAGTGTTGGCAAAGATTTCCATTTAATCCAACGGAAATTCCTCTGAGGTTGGTTAAATCTATTTATTAGAGGCCTAATTATGGTTGACCTTGCCCTCATCTCAAATAGACAAAGGTTTTAATGTATAGGCATTTGTACTTTTTGCTTCTTGAATATTGTGAAAGGAGCGAAAAAATGCTAGGCTGATGCCCATATCAGCAACAGGAGGATTGAGGTGTCCCAGTTAAACGTCGCCATTCTTGACGATCATCAAAGCATTATCGACGGATATAAATATCGGTTAAGAGAATCACCCCACATCTCTGTTGTGATTGCCGCCAATACGGCTGAAGAGTTGATGGTGCTTTTAAAAAAGCATACGGTGAACGTGCTCCTCCTGGATGTCAATGTACCAACAGCTCCCGATAATCCAAATCCTTTCCCATTTTTACATGCCATCCCCCAGCTGCTGAATGACCATCCATCGCTCAACATTTTAATTGTCTCTATGTACAGTCAGCGTCATTTGGTCAAAATGGCCATCGATGCCGGGGCAAGCGGCTATATTTTGAAAGATGATGTGGAAACCATTCAAAATTTGGAGTCGATTATTAAATCAGTCGCGGGAGGAAGTGTCCACTTCAGCAAGAAAGTGTATCAACAATTAATGAAGCATCATGAAACCGCCCCCATTTTATCGAGCCGACAGCTGCAAGCCCTGGCCCTGTGCTCAGCCTACCCCAACGAG
>JAAUYD010123359.1_pt1 | contig 28304 bp, 25 predicted proteins | sample 7278101 | NCBI WGS metagenome assembly JAAUYD01 (sample SAMN14350128, study PRJNA611818) | marine sediment metagenome | isolation source: surface marine sediment (0.6m) | place: French Polynesia: Moorea | collected 2018-08
CCGGTAGGATGGCCCGGAAGTCGTCGATCTTGGCCGCGGTGCGTGGCATCACTTCGATCGAAAAGCCGGATAGGAAGCTTGCCAGTGCGCCGTCAGGTGAAGCCCGCTTACCCCCGACGGGCGCCTTGCGCGCGAAGGGAAGAATCGATGCCATACTCAACACCTCGTCCTCAATCAGGGCTTAAGGGCGCTAGTCCCGCGCATCCGCCCATCCATCATTTGCGATCAGTTCCTTAATCCTTTCCGGATCATAGCGGCCCTCCAGCCGAACGACTTCTGCCTTTGCGACATCCTGTGCATCGCCTTCGACCTCGTAAGGCTCGGCCTTGCGCCACTCGGCCAGATAGGCGTCACTGTCCTTGGCGCCGATTTTCATGGCACAGCGGTCAATGGCTTGTTCAAACCGCTCAGCTAGTGCGGCCTTGGCGGCGCGGCGGCCCTTGCCCACGATCACCTGTGCCGGGATATCGCGCCAATAAACCACTGTGACAGAAGCCATTTCCTGCTCGCTCCGCTGTTAGAGATCTTAGTTTCGCAAAGATATAATCACGGTCTCTGGTGTTGGCGAGCAGAAGCGAAGAATTCGTGACATTTCGTGATTGCGCGCAAGACCGATCGAATGCGTCGTATTTGACCTTTGATTGGTCGCTGAAAGCGCGTATGCTGTGAGTTGCATAAATGCTTTGACGGTAGGAACCGACACATGCCCTCTTTCGACCAACCGGATGCGCGCGCGCATTCGCTCTCATTCGAGTTTTTCCCTCCGAAATCCCCTGAAGCAGCCGCGCAGCTCTGGCGTTCGGTCGAGCGGTTGTCTCCGCTGTCGCCTGAGTTCGTCTCTGTCACGTACGGCGCTGGGGGCACGACGCGCAGCCGGACACAGTCGGCCATCAAGACCATCCGTGAGCGGGCGCGCCTGTCTGTGGCGGGCCACCTTACATGCGTCGGCGCGACACGTGAGGAAACGTTGTCCGTCGCGGCGGAGTACAGGACGATGGGCGTCAGTCGGATCGTCGCACTGCGCGGTGACCCGCCCAAGGGCGAGACCGGTTTCACGCCACACCCCGAGGGCTTTGTTTCGTCGGCGGAACTTGTTGCTGCCCTTGTTGACAAGGGTTTTGATGTGGCCGTCGGTGCCTATCCCGAAGTCCACCCCGAGGCCCAGACAGCCGATGATGACATTATCGCGCTAAAGGCCAAGGTCGATGCAGGTGCGACATCCGCGATCACGCAATTCTTCTATGAGCCAGAGCTGTTCCTAAGGTTCCGGGACCGCTGCACTACAGCGGGTATCGACGTCCCGCTTCATCCCGGCATTCTCCCCGTCGAAGATTTCGGTCGCATGACGCGCTTTGCCGCCGCTTGCGGGACAAGTGTGCCGCAATGGATGCATGATGCATTTGGTCGGGCTGAGGACGACGCCGCATCCACATTGCTTGCGACTGCAATTGCGACCGAGCAATGCGATGCCCTGATGCGGGAAGGTGTTGATCATCTGCATTTCTACACGCTCAACCGTCCGGATCTGACATACGATATCTGTCGGGCCCTCGGGTTCGAGACCGCACAGTTGACGGTGGAGGCCGGTCAGGGCGCCGCCTAGCATCCACCTTTTGTGCTTCCGCTTGAATCCAGACCGAAATCTTCGGTCACGTCGGCCATCGCGCTTGCGTGGATATGACAGCTTGATGTAGCGTCTATGCAAAGGTCGAGCCGTTGTGGCTCGCCGTAGATCTGGTTTCACACATGGCGCAGGATTCGTCTTTTTCTGCGCAGGACAGTATTATACGTCCCCGCAAGCGTGGGGGCCGCCCCCCTGCGCAACGCTCCGGCGCGCTGTATGCCGCGTTGGATCTCGGCACGAATTCGTGTCGTATGCTGATTGCGAAGCCTGAAGGATCTCAGTTCCGGATCGTTGATGCATTCGCCAAGTCCGTGAGGCTTGGCGCAGATCTGGAGCGAACGGGAAACCTGTCTCGCCCATCTGCCGAGCGCACGATCCGGGCCTTGCAGGTATGCGCGACAAAACTGCGGAAACTGGACGTTCGGCATATGCGGCTTGTTGCAACAGAGGCGTGCCGGCGTGCGCGCAACGGCAAGCAGTTCCTCGAACAGGTCTATAAGCGCACAGGCCTGACGCTGGAGCTGATCCCGCCCGAGGAAGAGGCGCGGCTCGCCGTGATCTCCTGCGCGCCGCTTGTGTCACGCAATTCCGACCATGTGCTCGTCTTCGACATTGGCGGCGGCTCCACTGAGCTTGTCTGGATCGACGTCACGAAGGTCGCGCCCGAAGACCGTGCTGCGGCAGTCATGCAGTTGCGGATGGATCGCCGCAATGGCCATGATGTGGATCACGAGGCAAAGCTTGTGGATTTCATTTCCGTGCCGTTGGGCGTCGCGACACTCCACGAACGCTTTCACGATGTGGAGGACGAGAGTGCGCGCTTTGCCCTCATGTCCTGGTACTTTGAAGAGCAGCTCGCGAAGTTCAGGCCATACGAAGATCTGGATATGCTGGATGGTGTCACAGGTTTTCAGATGATCGGGACTTCCGGCACTGTTACTACCGTTGCGGCGGCACATCTGGAGCTCAAGCGTTATGATCGGCGGAAAGTCGATGGGATCACTTTGACCGAAGCCCAGATAGATGCCGTGATTGCACGGATGATGGCGCAGGGCGCCAAGGGGCGGCGCGCGGATCCCTCGATCGGTCGCGACAGAGCTGAGCTGATCATGTCCGGCGCCGCCATCCTGCAGACATTGCTTCGTATATGGCCGACGGATCGCCTCGGTGTTGCGGATCGCGGCCTGCGTGAAGGAATGCTTTATGCGATGATGCATCAGTCCGGTGCCTTGAGAGCTTTGGCCCGCAATGACTGAGCGACGCGGCTCGGGACGAGGGCAGCGAGACCTGCGGGTGCGAGTAAAAACGGCAAAGGGGCGGAAGTTGTCCTCGACCCGGTGGCTCGACCGACAGCTCAACGATCCTTATGTCCAACGGGCCAAGCGGGAGGGGTTTCGCGGGCGCGCGGCCTACAAGATCATGGAGATCGACGACAAGCACCGGTTTCTCGTGCCCGGGGCCAGGGTTGTCGATCTCGGCGCGGCACCCGGTGGCTGGGCGCAGGTCGCCGTTGAGCGGGTGAATGCTACCGGCAAGAAGTCCGGCAAGAAGCGGGGCAGGGTGCTTGGGATCGATTTACAGGAAATCGACCCGCTTGATGGGGCCGAATTCCATGTTCTCGACTTCCTGGAGGAAGGAGCCGACGATCAGGTGAAGGCTTGGCTTGGCGGCCCTGCCGATGTGGTGATGTCGGACATGGCGGCGGCCTCGTCTGGCCACAAACAGACCGACCACTTGCGCATCATGGCGCTGGTCGAAGCAGCGGCTTACTTTGCTCTTGATGTTCTCGAAGAAGGTGGGACGTTCGTGGCCAAGGTTCTTGCCGGTGGAGCGGAAGCGGAACTGATGACGTTGCTGAAACGGAACTTCGCGAAGACCAGCCATATGAAGCCGCCGTCAAGCCGCGCGGACAGTTCGGAGAAGTTCGTGGTCGCTCTTGGCTTCCGCGGCCGGGACGGAGAATGACGATCCGCCGACCAGGGTAGACCTGGCCCGCGGATCCGGTTTGAGGGGCGCTACTCAGCCGCGAGGGCAGGCACTGGCGCCAGACCCTCAGCAGTAGCCGCGATCACAGGATCATCGGCATGTGCCAGCAACCAGCCCTGCACTGCGGAGACGGGATGGCGGGTGGCGCCGATCCTTTCTCCGAAGCGACCGGCAAGCGCGTGCTCGCCAGGGAAAAACCGCAGAAACAGGGCCATCGATGCTGCGGCCCCGATTGGGCCGACTTCGATATGCAGATCGGCCCGGCCCGGTCTGATCAGTGCCGGATCCAGCCTGTCCCGGTGATTTGTCGTCATGATCAGCGCCCGGCCTTCTTGTGCCGCAACACCATCGATTGCATTCAGCAGGCCCGAGAAAGAGATACCTTCGCCCTCGGTCTGTCGGTCACGACCCGTGAAGATCGCATCGACATCCTCGATAACGAGAATGGCGTCGCGCGGTGCGTCCATCATGCCCTCGACAAGCTGATCATCTGATAGTCTGCGACGACCGATGTCAAGGGTCGCGATGTCCTTGCCCAGCTCCGACGCAAGCACCCTAATGAGCGATGACTTTCCGGTTCCAGGTGGGCCATGCAGCAGGTAGCCGCGCCGCCACGGAATGCCTCGATCCAGGTACCAGTCTTCAGACGCGTAGAATCTGGTCATGTCGCGCAGGATGTGAGCGGCGGTATCATCCTCGGCGACGAGCGTCTGAATTTTGCGGGCCCGCACCTCTCCACAGTTCTCCCAGTAGCCGTCGCGCATGACCTGGATGGAGGGTCCCGCCTTCCGCGCCGCATCCCGCGCGGCGATCTGGCGACCCTCGGCCAGCCAGTCCAGCACAATCCGGGGGCGGCGACCGATCAGGGTCAACTCCATTTCCTCCAGAGGCAACTGCCCATGTCCGATCTTCACCTTCTCGTTTGTGTGGCTGTTTACAATGCACACATGGGCGTCGCGAATGAACCAGTGTCTGCCCTGCGCGGGGACAAGCATCGACGTGGCCTGCGCGCTCGAGTTGCGCTGCCGTTGATACTCGCTGACCCGCTGACGCCGCGAGTTAACCAGTGCGCCGGACGCGTCGAGCCAGACAGAGAAGTGCCGATGGGCGTCGGACCTGTTGTCGACCGTAACGACAAACGCAATCCGCGACCAAAGCAGCCTGGCTAGGTGCCCTGTCTGAACCCGCAGAAAGGCGACCATGAGCCCGAAGGATCCCAGCGCCAAGCCTGCAGCGAACATATCTGTGGTGACCGCACCTTGCAGCGCGGAAAGAAGCGTTTCGCTTGTCATCGCATTCATTGCCTGCGCTGACCGCAGGCTTCCCAATACGGCCGTGCGGCCGCCTAATACCTTCAGCCCCTTAAGGGCCCTCTTTCGATGGGATGCTTTCCGCTCAGATCAGCGCTGGAGGGCAGCATCGGTGCGTTACGTTCATTTGCATCTGGCCCTCCTTTCATAAGAGCGTTGCGACGGGATCGTTGGTTAGTGCGCAACCGCGATTCGCCTCAACACGCAAAATCAAGCTGTGATCGACCTGTTGCCAAACTACAGCACCTGTCGTGGAAGGGTGCTCTTCCCTTTTGGGCGCGGGCATGAAATAGAGACGCGCCAACACCGACCCTCTGAGGAGAGCAGAATGGAGATTCGTGAGGCCCTTACATTCGATGACGTTCTCCTTGTGCCGGGGCCTTCAAGTGTGCTTCCCGCCGACGCGGACACACGGACGCGTGTGACAAGATCCATTGCCCTCAACATTCCGCTTCTCAGCTCCGCCATGGATACGGTGACCGAGCAGAAGATGGCGATTGCCATGGCGCAGCTCGGCGGGATCGGGGTGTTGCACAGAAATCTGTCGCAGGAAGAGCAGGCCCGTCAGGTCCGTCGCGTCAAAAGGTTTGAGTCTGGCGTTGTCTACAACCCGATCACACTGACCCCGGACCAGACGCTTGCCGATGCAAAAGCACTGCAGGACCGGTATCGCATCACGGGCTTCCCGGTGGTTCGCGATGGACGGGTCGTTGGCATTGTCACAAACCGCGACATGCGGTTTGCCACCGACGATGCAACACCTGTGCATGCGATGATGACGTCAGACAATCTCGCCATGCTCCGGGAACCTGCCGATCTGGAAGAGGCCAAGAGCCTTATGCATGCCCGCCGGATCGAGAAGCTTTTGGTGGTCGACGAACAGGACCGCCTGACGGGGCTTTTGACTATCAAGGATATCGAGCAGGCCGTGTTGAACCCGCAGGCCTGCAAGGATGAGCTTGGCCGGCTGCGGGTCGCGGCCGCCTCAACCGTTGGTGATGCCGGGTTTGAACGGTCTGAGGCCCTTGTCGATGCAGGCGTCGACCTGATCGTCATCGACACGGCCCATGGCCATTCCAGCGCGGTGTCTGATGCCGTCAGCCGTGTGAAGCGATTGTCCAACGATGTGCAGGTAGTCGCTGGAAATGTCGCCACAGGCGCGGCCACGCGGGCGCTGATCGAAGCGGGCGCCGATGCTGTAAAAGTTGGCATTGGTCCGGGCTCGATCTGTACAACGCGTATTGTGGCCGGTGTTGGAGTGCCGCAGCTGACCGCAATCAGCGACTGTGCCGAGGAAGCTGCGCGCACGAACCATCCTGTGATCGCCGATGGCGGGATCAAGTACTCCGGTGACTTTGCCAAGGCCATCGCTGCGGGCGCGGATTGCGCTATGATCGGTTCTATGCTTGCCGGCACAGAGGAGGCGCCGGGCGAGATCATTCTTTACCAGGGACGCAGCTTTAAAGCGTATCGCGGCATGGGAAGTGTCGGCGCGATGGCGCGCGGCTCCGCTGATCGATATTTTCAGAAGGAAGTGTCCAACGAAAAGCTCGTGCCTGAGGGAATCGAGGGACAGGTCCCCTATAAAGGTGCAGCGAGCGCGGTCATTCACCAGCTTGTGGGCGGTCTGCGCGCTGCCATGGGCTACACGGGTTGTGCTTCCGTTGAGGAGATGCGGAACAACTGCACCTTCGTTAAAATCACCGGGGCCGGACTTCAGGAAAGCCACGTTCACGACGTCCAGATTACGCGCGAAAGCCCAAATTACAGGGTAGGTTGAGCCGTGGCGCTTCCGCTTGCCATCACCGTCGTGTGCGCATGCTTGCAGGTCGCCCTGACGATGTGGGCGATTTTTGCCATGGGCCGTGCCCGCATCGTCGCAATCCGGAAGTATAAGCTTTCGAAATCGGAGATTGCGGTATCGACGGATGTCTATCCGGTTGAGGCCAAGATATTGGCGGCAAATGCCCACAATCAGTTCGAAACGCCGACCCTGTTCTTTGGCGGCATCGCCCTTGCCGCTGCTCTGGATGCCGTCAACTGGGGTGTTGCCCTCAGTGCCGTTGCATTTGTCGCCACCCGCCTTGCCCACCGGGCAATTCATGTTGGCCAGAACGATGTGACAATGCGGTTCTATGTGTTCTGTGTGGGGCTTCTGGCATTGATTTCCCTATGGGCTGCGCTTGGAGTTGCGCTGGTTCTTTGACCCCATCCGCACGCGTGTCTGCTGCAATTGCAGTTCTTGATCTGATCATTGCAGGTGCCCCGGCAGAGCGTTGCCTGACACAGTGGGCACGCTCCAGTCGATTTGCGGGGTCGCGGGATCGAGCTGCCGTCAGGGACCATGTGTTTGATGTCCTCCGACAGCGCCGCTCGGTCTTCTGGCGCTCCGGACAACTACGGGAGACAGGGCGGGCCCTAATGACCGGGCTTTTAGTCGATGAAGGGGATCTTGAGCTCTTCGACGGGAGCGGATACGGACCAGATCCTTTGACCGAAGATGAACTTGCCAGGATCAGACCGCTGGATGATGCCGATCAGCCAGTCCGGCTCGACTACCCGGATTTCCTGCACGCGTCCTTGCAGTCATCGCTTGGCGACGATCTGGAGCCATCGCTCCGCGTGCTTCAGACCCGTGCGCCCGTGCACCTCCGCGTGAATACGTTGCGTTGCAGCGTCGCCGAAGCCGTTGTGGCGCTGGAGCAGGATGAGATCGAGACCACGCTCTTACCGCAGCCCTCCACGGCGCTGATGGTCACCAAGAACCACCGACGTGTTGCAGGAAGTGCCGCCTACCGCCGGGGTCTGGTCGAGCTGCAGGATGCAGCCAGTCAGATTGCCGCCGACGCCTCCAACGCTACCCCCGGGATGACCGTCCTCGATTTCTGCGCCGGCGGCGGCGGCAAGACATTGGCACTTGGGGCCTCTATGAAGGGGCAGGGGCGGCTGCTTGCGTTCGATCACTATGCTGCACGCATGAAGGGCTTGCCTGATCGGGCCAAGCGTGCCGGCGTGCGCGTAAACTGTCTTGATCGGCGTGAGTTGCCACGTGTTCTCGGTGCGTGCGATCTGGTGTTTGTCGATGCGCCATGCTCTGGCACCGGAGCGTGGCGGCGGACACCGGATGCCAAATGGCGGCTCAGCCCTCGTGGTCTGGAAGACCTCATAGCGATGCAGAAGCGTATCTTCAGTGAAGCGCTGGGATACCTTCGCCCAAAGGGTCGTCTGGTCTATGCCACCTGCTCGCTCTTGCGGAGCGAAAACCAAGAAGTCGTGGAAAGCCAACTTAATGATCATCCGGAACTGCAGTGTCTGAACCAGACCCGTCTCCTACCGGCCGTCGAACACGATGGTTTCTTTTTTGCGGAGCTTGAGTTGCGCTGATAGTGTTCGCGCAGGGGTTGAGCGAGGTTTAGATGCCGTTAACTCTTTTGCGCGACTTTCCAATGCGACGTCGCAAGAAAAAGGTGCCTCCGATGGAAGAGGTCAGTCGGCAACAGTCCGGGGAACGTGGTCCGATCCTGATTGGCCTGATCAGCGGCCTGGCAATCGCGTTGATCTGGAGTTACGGGGACCTGCGCCTCGGTCAAATCCCGATGGCACCGCTTGCCGGTCTGGCGGCTGCGTTTCTGGTCTACACCGTTGTCTCCCACATGCAGGCCAAAACCCGATATCGGGCTTTTTCACAGTTCTTCGATGCTTCACCTGATCAGACGTTTCTTGTTGACAGGCGCGGCGCGATTCTATGCTCCAACCGCGCTGCCGGACATGTTGACGGTGCGTTGGTCGCAATCCTCTCCGAAGGTGTGGAAGATGCAGAGCAGGTGATCTACCAGCTCGGCCGCACGGCGATTCAGAACGGCCAAGCCGAGCAGACGGTCAACTGGAGCGGAATGCCATGCCAGTTTCGTGTGCGTCGTGCTGGCGCTGGGTCCCTGATCTGGCAGATCGCACCGCTACCGGTTGTGGCGGACGTCTCCAGTTCTGCGGACGATGTTGGTGAGGCAGTATCCGGAACCTTACCCGAAATCGAGGTGTTGAACTCCCCCCATGACCTTCTCGACAAGCTTCCCGTGGGACTGGCCCGGATCAGCGGCAACGGTGTCATCCGCTACCTGAACTCTGCTGCCAGGGCATTACTCGGGGCCGAGGCACAGCCAGGCTCGCATGTGACTGACCTGATTGACGGGCTCGGCCAGCCCATCCCTGAGCGACTGCGTGAGACGCTTGCCGGACGTGCCCAAGGCCGGTCAGAGGTCGCGCGGGGTGAACGTGACGGCGCGGAAGTTTTTCTGCAGGTCACACTGATCAGGGTCTTTGAGGGTGACGAGCCCGTGGTCTTAGCCGTGTTGGCGGACGCGACCGAGTTGAAGACCCTCGAGGCTCAGTTTGTCCAAAGCCAGAAAATGCAGGCTGTTGGGCAGCTGGCTGGTGGTATTGCGCACGACTTCAACAATCTCCTGACGGCAATCCACGGTCACTGTGACCTGCTTCTCCTTCGTCACGACTACGGAGATCCTGATCACGGCGATCTGATTCAAATCCGGCAGAACGCCAACCGTGCTGCTGCGCTTGTCCGCCAGCTTCTTGCCTTCTCAAGGAAACAGACACTGCGGCTCAGCGTTCTTCATCTCTACGACACCATGGCAGAACTGGCACATCTGCTGAACCGTCTGCTCGGCGAAAAGGTGCAGCTCAAGATCGAAAACGCAGAGGACATTTGGCCTGTTCGGGTAGACGAACGCCAATTGGAGCAGGTTGTCGTGAACCTGGTCGTCAATGCGCGCGACGCCATGCCTGATGGCGGCGTTGTGAGGCTGCGAACGCGAAACCTCGAACTTAATGAAGAGCTGCATCGGGACCGCGCCACTGTCCCTGCGGGTCGATATTGCGTGATTGAGGTTCACGATACCGGTGTCGGCATCCCACCTAAACAGTTGAACAAAGTGTTTGAGCCCTTCTACACCACAAAACGCGTTGGTGAGGGGACCGGTCTTGGGCTGTCCACCGCGTATGGCATCATCAAGCAGACAGGCGGCTTCATCTTCGTCGACAGTGAAATTGGCAAGGGCACCCATTTCTCGATTTTCTTACCTGTCTATGAAGGCGAGGTTGAAAGCACATCCGGCGACGGCTCTCTGGGATCCGACGGTGGCCGAGTTGCTCGCGACCTTACGGGGCGGGGTGTTGTCTTGCTGGTGGAGGACGAAGCACCCGTGCGCTCCTTTGCTGCGCGAGCGCTCCGAATGCGCGGCTATCAGGTCCTTGAAGCAGATTGCGGAGAAGCGGCGCTGGAGCTTGTGGAAGATGACACCAAGGAAATAGACCTCTTCGTCTCTGACGTCATAATGCCGGGCCTGGATGGACCAAGCTGGGTGCGCAGGGCGCTGGAAGTGCGTCCCCAGATCAGTACGATCTTTGTGTCCGGCTACGCCGAAGATGCCTTTGAACTTGGGGATGAGCCCATCCCACGATCAACGTTCCTGGCAAAACCCTTCTCTCTGAACGACCTCACAACAAGGGTCAGGGATCACATGGACAGATATGTGCAGGATGCGGACGAACGAACGAGCTGACTTGATACGGCTCTCATCGTCATGACCCTTGCTTGCGGATTGAGGCTGCCAATGTCTCCCTAGAGAAACTAGGTCAGCGTTGTGCCGGCGCGACTTCTGCGGCATGTGCTCCGAAATGGTCTTCGCAGAATGCCGTGTAGTTCTCGCGCTTGATTGTGCGGTTCTCCCAAATCTCATAGTCTTCCGCGAGGAAGTTGCGCAGGGCTTGCCGTACTTCGTCGTTCAGGTCGCCTTCGCGTGACGGCGAGACGTTGTGCATCCCAAAATCGACCTCGTTGCCAATCTTCCGGCTCCAGAAATCCTGAAAGAGATCGATATCCTCGTAGCGAAAGATATAGTCCGCAAATCGTTTCCCCCGATTAGGGGCCCAGAAGAACCCGGCTTGTGTGCCTGCAGGCAAATAGTCTTTCTTTTCGCCTGCGATGTACTCCGCCACATACTCTTCAAAACCGATGTGGCTGGCATTCTCTTCGGCGGACCAACGATCGTCGCTCCGGTAGCGCCACCAACTTGCCACCCAATCGACAGGATCGCGCATCAGGCAGCAGGTCTCGATCTCCTTGTGCCCGGTAGCCTTCAGCAAAGGCATGACAAAGCGATGAAATCTGTTCACATGCATATGCGTGAGCATAGGGTAGCCGGTCGCTAGGAACTGACAATGAGGACGTAGTGCGTTCTCGATTGACGTGGACGCACATTTTGGCATCGCCAGAAAAGCGATCCGGCCCGGTAGGTAGACCATCATGGGTGGGGCTCCGCAAGCTCTTCGGGTCAGGAAACCTCTGCCTGATCAGAGTTTACACTTCATTAAACCAGCCGTGACAGCATGTTAATAGTTAAAATTTCAGTTGCAATGTTCGCACTTTGGTCCCATCTTGGCGCAAAGAACACAAGGCGAACAGAGCAGACATTGCCGCGTGGCAGAACATGTGAAATAACAGGAGTACTCGATGGCGACCCCCCTTTTGGATCTGAAAGACAAACGCGGCATGGATAAGGATAAGGCGCTTGAATCTGCGCTTAGCCAGATTGAACGCTCGTTCGGCAAGGGCTCGATCATGCGGTTGGGTCAGAACAATGCCGTCATGGATATCGAGGCGACATCGACCGGCTCTCTGGGCTTGGACATCGCGCTCGGGATTGGTGGGTTGCCAAAAGGGCGAATCATCGAGGTTTATGGTCCGGAGAGCTCGGGCAAAACCACACTGGCTCTCCATGTCGTTGCAGAAGAGCAGAAGAAGGGTGGAATTTGCGCCTTTGTTGACGCCGAGCACGCCTTGGATCCGACTTATGCGAAGAAGCTCGGCGTCAATTTGGACGACCTTCTGATCAGCCAGCCGGACGCCGGTGAGCAGGCGCTGGAGATCACCGAGACGCTTGTCCGATCCGGCGCCGTGTCGGTCGTGGTGGTCGACTCGGTGGCAGCGCTGACGCCCAAGTCCGAACTAGAGGGCGATATGGGCGACCATCAGGTTGGGGCTCAGGCGCGCTTGATGAGCCAGGCGATGCGGAAGCTGACGGGCGCCATCAGTCGTTCGAACTGTATGGTCATTTTCATCAACCAGATCCGTATGAAGATCGGTGTCATGTTTGGCAGTCCCGAGACGACTTCGGGCGGGAATGCGCTCAAGTTCTATGCTTCGGTTCGTCTGGATATCCGTCGCACGGGCTCGCTCAAGGACCGGGACGAAACGGTTGGGAACTCGACCCGTGTCAAGGTGGTCAAGAACAAGGTTGCGCCGCCGTTCAAGCAGGTTGAATTCGACATTATGTATGGCGAAGGCATCTCCAAAATGGGCGAACTGATTGATCTTGGCGTCAAGGCTGGTGTGGTCGAGAAGTCTGGGTCTTGGTACTCTTTTGGCGACGAGCGGATTGGGCAGGGACGCGAAAACGCGAAGAGCTTCCTGAAGGATAATCCAGACATTGCCCTGACCATTGAGGACAAAATCAGGGCCGCGCATGGGCTGGATTTCGATCTGGACATGTCTGCCGATGAGGATGTTCTGGACGATTAGGACCAGCTTATCCGATGAAGTTTGAGCCGGATTGCTGGGAGGCGGTCCGGCTCCTTTCATGCTGATGGAGAGTTTGCCCACTAGACATGCATCCAAATTTCTGCCTGAAAGGCCAAAGATCTGTCAGCTGGATTAGTCGGACCGCGTGACATGAACAGGCGGTCGGGCTCACCGGATTGCATGTGGACAGGGTGAAGTGCCTGAGCTAACACCTCAATTCTGATACAGTACAGTGGGTTGAGGGGCACGCATGAGCAGCCTGAACGAGATACGGTCTAAGTTTCTCGGATTCTTTGAAAGCAACGGCCACAGGCTGGTCGAGAGCGCTCCTCTGGTGCCGCGCAACGACCCAACACTGATGTTCGTAAACTCGGGCATGGTGCCGTTCAAGAACCTCTTTACCGGGGTCGAGACGAGCGACTACACCCGCGCGACATCTAACCAGAAGTGTGTGCGCGCCGGCGGCAAGCACAACGATTTGGACAACGTTGGTTACACCGCGCGCCACCATACGTTTTTTGAGATGCTCGGTAACTTCTCGTTTGGAGATTACTTCAAGGAAACAGCTATTCCACTGGCTTGGGAATTGGTGACGAAGGAGTTCGGCCTGCCCAAGGACAGGCTGTACATGACTGTCTACCATACCGATGACGAGGCGGCGGAGATCTGGAAGAAAGTTGGGGTCGCGGATGATCGGATCATCCGGATCGCAACGGATGACAATTTCTGGATGATGGGTCCGACCGGGCCCTGCGGCCCTTCGTCCGAGATCTTCTTTGACCATGGCCCGGACGTGTGGGGCGGGCCGCCCGGAAGCGCGGAGGAAGACGGGGACCGGTTTATCGAGATCTGGAACCTCGTCTTTATGCAGTTCGAGCAGTTCGACGATGAGCGACGCGAGCCGTTGCCTCGGCCATCAATCGATACTGGCATGGGGCTTGAACGGATGGGGGCGACCCTTTTGGGCAGCCACGACAACTATGACACCGACGTGATGCGCGACTTGATCGAGGCGTCGGCGAACGCGACCTCGGTCGAGCCTTATGGCGATCAGAATGTCCATCATCGGGTGATTGCCGATCACCTTCGCTCGACTTCCTTTCTGGTTGCGGACGGTGTGATGCCGTCCAATGAAGGACGCGGCTATGTCCTTCGTCGGATCATGCGGCGAGCGATGCGTCATGCGCATCTGCTCGGCGCGAAGGATCCGATCATGCACCAATTGGTGCCGACCCTCGTTCGTCAAATGGGGCAGGCCTATCCGGAGCTAGTGCGCGCGCAGGCACTGGTGGAAGAGACGCTCCTGTTGGAGGAAACCCGGTTCAAGCGTACGCTTGATCGTGGATTGAGCTTGCTGGACGCAGAACTTGAGGCGCTGGATGAAGGCGTTCCGCTTTCGGGTGAGGCTGCGTTCAAACTGTACGACACCTATGGCTTTCCGCTTGATTTGACTCAAGATGCCCTGCGAGAGCGTGGCCGCACCGTCGATGTCGAGGGGTTCGAAACGGCGATGGCCGCACAAAAGGCGAGGGCGCGCGCCGCCTGGGCTGGGTCGGGCGAAACGGCCGACGAGGAGATCTGGCTCGACCTCGGCGATCGCCATGGGCACACTGAGTTTCTGGGCTATGATACCGAAAAGGCAGAGGGTCAGATTCTGGCGCTGGTCCAGAGCGGTGCACTGGTGACGGAAGCGACGGCCGGCGATGCGGTCGAAATTCTGCTCAATCAGACACCGTTCTATGCAGAGAGTGGTGGACAGGTCGGCGATATCGGTCGCCTTACTGCCGAGGGTGCAGAGGTTCAGATCACAGATTGCCGCAAGAAAGCGGGAATGTTTGTCCACTACGGACGGGTCGTGTCGGGAACACTACGGGCCGACAGCACGGCTGAGCTGGTCGTGGACCATGACCGGCGACGCGCGATCAAGGCAAACCACTCGGCAACCCATCTCCTGCACGAGGCGCTGCGGCGTGCGCTTGGCGATCACGTTGCGCAGCGGGGCTCTTTGAACGCAGCGGATCGGCTGCGCTTCGATTTTGCGCATGGTAAAGCGATGACGCCTGAGCAGATTGCCTCAATCGAGGCAGAGGTCAACGCGTTGATACGGCAGGACAGCGCTGTAGAGACCCGTGTTATGACCCCCGACGAGGCCGAGGCGCAAGGCGCACGTGCTCTTTTCGGGGAAAAGTATGGCGATGAGGTACGTGTTGTCTCGATGGGGCGTACGGATCAGGGTGGGGTCGGGCCGAAGGGAGATGTCTACTCAATGGAGCTCTGCGGCGGAACGCATGTTGGCCGAACGGGCGAGATCGGCGTCTTTGTGACGCTTGCGGAGAGCGCATCGGCCGCCGGTGTCCGGCGGATAGAGGCACTGACAGGCGAGGCCGCACAGGCACACATTGCCGATCAGGACGCAACCTTGGCCCGTATCTCGTCGGCGTTGAAGGCGCAGCGGGGTGAGATCGTCGACCGGGTCGTCGCTCTCTTGGACGAGCGACGGGCGCTGCAGGGTGAAGTGGCCGAATTGCGTAGGCAACTGGCACTCGCTGGCGGATCCAGCGCGGACGAGGCTCAGCCGCGTACAGTGGGGGGTGTTCCTTTCCTGGCCCAGGTGCTGACGGGTGTCTCCGGCAAGGATCTCCGCAGCTTGATTGACACCCACAAGGAACGGCTTGGGTCCGGAGCAGTTCTTCTGATCGCAGATACCGGGGGAAAAGCCGCCGTCGCGGCGGGGGTTACCGACGATCTCACCCAAAGGATTTCAGCTGTTGACCTTGTCCGCATCGCAGCCGAGACATTGGGTGGCAAAGGGGGCGGTGGCCGGCCTGATATGGCGCAGGCTGGTGGCAGCGACCCAAGCAAGGCTGCAGATGCAATCGCGGCTGCTGAAAGACTGTTGGAGGGCTAGATGGCTGCTTATGTCATGGTTCATGTTGATGTGCATGATGCGGATGCATATGCGCGCTACGCCGCGTTGGCCGGCCCGGCGGTCGAAAAACACGGGGGAGAGTTTCTTGCGCGCGGGGGCCGCGCGGTTCAGATGGAAGGTGTCGGCCGAGCCCGAAACGTTGTAATCCGTTTCCCTGATTTTGAGACTGCCGAGAAGTTCTATCACTCGCCCGATTACCAGGAGGCACTGGCTCATGGCCTGCCAGCGTCAACCCGCGAGTATACGATCGTTGAGGGTGTCTGAAATCGGATCGGGCTTGCGGAGGATCGTGTCGAAGATCAGCACAGGCGCGGATTGCCTTGGATTGCGCGATGAACTGGCGCGATTGGACTCGGTGTCTTAGTCAGACCCAGCGCTCGCTCGTGCCGTGGCCTCCACCGCGGCATCGGCGAATGCGCCCTCCCTGGCCGACACGGCTGGCGCGGATCGGTGCTCAGGCAAGCTGGGTCCCGGCGGCTTGTGCAACGCCTTTGCGACAGTTTTAGGTAGCTTGCTGGCTTTGAGGCGCGCAACGGCGGCGCGGCGTTGTCGAATGACGTTGCGCGCCATCTTCCGTTCGAACCGCTTGAGACCTTGCTGCTGGGTCTCGGGCAACCGCTTCTTCAGAAAAGCCCAGATCTTGGTCAGTTTAAAGAATGCAATGGCTCGAAAGACTGCTTTCTGCAAGGACTGCCAGATCATCTGTCCGAACGCTGCAAATGCTGCGGCGACCCAGATCGGAAGCTGGATGGAGAAGATAAGAAGCCACAGGCTCATCGTTGTGACGGCAAGTGCCAGTATCCCGCACATCGCGATCAGGATTCCCACGATGCGTACAGCGGTCGGAAGTTCCCTGTACCAGTTTGTCAGTTGGTTTGATGTCTCGACAAAGCGGGCTTTGAAGCCGGCGGCCAACTGCGAAAGCCGCCTCATCATTGCTGCGCCGACAAGCAGCGGCAGAAGGGTTTTGAGGAGCCAGCGCTTGCCAAGTTCTACGCGCGCAAAGTTGATCCCTTGAGCCTTCAACCATGCCAACACTGTGCCAGAACTCATGGCCATGACACGCGCCGTCACAACCTTGAGCTGGCTGAAGATCATGCCCAGCGCAGCAAGGATTTCCGCGCCAAAGATGTATGAGACGCCGGCGGTAACTGATCCGATTGCAAACAGAATGAGGAGAGCACGCACGAGCATGGCGGCTACTGCACTGCTGGGCCGGGACGCGCGAGCACGTCAACCAAGATACACGTTAATGGACGCAAAAACGAGTGTACCATTGTATACAGATAGCCACTTCGCACCAAAAAACAATGTTATCTGAAAGAATACATCGGAAATGCGGCATTCATAAGTTCAGCTCTAAGCACACAGGTTCCCGGCGTTACTTCCGGCATTTGGCCAGCCATGCTCTTCTGACTCTGGCGGTTGAAGAGCGCTCCGTGACTAAGCAACAGGTTCTGTACTGCGAGCGATTTGTGCTGGGCTCAACACTGGTTTGGCTTCGGTGGCGGGACGGTTGCCTAATCGGAAGCCAAGTTGTCGAGTGAGACAAGCGGAACCGCGCCCTTAGAATCTGTCCCACGGCTAAGGACTTCCGGTACCCCTGCGTGCCAACTGGATGTGCAGCGGGATGCCGCCTGCATTGCAGCATCTGCCAGTTCAATCATTCCAGAGTAATACCAATCGCCTTGCGGATAGAGCAGGGCGTCGCGCGCACGATAGCTTGCTCCGCCGCCAGAAAAGCGGCGGAGCAGTTTCGACTTAGCCGGCAAGTGCAGCGTTTAGGTTCTCATCGATCTTCTCAAGGAACCCTTCCGTTGTGAGCCATTTCTGGTCCGGACCGACCAGCAATGCCAGATCCTTGGTCATGAAGCCGCTTTCAACCGTCTGAACGATCACCCGCTCCAGCGTCTCGGCAAACTCGCGCAGCTTCTCGTTTCCGTCGAGTTTCGCACGGTGCTTCAGACCGCCCGTCCACGCGTAGATCGATGCAATCGAGTTTGTCGAAGTCGCCTCGCCCTTTTGGTGCTGGCGATAGTGGCGTGTGACAGTGCCGTGCGCTGCTTCGGCCTCGACGATTTTGCCGTCCGGGGTCATCAGTTGCGAGGTCATCAGACCAAGCGAGCCGAAGCCTTGCGCGACCGTGTCGGACTGCACATCCCCATCGTAGTTCTTACAGGCCCAAACAAAGCCGCCATTCCACTTCATGGCACAGGCGACCATGTCGTCGATAAGGCGGTGCTCGTAGTGGATGCCCTTGGCCTTGAACTTGTCCTCGAATTCTTCCTCATATACCTTCTGGAACAGTTCCAGAAAGCGTCCGTCATATTGCTTTAGGATCGTATTCTTGGTCGACATGTATACCGGCCAACCGAGATTGAGGCCGTAGTTCATTGACGCACGCGCAAAGTCGATAATGGAGTTATCAAGGTTGTACATCGACATGAACACGCCTGAGGAGGGCGCATCGAAGACTTCATGCTCGATCACTTCACCGTCTTCGCCGACGAATTTCATCGACAGCTTGCCGGGGCCGGGGAACTTGATATCGGTGGCGCGATACTGATCGCCGAATGCGTGACGGCCGATGACAATCGGCTGGGTCCAACCGGGGACAAGGCGTGGCACGTTCTTGCAGATAATCGGCGCACGGAAGACAACGCCGCCGAGGATGTTGCGGATCGTCCCGTTTGGCGAGCGCCACATCTTCTTCAGCCCGAATTCCTCGACACGGGCTTCGTCCGGAGTGATCGTCGCGCACTTCACCCCGACGCCGACCTCCTTGATCTTTTCGGCCGCATCGATGGTGATCTGATCGTCGGTGCGATCCCGCTCCTCGATGCCGAGATCATAGTAGAGAAGCTCGACATCGAGATAGGGCAGGATCAGCTTGTCCTTGATGAACTGCCAGATGATGCGGGTCATCTCGTCGCCGTCGAGCTCGACGACTGGGTTTTCCACCTTGATCTTGGTCATGCGCGTTTCCCGTTTGAATTGGATTCGTGACAGCCTATAGACCATGCGCGAAGGTTGGGAAAGGCCGGTATGCCGGTGTATACCGAAAAAGGGATGGACTTTGTCAGGATGCATGGTCGCCCCGCTTTTGTTTGCGGACGTCGTGCTGTCAGCGTAAGAGCGGACGGGCTCAAGTCGGGAGGTCAAATGGCGGGCACCAACCATACGATGGCGAAGGAGTGGGTCGGGCCGACGCCGACTTTCATTCTTGTGCGACCACAGATGGGCGAGAATATCGGCGCGGCAGCCCGTGCGATGTGGAATTTCGGTATCGATCGGATGCGGCTGGTCGACCCCCGTGACGGTTGGCCCAACGAACGCGCGGTCGCGATGGCCTCTGGTGCGGCCCGGGTGATTGATAATGCCCGTCTGGTCGAGCAGACTGACGAAGCACTGGATGATCTGAACTACGTCTATGCCACGACCGCCCGAAGTCGGGACTTGACCAAGCCTGTGCTCGATCCGGCTGCCGCTATGGCTGACGCATATGCCAGAATTGCCGACGGCCAAAAGGTGGGCGTTATGTTTGGCCCCGAACGGGCAGGGCTTGAGAATGCCGATCTTGTCTGGGCGCAGGCGCTGGTGTCTGTGCCGGTCAACCCTGCCTTTGCATCATTGAATCTGGCTCAGTGCGTGTTGCTGATGGCGTATGAATGGGGGCAGGCAAGTGGCGCCGAAGTCCCCGCGCCAAGCGGCAAGGGGCGTCCGGCGGAAGGGATTGAACGAACGCGTCTTGTTGAAGCGCTTGAAGCTCGCCTGACGCGCGCAGACTATTACCGCCCGTCTGATAAGGCGGAGAGCATGCGCGAGAACCTCCGCAACCTTGTCGCGCGTTTGGATCTGACAGATGCCGATATTCGAACGTTGCACGGTGTTTTCCGAGCACTGGCCGACAGGCACCCCACACGGAGTGAATAGATCGGGTGTAGGCCGTGAACGTGACGCAACGTCAGCGTGCGAAATTGGCGATTCGAGCTTTAAAACAAGAGCTTTTGACAGGTCAGATGTGACAATCGCACTCTCTCCGGGAGATTTCGGTCTCGACCTCTCACACGGTTTCGTGAATAGCTGTACCTAGGGAGAAATCGCGCATCGTCAAGAACTGACTGCGCGCTCCAACCAATTTACGGCATTCAAGGAGAGAACCCAGTGTCAACATACAGCACCCTAGCAAGTCGGGTCGAGCAGATCCTGGCGGAGCAGTCCGAGCGGCTCGCTGTGTCCAAGGCTCAAGTCAAGGATTTCGTTATCGACGCATTTGAGCACGTGAACAACGGTGGTTGCGCTTGCCTCAGCTGCCTGAACGCGGAAACCCTCGGACAGGGCGCAAACGAAGCACTGGTAGCGACAGAGTACACCGATGCCATCGATTGGGGCGGCCAGAAGGTCGAGTCCGGCAAGTTCAACGAAGATGGTGATATGATCATCGAATACTACTTCATGCCGCCCGAGGGAAACTTCCAGTTCTTCTTTCCGCGCCTGGAGTGGACAGACTACGAGAAGCAGCAAATCGAGGTCGCCTTCGACACTTATGAAGCGATCATCGATGTTGAGTTTGTCGAGACGGATGTACGCGAGGATGCAGAGTTCGAGCTCAACAAGATCGACAGCCGTGGAACGTTCCTCGGCATTATGAACCCGCCGGGCGAGAGCGGCGCTGGCAAGGCAGGGTTTGCCGGTCAGGAAGGTGCTGCCGGCTGGACGGACGAGGCCGGCGGTGGACTCGAGCAGGGCGGCTTCGGCTTCATTACCATGATCCACGAGTTTGGCCACGGCCTCGGTTTGGCACACCCGCATGACACAGGCGGTGGCTCGACCATCCTGCCGGGTGTGGATGGCGATCCACAGACGGACACGGGCGATTTCGATGCGAACCAGGGTGTGTACACGATCATGTCCTATGTGGATGGCTGGGCGACAAACCCGGCCGGCGCGCTGGACCGCGACATCACCGTCGAGTACGGCTATCAGGGCACTCCGATGGCCATCGACGTCGCTGTCCTTCAGGACAAGTACGGCGCCAACATGGACTATGCGACCGGCGATGATGTCTACATGCTGCCCGATGTGAATGAGGCCGGCACCTTCTACAGCTGCATCTGGGATGCCGGCGGTACGGATGAGATGCGCTATGACGGTGATCGCGACGCGGTCATTGACCTGCGCGCGGCATCGCTTGAACTCGAGGAGGGCGGCGGCGGCTGGATTTCCTACGGGGTCGGCACGTTCGGCGGCTTCACGATTGCCAACGGTGTCGTGATCGAGAATGCAACCGGCGGCAACGGCAACGACGCGATCATCGGGAACGAAGCCGACAACGTTCTGACCGGAAATGGCGGCGCCGACACGTTTATCTTCATGGAGGTTGGCTGTGGTGTCGACACTATCACCGACTTCGAAGTGGGCTTCGACGTTGTCGATCTGACGGACCTTGGTACCATTCGCCGCCGCGATGTCGAAATCGAGGAAACGGTCGATGGGGTGTCTGTCACGGTTGGAGATCAGACGATCGTCTTTGCCGGACTGGAGCGTTCCGACCTCTCGCTGTCGGATTTCATCCTAGCCTGACCTATTGAAAGCGTTCGGAAAGCCGGGGTGCTCTGCCCCGGCTTTTTGCTTTTTTTGGGCAATAGCCTGCGGGAATTGGTCGCTTGCAGGCGGGCGCAGTGCGGCCTAGATCTGCTGCCACAGAAGGCAATCAGCATCCGGGGTAACGATGACCGGCAAGCGCAGCATCTTTGAGGACGTCGAAGAGCCAAAGTCGGCCCAGTCTGTTCCGACAGCGAAAACGCAGGCAGTCGACGGCAGAAGGGGTATTCGCGTCTGGCTGACGATCCTATTTGCGCTCGTCGTTCTGATGATTGCCGTCGGCGGCCTGACCCGCCTCACCGATAGCGGCTTGTCGATCACGGAATGGCGGCCAGTCACCGGCGCAATTCCACCCCTCTCCGCAGTCGAGTGGATGTCGGAGTTCGACAAGTACCGCGCTATTCCGGAGTACGAGTTACAGAACAAGGGGATGACACTGGATGAGTTCAAGGTCATCTACTGGTGGGAGTGGGGGCACCGGCAATTGGGGCGGGTCGTTGGACTCGTATGGGCGGCGGGGTTCCTTTACTTCCTCATTCGCAACCAGATCCCGCGGGGCTGGACGCCCCGCCTTTTGGGACTTGGTCTATTGGGTGGAGCACAAGGCGCCATTGGATGGTGGATGGTCTCGTCCGGACTAACCGGCACGATGCTGGATGTCGCCTCCTACCGGCTTGCCGTCCATCTGGGCCTGGCGTTTATCATCCTGGGCCTGATTGCGTGGTATGTGAGCCGCTTGTCTCGATCAGAGGCCGAACTCCTTCAGGCGCGCCGCCGCCGCGAGGTCGGGCTTTCGCGGTTTGCGACGGTTCTGCTTGCCGTCGCCTTCCTACAAATCTTGCTCGGGGCGTTAGTCGCGGGCCTCGATGCCGGTCGCAGCTATATCGATTGGCCGCTGATGGGCGGTGATTTCTTTCCGTCGACAGGCCTCGATCTGGCCCCTGTCTGGATCAACATCTTCGAGAACGCGGGGCTCGCCCAGTTCAATCATCGCATGCTCGGCTACGTCCTCATACTGGCTGTCGCCGCGGCCTGGATTGCCTCGCGTCGAAGTGCCGTTGGCGCCGTGAGACAGACATTCACCTGGACGATGCTTGTCGCCATCGGCCAGTTGATCCTTGGGATCGTCACAGTGCTCTATGCGGCGCCCTGGCATCTGGGTATTGCCCACCAATTACTGGCAGTACCACTTTTCGTGTTGATTCTGAGGGCACGCTTCGTTGCGGCCTATCCGCCAGAAGAGAAGATTGCCCGCGCCTAAGGATCGGCCTTCCCATTCTTGGACTTGCTCAGAAATGCATCGATGCCGGACCGTGTCTCCTCAAGCATCAGGTTTTCGGTCATCACTTCGGCGGTGTACTCGTAGGCTGCGCCGAGCGACATCTCAGCCTGAGCATAGAAGGCCTCTTTGCCGATTGTCAGAACTGGGCCGATTTTGGATGCCAGGGTGGCGGCGAGCGCCTCACCCTCTGCAACGAGATCCTCAGCCGGTACGACGCGGTTTACTAGGCCAAACCGCTCGGCATCCGCAGCGGACATGAACTCGCCGGTCATCAGCATCTCGACGACTTTCTTTCGAGGAATATTGCGGCTAAGCGCGACCATCGGTGTCGAGCAGAACAGTCCTATGTTAATCCCGTTGACCCCAAAGCGAGTGTCCTCTGCGGCGATTGCCAGGTCGCATGTGGCCACCAACTGGCAGCCGGCGGCCGTCGCAATGCCGTGGGGCAGGGCGATCACCGGTTTCGGCAGTCGCACGATCTGCATCATCATCTGGGCGCAGCGATCGAAAAGGTCGCGGTAATAAGCCTGTCCGCCATCGGCCGCGCCATCGCGCGCCGCCTGCATCTCCTTCAGGTCATGGCCCGCACAGAAGGCGCGCCCTGCACCCTTCAAGAGCACTGCCTTGACGCTCGTATCCTCTGCGATGTCGGTGAGCGCAGCACTCAGTTCGGCCAGCATTGCATCGGATAGCGCGTTCAATGAACCCGGGGAATTCAGGGTCAGTGTTGCGACGCTGTCTTTGTTGGTACGAAGAAGAAGATCGGTCATAAGCAAATACCTTGCACGTGGGGCTGATTGGCAGACAATCTCAGAAATTTGGAACTCGGTACAGGGGGAGAAATGGAACTTCACTTTTCGCTTGAAGAACTGAATGCGTATGTCGAGGAGATATTCCCCCAAATCAAAGGCCGGGTCCGGGCGACACAACTCGCTCCAGGCCTGTTGCGTGCAAGGTTTCTTGCGTCTGACCAGGATTTGAGGCCCGGTGGAACTGTGTCCGGGCCAGCGATATTCATGCTTGCCGATGCGGCCTTCTATCTTGTTACTCTGTCGGCCGTCGGTCGCGAGGCATTGGCGGTGACCACGTCCTGCAGCATCAACTTTCTGCGAAAGCCCACACCCGGTGAACTCGAGGCCGAGGCACGCATTCTAAAGCTCGGCAAGGCGCTTTGTGTTGGTGATGTTTTGATCTTTTCGGACGGGTGTGAGGGACCTGTGGCGCAGGCGAGTCTGACCTACTCAATTCCGCCGAGGCGTGGGGTAAAATGATACCATATTTTTTAAGTCTCTGATTTATATTATCTATTTGTCCCCTTATGCTATTGACTGCGCGCGAAGGTCCTATAAAAACCGTGCATCCCTTGAGGGCGGCACCGAGCGTGCCCAAAGCAATCAGGACAAAGTGATGAAAACCTATTCCGCCAAACCGGCAGAGATCGAGAAGAAATGGGTGGTGATCGACGCGGAAGGTGTTGTGCTGGGGCGCCTGGCCTCCATCGTGGCGATGCGTCTGCGTGGCAAGCACAAGCCGAGCTTCACACCGCATATGGATATGGGCGACAATGTGATCGTCACCAACGCTGACAAGATTCAACTCACCGGCAACAAGCGTCGCGACAAGACCTACTACTGGCACACGGGCCATCCAGGCGGGATCAAATCCCGCACGGCAGAGCAGGTCTTGGAAGGCCGCTTTCCGGAGCGCGTTGTGATCAAAGCGGTCGAGCGTATGCTTCCAGGCGGCCCCCTCAGCCGTAAGCAGCTCTCTAACCTGCGCGTCTATGCCGGTGCCGAGCATGCGCATGAAGCCCAGCAGCCCGAGGTGCTCGACATCAAATCCATGAACAAGAAAAACACGCGGAGCGCGTAAGTCATGAGCGACGAAATCAAATCCCTCGACGATCTGAAAGCCGCGGTGTCTGGCGATGCGCCCGAAGCTGTTGTGGCAGAGCCTGCCGTCACACGTGAGCCGGTCCGCGACGAACTGGGCCGCTCCTATGCGACGGGCAAGCGGAAGGACGCGGTTGCCCGCGTCTGGATCAAGCCCGGCTCAGGCAAGGTCACCGTGAATGGCAAAGACATGAGTGTCTATTTTGCCCGTCCTGTTCTGCAGATGGTGATCGGGCAGGCCTTCTCTGTCGCGGGCGTCACTGGCGAGTTTGACGTAATGGCGACCGTCAAGGGTGGCGGACTTTCCGGCCAGGCCGGTGCGGTGAAGCATGGGATTTCGAAGGCCCTGACGCTTTATGAGCCTTCGCTGCGCCCATCCCTGAAGGCCGCGGGCTTCCTGACACGCGATAGCCGTGTCGTCGAGCGCAAGAAGTACGGTAAGCGTAAAGCACGCCGCAGCTTCCAGTTCTCCAAACGCTGATCGAACTCGAATGGGTTTGTTGAAAGGGGGCTTTGGCCCCCTTTTTTCTTGCGCTGGACAAGACTGATCGTGGCGCGCCATTGTCGCGGCATGACCTTTCTCCTCAGATCAGCCGACACCACCGATTGCGAAGTTCTGTTTCGCTGGCGTAACGATCCGGCCACGCGTGCACAGTCCATTGTGACCTCGCCCGTTCCTTGGGAAGAGCACGTGGCCTGGTTTGAGGCGACACTTGCCCGGAGCGATCGTCACATCCTTATGGCTGAGCTCGGGGGGCGTGCCGTAGGAATGGTTCGCTTCGATCTAGAGGGTGACGTTGCGACGGTCAGTATCAATCTTGACCCATCCCAGCGCGGAAGAGGCCTTGGCAAGCCCATACTTTCTGAGGCAATTGCCAACTACACAAGCAAGATCAACCCAGAACTGCTGCGCGCCTTGGTAAGGCCGGACAACCACGCCAGTCTGCGGATCTTTTGGGCATGCGGATTTACCGTTCAGACGACGGTTGATGGTCTTTTGGAACTCACTTTATCACCGGGGGAGAAGGCAATGGAGATAGTCCGAGGAACAGAGCGCATCGCACGGATGGGGCCGGAGGCCTATTTTGTCGGGTCCGTCACGATTACAGATATCGTCTCGGCGCCGGAACCCGCACGCCTTCGCGCCCTAAACGTTCGTTTTCAGTCGGGTGCGCGAACGAACTGGCACACGCATCCCCTGGGGCAGACGCTGTTCGTCACAGAGGGTGTGGGGAGGGTTCAGTCGCGCGGCGGTCCCATGCGCATGATCCGGGCGGGAGATACCGTCTGGATCCCTCCAGGCGAAGAGCATTGGCACGGGGCGGCGCCGGATCACCCCATGACCCATATCGCGATGCAGGAAAGCCTTGAGGGCAGCGAGGTCACATGGCTCGATCCTGTAAGCGACGTGGACTATGGGGTATCACCCGTCGGAGATTGAAACCTTCACAATAAATTATGGATGTACCGCAGCGTTCCGCTCAGGTCCGCTTGGGTTGTCCCCCAATCCCCGGCTAGACTTGGGACGGAGGCGATTCGCTTCATAAACAAGAACAAGTACCAACAGCGGAGTTCGAACGATGTTTGTCCGAAACACTTTTGCGGCGATTGCGGCTGTCACGATTGCGGCCACAGCGGCGCCGGCACAGGACCAAACCTTCATTTCCATCGGCACCGGCGGTGTCACCGGTGTCTACTACCCGACCGGCGGCGCGATCTGCCGCCTCGTCAACCGGGAGCGAAAGGAACACGGGATCAGATGCGCGGTCGAGTCCACGGGTGGCTCTGTCTACAACATCAATACGATCAAGGCGGGTGAGCTTGAATTCGGTGTCGCACAGTCCGATTGGCAGTACCACGCGTATAACGGCACATCCAAGTTCGCAGACAATCCGTTCCCCGAGATCCGGGCCATGTTCTCGGTCCATCCTGAGCCATTCACCCTTCTGGTGCGCGGCGACAGCGGCATCACCGGCTTCGAAGAACTAAAGGGTAAGCGCGTGAACGTCGGCAACCCGGGCTCCGGCCAGCGCGCCACGATGGAAGTCGTTATGGAAGCCTTCGGCCTGACCATGGACGATTTCGCATTGGCGACCGAATACAAGGGTTCGGAAATGGCCAAGCAGATCTGCGACGGCAATATCGACGCTATGATCTACACTGTGGGCCACCCGGCAGCCGCCATCAAGGAAGCTACGACAACCTGCGACGTGAAACTGGTCTCTGTCTCTGGCGAGCCCGTCGACAAGCTGGTCGCTGACAATCCCTACTATCGCTCGGCGACAATCCCGGGCGGCATGTACGCTGGGACAGACACAGACACGACGACCTTTGGCGTTGGCGCGACCTTCGTGACATCCGCAGATGTGCCGGAAGATGTGGCCTATGTTGTCGCCAAGGCGGTTTTGTCAAACATCGACGACTTCCGTGGTCTGCACCCGGCCTTTGCCAATCTCGAAGCGGCTCAGATGATCGCTGACGGCCTGTCGGCGCCGATCCATCCGGGTGCGGAGAGGGCCTACAAGGAACTCGGTTTGATGGACTGATCCGGTTTCCGGCGGGGCCAGGTGCCCCGCCGGGCAACGGAAAGCACTGCCGCGTTGGGGGCCTTACGCTATCGACTGCCTGGACTGGCATTGGCGCTCCTCTTTTGGGGGAGCGCTTCTGTAGCTCAGTCCACGCCGGAATGCGGCGGCGCAGATGCGCCATGTCTATTGGAGGATGGCAGTTACCACGCAGCCTTGCCCCAGGATCCCGCAGGTGCGCCGATCGTTGTGTTTTTGCATGGCTACGGCGGAACGGGTGCAAGTTCTGTCAGGAACCCAAACTCAGCCAAGCGCTATACAGAACGCGGCTACGCTTTGATTGCGCCAACGGGTCAGCGCGACGCAGAAGAGCGCTTTCGCAACGATTGGGGTGTTGAAGACGGGTTCGAAATGCCGCGCGATGACACGGCGTTCATTGCCGATGTTGTTGCTGACGCCGCCATGCGCTTTGGCCTCGACCGGGACCGCGTGCTGATTGCAGGTTTCTCGCGTGGCGGGTCGATGGTTTGGGATCTGGCCTGTGCACGGCCTGACGTGGCAGTGGGCTTTGCTGCGATCGCCGGCGGCTTTTGGGAGCCGTTCCCCGAGGACTGTGTCGGCCCCATTCACTTGCACCATACACATGGGTTTACGGATGGTCAGGTTCCGCTGGAGGGCCGGGCCGTGCGCTTTCAGGGCGTTGACTTCGTACAGGGCAACATTCTGAAGGGATTGGATATTTGGCGCCGGCAGAACGGCTGCGAAGGGCGCGCCGACACCAGTTCCGTTGAGACCGGCGACTGGATAAAGTCCTGGACTGGTTGCACAGAGGGATCAATCATTCTTCACCTGACTACGGGCGGTCACGGCATTCCCAGAGGGTGGAGTGGCAATGTCCTCGATTGGTTTGAAGCCTTAGAAGAAGAATAACAGGGGGTGGCGCATGAGTGCCGAGACGACAAAATCTGCAGAGGACATGGTTGCCGAGGCCGATACCGGCACACGCACCGTCATCGGGTTTGAAGCCAAGCTGATCACGGGCATTTGCATCACGTGGTCGCTGTTTCAGCTCTACATCGCGTCCAAGCTGCCCGGAATGGTTGCGCAGGCGACCGGGATTTCCGAGTTTGCCAACATCGTCGCTCAGGCCCGCTTTGTGCACCTTGCCTTCGCGCTGACCCTTGCGACGCTCGCCTTCCCGCTCTTTGGACACAAGGGCCGGATCCCTTGGTATGACTGGTTGCTCGTAGCTCTCGGCATTGCAGCTACACTGTATCTGGTCGTCTTCCGGTTCGAGATTGCCGACCGACCGGGGCTCTGGTCGACCACCGACATTGTCATGTCGGCTATCGGAATGGTCGTGTTAATGATTGCAGTCTACCGATCCCTCGGGCTGCCGTTGGTCATCATTGCCATGGCCTTCCTCGCACTCGCCTTCTTCGGTGGGTACTCGGAATGGGTCCGAAATATCACCAACTACGGCGGCTCCTCCTTCTCCAAGGCCATGGGTCACTACTGGATGCAGACGGAGGGTGTCTTCGGTGTGGCGCTCGGGGTC
>JAAUYD010140068.1_pt1 | contig 28295 bp, 24 predicted proteins | sample 7278101 | NCBI WGS metagenome assembly JAAUYD01 (sample SAMN14350128, study PRJNA611818) | marine sediment metagenome | isolation source: surface marine sediment (0.6m) | place: French Polynesia: Moorea | collected 2018-08
AAAGGATTGAATGACTAAGCGATACGATGCTGCGGACATCGAGGTCCTCAGCGGTTTGGAGCCTGTCCGGCGCCGTCCGGGCATGTACACAGACACCTCGCGGCCGAATCATCTGGCGCACGAGGTCGTCGACAACTCGGTCGACGAGGCGCTGGCCGGCCACTGCAAGAAGATCGAGGTCACGATCCACAAGGACGGGTCTCTCGAGGTCAATGATGACGGACGTGGCATGCCCGTCGACAAGCATCCGAAAGAGAAGATCCCCGGCGTCGAACTGATCCTGACGCGCCTGCACGCGGGCGGTAAATTCTCGAACAAGAACTACCAGTATTCGGGTGGCTTGCACGGCGTCGGCGTGTCTGTCGTCAACGCGTTGTCGAAGAACCTCGAGGTCTGGATCCGGAGGGGCAGCAAGGAATACAACATGAGCTTCGCGGGCGGCAAGAAACGCGGCAAGCTCGAGGAAGTCGGCAAGGTCGGCAAGGCGAACACGGGTACGACGATCCGTTTCTGGCCCGACGAACAATATTTCGACACGACGAAGTTTGGCATCAAAGCGCTCAAGCATGCGCTGCGTGCGAAGGCGGTCCTTTGTCCCGGCCTCAAGGTCACGCTCAAGGTCGAGAAACCGAAAGAGAAGATTGAGTGGCAATACGCGGGAGGTCTCGAGGAGTACCTGCTCGAGACGATTGGGGATGCCGAGACGCTGCCGACCGAGCCGTTTTCCGGCAGCCTCGCCGGCAACAACGAGGCCGCTGACTGGGCGCTTGTATGGACAACGGACGGGGGCGCCTCGGTCACCGAGAGCTACGTCAATCTCATTCCGACGCCGCAGGGCGGTACGCACGTCAATGGCCTGCGTACCGGCCTGACGAATGCGTTGCGTGAGTTCAGCGATTTCCGCAGCCTGCTGCCGCGCGGTGTCAGTATTGCGCCCGAGGACGTTTGGGACGGACTGAGTTTCGTGCTGAGCACCAAGCTCGAGGATCCGCAATTCTCCGGCCAGACCAAGGAGCGCCTGTCGTCGCGCGAGTCCGCCGCATTCGTTGCGGGTGTCATCAAGGACAATTTCTCGCTATGGCTGAACCAGCACCCCGAGACGGGCGACCAGATTGCAAACCTCGCGATCAGCAAGGCGCAGAAGCGCCTCAAGTCGGCGAAAAAAGTCGTGCGCAAGAAGATCGTCACGGGACCGGCGCTGCCGGGCAAACTGGCCGACTGCACGTCCCAGGAACCCGAGCTCTGCGAGCTGTTCCTCGTCGAAGGCGACTCGGCCGGCGGTTCGGCGAAACAAGCACGTGATCGCACGACGCAGGCGATCATGCCATTGCGCGGCAAGATCCTGAATACTTGGGAAGTTGACACGAACGAAATCCTCGGTTCGCAGGAAGTGCACGATATATCTATCGCTCTCGGCGTGGATCCGGGTACCGACAACATCGATGGGCTTCGCTATCACAAGATCTGCATTCTTGCCGACGCCGATTCGGACGGCCTGCATATCGCAACGTTGCTTTGCGCGCTGTTCCTGCGGCATTTCCGCGAACTGATCCTCGCGGGTCACGTATACGTTGCGATGCCGCCGCTGTATCGCATCGACGTTGGCAAGGAAGTGTTTTATGCGCTCGACGAAGGCGAGCGCAAGGGAATCCTCGATCGTATCGAGGCCGAAAAGAAGAAAGGCAAGGTGACCGTCACGCGCTTCAAGGGCCTCGGCGAAATGGACCCCGAACAGCTGCGCGAGACGACCATGAACCGCGACACGCGCAGGCTCGTGCAGCTGACCGTGAGCGGGCGGGACAAGACCGATCAGCTCATGGACATGCTGCTGGCGAAGAAACGCTCCAGGGACCGCCGTACCTGGCTCGAGACCAAGGGCAACCTGGCGGAAGTGTGAGATGACGACGATGCAAAACAGCCTCAACCTCGAAGGCGTCGAACAACAACCCCTTAAGGAATACACCGAGCAGGCCTACCTCGACTATTCGATGTACGTGATCCTCGATCGCGCGTTGCCGCAGATCGGCGATGGCCTGAAACCCGTGCAGCGCCGCATCATCTACGCGATGAGCGAACTCGGCCTGTCGTCGACGTCGAAGCCGAAGAAATCGGCTCGCACGGTCGGTGACGTCATCGGCAAGTTCCACCCGCACGGCGATTCCGCGTGCTACGAGGCGATGGTGCTCATGGCGCAGGCGTTTTCCTACCGCTACCCGATCGTCATCGGCCAGGGCAACTGGGGTTCGACCGACGACCCGAAATCATTCGCTGCAATGCGTTACACCGAGTCGCGCCTCGCGCCGTACGCGAAGAGCCTGTTGCAAGAGCTCGGGCAGGGCACCGTCGACTGGGCGCCGAATTTCGACGGCACGCTCAAGGAGCCCGTCGTTCTCCCGGCGCGTTTGCCGAACCTGCTGCTCAACGGCACCACCGGTATTGCCGTCGGCATGTCGACCGACGTACCGCCGCACAACCTCAATGAGGTCGCCGCTGCGCTCGTGCACCTGATCGATACGCCGAAGGCGACGGTCGCGCAGCTCATGAAGCACGTCAAAGGTCCGGACTTCCCGACCGGCGGCGAGCTCGTCTCGCCGAGAGACGACATCAAGGAAATCTATACGACTGGCAGCGGTACACTGCGCCTGCGAGCGGCGTACAAGATGGAGGGTACGGACATCGTCATCACGTCCCTCCCGTACCAGATCTCCGGGGCGAAAGTGCAGGAGCAGATTGCGACCCAGATGCGCAACAAGAAGCTCCCGCAAGTCGACGACCTGCGCGATGAGTCGGATCACGAAGAGCCGACGCGTCTTGTGATCAGTAAAAAGCGCGGCGTCGACGTCGATCAGCTCATGTCGCACCTTTTCTCCACGACCTCACTCGAACGCACGCTGCGCGTCAACATGAACATCATCGGCCTCGATGGCCGGCCGCGTATGTTCAACCTCGTCGAGCTGCTCAAGGAATGGCTCAAGTTTCGAAAGGAGACGGTCAAGAACCGGCTCGGGCATCGGCTGAGAATCGTTACGGACCGCCTGCATATCCTCGACGGCTTGCTCGTTGCCTATCTGAACATCGATGAAGTCATCAGGATCATTCGCGAGGAGGACGAGCCGAAGCCAGTGCTGATGAAGCGCTTCAAGCTGTCGGATATTCAGGCGGAAGCCATCCTCAACCTGCGCCTGCGCAACCTTGCCAGGCTCGAGGAGTTCAGGATCAAGGGCGAGCAGGAAGAGCTCGAGGAGGAGCGTGACCTGCTCGAGAAGACACTGAAGAGCGCCGCGAGGCTCAAGACCCTGATCAAGAAGGAGATCCTCGAGGATGCGGAGGCCTATGGCGACGAACGCCGCACCGATATCGTCGAACGTGAAGCGGCGCAGGCACTCGACGAGACGCAGCTCGTCGCAAGCGAGCCCGTCACGGTTGTCCTGTCGCAGGCCGGCTACGCTCGTGCAGCAAAAGGTCACGAGATCGATCCCGCCACATTGAACTATCGCTCAGGCGATACCTATCTCGCGTCGGCCCAGGGGCGCAGCAACCAGCTCGCCATGTTCATCGACAGTACCGGGCGCGTATACAGCGTGATGGCCGGTGCGCTGCCGTCGGCTCGCGGGCAGGGCGAACCGCTGTCGAGCCGTTTCAAGCCGCCCGACGGCTCGGCATTCTGCGGCGCGATGATCGGCGACAATGATCAGAAGTACATTCTCGCGAGCGATGCCGGCTACGGGTTCATTGCCTCGCTCGGCGATCTCGTGTCGCGCAACAAGGCCGGCAAGGCGATCTTGCGTGTTGCGGCCGGGGGCAAGTCCGTGGTTCCGGCACAAGTGCCGAAGGGCAAGGAGTGTCTGATCGCTGCAGTAAGCTCGATCGGGCGCCTGCTGTTATTCGAAATGGAGGAGTTGCCCGAGCTCGCCAAGGGCAAGGGCAACAAGCTGATCAATATTCCAGGGCCGAAGTACAAGAGCGGCGAGGAGAAGATGGTCGCCGCCGCCGTTGTTCCCGAAGACGGCAATCTCGAGGTCTACACCGCGACGCGCAAGATGACGATCAAGTGGGATGATCTCGACGACTACTATGGCGACCGTGCGCTACGCGGAAGTCTGCTGCCGAAAGGATGGCGCAAGGTCGAACGACTCGCTGGCGTCGAATAGAAAAAGGGGACAGTGACCTAATTAGAAAGGGGACAGTGACCTAGTTTCCACACCGATACGAAGGAGTATTCGGAAGCTGCAGAAACTAGGTCACTGTCCCCTTTCTAATTAGGTCACTGTCCCTCTTGTCGCGTCCTATCCGGCCTTGGTGTCGACTTTGCCGCCTTCGATTTCCATATCGACCGTGTCGTCGTTGCCGGCGGCGGGCATTTCGGCTGTCTTGTCCTCGGCGGTCATGCTGACCGTAACCGCACCGGTCTCGCCGGGATCGCGAGACTGCTCCATTGCGACCGTCTCGTCCGACTGCTCGAGGGACGCCGTGAGGTCGAGTTCCGTGACTGAAGCCAGCGGCATCTCCGAAGTGGCTTCCTCGTCGCCTGCCTCTCCGAGGTCTTCCGTCAGCTCGGCGGCGGCGCGGGCAATTTCCTGGTTGAGCGCCTGCGTGGCCGTCAGCTCGTCCTCGTAATCCTGCTCGAGAATGTCGTAGTCGATTTCCTGATCGATTGTGTAGCTGTCCGTAATCGTCGTTTCGCCACTTTGGTCAACTTCGACGGCCTTGAGGTCATGCTGCGTGACGTCCTCGGGCTGCGGCATCTTGGTGGCGTCCACGATGACCGACATGTCGTAGTCGTCGTCGTGTTCGGGAAGAATCTCGCTGTCGAGGATCGTCTCGGTCTCGGCGGAGGTGTCCACCGTCGGTTCCGGCTCGAACGGCAATTCGATGTCGACCTCGGTCGGCGAGGCGAAGCCGATGTCCTCGGCGACGTCCATGCCCGACGCATTGTCAAGACCCGTACCGATAACGAGATCGGCGTCGAGTGCGAAGTTTTCCTCTGTCGGTGAGTCGTCTGCGAGATCGTAGGCCTCACCGGTGGCGACGTCGATTTCCTCGGTGCGGTCCGAAGCGCGGCGCTGCGGATGCGCAGCGACCGGTGCGATCGGCGTCGAGCCGAAGCGATTACGGACACGGCGGCCGAAGAGCAGCAGCGCAACGATGACGGCGAGACCGCCGCCGATGAGCCAGGTCAGCAGCGACGTGGGCTCGCTGCGCGAATCGGTACTGATGACTGCTGTCGGAACGTTTGGCGACGTCGACGTCGTCTGCGGTCCGTCCAGCTCGGTATCGGGGATGACGACGGTCGACGCCGGGCTATCGACGGGTTCGACAAACGGGTTCTCGCTGTCGGCGATAACGTCACCCGGTCTCAAATCGGTTGCGGAGTTGGTCAGTTCCCCGGCAGCGACAGGTTCCGCCGGAACCGGCTCGCTTGCGGCGTCAGCAACCGGCGCCTCGTAGGGGGTAGCCGCGGGCTCCGGCGCGGCGGACGTAGTTGCAGTCGCCGTAGTCCCGGTGGACAGGACCGGCGTAGAGCTTCCGTCGAGACTTGGAATCGTCAGCCAGGCGCCGGCTTTCAGTTTGTTCGGATCGTTGCCAATAAACGCGTCCGGGTTCATTGTGAAGATCAGATCGACCGCCGGCCACAACTTCATCGTGCGATTCGTGACGCTCTGTGCAATCTTGCCAAGCGTATCGCCTTGCTGAACCTGATACCGCGTTCCCGGTACGATCGGCGCGCTTTCAACCGAACGCGTGGACCGAACCGGACGTTCGGACTGAACCGGACGCGCGGACTGGACCGGCGCTACGGGTACCGGTGCGGCCTTCTCGGCAGGTACCTCCGCAACGGCAGGGGCCGTGGTCGCACCGAGCGGATCGACGAGCAGCATGTATTCGCGGCTCAGGTTGGGCGTGTAGGGACAGTTAATCGTGACACGCGTGGCCATCATCGGCTCGCGAATGGCGCTCGTGCCCGAAATCAGGATCGCGCGTTCCGTAATGCGTATCGCGTTGCTGCCAATCCCCGGCAAGCCGCTGGTCGAAGGCCCAGGGCTGACGGAGACACAGGTGTCACTGAGCATCTCGTTCGGTGCGAGGGCATAAGCGATGCTAGCACGCAATGGCTGACCCAGACTGGACTGAACATTCAGTTCGCCAAGTTCGAGCGCGCCTGCCGGCGTGGCTGCCAGGCCGCCGCCGATGGCGACGAGCGGCAAGAGTGAGCGCGTCGCCGCGCGTTCTTTCGCGTTGTCTGTCTTGTTCACTGTCTGCACCCCGTATTGCGCAATATGCAGCTTAGGTAACCCTTAAAGTGTTATCCACGACGCCATTCTAGGTTTTTCAGGGAGTTGACCGTTAGCGGGTGGTTCCATGACCACAGTGTGACTTGTGTCACATTCTGGCCGCGGTCACGTCGCATGCGCCGCGGTAAGTTCCTCGAGCGTCGTGTGTACTCCGCTGTCGGTGTCCTGAAGCACAACCTCGGGTTCGTGAACATAATGGCCCTGCATGAAATCCAGACCGAGCTGGAACAGTACGGCCATTGCGTTGGCGTTTTCGACACGCTCGGCAATTGTCTTGATCTTGCGCTCTTGCGCCGCCTTTACGATGTTGCTGACAGCATTCTGCATCGAATTGTCGGTCATCAGCGTGTGCATCAGCTCCCCATCGATCTTGATGTAGTCGGGTTTCAGGATGTCGAGAATCTGGAACCGCTCCTGGTCAATGCCGTAGTGCTGCAGCGCAAAGCCGATACCGAGCTTGCGCGTTTGGGTCACGAGCTGCTTCGTCTGCTTGATGTGCTTGGCGGCATCACGCTCCGGTACCTGGATCACGAGGCGTGAGCAATCGAAACCGTGTTCGTCCAGTTTCTGTTCCATCCAGTCGGCGGTCGTACTGTCGGTGATCGACTGCTGCGACAGGCGCACGAACACGCGGTCGGCGTCGTGCTTGGCACAGAAGTCCATCGCCGCCGTCAACATCCAGCGGTCGATGTTCTTCATCATATTGTTGCGTTCTGCAGCCGGCAGGAACTCGGACGGCAGGACGGAATTGCCCTGCTCGTCGATCATGCGCACGAGGAGGTCATACATCTGTATGGAGTCACTGCGAAGGCCGGCTATCGGCAGCTGCGCCAGCAGGAAGCGATTGTCCATCAGCGCCGCTTTCAGGTGCTTGACCCAGATTGCGTCGAACTCGCGCTGTTTCGTATCTTCGTCCGCTGTCTCGCTGAGGCAGGACTGGCCGCCGCCGGTTTCTTTACCGAGCCTGTAAGCGTCCAGGGTCGCAGAGACGAATTCCTCGAGGTCACCGAAGACTTCGCTGAAACCGCAGGCGCCTACAGTGCAGGTCAGTTGCGTCGACTTGTCACCGATGTCGAAGGTGACCGTTTTCAGGTGCTCGACTAGCTGCTCGCCCCAGACCTGGGCGTCGCGCGGCTTGCCGCGTTCGAGCAGGACCATGATCGACGTGCCCTCGAATCGTCCTGCGACGTCGCGCGGATGCATGCGCTTTCGCACGGTTTCCGCGAGCTGGGCGAGGATCTCCTCGGACTGGATGATGCCGACTTTGTCGTGAATTTCCCCGAAGTTGTCCGGTTTGATGTAGACAAGGCAAAGGGTGCCCGATTGAGGCCTGCGCTTCAGGCGTTTGGCCAACCGCTCGAGGAATTGGGCGCGGTGGTAGAACAGCATCGTCGGATCGCGCTTCAGGGCGTCATGAACGAGTTTCGTCGGTTCCTCGGCGACCTTGAGTTGCGGTGCGATACGGATTTGCACGCAGGGGCCGTCGTCGAGGTCGATCTTGCGGAATTCGAGGTGCAGTTCCTCGGCGTCGCCGGAGCCGATGTGCGCCTTGACGATCAGCTTCTCATTGCTCTGCCACCTGCCGGCAATCGTCGCGACGAGTGCGCCCTTGAGCGCCGCCTGGCTTTCGGACTCGAAGTTGTCCATCACCGGCATGCCGAGCAGGTCGTTCTTGTCCCTGACCTTGAACTGACTGAGCCAGGCGTTATTGACGTCCACGAAGATGCCTTCCTGGACGAGGGCATAGGAACTCGCGGAACCGGCCATGTGCTCCTTGAGCTGCCTTTTGTATTCGGTCGCAGACTGCAGGGTCGAATTGAGCGCGCGTTCGACGCGCAGGGCCCGTAACTCGCGCGACACTACCGATTGAAGACGGCTCTTGAGGCCCATCGATACCAGGTCGCATGCACCCGAACGCATGGCGGATTCGATGTCGGCTTCGTCGGCCTTCGCCTGCACGGCGATGACAGGGACTTCGGGGTTGTAGCGGTCTTTCTGCCTGACGATCTCACGGATCGGGTCCGCGTAGCTGTCGCAGTTGAGAATGAGGAGCTCGACGTTCTCGGCGGACAGGGTGTCGGCGAGGCGATTCGGATTGGCCACCCAGTGACAGTGCGCCGCATGGCCTGCGTCGCGCAAGGTACTGTTGATCATCTGGACGTCGTCCTGATCCTGTGTCAGGACGGCGATGGAGACGCTGTGGCTACCGTTCAATTCCCGTTCCCTGGCATGCCGGGAGAACCCCGTGATATCCGTATTCTGTTAATAATTACGGAGTCTAGACAGTTGACTATTGGGTGTCCCGATTCGGAGGCCAAAACCGTGACCTGAATCAAGTTTCTGGCCGATCTCCGGCCGAATCGGCCCGAAATCGCGGCTGGCGCTGCTCCCGGACTCCGGTATCATAGCGCCTCGCCGCAACGCGGCGGCCCGACATTCCCGAGCGAAATACCATGGCAAATTACAGCACCAACGAGTTCCGCAGCGGGCTCCGGATCATTATCGACAACGACCCGTGCGTGATTGTCGAAAACGAATTCGTCAAGCCGGGCAAGGGCCAGGCTTTCAATCGAGTGCGAATCAAGAATCTCAAGACCGGCAAGACCGTCGACAAGACTTTCAAGTCGGGGGAATCCGTCGAAGCCGCTGACGTGATGGATACCGAGATGCAGTTTCTCTATGCGGACGGCGAGTTCTGGCATTTCATGGATCCCAATACGTTCGAGCAGTTCGCCGCTGACGGCAAAGCGATCGGCGACGCGAAAGACTGGATCACCGATGGCGATACATGCGGCATTACGCTCTGGAACAACGAACCGTTGATCGTGACGGCGCCGAATTTTGTCGAGCTCGAGATCACCGAAACGGATCCGGGCGTCAAAGGCGACACAGCGAGCGGCGGCGTCAAGCCCGCGACGCTGTCGACCGGCGCGGTCGTGCGTGTGCCGTTGTTCGTCGATCAGGGAGAGACGATCAAGGTCGACACACGTTCACGCGAGTACGTATCGCGCGTCAAATGAAGTACTTGCGCTTCTCCTGAAGCTGACAGAACGACTCGCACAGTTTTTCGACGCCCAGCTGGTCGGCTTCGCTAAAACGGCGTGTGACCGGGCTGTCAATGTCGAGTACACCGATCAGGCTTTCGTGGGCGATGAGCGGCACCACGAGTTCAGACCGCGACTCGGGATCGCAAACGATGTGACCCGGAAACGCATGCACGTCAGCGACGCGCTGTGTCTGCAGCGATGAGGCAGCGGCGCCGCAAACGCCCTCGTCGAGCCGGATGTGAACACAGGCCGGTTTTCCCTGGAACGGGCCGAGCACGAGTTCCTCATCACGCAGCACGTAGATGCCCAGCCAGTTGATGTCGGGTATGGCGTTGTATAGGAGGCCGACGAAGTTGGCTGCCGCTGCAAGCGCATCGGGTTCCTCGTCGAGCAGTGCGTGAAGCTGGGCGTCGAGCAGGTCGTAGTCGGTCATGATGGAAAGGCAAAGGTAATGACGTTGCGTATATCGTCGGTGTTGACAAGGACCATTTGCAAGCGTTCCAGGCCCATTGCCACGCCGGCGCACTGGGGCAAACCGGCCTCGAGCGCCGCGAGTAGTGTCTCGTCAACGGGGCGGACCCTGCGGCCGCGCCGTTGACGTGTCGCATTGTCTGCATCCATGCGACGGCGTTGTTCGGCAGGATCCGTCAGTTCGACGTAACCGTTGGCGAGTTCGATGTCCCCGAGGAGTACCTCGAATCGATCGGCAACGCGAGCGTCGTCCGGGCACAGTCTCGCGAGCGCAGCCTGGCTTGCCGGGAAGTGTTGCACCACGGTGAGCCGGTCCTTCGCCAGCATCGGGACGACCCGTGCGGCAAATAGCCAGTCGAGCCAGTCGTCGTGTTCTTCACCGATCGCAATACGGGTTGCCTCGTCCGCGAGTGCCGCGAGTGCGCCGGTCTCGGCAGCGAGCGGATCGACGCCGGTCGCCTCGAGAAAGAGCTCCCGATAGCCGGCGATGATCGGATCGCCCCGAGGCGCGGCCTCCTCGAGAGCGGCCGCAATCAACTCGAGCGTGTCGTTCACAATCTCCTCGAGTTCCATACCTCTCCGGTACCATTCGATCATCGTGAATTCCGGCTGGTGCTTCTTTCCGGCCTCGCCGTCTCGAAACACGCGGCAGATGGCGTAGATATCGGGGTAACCCGCCGCCAGCAGCCGCTTCATCGGAAACTCCGGCGACGTGGTCAGATGAAGCGGTACGCGGCTGACCTGGCTTTGTCCGATCTCGAGGCTCTCGATCTGTACGTCACTGACCGCGGCGGTGCTCAATGCCGGTGTGTCGACCTCGAGAACGTCGCAGGCCGAAAAGTAAGCACGGATGCGTTGCAGCAGGGCCGCACGGTGCCCGGCCGCTTCAGGGCCGGAGCACGGCCGCCAGTCGATCATCCAGCCGTGCCTCTGATCTCGCCGATGTCTTCGCCCATGCGTACGGTTTCGCCGGGCTCGAGATCATCGTCCCATTCGCAGACGCCGGGCGGCATCAGAACAATCACTGTCGAGCCCATGTTGAACCAGCCGAGGAGGTCGCCCCTCGCAACCTGTGTCGGGTGGCCGGACAGGTTGAGCGCATCGACGACACCGGCCTTGCGCGGCCGGATCTCGCCGGTCCAGGGCGTCGAAATGCTGCCAACATTCAGGGCGCCCACGAAGACCAGCACGGCCGGTCCGAAGTCGGTACGAAAGTGCATGACCAGCCGTTCGTTGCGACGAAACAGCCCGCGCAGTGCGGACACCGTCGCTTCGTTGACGCTGAAAAGGTCACCGGGCACGTACCGTGCCGCGACGAGTTCGCCCGCGAACGGCGCGTGCACGCGATGGTAGTTGTAAGGTGCCAGGTAGATCGTCGCGAAGCGTCCGTCGACATAGCGCTCGACTTCTTCGAGGTCGGTAGCGAGCAGATCGCCGAGCGAATAGTCGAGGCCTTTGGCCTGATAGACACGGTCGCGCGTAATGTCGCCGGCAGCACTGACGGTGCCGTCGACAGGCGAGATCACGGCCTTGTCGTCATCGTCGATCTCGCGCGCGCCTTCCTTCAGTTCGCGAATGAAGAACTCATTGAACGTCGCGAAGTCGCCGGGAACCTCGAGCTTGATCTCGTCGAGGTTGACGTCGAACGCGCGCGCGAACTGTGTGATCAGGAAATCCTTCACGCGCAGATTGCGGATCCGGGCAATGCGCCAGGTGATGGCCGTCAGCCAGTGCTTTGGAAGGATGGACTGCAATACGACGAATGCCCTAGCCAGCATGGTTGTCTCCGGACACGGTATCGGTCGCAAACGCGTAGTCGATCGTCAGCACCGGAACGTCGTCGCTCATCAGCAACAGGGTGACGACATCGCCAAGATCGCCGGGACGCATCAGCATAAGGTGCTTGCCGCCGCGCTCGAGGGTGACAGTGCCGCGCGGCGGAACGACGAGCGCATCGATTTCACGCATGCGGGCGATACCGTCCTCGATTCGCGTTTCATGAATCTCGATCGCCGCAAACTGCGGGCTCGTCACGCTTGTGATGCGAATCGGCTCGTCCGTGTTGTTGGTCAGTACGAAGTAGGCGGCGCCCATTTTCATGCCGGGCATCGGTCGCGCAATATCGACGCCGCTCGCGACAAGCGGCGGTTGCGTCTGGCCGCAAGCGGCGATGAACAGCACAAGGAACGGCACGGCAACGCGCATCATGATCCCGCCATGACAATCGGCAAATCGTGGACGTAGTTTTCGATGACGTGCGGGCCGCTGAACAGGGCATGGAACCTGCCGTCCGGATCGATGGCGAGTACGGCTGCCGAGTGATCGACGTTGTAATTCTCATCATCCGACGGCTGCTTCTTGAAGTAAATGCCGAGCCCATCCGTCAACTGTCGAATACCCCCGACCGTGCCCGTAATGCCCAGGTTGCCTTCGCCGAAGTAGTCAACGTACCGGCCCATCAGATCGGGTGTATCGCGCTCCGGATCGACGCTGACCAGCACGAGCCGCGGCAGCGATTCCTCGCCCGCGTCGGCGAGTTGCTGCCTGGCGGCCGCCAGAACCTGCAGCGTCATCGGACAAATGTCCGGGCAATGCGTGAAGCCGAAAAACACGAGATCCCATTGGCCCTTGAAGACAGTTTCGTCAATGTCATTGCCGTGCTGGTCGACGAGCGAGAATGCGGGAACCGGGTCCGGATCCGGGAGAATCGTCGCGGTGTCCACAGAGTCGGCGGTTGCCGGCGGTTGCAACCGATTCGCGAGGTACGCGCCGGCGAGAACGGCCGCGACCATCGCGATCGCAACATAGAGATTTCTGGGTGCCATAGACCGGCAATTCTACAGGCAGACGGACCACGAAGGTGATAGATTCGCGCGGCATGACCGTCGAGCAACTCATCCGCGACATCGCCGCGCGCTTCGATTCGGCCGGCCTCGATTTCGGGCACGGCACGGACAATGCCGTCGATGAGGCTGCCTGGCTCGTGTTCGCCAGGCTTGGCCTGTCGCACCACGATGTGCCGGCCGTCTATGGCGAACCGGTCCGGGACGATGCGGTGCGCGCGATCGATGCGCTCGCAACGCGTCGTATCGAGGAGCGGGTGCCGCTCGCCTACCTCGTCAACCAGGCTTTCTTCGCGGGGCTCGAATTCTATGTCGACGAACGCGTCCTGGTGCCTCGTTCGCCGTTCGCCGAACTGATCCTCCGACGCTTCGCACCGTGGATCGAACCCGGTCAGGTCCGGCGTGCCGTCGATCTCGGCACCGGCAGTGGTTGTATCGCGATTGCGACCGCGCAAGCGTTTCCGGGCGCAGTAGTCGATGCCGTGGACATCTCCGCTGACGCACTGGCCGTTGCGGCGATCAACGTCGAACGGCATGGCCTCGAACATCGTGTGCGCCTCGTCCAGTCGGACTTCTTCGCCGCGCTCCCGGTCGTGCGCTATGACCTCGTTGTCAGCAATCCGCCCTACGTTGACAAGGCGGACATGGATGCGAGACCCGCCGAGTTCCGGCACGAGCCCGAACTCGGTCTCGCGGCCGGCGACGATGGCCTGGAATCCGTCCACAAGATTTTGCAAGATGCCTCGCGATTTGTGACAGACAATGGAATACTCGTCTGTGAGGTCGGCAACAGCCAGGCAGCGCTGGAAGCTGCTTACCCTGAACTGCCTTTCGTCTGGCTCGAATTCGAGCAGGGCGGTGCGGGCGTGTTCGTGCTGACGCGGAAAGACCTGGAACAGTTTGGGCAATAGTTAGATCGGGAAGTAGTTAGAGTGTCGGGCAACAGTTTCGGCAAATCGTTCGTCGTCACGACGTTCGGCGAAAGCCACGGAGTCGCGCTGGGCGCGATCGTCGACGGCTGTCCGCCGGGCATGGCGCTGTCCGAAGCCGACATCCAGGCTGATCTCGATCGCCGGCGCCCAGGGCGGAACAAGCACACGACCCAGCGAAATGAACCCGACCAGGTGAAGATTCTTTCGGGCGTGTTCGAAGGCAAGACGACAGGCACGCCCATCGGCCTGCTGATCGAGAACACCGACCAGCGCTCCAAAGACTATGGCGATATCAAGGACAAGTTCCGCCCCGGCCACGCCGACTACACCTACCAGCAGAAGTACGGTATTCGGGACTACCGGGGCGGAGGCCGCTCGTCGGCGCGCGAGACAGCCATGCGCGTCGCAGCCGGGGCGATTGCGCGCAAGTACCTGCAGGAGAAAGCGGGAATCCGGATACGGGGTTTCGTGTCACAGCTCGGGCCGATCGAGCTCAATGCTTCCGACCTGTCGATCATCGATGACAACCCATTCTTCTGTGCGGATCCCGGCAAGCTCGATGAACTCGAGGCGTTCATGAATGCGCTGCGCGACGAGGGCGACTCGATTGGCGCCAGGATCAGCGTACTGGCGACAGGCTTGCCTGTCGGGCTCGGGGAACCGGTGTTTGACAAACTCGAGGCCGATCTCGCGCGCGGACTCATGAGCATCAACGCCGTCAAGGGCGTCGAAATTGGCGCAGGTTTCGCGGCCGTGTCGCAACGCGGAAGCGAGCATCGCGACGAGATGTCGGCCGACGGCTTCAGCAAGAATGACGCGGGCGGCACGCTGGGTGGCATCTCGTCGGGGCAGGACCTGCTCACGAGTATCGCGCTCAAACCGACGTCGAGCATCACGAAACCCGGCAAAACCGTCGACCGGCAGGGCAAGGACACCGAGATCGTGACCAAAGGCCGTCACGATCCTTGCGTCGGTCTTCGCGCAACGCCGATTGCCGAGGCCATGGTCGCACTCGTGCTGATGGACCACTTCCTGAGGAACCGTGCGCAGAACGCGGACGTGGAAACGAAAATACCAACATTATAGGAGCGGCCGTCCGCCGCGGACGAAATCATGAGCAAGACCTACAACATAGCTGTCGTCGGTGCCACCGGTGTAGTGGGCGAGGCGATGCTGGAGATACTCAGCGAGCGAAAGTTTCCGGTCGGTGAGATCCATGCGCTCGCCAGCGAACGGTCGATCGGCAAGACGGTGAGCTTCGGCAATCGCGAGCTCAATGTCGAGGATCTCGCGACGTTCGATTTTGCCAACGTGCAGATCGGCCTGTTTTCTGCCGGAGGTTCCATATCGGCCGAGTACGCCCCCAAAGCGGCTGCAGCAGGCTGCGTCGTCATCGACAACACCTCGCACTTTCGCTACGACGACGACATCCCGCTCGTCGTACCCGAAGTCAACCCGGATGCGATCGCCAAATACACCGCCCGTGGCATCATCGCGAACCCGAATTGTTCAACCATTCAAATGGTTGTCGCGCTCAAGCCGATCTACGACGCAGCCGGCATCGAGCGCATCAATGTCTGCACGTACCAGGCCGTGTCCGGGGCGGGCCGCAGCGCCGTCGAGGAGCTCGTCCGGCAGACCACGACGCTGCTGAACGGGCGCCCGCTCGAGATCGACGGCGACGCCAAGCAGATTGCGTTCAATGCCGTTCCGCACATCGATGTTTTCCAGGACAATCGCTACACCAAAGAAGAAATGAAGATGGTGTGGGAGACGCGCAAGATCCTCGAGGACGAGACGATTCTCGTGAACCCGACCGCTGTGCGTATCCCGGCATTCTTCGGGCATTCGGAGGCGGTTCACATCGAAACGCGTGACAAGCTGACGGCACGCGATGCGATAGAATTGCTCGGCAAGGCGCCCGGTGTGGAGGTCCTGGACGGCACGACGACGGGCGAATACCCGACAGCGGTGACCGACAGTTCGGGTGCCGACCCGGTTTTCGTCGGCAGGGTCCGCGAAGACATCTCTCACCCGCGAGGTCTGGACCTCTGGGTGGTCGCCGACAACATTCGTAAGGGCGCAGCGCTAAATAGCGTCCAAATTGCTGAAATATTGGCAAAAAACTATCTATAAGCTATAGTTCGCAGGCAAAGTCAGCCCCCCGCACCGGGTGTCGTTGTTGGGGCTTTGTGGGGTTTGGAGAATTTTTTATGCCGCTACGTCTCATGCGTATCTCGCTTGCCTTCATTCTGGTGTTCTCGAGCGAGGTCTGGGCCATTGGACTCGGTGATATCAATCTGGATTCGGCACTCAACGAGCCGCTGCGCGCAGAGATTCAGTTGCTGTCCGCAACGCCCGAAGAACTCGAGAGTCTTGATGTCGCGCTCGCGTCCGCGGAGACGTTCGACCGCTACGGGATCGACCGGCCGGCCTTTCTTCAGGATTTGCAGTTCGACATCCTGTCGACGAGCCCGAACGGGCCCGTTGTGCAGATCCGATCGCGTTCCCCGATAGCGGAACCCTTCCTGACTTTCCTCGTCGAGGCGAACTGGCCGAGCGGTCGCCTGCTGCGCGAGTACACGGTGCTGCTGGATCCGCCGACCTATACGCCGCCTGCAGCGCAGCGACCGCAACAGGTTGAAGCACCCCGTCGCGCCGCGCCGACCGATAGCGCTCGCATAGAGCGACAACCGGAACCGGAACAACAACAACAGCAGCGTGCGACACCTCCCGCGCAGCCGCGTGTCACGCCGCCGCCGAGTCCGGCGCGGGAAACGACGCCGCGGCCGGCAGCCGACGATACGCCGTACTCGACGACGTCGAGCGGCGACGTCTATGTCGAACGGGGCGCGACCCTGTGGGGGATTGCGGCCCGCATGCGGCCGGACAGCCGTCTGACGATGAACCAGACGATGCTGGCGATCTTCGAGGCCAATCCGCAGGCATTCGACGGCAACATCAATCGCCTCAAGGCGGGCGTGTCGCTGCGTATTCCGAGCGCCGACGAGATCTTCCGGATCGATCGCAGCTCGGCACTGAACGAAGCGCGGCGCCAGAACAACGAGTGGAGCGGCACGACAACGGACTTCACGCCGGCCGAGCCGGAGTACACCTATGAACCGGAACCCATTCCCGAGGAGCCGGCCGAGGAGCCGCCGAGCCTGGTACTCGTGCCGCCTGACGAGGAGCCGGCCGGCGTCGATATCGGTGACGATCTCGAAACGACCGAACCGCTGACCCGCGAGCAGGAAATCGAGGAACGGATCGCTGAACTCGAGACCGCCGACGTCGCGGATCAGCCGTCGCTCATCGAGATCCGTGACAGCGAGCTGGCCGAACTGCGGCAGGAACTCGCGAACATACGTGGCGAAATCTACGAGCCGCCGGTCGACGAGATGGCCGACGAGATAGTCGATGACATCTTCGTGGATGACAGTGCCGAAGGCGTCGACGAGACGCTCCCGGATGCCGACGAACTCGTGGCCGACGATGCCGAAGTCGCGGACGAGGCAGCCGACGAGACAGCCGTTGAAGACGCGGCGCCGCCGGCCGACATCGTCTCGACGCGGGACGAGCCAGGCCTCGTCGATCAGATTCTTGGTTTCCTGACCAGCTTCTGGATGTGGATTGTCGGCGTGATTCTCGCCGTTGTCGGTCTGCTGGTCTGGTTCGCGCGCCGCGGTGGTGGTGACGACGCCGACGACATGCGGCCTTGGGAGTCGCTGGACGACGACGAAATGGGTGCGGCGACCGGCGCGGCGGCCGACCTGACGACGACCGAGACCATGCACGCGCCGACGCCTGAGGAGGCGTTCGTCGTCGTTGAGCAGGACACCGGTATTCGTGAACTGGAGGACACGATCGAGTCGCCGGCGGTTGAGGAGAAGCCCGCCGACTTTTCGATGGAAACCAGTGAGACGGGCGAGTTCGGCTCGCTGGAGGACACCTTCAGCAGCGATACGGCAGTCAATCTCGACCAGACGGACCCGATCGCCGAAGCCGACTTCCATATGGCCTACGGCCTGTACGACCAGGCCGCCGACCTGATCAACGGCGCGCTCGAGACCGACCCCGCCGACAAGGCGCTGATGTCCAAGCTCTGCGAGATCTATTTCGTATGGGGCAATCGCGATGCGTTCATCGATGCGGCATCGCGCCTCAAGGATGCTGTCGGCGGTGGTGATTCCGCCGAATGGGACAAGATTGTCATCATGGGTCAGCAGATCGCTGCCGATCATGCCCTGTTCGCCGGCGCCGGCGTAGCCGGGGCGACCAAGGCCGTCGACCTGTCCTTCGAATCGGACATGGACGAAGCGGCCGAGCTCGACATGGACTTTGGCGGCGACGCGGTCGAAGGCGAATCCGATATCGTCGATCTCGGCGCGACCGAAGAAACTGTGGGCGGCGACGTCGACTTTTTGTTTGACGATGCTACGGCCGAGACCGGTGAGACGGCCGAGATGCCGACCCCGGAAGCAGACGCGGACGACACCGTCGAGGAGACGGCCGAGATGCCGATTGCGTCCGAGACGACGGTGGAATCGCCGACGATCGAAGAGCCGTTTGCCTCGGACGCAACGTCAGAGTTGCCGTCGCTCGATGAGTCGCTCGGCGCGGGCATTTCCGCCGGTGGACTGGATACGGAGGCGACCGCCGAGATAAACCTAGACGAACTCGATCTAGACATCACGGGCAGCAACGAAGCGCTCGACGACACGGGTGTCAACGAAGCGCTCGAAGACACGGGCGTTAACGAAGAGGTCGACCCGAATGCCACGGGCGTCCAGCCCGCGTTCGATGCCGATGCATCGTCGATCGTGGAAGGACTGGATCTCGACGATTTCAGCGAGACCGGGATGCGCCTCGCCGCGGACGAGACTGGCCGTATGCCGTTGTCCGATGTCGAAGAGGAGACAGATACATCGATCGACGTCGATATCGATCTTCTGGAGGCGACGGGCCGCACTCAGATCCTGAGCGAAGACATGGCGGTCGACACGCAATCGGACGTCGATGCCGCCATCGGCGATGACGCCGAGACGATGCTCGCCTCGCTCGATGAGACGAGCGAGATTTCGAGCGACGCCGAGACGATGCTTGCCTCGCTCGATGACGACGAGGACTTCGATTTCGCGAAGACCGAGGCATTGCCGCCGGAGGCGTTCTCGGGCGGTTCCGATGAGACCGGCGAGTTGCCCGGTGTCGCCGAAACCGACGTCGACCTCGATCTCGATGACCTGACTGCGGCGTTGGCCGTCAGTGAGGTCGGCGACACCGTAGAACAACTGCGTGACGACGCGACTGTCGAACAGCCCCGCCCGTCGGTGGAAGGGGAGACGGCGGAGATTCCGACGATGTCGCTGGCGCCCGAGGAAATGACCGATGACCTGCACGAGGCGCGCACGATGACGGAGGTGGGCACCAAGCTCGACCTCGCGCGAGCGTACGTCGATATGGGCGATCCGGCAGGCGCGCGCAGCATCCTCGAGGAAGTTCTCGACGAGGGCGATGACAGCCAGCGACAGCAGGCGCAACAATTGCTCGATTCGCTGCCCGGCTAGGGCCCGCAAGACCCGGCAGAGGTCGCTCGCGTAGTGTCGACAGGCCCCGGGGCTGCCTCACGGCCAATGCGCATTGCGCTCGGGATCGAATACGACGGCACGTCGTACAACGGCTGGCAGCGACAGACATCCGGCCTGGGCGTGCAGCAGCGTCTCGAAGAGGCGCTGTCGCTCGTTGCTGACGAGACCGTCGAGGTTACGTGCGCCGGGCGCACCGACACCGGTGTGCATGCATCCGGCCAGGTCGTGCATTTCGATACCACCGCCGAACGCAGCGATCGCAGCTGGCTCCTCGGCGCGAATAGTAATCTCCCGGACGACGTTAGCGTTACCTGGGTTCGCCGCGTCGACGACGGGTTTCACGCCCGTTTTTCGGCCACTGGTCGCAGCTATCGCTATCTGATTCTGAATCGTCTGCAACGATCGGCGTTGCATCGCCACCGGGCCTGGTGGGTGCACCAGCCGCTCGACGAGACGCGTATGAACGAGGCCGCGCAACGTCTCGTCGGCGAACACGATTTTTCGGCATTTCGGGCAGCCGGTTGCCAGGCGGGCTCGGCGATGCGAGAGATTACACAGGTCGGCGTTTGCCGGGATGGCGACTGGGTAGTGCTGCGCATCTCGGCGAATGCCTTCCTGATGCACATGGTTCGGAATATCACCGGCACGCTGGTAACTATCGGGCAGGGCGAGGCGCCGGTCGAATGGATCAGCAAAGTGCTCGAGAGCGGTGATCGCAAAGCCGGTGGCGTCACGGCGCCACCGCACGGGTTGACGCTGGTCGGCGTTGCGTATCCACCCGGGTTCGGCGTCCCGACCGTCCCGGTCTGACAGGTGTTTTTGGCAACACTTATGGCTATCATGCCCGCATGAGCTGGTTCGACAAGATCATGCCCTCGCGCATCAGTACCGAGAAGCGCACGCGATCGGTGCCCGAAGGCGTCTGGATCAAGTGCACCAACTGCGATGCCCAGTTGTACCGCAATGAACTCGAGCGCAACGTCTACGTCTGCCCGAAGTGCAACTTCCATATGCGCATCGGCGCGCGCGAGCGTCTCGATGCGTTTCTCGATCCGGAATCCCAGCAGGAACTTGCCGGTCAGCTCGAGCCGCAGGATCCGCTCAAGTTTCGTGACAGCAAGCGGTACCGCGATCGTATCGTGCAGGCGCAGAAGAAGACCGGCGAGAAGGACGCGCTCGTTTCCGTGACCGGAACTCTGTTTGGGCGTCCAGTGGTGGTGTGTGCATTCGAGTTCGCCTTCATGGGCGGCTCCATGGGCTCGGTGGTTGGCGAACGCTTCGCGCGAGCGGCGCAACATGCCGCCGACAACAATATGCCGCTGATTTCGTTTTCGGCCAGCGGCGGTGCACGCATGCAGGAAGCGCTGTTCTCGCTGCTGCAGATGGCCAAGACGTCGGCGGCGCTGGCGAATCTCGGAGCGAAAGGCATCCCCTATGTCTCGGTGCTGACCGATCCTACGACGGGTGGCGTATCGGCGAGCCTCGCGATGCTCGGCGACGTCAATATTGCCGAACCCGGCGCGTTGATCGGTTTCGCCGGCCCGCGCGTGATCGAACAGACGGTGCGCGAGCGCCTGCCGGAAGGATTCCAGCGCTCCGAGTTCCTGCTCGACCACGGCGCAATCGACATGATCGTCGACCGCCGCAAGATGCGCGAGGAGATCGCAGAGCTGCTCGCGAAGTTCGAAAGCCGCCCAAGCCCCGTCACCGCCTGAGACACGCACCATGTTGCCGGCCGGAACGCCGCTGTCTGACTGGCTGACGTGGCTCGAGACGCTGTACCCAGAGGAAATCGATCTCGGTCTCGATCGCCTCCGTGCGGTCATGGCCCGCCTGCCGACCGAGACGCCCGAACACGTGTTGCTGATCGCTGGCACAAACGGCAAGGGTTCGAGCGTCGCGATGGCTTCCGCTCTTCTTCGCGCAGCGGGCTACGAAGTGGGTGCGTACACGTCGCCGCACATCAACGTCTACAACGAGCGCATAGCGATCGGAAAACGGCTTGCCCGCGACGACGAGATCGTCGCGGCATTCGAAGCGATCGAAGCGGTCCGGGACGGCGTTCGGTTGACGTATTTCGAGTACGGCACGCTGGCGGCCTTCCTGCTGTTTTCAAAGGCCGATCTCGATGTCTGGGTGCTTGAGATCGGCATGGGTGGGCGCCTCGACGCCGTGAATGCCGTCGATCCCACGGCAGCGCTGATCACGAACGTCGCACTGGATCACTGTGAGTGGCTCGGCGACGATATCGAGGCGATTGCCGCCGAGAAAGCCGGCGTGATGCGCCCGGGTGTCCCCGTGATCTATGGCGGCAGCGACGTACCGAAGGCGATCCTCGATCACGCCGAATCGATCGGTGCAAATCTGCTTCTACCGGGCCGCGACTTCACCGCAGGTGGATTGCCGCAGCCCGGATTGCTCGGCGAGTTCCAGGTGCGCAACTCGGCGGCGGTCATCGCGCTGCTTGAGGCGGCCGGCCTATCGGGAGCGACCGAGCCGGCACTGATTGCCGAGGTGCTGCCGCGCGTGCGACTCGACGGCCGCAGCCAGCGCATCGTCAGCGGCGGAGTCGAGTGGCTTCTCGACGTGGCGCACAATCCAGCCGCCGCTGAGGTGCTCGGCGCAACGCTGGGCGCGAACCGGCGGCGGGGAGAGACCCTCGCAATCGTCGGTATGCTCGATGACAAAGACGTCGAAGGCATCATCACGCCGCTGAATGAGCACGTCGACCAGTGGATCGCGGTGACGGCAGACAGTCACCGCGGCATCCCGGCTGCCGAACTCGCGCGGCGCATCGCGAATCACGGCAACCGCCCGTGCCTGATCGCTGAATCACTGGCCGCGGCGATCGAAACAGCCCGGCGGATTGCCGGCGAGAACGACAACATTCTGGTCACCGGCTCGTTCTACATCGTTGGTCCCGTGCTGCAGCAGCTTGAGCTATACTCGCCACCCGACCCATGATGGAACGTGCCTTGAAAGAACGCATTATCGGCGCCGTGGTGCTGGTGGTTTTCGTCGTCCTCGTCGTACCGATCTTCCTCGACGGACCGCCGGACGACGGTGAGATCGTAAGTCAGAGCGTATTGCTGCCGGGACAGGAGGAGCAGAAGACGCAGACCGTCGTGCTAGACCGCGATCGCACGGAGCCGGTACCCGCGGCTTCCCAGCCCTCACCGACGCCGACCGGGGAAGCCCGCGAGGCGACGGTGAGTGAACAGCCCGAGGCGGAGCGTCCGGTGCCCGCGGTCGAACAGCGCGAGGAAGCACAAGCACCGCCGCCGGTCCCCGAGCCGGTCGAAGAGCCTGCCGACGAGCCTGCGCAGGCCGCATCCGAGCCGGCCGCGGCGTCGACGACAGGGATGTGGGCCGTACAACTTGGCAGTTTCTCGAACAAGGAAAACGCGGAACGGCTTGCTTCGGACCTGCGCAGCCAGGGCTATGCCGCGTTCATCAGCGAGGTGTCCACGACCAGCGGACAGATGCACCGTGTGCGCATCGGACCACAAAAGGACCGGCCCGGTGCCGAACAGATGGCCGCCCGGCTCGCCAGGGTCGGACACGACGGCAAGGTTGTGCCGCACCCGTGATATCATCGCGTTCCCGAACGACCCTGCCGACCTGAGACGACATCGCCGATGCCGATCATCGACATTATCATTGCCGTCGCCATCGTCATTTCCATCATCGTGGGCCTGATCCGCGGCTTCGTCAAAGAAGCCATCTCGATCGGTGCACTGGTCTTCGCGATCTGGGCCGCGCTCTACTTCGGCCCGTCGGTCGGCGGTGTGTCGGAGAACTGGTTCAGCTCCGAAGAACTCCAGATGTGGTTCGGGCGGATTCTCGTGTTTCTCGTGATTCTGGCCCTGGGCGGCCTGCTCGGCTGGGGCATATCGAAGATCGTGCGGCTCTCGGCGTTGAGCGGCACCGATCGCTTCCTCGGTGCAGTGTTCGGCGTCGTGCGCGGCATTCTTCTCGTTGCGGTGGCCGTCATTGGCGGTCAGTTCGCAGGCTTCGACAACGACGAATGGTGGTTGCAGTCGAAGCTGATTCCTCATCTCGAGGTTGTCGCCGAGTGGATCAAGGTCATCGCCCCCGAAGGGCTCGACCTGATCACTCCGGACAAGCAAATGGACGATGGGCCGGCCAGTGGTCCGCTCGAGGTCTAACGGAGATCATCGCAAATGTGTGGCGTCGTAGGGATAGTCAGTACGCAACCGGTCAACCAGGCCTTGTACAACGCGCTCACGGTTCTGCAGCACCGTGGACAGGATGCGGCCGGCATTGTGACCTGGAGTGAGGATCACGGGCTCAAGCGCCGCAAGGCCAACGGCCTCGTGCGTGACGTCTTTCGAACGCGGCACATGGTGCGCCTCAAGGGCAATGTCGGCATCGGCCATGTCCGATACCCGACCGCGGGCGGCGCGAAGTCCTCGGAGGCTCAGCCGTTCTACGTGAATTCGCCGTACGGAATCTGTCTTGCGCACAACGGCAACCTGACCAACTACGATGAGCTCGCGGCGCTTCTGATCCGCGAGGACCGTCGGCACCTTTCGACCAATTCCGATTCCGAGGTGCTGCTCAATGTTCTGGCGCACGAGCTACAGGTCCGGGCCAACGGTACGCCGACGCCGGATACTATCTTCAAGGCCGTAGAGGCGCTGCACGCGCGCTGCAGCGGCGGCTACGCCATCGTTGCGATGATCATCGGTTTCGGTATCGTCGCGTTTCGCGATCCGAACGGAATCCGGCCGCTCGCGCTCGGACAGAGAGAGCGCGACGGTTCGATCGACTACATGGTCGCGTCGGAAAGCGTCGCTCTCGATGCCCTTCGTTTCAAGCGGCTGCGCGACGTGAAACCGGGCGAATGCGTATACATCGAGAACGACGGTACGTTCAACAGCCGCGACTTTCCCGGCGAGACGCGGCATACGCCGTGCATCTTCGAGCACGTGTACTTCGCGCGCCCGGACTCGATCATTGACGACCTGTCGGTCTACAAGGCGCGTCTGCGTATGGGCGAGCAACTGGCCGGCAAGATCGTACGCGACTTCCCGGATCACGACATCGACGTTGTGATCCCGATTCCCGACACGAGCCGGACCGCGGCGCTGCAGGTTGCCTATCATCTCGGCGTCAAGTACCGCGAGGGCTTCATCAAGAACCGTTATATCGGCCGCACGTTCATCATGCCGGGCCAGGCCGAGCGTGTGCAGTCGGTGCGCCGCAAGCTCAACGCCATCGACCTCGAATTTCGCAAGAAGAACGTGTTGCTGATCGACGACTCGATCGTGCGTGGCACGACGTCGAAACAGATCATCAAGCTGGCCCGCGAGGCAGGGGCGCGCAAGGTGTATTTCGCCTCGGCAGCGCCGCCCGTGCGTTTCCCGAACGTCTATGGCATCGATATGCCGGCCGCCTCGGAGCTTATCGCCAATGGTCGCGAAACCGAGGAAATCGAAAAGCTGATCGGTGCCGACCGGCTCATCTACCAGGATCTGCACGGCCTGATCCGTTCCGTCCGGCACGACAATTCGTCGATCACCGAGTTCGATACGTCGTGTTTCTCGGGTGAGTATGTCACCGGCGACGTCACAGACGCTTATCTTTCGGAACTCGAGTCTCGTCGCAACGATGCGGCCAAAGCGGCGCGAAAGAAGGGCCGCAAACACGAGGCAAAGGTCGTCTCGTTATAAGTAAACTGTCCCTATGAGCATCAGGGTCATGATCATCGACGGGCAGGCGGACTTTCGCACGCTGCTGATGCACCATGTCACCACGAACTGGCCCGAGGCGATTATCACGGCGTACGACCCGACCGAGGCGGGGCACCTGCCCGACGAGTTCTCTGGCGCGGGCAATGACATCATTCTCCTCGGGAGCGAGCAGGGCGATCGGGACGGCGTTGACGTGCTGGAACAGTTCGTCAGGAAGGCCAATTTTCCGCCGGTGGTCTACTTCGGCTCGGAGGAGGACCAGGAGGCAGCACATTCGCTGCGTCCGGCCGAGCACTTCATCCGCGGACACATCACCCACGATTCGCTCGTCGTCGGATTGAGCGAAGTGTTGCTGGCCTCGCAACGCATGGCATCGAGCGATACGCATTTCCTCGGCGATTTGCGCACCGGTATTCACCCGCTGATCAAAGGCTACCGGTTCTTGCGCCGCCTCGGCTCAACCGAATATTCGGGCGTATACCTCGCCGAGCGTGAATCGACGCATCTCAGGGTCGTGCTCAAGGTCCTGCGACAAATGCCTGGCGACGACGAGGACAATGATGCGTTCGATCGCTTCCTGCACGAGTACGAAACGATCGCGGAGATGGATCACCCGAACATCGTGCATATCTACGACCTCGGCGTCAGCGACACGCACGCGCACATTGCGATGGAATACCTGGGTGGCGGTGACCTCCGGTCGAGAATCGAGCGCGGCATTCCGGAGCGCGCCGCCGTTCAATACCTGCGCCAGATTGCGGGAGCGCTCGCCGCGGTCCACGACAAGGGGGTCCTGCATCGCGACCTCAAGCCCGGCAACATCATGCTGCGCAAGGACGGCTCGATTGCGCTGATTGATTTCGGGCTGGCGAAAACGGCGAAGCTCGAAAGCGAAATCACGGACAAGGGCGAGATCTTCGGTACGCCTTACTATATGAGTCCGGAGCAGGGTCATGGCAACGGCGTCGACCAGCGCAGCGACATCTACAGCCTGGGCATCATCTTCTTCGAAATGCTGACGGGCCAGAAGCCGTACAAGGCGGATACGGCGATGGGCATCATCTACCAGCATGCTCAGGCGCCGGTACCATTGCTGCCACCGCGTTTCTCGAAGTACCAGGCGCTGCTGAACATGATGGTGGCGAAGTTGCCTGAGAACCGGCTGCGATCGATTGCAGAGATCGACGAATGGCTGTAGAGGCACCGGTTCCCGAGAACATCGCGGCGTTTCTCGATACGCCAACCCCGGAAAGCTGGCTCGAGCAGGCCTGCGAGCGGCTCCAGGAAATGCTGCTCGACCACGCCAACTGCGAACTCAAGGCTGCGTCGACGGCGCTCGGCTTTCTCTATCGCTATCCGGAGCGTACCGCGCTGGCTCAACGCATGTCGCGGCTCGCGCGCGAGGAGTTGCGGCACTTCGAGCAGGTTCGCTCGATCATGGACGACATGGAGATTCCGTTCGCGCGGCTGAGCGCGTCGCGGTACGCGGGCACATTGCGTGAGGCCGTCCGTCGGGACGAACCGTACAAATTGCTCGACATGCTACTGATAGGCGCTTTGATCGAGGCTCGATCGTGCGAGCGCTTCGCGAAGATTGCGCCGCGACTGCCGGATCGCCTCGGTCGTTTCTACGCCGGGCTGCTTGCCTCCGAGGCGCGCCATTTCGAACACTACATCGCGTTCGCGAAATCCGAATGCAATGTGGACGAGGAGGAGATTGACGTGCGCCTCGACGAGCTCAAGAAACTGGAAGCTTCACTGATTTGTGAGCCGGACGACGAGTTCCGGTTTCACTCGGGACTACCGCGGTAACGTCTCGAGTCGCGGGCCGTCCGCGTCCCATTCAACCATGCTGCCCTGGTCGTACCAGTCGCCGAGTACGATGCGGTGAACCGGGCGGTCGTCCACGTGGAACGGATGCACGGCCGGGCGATGGGTGTGGCCGTGCAAAAGGATGTCACAGCCGTGCTCCCGAATCGTGGCTTCGACGGCTTCCTGGTTGACGTCCATAATGTCGTCGCTCTTCATCGCACTGTGTATCGCACTTTGCTGACGGGCCTGGATCGCGAACGCGATGCGCTCCTCGATCGACTTTTGCAACATCATCGCCTGCCAGGCGGGATCGCGTGTCATCGCGCGAGTCTGCTGGTACTCGACGTCGTCGGTGCACATCGCATCGCCATGACTGAGCAGGACCTTGTCGCCATACAATTCGATCGGGTGAGGGTCATCGAGTAACGTGATGCCCGTCTCGGTCGCGAAATCATTGCCGATCATGAAGTCACGGTTGCCGTGCATGAAATACACCGGCACGCCCGTATCGCCGAGCTCGCGCAGGGCGGATTTCATGCCGGCGTAATAGGGATTGGGATCGTCGTCACCGACCCAAGCCTCGAATAAATCACCGAGGATATACAGCGCGTCGGCTTCACGAGCCGGACCCGCAAGGAACGCGAGGAACTGCTCCCCGATCTCCGGACGGCCGGGCTCGAGATGCAGATCCGAAATGAACAGCGTCGCCATATCAGTCGTAAGTGATGCGAGACATCTTTTCGATCACGATGGGCACGACCGGCGCCGGCGCGCCTCCGGGACCATTGTTGAACGTCTTGACGTTGACGATCTTGTCGACGACTTCCATGCCTTCGAACACGAAACCGAACACGGTGTAGCCCCAGCGGCCCTGGCTCGAGTGCTTGAGCGGGTCGAGATTCGCGGTTTCAGGATTGGTGTTGACGTTGTCGACGACGTTGATGAAGAACTGCGAGCCTGCCGAGTGCGGGTCGTTCGTGCGCGCCATCGCGATCGTGCCCCGCTCGTTTTGCAGGCCGTTGCCGGATTCGTTCGGCACGGTGTCCGAGGGCTCCTTGAGTTTGAAGCCCGGTGTGTAGCCGCCGCCCTGGGCCATGAAGCCCGGGATGACGCGATGGAAGACCGTGCCGTCGTAGAATCCCGAGTCGACGAGTTCGAGAAAATTCGCGACCGTCAGCGGGGCGGCCCTGCCGTCGAGTTCCAGCTTGAAATTCCCCTCGGTGGTTTCCACGAGGATGTGCGGGTGCGCCGGAACCTTGTCGGCAGCGAACGCGAACGGGCAGGACAGGGCGAGGAAGAGGGCGAGCAATGTCTTTTTCATTGGGAATCCGTCGAATCCGGCGAGGAGATGGGCGCAATATACCCGACCTTGGGCCGGGCCTGTAGGCGCGCGTTCGGCGTGCGATAAGCCCTTGATCGAACTGGGCGGTCCCCGTATCATCGCAGCCCCGCTGCATGGGGGTGGCCCCGCAGCGGGCGGAAGGCCTGGCAAACGGGGCATGGCGCAGTCTGGTAGCGCAACTGCTTTGGGAGCAGTGGGTCGGCGGTTCGAATCCGTCTGCCCCGACCAGCCAGATTCCGGTTAGACTTGAATT
>JAAUYD010037262.1_pt1 | contig 28292 bp, 24 predicted proteins | sample 7278101 | NCBI WGS metagenome assembly JAAUYD01 (sample SAMN14350128, study PRJNA611818) | marine sediment metagenome | isolation source: surface marine sediment (0.6m) | place: French Polynesia: Moorea | collected 2018-08
AACCGTTATGTTAACAACACCTTTGAGAGCCAAAGCCAATCTATATGGGTAACTCACCGTTGTTCTGCTCAATGCTGAGGGTCATAATATTTGCCTACACCCTACACCCTAAACTATATTCTGAAGATTCGATACAATTAAAAAACTTTGTTATGCTTGATACTAATTAAGCCCTCTTAAGGGCTGAAAAAAAGTGTCTATGAGTCAACGTCCTCCTAATACTGAGCATCGTCCAACGGGTTTTGCCTGTTTACCCTATGGGGTTGGTCATGATCAAGAAGGGGTTTGTTTAGAGGTACAATTAGGTCCTTATCATATCCTCCTTGACTGTGGTTTAAGGGATCTTAGTCCTTTAATTAATCAAACCCAATTTCCTATCCATGCAGTCTTCTGTAGTCACGCCCACGGCGATCATGCTAGAGGATTAAAAGCACTTCATGAAGCCTTTCCCACCTTACCCATATACGCCAGTCACGTTACCAAACAGCTACTTCCTCTTAACTGGCACCAAAAAAATCCCCCCAAAACAGCTAACTTTTGTCAGGGGTTGTCCTGGGAACAACCCTTTGAATTATTTGATGATTTAACGGTGCAATTATTTCGGGCCGGCCATTTACCGGGGGCTGCCTCTATCTTATTGACCTATCGCACTGTGGAACGGACTTATAAACTACTGTACACGGGGGATTTTTCTTTATCCAATCTCCAATTAGTGGAAGGGCTATCCATCGAAGCATTACGGGGTTTATCTCCCGATATTTTAATTATTGAAGGCAGCTATGGGACCATTCGTCATCCCCATCGTCGTCAACAAGAAAAAGAATTAATGCAGCGAATTCATGAGTGTTTGGCACACGGTTATAGTGTGGTGTTACCAGTACCAACGTTGGGGTTAGGACAGGAAATTTTAAAGTTATTGCGTTCCCATCATCAGTTTACCGGACGAGATTTAGATATTTGGGTGGATGGGGAAGTAGCTAACGCTTGCGATCGCTATTTAGATTTACTCTCAGAATTTCCCTTATCGGTACAAAATTTTGCCAAGCATCAACCCTTATTTTGGGATGAGCGAATTTGTCCGCGTCTGCGTCGTTTAACCCCTCAACAACGGGGAAAAATTGGACAAACCTCTTGCATTGTCTTAACCAATGACCTCACCACCCTCTATGACGAGGGTTATCTGCTATCAGGGTTATGGGTGATCTTATTCCCTGCTTCACCCCATGAGGGACAAACCCTAGAATCACCAGAAATTATAGAATTGATGGAACGAGTGTCCGTTCATACTGAGTCCTACGTTTTAGCTGAACATAGTGATGGCCGTAATACCACTCAATTGATTCATAATCTGCGACCCCAACATATTATTTTTGTTCATGGTTCGACCATTAATTTAACGGATTTAACCAATTTAGAAGAGTTACAAAATCGCTATCAACTTCATCTTCCCTCCCCAGGAAAGTTAGTGGAGTTGCCCATTGGGGATAAGTTTATTCAGCCGGCTGCCCCTTCTCCTGGGGTTTATGAGGGAGAATTAAATGATTTAGACAGAAATATTACCATTACCTTACCCCACAATATTGTTAATGATCCGCACTGGCGTTATTTTGCTGATACGGGACTGGTGGAGGCCCGTTGGCAAGGGGACGAGTTGGTGTTGCGAGGGATTTCTCAACGGGAACTCTTGAGTCAAAGTAATACGGATAAGGTTATCAATGATTTAGATTGTTGTTTAACTTGTTGTCATTATCGAGGTCAACGTTGTTGGAATTCCCAATCTCCCCTGTATGGGTTTAAAGTGACCCCAGAGGGGTATTGTCCTGTGTTTGAGGCTTTACCCAAACAAGAAGATGAGTAATCACCGTGTTTATGATAGGATGTTCTGTGATCCATAATATAAAAGAGTTGGGAAGGTAGATAACCATATGGAAACAGTATTCCTTTTAGCAAAATTACCCGAAGCTTATCAAATTTTCGATCCTTTGGTCGATGTACTACCGGTTATTCCTTTATTTTTCTTGGCGTTAGCCTTTGTTTGGCAAGCTGCTGTTGGCTTTAAGTAAACTGTAGCGGGTAAATTAAGGTTTTCATCCGTTAAGTTAACCGGCTATTTAAAAAGAGGCATCTATAACAGATGCCTTTTTTGATTCCTATTCAAAAATGACAAAACCCACAGCAGGTTATATTGAAATCCCTTAATATTGGCTACATAAGATATATCAAGAGTGTGGGGGATGTGGGGAGATTGATCTGTAGCATTCTTTTTTCTATTTCATATTAGTTAAAATTTAAAACAAATATACCCGAGAGGAAAATTTAAGATGACTGCTGAATCTCAAGTACCCAAAGAAAGAGCCATTACCCCCACAGATACTGAAGAGACAGCCATTACTCCTGAAGTTGTCTCAGAGGAATCACCCTCAACCCCTAGTGAGATTCAAAAAGAAACCACAGCATTGATTGAGGCTATTAGAAGCAAAGCGTTAACCGAAGCGAAAGAAGCCGGAGAATTAGCCCGTGAGAACTATTTAGACACAGTTCGTCGCATTCGTCAAGATATCGAAGAACGCAAACTATTTGATCCCCATCGTATTGATGAAGCTGTCAAATACATCCAAAAGGAGGTAGAAAAAGATTGGGACGGTATTGTTAAAGAATGGAACAGTGTCGTTAAGGAAGTCAGTAGTTTTGGCGATCGCCTTAATGAAGCGGCCAAAGCTGCTTGGGAAATTTTAACCGCACCTTCTAAGGATAAGGAGACTAAGGATTGATGTTTTTAGTTAGATTCATAACTCAATAACTAACATTTTTTAGGTGGGCAATGCTCACCTAAATTCTATCTTTTTCTTACGTGAACTGTAGTATTAATCAGCATTTTTATAGGATGCCATCTTCTTTCAATTCCGTTATTAAGTCTTGATGGTCAATAATAGTTTCATTTTTTCTTTCATTAATATCTTTTAAATCTTCTAGATCCATTAATAATTCTTCAAATTCTTCAATTGGTAAAATAACGGCCATTTTTTTACCTTTTTGGTTAGTAATATACTGTAAGGAAAGATTTTTATTTTGATTTTTTATTGAATTAATTTTAGGCTTCATTTTTTATCTTATGTTTTTACCTACTATATTATTGTAACATTAGTCTAAGTTAGATGTAAAAAAGAGAGGTTAATAAATATGAACAAGCGTTTACCGAACATGAACAGTGATCAAGATATGGACAGCTTATTGAAACAATATCTATCAGAAAAAAACACAAAACTAGAGAAAAAAAAGCTAAAGCAATTTTAGAAAGAGCAAAAAAATACGCTCAATCTAATGTTTCTAAATCAGTGGATCAATTATGGACTGATTTTAATCAAGTAAAAGATCAGATTGCTTCAGAATTATGATTGTAGGTTTAGATAAATTGGGTAAAATCGAAAAGTGTTGCTTGAAAAGTAGTTTCATCAATTCTTTTTTGTGCCATTTCTTGATATTTTTTTATTAATTCAACACCAATAAATTTCCTATCAAATTTTTTAGCAACAACCCCGGTTGTACCTGAACCTGTGAATGGATCTAAAATAAAATCGTTTCTTTTTGTTGAAGCTAGTAAACAAATTTCAACTAATTTTTCAGGATAAACCGCAAAATGTGCATCCCTGAATTTTCCTAATGGAATTTCCCAAACCGTTCTTTTATTTCTTCCTTGAGGATGAAAAGCTTGATCCCATCTACCATCATGTAAATTTTGGTTACCAGCATTTTTCCCATTTTCTGGCGTGCCATTTTTTTTACCAAAATGATTTCTACCCCCTTTCATTTTGGATTGATTTGTAAAAGTAACATGGGGTTCTCTAATTGAATCAGCATCATAATAATATTCAGAAGTTTTTGAGAATAAAAAAATGTATTCGTGATCTTTTGTTGGTCTATCTTTAACAGATGAAGGCATTGCATTGGGTTTTTTCCAAATAATATCACTTCGCAAAATCCAACCCTTATCTTGTAAAGCAAAAGCAACACGCCAAGGAACACCTAATAATTCTTTTTTTCGATAGGTATCTCCTAAATTTAACCATAATAATCCTGAATTTTTTAATTTGGGTTTCAGAAGTTCAAAGCAATAAACTAGATTATTAACGTATTCTTTGAGCGTCCTTTCTCTTCCTATTTCATTATCATATTTATCTTCACCAGAGTATTTTCTATGTCCAAAATAGGGAGGACTGGTAATAATTGATTGAACCAAGTTATTAGGGATATTACTACAGACATCCCTCAGATCTCCTAATAAAACCTTATTGACTAATTTATCCATTACTTAAAATCCCCTCTATATATTTATTTAGCTTAATTTGAGAATCGTCATCAAAACCATTAAATTTATTAGGACTCATATCAAAATGAAAAATTAAATCAATTTGGTCATTTATATTTTCCAGTTCTGATGCTGACCAGTTTTGTGCGATAATAACAACTGCAATATGATACTTTTGATTGTTTTCTTTTAAATCTCTAATAGCAGCCATGATATCCCGTGTGAATATATGGGCGTGTCCTCCTCCTTCAGTTTCTCTCGTTTTAATGGGTATTAATAATATTTCTTTTTGACCACTACTTCTATTAATTAATTCTACTGAAACATCGATAGTGTGATTATCTATCTTGATTTGTTTATCGGCAATTTTTACTTTTTTATATATACCATAGTTTGCATAAATTGAAAAATAATATTGAAACGAGGTTATTAGCGCAGTTCTAACATTTGCTTCTAAACGATGTCCTTTAATACTTCTTCTTGAACCTTCAAGACGATCAATAATAATCTCTCTGATGGTTAACCATTCAAAGCTTTTAACACAAGATTTATATTCGTATATAAGCTCACATAGAGTATCAGTTTCAGCCATAACTTTATCAATATTTTCTAGTTTTCTCATACGACTAATGAGAGGAGCAAGTCTTTGTTGTGGGGCATCTCTTATGATCCAAGCAAAAAAATAAAAGCAAGCTTTTTTATGTGGATATACTCTACCTATACCATCAAACAATAAAGGTTTATTTGCATCAGATTCATTATAACAATAATTAATGATATTTAATAAAGTTTCTTTTGAAGCAGATAATAGTATTTCATTCAGGGTTTTATGTGAACCTGTTTCTTTTCTGGCAATTTTCTCGACCCAATCATAAAAAGGCTTTGCTTGATCAGCTAAATTGGATAATTCTACGAGACGATAATGTGTGATATTAACTTGATGTACTATTAATTCTTTCATGTAGCTGCCTTTTTAACTTGTCTTGTTTTAAAAAGCAAGGTGGGCAATGCCCACCGCAAACCGTTAAAAATTGCTATGATTCGTGATAGCATCGTTTAACTTTTCTATCACCTCATCAACGGTCATTGTTCCTAACTCACCTGATGCACGAGTGCGAATACTCAAGGCATTTTCTTCGATTTCTTTTGCCCCAACAATCGCCATAACAGGAATCTTTTGTTTCTCCCCATTACGAATCATTTTACCGAGTCTTTCTCCTGATGTGTCAGCCTCTGCACGAATGCCTAAACTTTGCATTTTTTGTGCCACATTTTTTACATAGTCTAACTGGACATCACTAACGGGTAAAAGACGCACTTGAATGGGTGCTAACCACAAAGGGAAATCCCCCGCATACTCTTCAATTAAAATGCCAATTAAACGCTCTAACGAGCCAAAAGGTGCGCGGTGAATCATCACGGGACGGTGACGGTTTCCTTCCTCTCCTACATATTCTAACTCGAACCTTTCGGGGAGGTTATAGTCAACTTGCACCGTTCCCAGTTGCCATTCTCTTTCTAAAGCATCTTGGAAAATAAAGTCTAATTTTGGACCATAAAAGGCGGCTTCTCCTTCTGCTTCAAAATAGTCCATTTCCAAAGTTTGAACCGCGCGACGGATGGCATTTTCTGCCTTATTCCAAGCGTCATCTGACCCAATATATTTATCAGAGTTGGGATCTCGAAAACTCAATCTTGCTTTAAAATTCTTCAGTTGCAAACTTCTAAATACCGACAGAATTAAATCCACAACATTGAGAAATTCATCGTCTAATTGATCGGGAGTAACAAACAAATGAGAATCATCCACTGTAAACCCACGAACACGGGTTAAACCTCCTAATTCTCCTGATTGTTCATAGCGATAAACGGTTCCAAATTCTGCTAATCTCATGGGTAAATCACGATAAGATCGTAACTCACTTTTATAAATTTGGATATGAAACGGACAGTTCATGGGTTTAAGAACAAACCCCATTTCTGAAGTTTTTGCTTCCTCATTTTCTGCCATCATGGGAAACATATCTTCTTTGTAATTTTGCCAGTGACCGGAAATTTTAAACAAGTCCACCCGTCCAATATGAGGAGTCACCACAGGAAGATAACCCAGTTTCAGTTGTTCTTGCTTCAAAAAGTCTTCTAAGGTAGATCGGATAATGGTTCCTTTGGGAGTCCACAGGGGTAAACCAGGGCCAACAGGGTCTGAAAAGATAAATAACCCCAACTCTTTCCCTAAACGTCGATGATCGCGCTTTAATGCTTCTTCCTTGCGTCGTTTATACTCAGCTAACTGTTCAGGGGTTTCCCACGCAGTTCCATAGATGCGTTGCAGTTGCGCTTTGGTTTCATCTCCTCGCCAGTATGCACCGGCCACGGATTCGATGTCAAACGCTTTGGGGTTCAAGTCTCCGGTAGTTTCCACATGGGGACCGGCACAAAGATCCCACCATTCCTCCCCTAAATGATAGAGGGTGATGGGGGGTTCTAAACCTTCCAGGATTTCCAGTTTATAAGGTTCCTGAAGCTCAGTAATGCGTTTTTTGGCTTCTTCGGCGGAAACTTCTTCACGAAGGACAGGAAGCTTCTTTTTGATGATTTTGATCATCTCTTTTTTGATCGCTTTTAAGTCTTTCTCCGTGAAGGGTTCGGGAACATCGAAGTCGTAGTAAAAACCGGTTTCTGTCCAAGGGCCGATGGTTACTTGCGCTTTGGGGAATAATTTTTGCACGGCCATGGCCATCACATGGGAGGTGGTGTGACGGATACGCTTTAGTTTATCAGATTCGCTGGTACGCGGTAGTTTGATGGGTTGTTGTTCTGATACTTCGGGTGATGCAGCTTGTTTAACCATTCACATTCATACAATAACTCTTTCTCTAGTTTATTGTGTCTGAGGGAATGGGGAATAGGTAACTATAGGTTTAACTCTTCTCGCAAAACTCGGCGAAATGTCTCTTCTAAGGATTCGTTTTGCTGTTCAATATGTTGACGTAATGCTTCATTAATTAAAGTTTGATAGTTACCTCCACCTGTTAGATGAACTTGCTGACGAAACCAGTCCAAAATATCATTATCTAAATGAAGCGTAATCCGTGTTTTATTTGGTGATATGGGATCAATTGCACCCCGTTTACCTTTGCTAAAATCGTATTCAGTTTCCATTGTTATCTCTCTAAATCAAACTTTTAACAATTTTAAAACCCTCATGGAAAAATGAGGGGTTTACATTTTTGTCCTAAAAAACAATGGTGTGTTTTAGTTCGTTAAATAGTAACCGAGTGGCGTAGAAACATAAGCGAATTATAGCATCCTTGCCTTTAGCTTTCTTTTTCCGCTTCATGGTGTCCCATTTTGCCCCTAATTTGTCCCCTATTTCCGTATCAAGGCGACGGGGAGGCGATGGACAAATACGGGCCATACACCAGATATAGAGTAGATCCTTGATGGACTGTTTGCTAGGGGTAAGTGCTAGAAACACAGTATTCTTATTGTCATGGTAGTGCAAAATATTTTCAGGCATGGCAGACAGTGGACAAGCCACAGCATTGCCGTGCTTTCCTATATCTAATCCTACGATTGTCATGTCGGAGTTACGTTGGTTGTATGTGGCCACCCCACAAAATTTAGATCTAATATGCTACGATACTCCCACAAGCCCTAACGAATAGGTGCTTACCTCTCTCTTAAGCCGATCTGGGATTAGCTTTGGTCTAACGGTGCTTACGATAATCAAAAAAGCCCTAAAGAGGTAGCTTTTTGGGATGGCTTTTCTTTTATGTTTAAGTACCTGGACAAAAATAAACGTTACAGTTGAGAAGAGGCAGGAGGCAGAGGGCAGGAGGCAGGAGTAGGGTTACAGCTATGTTTACAAATCTATAAATAGAGGGCTTTAATTTATGTCCGACTACTTAGTTGGCGTTTTAATAAACATTAGAATAACATTTTGACTCCTGACTCGGAGACTCCTGACTCGGAGACTCCTGACTCCTATTTTAAGTTTATTTTCTACCCACTTAACTCATGAGTTTAGATTATGATCTCGTTATTATTGGTAATACCCCAGAAGCTTTCTTAGCAGCTATACAAGCTAGACAGTTTAAGGCAAGAGTAGCTTTGGTTTTAGGAAATAGTGATCATAACTATTTTGGAGAAATTGATAGTTTAATTCTTAATTATCTCACTTATCTTGACCGCCATTGGCATAATTTAACTCAATGGGGTCTAAATTTTAATACAGTTTCTCAGTTAGACTATAATCAACTTAAACAGTGGAAAAATGAAGTTAAACAAGATATAGAATATAGCTATAATTTGGAACAATTAGCTAATTTAGGGGTGGATATCATTGAAGAATCAGGAGAATTTTGTCGTCTTCCTAAGTTGGGTTTTGTTCTAAAAAATAGAACCTTGCGATCGCGTCGTTATTTATTAGCAATGGGTTCTATATCTAGCATTCCTGAAATTGAAGGATTAGCAGAAGTTAATTATATTACCCCTGAAACCGTAAATATAGATAACCTTCCTGATCAATTAGTGATTTTATCACAAACATCTCTAGGAATTGAACTAGCACAACAATTAAACTATTTGGGTAAAAAAATTACTCTAATTGTTGAAGATTATAATATTTTACCCCAAGAAGATAAGGAGGTTGTGCAATTAATTCAAACGATATTAGAAGCAGAAGGGATAAAGATATTAATCAATTGTCCTATTACTCAAGTAAGAAAAATAGAAGATAAAAAATGGATTCAAGCCGGAAATGAAGCCATAGAAACCGATGAAATTATTATTGCAAGTCAAAGAATACAAAATACAAAAGGATTAAATTTACAAGGAGTAAAAGTTGAAATAGAAGCCAACAAAATTAAGACTAATAATAAATTACAAACCACTAACCCCAATATTTATGCTTGTGGGAATGCTATAGGCCAATATAATTTATCTAATATTGCTCAATATGAGGCAAGTATTGCAGTTAAAAATACTATTTTTTATTCCATTTTTAAAACTAATTACGATCATCATCCTCGCCGAATTTTAATTAATCCTATGTTCTCACAAGTCGGAATAACAGAAACTCAAGCAAAACAAGTTTATAAAGATGATTTAATTATTATCAAACAAAATTATAAAACTTTAGTTAAAGCAAGAATATTAGATGAAACCACTGGATTTTGTAAAATCATTACTCGTCGAAATGGTACAATTTTAGGCTGTCATATCATTGGTCATAATAGTGATGAAATCATTAATTTAGTTGCTTTAGCGATTAAAAATAAAATAAAAATTCAGAAAATTTCTCAACTATTTCCTTCCTATGGAACCATCAGCGAAATATTATTTGAACTAGCTAAACAATGGCAAACACGAAAAAATAGAGAACATAAATTATTCAATAATTGCTTAGAAACTCTATTATTTTGGCGTAGAAAATGGAGTAAGTAAGGTTTTGTTGGGTTGCGTCCCTTAACCCAACCTACATCTAAACCTTGTAGGGTGGGCATTGCCCACCTTACAATAGGATCATAATCTTTCGATACGCTTCTAAAGCATCTTCTTTAATTTTATCATCAACAATGGGAAAGGTGCTTAAAATATGGCTAAATTCGGCTTCTGTTAACCCGTATAGGTGGGCGATCATTCCGTCCAATTCTGCGCGTAATTTTGCCCTTTCTGTTTCCCTGGTGACTCCATTTTTATGACTCCCTAACCCAACTTCTTTAGCTAATTCGTCATATTCAGGGGTGGTACAAATTAGTTTAGCAGATCGTTCTACAATTTCGTTAAAATAAGCATCTTTTTCCGTTAGTCTGGGGACAGGTAATTGATATAAATAAAAAGTGTTAAGATTAGTTGTTATACGAGAACGAATGGCGTAATCAAGAACAAAACTATTTAGTAAAGAAGTAACAATTAGTAGTTCAAAATGAGATAAGCTTAACTCATAAGACTTGCTGATATGATTTTTTAAAGGGAAATGAACAGCAATTGAATTTCCAGTGAAAGAGTATTTTGGAATAATAGTAGTAACTAAAGTTCTTTCATTAGTACTGGCTGAAATTTTACGTATAGCAAGTCTATAACATTCATAATCATTTTGTAGATCATGAGGTTTTTTCCAATCTTTGTTTTCACAGTTATTTTTAATTCTTTTCATCCGTTTTTCTAAAAAATCTTCTCTTAGTTCAGATTCTTCTATCCAATATCTAGGTTCACTATAATTATGATTAAAATGCCAGATCATACGTCCTTCATATAAAGGAGATTTAGTAGGATTTGTTTTAAAATAGTTTGTAGAACGATTCATGTGTAGTTCTTCTCCATAAATCTCAAGATTCCAACCTTGATTATCATTAGATAAAAAAGGAAATTTATATAGTTTTGCCATAATTTTTAAATCAGTTTGTTGTCTAAACTCCATCACTGATAAAGAATCAGGGGATAACTGTTTAACTAAGTCAACCTCAATATTAATACTACTATCATCAGGAAACTGATTTAACTCTTCTACCTCATGACGCATAAACTTAGCAGGAAAAGCAACGGTTTGATTATTATTTTCAAAGGTTAAAATAACAAACTTAAAGCGACTATCAACTCCCTCAAAAATTGCCTTTCTATTCTCAAAACAGAATAACCCTGTAACCTTTGTTTGAGAAAATAACATTTCTCTGAGTTGTTTACATCCCAAGTCTGTATAAATACCACTAGGAATAACAATCCCGCATTCTCCATTTTTTGATAGTAAATTAACACATTGTTCTAAAAATAACTTATATAAATTAATATCTGTTCCCTGTTTTCTGCCATTAACAACTGATATTTGATTAATATATTGTTCTGCACTGCGATAATATAAACTAACATGAGGATATTGACTTTGATAGTCTAACCAAGCATTGGCAACTTCAGAATCAGCTAATAACTTTTTTTGTTGCTTCTGAAAAGTTTTAATATCCATCTTATTCTTAGTTACCAAGTCACTATATTGAGCAAAAAACTCCTTTGCTTGAGGTTTAAAAATCTCCCAAGGTGGGTTAGTAATAATAATGTCAAAACCCCCTTGATTAATAATCTCATCAAAATGATAACCCCAATGAAACGGTTTTAACGCTTCTATATCTGCAACGTTTAAAACACGCTTTTTTGGTTTCCCTTTCAACTGAACTTCATGATATTTTATCCCTAACTTTTTACTAAACTCATCTAATAATAATTGATTCAACTTAACCATAGATTCACGGTTAACTTGTTCAATATGATCTCTCAACATTTGTAAGCGATCGCCTTGAGAGGTTCCTTGTACTTCCCCTTGTAAAAAAGCGTGTTCTTTATACTTACGAATACTCTCATTTTTTTCCTTTAAAATACCCTCATACTCCGATGCTGCAAGCTGAGATAATAAACTTCCTTGAATGACTTCTTGACTCTTTTTACCTCCTGCCTCCTTAATACTATTAAAAGCATTCCCATCAACACCAATTAAACCAATTAAAGAATTACCTGCCATAATGTTAAAATCAACATTAGGTAAAGGTTCTAAATCTTCCACTGTTTTCGCAGATGCAACTAAACTTAAAAAGAGACGTAATTTAGCAATTTCCGTCGCTTCTTCCATGATATCAACGCCATATAAATTATCCGTAATAATGCGCTTTTTAATATAATATTCTAGGGAAGGATGACGATTTAAAATATCTTGTAAACGAGATTTATTTTCCTTATCTCCTTGTTGTTTAATATACTCAAAAATCTTGGTGTAAATACCAATTAAATGCTTTAAAGCTGCTACTAAAAACGCTGCACTACCACAAGCTGGATCTAAAATGGAAAGATTCGGTAAAATATCATCTAACAGTAAATTACAGAGGTTGTTATCTAAATTATCAGTAACACAAGCATCCTGCTTTTTAAAAGAAACTAACAGGGTAGAAGCCCGTGTTAGAATAAATTTATCAATGGTACGCTGACATAAATATTCAGTAATTTCGGGACGAGTATAATACGCACCAAATTCTTTTTGGTTAATATATTTCTCAAAAATATAACCTAACACATCAGGATTAATCTCGTCATCTTTACCCGTTGGTCTATCATCTAAATGCCAAGTATAAGCAGAAAATAAACTAAAAATTTCTCTAAACCCTTGATCAGCAATTTTAATGTTATCCTGATATTTAACTTCAATAGTATGGGGTAAAAATAAGCCACCATTTAAGTATTTAATTTCACCAATTAATTGGTTAACCGTATCACTTCTGAATGCTTCTCGTTTACCAAAACCTTCAAAAAATAAGGTTTTTAAAAACCTTTTATAATATAAATCTTTTCCTTTTTGTTCACTTTCATCTAACTTATCTTGGAGATAATCGGTATTACCATCATCTAAAAACCCTTTCTTTTGCAGGAAATAAATAAACATCAACCGATTTAAAATAACAGAAGCATACCAAGACGCATCTTTATTATTATCAATTCCTTCAATAAAACTAACTAATTGTAAATGCTTTTCTTGAAACTTACCAAAAAATTCCTTAGTAACTTTATCGATATCAAACCCTTGCTTAACCCGTTGGGTTATCTCAGATAAATTAATGGTTTCTTCTTCTTCTAAACCAACTGCTATCTTTTCTAACTTCTGAATTAATAATTCTCCTGATTGTTTAATATTAAAGTGAGTTTCTTTGAGAATCGGACGTTTTTCCCCTTCTCGTTTTATCCATTGCCAAACTTGTTGACCTAATTTTAAGCAACCATAAATAATCAGATGTTCACGGGTATATTGGGTGACTTCTGTATCAATTTGTTGACGAATTTTTTGACAAGGTATGGGTTCATTTTCTGTCAGATAAGCATAAATAATTAAGCCACGTTTTTGTGCGATCGCCTGTAAAGAGTAAGAAGTTTCATCGATAAGAATAAGAGGAAGAGAAATATCAACAGTATCCCAAAATAATTCTTCAATAAACAAAGATTCAAAATCAAAATTTTTAAGGTATTTCTGAACTCGTTTACGGTTTAATTTCATATTCTTTTTTACTGGTTACTTTTTAAGTACATAGGTTACGTTAAGGGAAGAAACCAAACATAACCAAATCTAAAATGGTGGGCTACGACGGATTATGTTATTCTATTTATAACCTAAATTATTGTCGTCTAACCCACCCTACTATAATGTTTCAATAACAATTTTTTAGTATTTATTCTTCAACTTTTTAAGAAATTAGAGAACCATTGTTTTAAATCATCCTCAGTTTGAAAGTCTAATAAAGCTTCTCCTAAATTTTCTAATTGTTCAATAGATAACCCTTGAATTTGAGTCACTAATTCATCAGAAATTTGACCAAAACGATGATTAAGAAGACGTATAACGAGGTTAGCTTCTCCTTCTTGTCTTCCTTTTGCCTTTCCTTGTGCTTCAATCTCTTGGTAAATAACAGATTCTTTCATGATGTCCTCCCTAAGTAAACGTTGAATGATCTCCTTACTTAATACTAAACCAGCTAAGATAGAAGTAGAAGCAGCAACATTACTTTTTTCTCTCCTATCAGGAATCTCGTCAATTTGTTCACTAATTTGTCTGAGAATGTTTTCTCTATTTTCAGTTTGACCCAAAACCGCAAAGGGTAATAATCCCTTAGACTGTAATAAAATATCTGAAGGAACTTCCCATAAGCGAATAACCTCAAATTCATGGCGTGTTTTACTTAATTGAAAGACTGTTTGTTGAGTTAAGTTTGAACGGTTTTCCCGTAAATAAATCACCACTTGAATCATCTCTTTTTGAGGATAGAGACGATAACCTCTGATTCGGTAATCCAACATTCTAAAGGGAATGTCTTTATTGGGTTGAGTTTGGAACTCAATATGTAAAATTAACTCCTCTGATTGCAAAAAGATTAAACTATCGGCCCGAATCGGTTCTAACGATAATTCTGATGGCTTTAATTCAGTTAAAGGAATTGGTTTCCCTAATAACCATCTTGCCATATCTTCAGGAAATTGGGCAGCAATAAATTTACAAATGGAATCATAAGCCATACTATTTATTATCCTCCAAATAAACCTAAAGAACAAATTATTTGCGCTTCTCTGTGTTCGTCTTCAGGATGAATCACACAAAGGGTATCTGTTTCCCTTAAAGCAATCACCATATTGGCTAATTGTTCATCATTAACCCCACTTCTTAACTGTCGATTTAGTTTAATAATGGCACTTTGTTTAAGAGGATATTGATAAATTTCTTCAAACGCTTTGACTAAAGTTTCCCATTCTTGTCCTTGGGCTAAAATTGGCATCTCAGTGCGTATTTTATGCAGATAATGTTTAAGACGTTCATAAGTTTTTGCTTTTGCACTTCGAGGACTCCCTAACTTTCCCCCACTGCTTTTTGACTGTTCAATGATGATATGAGTCCCTTGTTTGACTAAATCATGATGTGAGGGATGACGTTGTTTTGCTGGTGTATCCAGGGAACATTTAGCCATGCGTAAAATTCTCATTTGAGACTGAGTAACACTGTTGCCCTGTTTATCTACCCAAGCTAACGCATCGGTTCCTTCAGCGGTTCTTAGATATACCATTACCCCTTCTGGTTCGTCCGGTGTGGGAACGTGGTGACGGGTGGAATAGATGACGTTGGGAAGGGTCTCAATTTTTTTAGCTAGGTTAGGATTAGCATCGGTGGCATTTTTCCAGATTTGTAAAGCTTCTGAGGTTAAATCGACTTCTCCCTCTTCTTCTTCATCAATCACCCCTGATTTTTCTGTATATAAATCCACAATTACTTGATTAGTGTTCCCTTCAAAAAATGCCTCATCCGTTCCCACAACCTCTGCATTCTCTTGTAAACGGTTGATTAATCTTCCCCGTAAGTTAATTAATTTTTCTACACCATCAGCGGGAAAGAAAGAGTAACAAAAAATTGTTTCGGCTTCTTGGCCAATACGATCAACCCGTCCAGCCCGTTGAATTAAGCGGATGATAGCCCAAGGTAGATCATAGTTGATGATAATAGCACAATCTTGGAGGTTTTGACCCTCACTCAATACATCCGTCGCAATAAGGATTCTGAGTTCATCGTCCACCTGTTTTTTGTTACTGTTGGGACTGAAACGATGGGCGATCGCCGTAGGATTATTACTACTTCCTGTTACCACGGCAATATCTGGAATTTGGGCATTTTGTAAGGCATTGTTTAAATAGTTAGCGGTATCGGCAAACTGGGTAAAAATTAAGACTTTTTCATTGGGATGATCGTGAGTCAGTAATTCAATAAGACGGGTTAATTTGTGGTCTTGGTTTGCATTCCATTGACCACAGGAATTTAACACTGCCATTAATGATAATGAATCTGATAATAAATGAGCTTTTAATTGTTTATGAAATAAATTAGAACGTAACCATCGAAACCGTTTATGGTACTTGGTGCGATACAATTGATAAACCTCTACTGCTTTCTCTTTATATTGTTCTTGTCGTTGCGCTAAGGCATTAATTAACGTAAATTCATCTTCTTCGGTAGCGGTATCTTGTTGTGTTTCTAAATCTGTATTTAAACTATTTAAAGAATCACTATCCTCATCATTATTACGAGTGTCTAAAAATTCAGCATTTTGGGTACCAATGGGAATAGGTTCACCGTTTTCAATGGCATGAAGATAAACATAGTTGCGAAGAATATGCCTTTCTAATGACTGAATAAAAGCTTCTCCACTACTTTCTAACCGTTTAAATAAATTTGTGCGACAAAAGCCTAATAATCGTTTTCCAGCACGGGATAAACCATTTAATATACGCTGTTCTTCGGAGGTAAATGAAATCTTAGCAGAATCCATAATATAGTTACCTAAGCCATAACGAGGTAAAAATAAACCATTAATAACCTTAACAATGCGCTCTGAATATAAACGACAGTATGGATCATTTTCTTCATTTCCCATCATAAACCGAGCGGTTTTAGGAATACGAGTGGGAAAATAAGATCGGGTTCCGTTGGCAAATTCTAAATATTTACGACCATTATTTCCATCCGTTTGAGCATAATTCTCTTTAATAAAGCTACGAGTTCGTCTCACCATAAAACGACTCATTAACTGTTGCCAATCGTCAGAATATTCGCTTTTTTCAAACCCTAATAGGGTTCTTACGGGAGTTTGAGGATAATTGCGCTTAAATACATCTTCACCCCCTAATTCTCGGATTTTGGCTTCGGGTTTAATACCAATATCTTTATGTTCTGGGATAAACAATCGTAATTGAGCAGATAAGTCAAAATAGCTTTTATTATAAGGTGTTGCTGTTAACAAGATACATTTACTGTCACTTTGCTCAATATAATCCTTAATCGCTGCATAGCGTTGTCCTTCACGATTACGAAGATTATGGCTTTCATCGATTAAAACCAGCCGAAAACGGGCAGGAACATTCGGTAAGTCTTGAATAACTCGACTAATAGACATTACCTTACCTCTCAGTCCATACATCTCTCGATACTCTTCCCACATGGGGACAAGATTTTTAGGACAAATAATTAAGGTACTCACCCCAAAATCCTCTTCACAGATTTTAGCGATCGCCGTTCCTACCACCGTTTTACCTAACCCTACTACATCCCCCACCATTACCCCACCGCGACGGTTAACATGGTTAGCAGCAATGCGTACGGCGGCTTCTTGGAATTCAAATAAGTTAAACTCTGGAGGAACTTGATACTGACTTAATCCATCTCTAGCTTCTTGGGAGAGATGATAAGCCATTTTAAGATAAATATAGTAGGGAGGGGTTAAATTTTCTGTTGCCCAACTTTGGTTGATAATTTCGGCTAATTCTTCGGAAATATCCACACAAAACCGATCTTCCCATCTCTCATTAAACCAGGTTTGTAGTTTTTGGGTTGCGTCATGCTCCAAAATATCGACATTGAGTTCTCCTTGTCCAGAGAGTCCAGAGAAAGTTAAATTACTGCTACCACAGAAAGCGATAGCCGGTAAATTAACATGATTTTGGGAGATTAAATAGAGTTTAGCGTGAAGGGGGTGACGGCCATAAAGTTTAACAATTAATTTCTTAGACTGAAGTTGTTTTTTGAGTTTTTGCAGTCCCTTTTCATCGTCATTGGTGGGAGTTCCCATTAATAACTGTTGACGAAACTCTTGGGCCACTTGTTTACGTAATCTTGTCACTTCTGCTGAACTAATGCGTGTATTTTTGCTTCCTAACCCTAAAATTTGATGTAGTTCATCTTTTGGTAATCGTTGCATTCCCACCAACAGACGACAACAGGAATTTTTCCCTCCTGAAAATCCCTCAATTTCATCGTGAATCAGTTTCCATCCCCTTAAATTAAAATAACCCACACAAAAATCGGCCCGAGTTGCATCGTTTAGGCTATTCTTGAGAGAATCGACAATGTTTTCATCAATATTATCAAAAATACGGGGCATACTTTATTGCCTATCTATATAACAGGATAAAAATAGATTAAGCGACTTAGGAATTAAAATGCTGAAGCCCTTAAGTAAGCGTTACAATTGTCCCCGTTAGGATCAGCAGGATCAAATTATCATAAAAAGCCATGAACCAACAGCATCAATTAAAATCAAGGCATGATTTCCCCCTAAACTGGCTTAAAGGGGTGATCTTGGTGTTACTATTAAGCTTAGTTGCCTGTCAATCCAATCAACAAGCGTCCCAAACCCTAGAAACTTCAGGAGAAACCAGAGACGAAACTAATTTAAAACTAGAAAATGCAACCCTAGAACAATCTAATGCTGAAGGAGAAATTCTTTGGAAAATACAGGTTGATGAAGCAAAATACAGTCCCGATCGCAAAACAGCTAATTTAACCGCAGTCAAAGGTAATATTTTCCAAGATGGTAAAGTCGTATTACGCGTTAAATCTGATTACGGTGTTATTCAACGAGACGGGGCCGAGATTTTTCTGAGAGATAATGTCGTCGCTGTTGATCCTCGTAACAAAGCAGTTTTGCGTAGCGAAGAAGTGGAATGGCAACCCGAAGCATCCCTATTAACCGTTCGCAAAAATGTACGGGGTTCTCATCCTCAACTCGAAGCATCCGCTAACGAAGGTAAATATAACACCCGTGAACAAAAATTAGAATTAACCGGCAAAATTAAAGCCACCTCAGAACAAAGACAATTACAGTTAAAAACAGAACATTTAATCTGGGAAATTCCTAAACAAACGGTTATCGGCGATCGCCTCTTAACTATGATTAGATTCAAAGACAAAACCATTACTGATCGCCTTGTAGCCAACCGCGCTAGGGTTCTTTTAGATAAAAAACAAATCATTGTTAAAGAAAATGTTGAATATAAATCGATTCAACCTCCCCTACAAATAGCCACCAATGAAATTATTTGGCACTATCAAACCCGTCAAGTTTATTCAAATCAACCGGTTCAATTAGTTCAATACGTCCAAAATATTACCATTACCGGTAATAAAGGTCATGTTAACCTAGCAGAAAACATGGCTTATCTTAAAGGTGGAGTTCAAGGAATCAGCCAAATGAATGATAGTAAATTGTACGCTAATAATTTAACCTGGAATGTAATAGCCCAAACCATTGAAGCCGATGGCAATGTTATCTATGAACAAAATCAAAATCCTAAGTTTAATTTAACTGGAGAAAAAGCTGTTGGCACTTTAGTTGATAATAATATTGTTGTCACGAATAGTGATCGACAAGAACGGGTAGTTACCGAAATTTTTCCTGAGTAAAATGAGTTTAAATCCTTGTATTCTTCTTGTACAACTTGATGATTTGTTTAACCAGCGTCTTGGTCCTGAATTGAAAGAATCTGGTTATACACCCATTATTATTAATGATAGTCGTCAAGCTGTCGAAAATGTCAAAATTCATCAACCAGCAATGGTGGTAATTAATCGTCAGCCTAACGATGACACAGGATTTACTTTGTGTACTCAGTTGAGAAAACTACAAAAGTCCCTCATTTTAATTATGATTATTGATACGGAAACCGTCGAAGAAAGGGTTGCTTGTTTAGAAGCAGGGGCCGATGATTATCTACTAAAAACGGATTATAGTCCAGCACTGTTAAAATTAGTTCGTTTTTACTTGACTCCTCCTCAAATTATTAAAGAACAATTGCAATATAGTGATATTATTCTCGACTTGACAACTCGAAAACTTTTTGTTCAAAATAATCCCATTGATTTAACCATGAAAGAATTTGAGTTGCTTAAATATCTTATGTCTCATCCCCAAGAAGTTTTAAGTCGAGAGAAGATTTTAGAAAATGTTTGGGGAGAAGAATTCCAAGGAGAATCGAATGTAATTGAAGTTTATATCCGTTATTTACGTATCAAAATAGAAAATGATAATCATAAACGGTTAATTCATACCGTTCGAGGGGTGGGTTATGTTTTGCGCGAAGGTTAATAGAAGTATGTAAATTCTTAATTCTTAATTTTACAAGTATTTATCAAACATTATGTTGAAAAAAATTAGCTCAATTTTTTTAATTAGTATTTTTTTAATGGGATGTTCCCCTTCTACACAAGCCGAATATCCTAAAGATGGTACCCAAGAAATGGCAGAAAACGGACAAAATCTTCCCATAGAAGCCACCATTAAAATAAACGAAACTGTAATCGAATTAGAAGTGGCAAAAACCCGTGAACAACAAAAAATAGGTTTAATGTATCGCCAATCTTTAGACGAAAATCGCGGTATGATTTTTGTATTTGACCAGATACGGCCTGTTAAGTTTTGGATGAAAAATGTTAATATTTATTTAGATATGATTTTTTTGGTTAATGGCAAAGTCAAAGCTGTTTTATCCAATGTTCCCCCTTGTAGCGTTGATCCCTGTCCTACTTACGGCCCCGAGAATTTAGTTAACCAAGTTATTGAACTACGGGGAGGAAGGGCTAAAGAATTAGGGATTGAAGCAGGAGATGAACTGGAAATTGAATTTATAGAAAATATATCCTTGAAATCTTAAAAAAATCATAAGTTGTATAAAATGAACTTTTGATAAATATCTACAGATTTTCTAAATCATTTATAATAGGATCTACACATAATATTGAGAGAAGACCTTATTTCTACAGCAAAAGACTGTTAAGTCTTACCGTTGTTTGATTAATTAACATTAGTCAACTAATAAGTGGTGTGACGAGAAAAAAGGAAAATAACTGGATTATTTAGATCAAAAAGTTGTTTTTCTGATAACTTAATGTATCTAGAAAGAAACATAGGATAAATATTGAAAAATATCCTAGTTATTTAGGGTTTGTTCCCTTGGCGTTGTCTAGGAAGGTTTTGTTTATTACAGATCAACTTCAGTTCTGAAAACCAAGACCATTATTTGTGATTAATTCTTAAGGTACAATCACTATGTCACACACCACATATATACAATTTTTACGTTTTTTACATGAAGAACTCTGTTTACCGGCTGACTCTATTGCCATTGCCCAACGTTCCATGGAACAAACCCAAGGGCCCTTACCGATGCTTCTATGGCAATATGGTTTGATTAATTTAAACGAGTTGGATAAAATTTATGATTGGTTAGACGCTTCAGTTAATGCTAGTAACCAAGACTCGTAAGAATGATTAATATTGATCCCGATTTCCTCGGTAATAATTCACTGAAACAGTGGGGTAAGGCGAGAGTGGGGGATAAGTTGGTTAAGCTACTTTTTAAAGAACTAATTGGAGCTTATCGTAGAAATAGGAACGAGTAACCACAGAAAAAGGGGGGTATCAAGCCCCCCTCATTGGTGGTAAGTAAAGCAAAAAAGTCTTAAACTAAATAATATTGAAAATTTAACAATACTTTGTAAAAATTACTAAATTAATTATAAATCTTTCTCGCTCATTCATGGTAAATTATGCCTTCATTAACCCTTTCAGAAATTACTTATTATCGTTCTCAACTAGCTGACTATCCTGATGCTATCACTGCTTTAGATGAAATTGTTGTTTGTGATGGGGACTTAGATGATGCAGCTATTAACCTTGCTTTAAGTGTAGGACAAACCCCCGATCGCACAGACTGGTTAGAGGGGTTAGCAAAACGATACCGGGTAGAAATCTGTCAAGAAAACCTCATCAATGAACTGTCTCAAGGTCATATTATTCCTGTTATTAATCATTTGATGAACACAAAAATAGGCCCAGATATTTTAGTTTTACCTGTTGTTTTGTATGTTCTTAAGACAGGCGTTAATGATTTTTGTTCTCCTTTAAAGCTTAAAATAACATAAGTTTAGCTATTACTGTCTCAACCAACTTGCCTTTTTTCAAACACTTTTCTACTAACTCACCTAATACACTTGGGTAGCTTTTTGCGTTTTTTTACATAAATTAACACAATGTTGCTTATGCTTATTTATATCCGACTACTTAGTTAATTTGTTTTTGCTAAAATGAGAACATCAACATCTGTGCGCCAAATGTAATTAGTTTAAGTCATGCCGAATCTACCTCCCCAATGTCAAAACTTGGAGAAATCAGTTGAAAAGTTAATCGAATTGACCAAACAAGAAAATACCATTAAGTCATTAGATTTTACAAAAATAAACATTGCTCTCAATAAGGCAATTTCTCCTAGGTTTGAAATCGTGTTTGCTGGAGCATATAGTGCAGGAAAATCCATGCTAATTAATGCTCTTTTTGAACAAGAACTACTTTACAGTTCAGCCGGACACGCTACGGGAACGGAATGTCAAATTCAAAATGTTGGATCTGATGGAAAAGAAAAAGTCATCCTAACATTTTTAAGCAAGAAAGAAATTTTTGCTCAAATTGAAGAGCTTTGGAATAAGTTACGTCAAGAAAATGTAGTTACGTCTTACAATTTTGGTGATTTTTCAGATAGTAATATTTTAGATCCTATACAAAAAGACTGCAATAAAGTTATTGACAAAGCAGGAGGAAAAGATAGGACTAAGCAAGCAGAGTGGGCAAATGCAATCATACTTCTTATCCAGGGGCTAAATAATAACCAGGATTATATTCAAGAAGATAGTGAACAAGCAATCCCTATGGCGACTATTGGGTTTCAGAATTTATCAGACGCAGTTGAATATGTTCGACAAGGTTTTAATAGTTCAGTCCTTAGACGAGTAGAGTATTTCTACAAACACAAGTTATTAGAAGGTGGAAATGTGATTATAGATACTCCAGGAATTGATGCACCCGTGGCAAGAGATGCAGATTTGACCTATAAAAAGATTGAAAATCCTGACACATCAGCAGTCGTCTGTGTTTTTCAATCAGCAATGAATGCAAAAGGAGAACTATCAGGGTCAGAAAAGCAACTTTTAGATAAAATTCAAAAAAATCCTAATATTGGCAATAGAGTTTTTAATGTTTTCAACTACATTGACAATGCTTGGTACAATGTGAAAACAGCACAATTAGTTGAAAACCTCATTAAAGAACAGTTTCATAAATCAAGAGTTTATAAAACGAGTGCATTATTAGGATTCTATGGCAGTCAGATCAAGAAAACAGATGAATCAAGTCAGTTTGGATTAGAGACTATTTTTTCTAAAGAAATAAATCTTCAAGATGGAAACAGCACAACTCCTCAATTCATATCAGAGTTTCTAAGATATTGCAGTCCTACAGGTAGACTAAGAAGTACTCGGTTCAAGGTAACTACGGACAGCGATGAGAAACCTAATGATGTTTATCAAAGAATCCTCAAAGAACAGGGGTTTGACTTAGTTGACCATTTGATCGACGATAGTGGTATTAATGAGTTTCGTCAAGCTATCACTGATTATCTGACAAAAGAAAAATCACCTCAATTGTACAAAGACTTGGGCGATAAGCTTCTTGACTTATGCAGGAATTTACGAAGCGAATATCAGAAACAATTTGATACTTTAATTAAAAATCGTCCAAATGAGTCGTTAACTCAAAAAGAGCAAGTTGTTATAGAGATCAATAAAAAGTTATGGCAAGTTGGAGAAGATTTTTATACAACGATACGTTCTGAGATTAATCAGATAATGGCTACTAATTTGGAAAGTAGTAATAATTTGAAGACAGAAAGTGAATCGTCTCTAGAAGATACAAATAGCTCATATCAAGTTTTAAGAGAAAAATATTCCGAACTAAAAACAGCACTCTACAATAAAATTAATGAAATTGATAACTTATCCATGAAGGAAGTTTATCATGGGGCAGTGGCGAAACAAGATAACAACAGTACGGTTCCTATTAGTATGCTTTTATCTGAGCCTTTTGAAATAATATCTGAAAAAATAGAAGAGGTGTTTAAATCATCCGCTTCTGAACTTGTTGAAACCCTTTTTAATCATCTCATTGAACGAATGACTAACATTAACAACAGTTATATACAAGATTTACTAGAGTTCAGTGATACAGATGCTGGAATTGAGCAAAAATTGAGAGATTGTGAAGCTCAAGTCGCAATTGCTATTGATAATCATGTAATTGTAGAATGCGATCGTTATCGACGTGAAGATAAGACATATTATGGGTTAAAGAGTGCATCATATAAAGACAAACTACTAGAAGCACTCTCTGATCCCCAATTTTATCCCAATAATATACTGTCGGCAGACCTCAAAAACCAAATTGTTAATACTGCTTTAAAAGTCTTACAGCTTGCTATAACTGGAGGAACTTCCGAAGTCGCTCGTCTCCTATCCGAAATCATTGATAATACGCCTGGATTTGGAAATGCTAACATGACAGAGGCTCAGGAAACCACCATCAAGCGATTTCTGAAAGAAAATTTTCAGAGTAGAGTTGACGTTACTCTTAATATTTACTTTCCACAAATCTTAAAACAAACATTAAAAACCCATCTCAATCGTGTTGCAGACGAGCAAAAGACTTATATAACTCAACTTGCTGCAACTCCTGACTTGCAGAAAAAGCTGGATGCTTTAGCGAAGGAAGAGCAAAAACAGTTTAAGAAAAAAGTGAAAAATCTACAGACAAAAGTATCTCAATATAAAGAAGCCATTTCAGAGATTAACGGGTGTCTATCATATTGGGAACTAAACGTAAGTTTACCTTCCTCTGACATTGCCGATAGATTAGATACTTTTATATCATCTTCGAGCAAGAAAGAAGACTAATTTAGAAGTTTACCATTGACAGACAATAGAAATTATGGTGATTAGTCATATCATCTTATTTTTTCAAACGAGAATAAACCGTAGTCAAACCTTGAACATTCCCAACATTACCAGGAAATAAAACCACAGGTAAATTAGGAAATAAAGGATGATCGTTTTCCGTTCTTACCATTGAACATCCAGCTAAAACTTGTCCTAATAATCGTACTGCTTGCAACTTTAAACCGGTACTTAACACATCATTAGAGGTAATACCCCCTTTACTAATTAAAAAACTAATATCACGGGGTAAACCTTGAACCACCTCCATTAATAAAGAGGAAACAGCTACCCCAAAATCTAATCTTTTTTGTACGGTTTCAAAGGTTAATTCTTCCCGACTGGTATAAACCACAGGGGTTTTATTTTGTTCATAAACGCTTTTAACTTGTTCTAAAATGCTGTTTAATAAATCATCTTTCTTATCAGGATGATCTCGTAATTCTTTTACATCAACTTCTATTCCCACTACATCTGATTGCGTTAATAAGTCTTGCAATTGTTGGGTGGTTTTCTTCACATGAGAACCCACTAAAACTACTCCAGGTTTATTTGTTGGCTTATATTTTGCCATCTCTTCTGCGGAGATAGGTTGTTTACCCAATTGCGCTAAAGAGGTTAGAATACTAGCAGCACTACGGAATAAAAACCGTTTTCCTGATGCTGCTGCGGTTAATAAATCTTCAGCAAACTTATCTAAATCTTCTTGTCTTTCTCCATCAACCACTCCACATTGATTCTCTTGTAGCTGCATTAATCTTTCTAAGCTACCTTGTCGAATATCCTCTAATAAAAATCGTTCTACTTCTGTTGCTTTAATTTGTCCTTTGGTCTTTTCTTCTACATAGTCTGGTAGATAACTATAGTGATAAGCAAAAACAGAATCTTTTGCAAACTCTGTTTCATGAACAGGGGTTAATGTCCCCTCAATGTTTAAATAATGAACACTATCAATAGTTTGTCTTCCTCCTTCAAAAAAAGCAGGAATTAAAAAATGAGCGTCAAAACCGCCTAATTCTTCAGCAATAACATCGGTTTCTATGGGATAATGACCTCGGAGGGTGGAATCTGAACGACTAACAATTAAAAAATCTGCTATTTTTTCTGCTTCCAGGGCAATTTTGAGATTATGACACACTTCCTTAGTGACTTCTGCTGCTTTTTGGGGGGTTAATGCCCTTGTATTGGTCAAAACAAAGAAAATAGGAACGTCATCCCTTAACCCTAATCTTAACGTCTCAACATCCCACTGCATCAACAGTAAACAACTATGTACCGTTTGGGAACCAGTTGGATCATCATCTAAGACAATTATTTTCGGTTGCTGACTCATTATTTGCTAACTGCGATCGCCTTTTCTATTGTCCCATGAGTTGTGGCGAAGTACCTCAATTTTGCTATGAATAATTGATAATGAAATATCAACATAATAAGCGAGAGTCCCCACTCTCAGCTTGCGGAGTGGGGAGGTAGAGCGTGGTGATTGAGACGAGCAACCCCGCGTCGTAAGACGACGCACTGGGTAGCGCGAGGAGGGTTCGATGCCCCGAAAATCACCAACTTGACACTCTTTTTCACAAGAATTACAATAAGGCTATTCTTGTGAAACTTAAAAATGAAGCAAATCATTACTGCCAAATTAAAGTTAATCATGACTCCAGAGCAAAAAGAATCTGTGAGGCAAGTGACTTTGGCTTATCGAGATGCTTTAAATTATGCTTCTCGGATAGCTTTTGATAACAATAAGCTGAGTCAAGCCGCTAAGCTACAAAAACTTGTTTATCGTGATATTAGAGGCAATTTTAAACTTCCTTCGCAAATGTCATGCAACGTACCAAGACAGGTAGCAGCTACTTATAAAACCCAATGGACTAAGTTTAGACAAAATCAGCAAGCTAAAGAGCAAGGATACACCAAGAAAAGGTATAAAGGTCTAGATAAACCACAAAAGTTTATATCTAGAACTTGTACTCTTAATTATCAGCGTGATTACTCTTTTAAGACTGACCAAAAAGTTAGTATTGTCACTTTATCAGGACGGATAGTTGTAAATTATGCTGGTTATTCTAAGCACTTAGAATTAATTAAAAATGGTTCTAAAATAGGTGCAGCTAAGATATATTACAATCGTCCCAGTAAGACATACTACTTGTTAGTTAGTCTAGAAATAGAATTGCCTGACATAAAACCAGAAAACATAAGTAAGATAAAAGGGATAGATGTCGGACAACGATATCTTTCCGTAAGTGCAGGGATTGATAACAGCAGTCAGTTCTTTTCTGGTAAACAAATCAGGCACAAGGCTAATCGTTATTATAAAGCGAGAAAATCATTACAGCATAAAGGCACTCGGTCAGCTAAACGTAGATTAATTGCGTTATCTGGCAGAGAAAGACGGTTTATTGCTGATATTAACCACCAAATTAGCAAGGAAATAGCGCAACCTAACAGCTTAATTGGACTGGAAAACTTGACCCATATTAGAGAAAAAACTCGCTTCTTTTCTGGGAAAAGGGCAAGTAAAAAACAGCGAAAGGCTAATAGAAACAAAGCTAAATGGTCTTTTGCCCAATTGCATTGTCTTATTGACTATAAAGCTGTTCTAAATAACTCTTTAGCTCTAAAAGTTCCAGCCCATTATACTAGCCAAATGTGTCCTAAATGTGGTCACGTTTCTAAAGAGAATAGACCCAATAAAGGACTGCTGTTTGACTGTAAGTGTTGTGGCTATAAACTTCATGCTGATTTAGTGGGGGCGAGAAATGTTGCACTCAGAGCGTTGCTTATTCGGCAAGACTGGATGAGTACGGGGATTTTGTCAGCATCCCCTGATGTGTCAGGCGTTGAAGCCAAAGCTAAGGACTTGCAAAGGTTCTTAGAGTTGAGGTGGAGTCTAGAGGCAAGCCTCGAATGAGCGCGATAGCGAATCGAGGTAGTTGACTTATCCATTATCAATTATCCATTATTTGGCTGCACTAGCTGTTTCTACCACTTTGGCAAAGGCTTGAGGATCAAGAATTGCTAATTGTGCTAACATCTTACGATTGATTCCAATATTAGCTTTCTTCATCTGACCAATTAATTGACTGTAACTCATGCCATTTTCCCTGGCTGCAGCATTGATCCGAGTGATCCACAAGCGACGAAAATCCCGTTTCCGTTTACGGCGATCGCGGTAAGCATTTCGCAATGCTTTCATCACCTGCTGATTAGCGGTACGGAATAGCCGAGAGTGGCTTCCTCTAAATCCTTTGGCGAGTTTAAGGATTTTTTTACGACGTTTACGGGCAACATTGCCCCGTTTTACCCTTGTCATAGCGTTTCTATGTTAATGTACGTAAGTGATCGAGTTGATTTTAGATGTAAGGTAGCATTAAGCGAACGTTTGGTTCGTCTTGTTCGCTAACTAAGGCTGTATTAGACAGGCGACGACGCTTTCTCTCCGCACTTTTATGGTTTAATAAGTGATTTTTCATGGCTTTCCGCCGCACAATCTTCTTACCGCTTCCTGTTACTCGAAAACGCTTAGCAGCAGCTTTGCGCGTTTTTAGTTTAGGCATAAATTTATATAAAATTTCGACACAATTACCTAATATAACATAGAATATCTGTTAATTGCAAGATTAACTTAAAGGACAAGTTAAAAATGTTAGTAAGGGGGATAGTGTGTCTCAAAAAGAATCAAAAAGAATCTATAGCGTTTCTCTTAACGAGTGAGGTACATCTAATATTTAATCCCTAACTCCTGTTCGCGCTTAGCCGGAGCGGAGCGAGGAACTCCTGACTCCTGACTCCTAAAACTAGAAAACTTTGTACCTCACAAGT
>JAAUYD010004974.1_pt1 | contig 28204 bp, 28 predicted proteins | sample 7278101 | NCBI WGS metagenome assembly JAAUYD01 (sample SAMN14350128, study PRJNA611818) | marine sediment metagenome | isolation source: surface marine sediment (0.6m) | place: French Polynesia: Moorea | collected 2018-08
GCTTTGGGATCTAATTCTACCAATTCCATAAAATCTGTTACCTTAATCCCAGTCCACTTAACGTCCAGTTTTGACCAACGGGTGACGCAGTGGAAATCTTTAGTAAACTCTTGCTGGGGGAGACTCATAAAATCTGACCATTCAAAGGTCTTCTCTGCTACCAAACCCCAGATGCGAAACTCCCATTCAGATTTTGCGATCGTAGGAGTATCTCCGTAAGTTAGCACTGGGAAGCCTTTAGCTAAGTATTGACCAGGAGGAACTCGATCTCTTAATTCTGGGTTGGGTTTTTGAAAAAATTTTCCTAACATACTTTTAGTTGAGAAAACTTTCTCAATCTTATAGCAATCCTTGTCATAGATTAGTAATTTTACTAAAGATAGCTTCCTCGCGTTCCCTCTCAAACGAAGGAATTATTAAGCTATTATCCCCCGATCGGTATTCTCGATCGCGATCGAACTAAAAAGCTTCTAGGTTATTTCTAGAAGCTTTTTATTTTTAAACCTATACAATTTGTAGATGAATGTATAGGTTCGTTTAAGAAAAAGACTTCTGGAAGTCTGCAGCTTTTGTCGCTTGGGTATAAATCGAGTGAATTTATTCTTCGTCTTCGTCTTCGTCTTCCTTAGTGGGGTAAACAAAACTATTAGAGCGTCCAGTTAAAACTGATTTTCCTAGAGAAAGTGCTTTTTGAGCTTCTAGAGCAGCTTTACGCTTCCAGTGAGCTTTGCGATGGTCGCGTTTTGATTTTGATGTTTTCTTCTTTGGGACAGCCACGATCGATTTCCTAATTTATCGGTACAACCTTTCTATTGTAGACGGAAATTACTCTATTAGTTACGATCGCTCTTGTCCCTCGGATTCAACGACTCGTTATTTTTGTCGTATATTATTCGCCAGATGGAAGATTCAAGGTTTTTTTGCGGTTATTCTCCATTGCTTCTCCCACAATTACATTGAGTTGATAGCCGAGCAGCATTACAAAAGAACTAATATAAAGCCAAAGCATCAAAACGATCGCAGCGCCTACAGTACCATAAACTTTATTATAGTTACCAAAATTAGATACATAAAGGCGAAACAAAGCCGATACTATTGCCCAGAAAATAGCTGCTAAAATAGCTCCTGGAAAGATAGGAGTGCTGCGATCGCAAACACTAGGCCCGAAACGATATATCGAGGCAAAAGCAATAGCTACAATGCCTAAAGCAACTGGCCAACTTAAAAGTTTCCAAATATATGATAGTAAAGATACTACGCTTGCTTTGATATCTGGTGAAGAAATTTGATAGTTGATAAAAATCAAAAAAAATTCGATCGCTAATAACAAAGCTATAGCGATTCCAATAACCTCAGCGATTACTTTAATTTTTCTATACAAATCGATCCGCAATTGATAGACTTGATAGACTATAGCTGATGAATTAATCAAAATAGCTAAAATTACGGGACCACTGAGAATTTTCCAGACAGTTAAAAATAGGGAGTGCCAATTTAATTCTAAGGCGATTTGGATCGCCAAATCGCCTATAAATACTAGAAAAGAAGCAATAATCAGGAGAAAAATAGTTCCTATTGTCAGAACTAGAGAAACTAATTTAGCTTTCCAAAAAGGTCTTTTTTGAGCTATTGGTACTTGACGAATTTGATCTAGAGCGCCCATTGTTGCACCCAAGGCTCCAGAAAATATCCAAATAGCAACGATAAAGCTGAGGGAAAACCAGTCACCATCTCTTTCGATCTTAAGATCTAGAACAAAATTTAACAGCAGATTCCAAACCTGCTCTGGTAGGAGCTCTTGAAGCTGAATTGCTAAATCCCCTAAGCTATATCTAACAGATTTTTCAAATATGCTGATAGCTGTGAAAATTGCCAAAATTGCTGGAAACAGGGCAAGCATGGCATTATACGCTATTTCAGCAGATAAACCCGTTAATCTCTGTCTCACAGCACAAACAACAAGTTTCTCGATCGTCGCCCTATTGAGATAACGAAAGAAATCAAAGATGGCGGCGAATCCCATAATTTTTTTAGCTATTAGTTCGGCAATCCTAGATCTTCCCGCCAATAATTTAACTCTTTATATCAAACAACTACAACTTTTACTCACTTCCAAGAAATTCTAGGTAAGATTTAGTTAAATCTTTAACTGCCAACTCGTAAAGTTCCTTGCCGTGTTCTTTGGTAGCCAGGGCTGGATTGGATCCCATCCGTCCGTCAGGATAGTGAAGGCGGAAGTCTGCAGCACTGTAAATAGGATAACCAGAAGCAACTTCTTCTGCAAGAGGAGCTTGTTTAATCGAATCGGGATAGATGTATTGAGTTAAAGCTATTTCGCTAGGAGTAGCGTGAGAGCCTTCTTTATCGCCGTATAACTTTTTGGCTAACTGATACACCGATCTACAAGTAAACCAATTCCCAACTTTGCATCTTACCTTTGTAGCCTCAGGTAAATTTAAATTACCCAGGTGATAATAAGTTTCTGCAAATGCTGCTTTAAGGGTAGCAATATTACCTCCGTGACCGTTAATGAAAAAAAATTTGGTAAATCCCGATTGAGTTAAACAGGTGAGATAATCCACAATTACTTGTATCATAGTAGTAGGTCTCAAGCTAATAGTGCCAGGAAATGCAGTATGGTGTAACGCCATCCCTATAGCTATTGTGGGAGCGACGAGACCGTTAGTTGCCTCACCTACACCATTAGCGATCGCTTCGGCACAGATAGCATCGGTACCAATTAACCCAGTAGGACCGTGCTGCTCGGTAGAACCAATAGGTAAAATGATTCCCCGCGATTTTTGCAAGTAGGTTTCAACTTCTTGCCAGGTAGCTAAATGTAGTAACATATCTGATTTTGAATTACTCAACCTAATTTTGGGCTGGTTCAGTCCCAATTTACGCCTGTGGACATCGTACCGCCGACGGTGATGGGAAAAGCATTAATGCAAGGAAGCAGGAAGCAAACACTAAAGTGGATAACTTTGGATAAGTTTTACAGAACAGTGTAAGATATACAAGTTTCGGTGTAGATGTTGGCATAGGAAGCTATTAGAGAGATTGTATTTATGTTATCTCTAGAATTACCCCAGAGTTCTTCTAACTCAGAAATAGTCCATAAAAATCGAATTCTTGTCGTTGAAGACGAGGATTTAATTCGAGATATGGTTGTTTTAGCTTTAGAAGAAGAAGGATACGAAGTAGTCAGTGTCAGTAACGGAAGAGAAGCTCTAAATTTACTTACTGATTGTGACATTAATAATTCTGAATTTCCCTTTAATCTACTGGTACTCGATTTAATGCTTCCTCAGGTAAATGGTTTGGATATTTGCCGCTTATTGCGCTATCAAGGCAATATAGTGCCGATTTTGATTCTCAGTGCTAAAGCAAGCGAAACAGATCGAGTTCTGGGTTTAGAAGTAGGAGCTGACGACTACCTCACTAAACCCTTTAGTATGCGGGAATTAATAGCTCGCTGTCGCGCCTTACTGCGGCGCTTGCGCTATTGCAGTACAGCTCCAACCCCCGTACAACAATTCGGAGATATTACCCTATTTCCTCAAGAATGTAGAGTAATCGTTCGAGGTCAAGAAGTCAATCTTTCTCCTAAAGAGTTTCGTTTATTGGAGCTATTTATGAGCTATCCTCGTCGAGTTTGGTCGCGAGAACAATTGATCGAACAAGTGTGGGGAGCAGATTTCTTAGGGGATAGCAAAACTGTAGACGTTCACATTCGTTGGTTGCGCGAAAAATTAGAGCTAGATCCCTCTCAGCCAGAATACTTGATTACAGTGAGGGGGTTTGGCTATCGATTTGGGTGAGTCCAATGCGACAATTAAACAATGACATTAGCGATCGCATTTATTCTAGGATTAACTCTAGGAATAGGCTTTTACTACTGGCAAAACTGGCAGTACAAGCGCAAACTGAAGGAGACTTTTGCTCCATTTTTTTCAGATGTCGATCGCCTCACTTCTTTGTCCCTAAATTCATCTATCCGTCGCGCAATTACTCGCATCGACGATCGACGGCAACAATTAGAGCAAGAACTACAAATAGGGCAAGAGTTGCTAGAGTTAGCGCCAATTGGATATTTGCGCATAGATGAAGAAAATCAACTGCTCTGGTGCAACCAGCAAGCAAGAGAACTATTAAAAATCGATCGCTGGCAACCAGGAAAGTTGCGCTTGTTGCTGGAGTTAGTTCGCTCTTACGAACTCGATATACTGATCGAGCAAACCCGCCAAACTCAAAAACCTCAAAGTAAAGAATGGGTATTTTACACTACTGAATATACCCCAAAACAAAAGGTGGCAACTCCTCAATCCATTGCTTTAAAAGCCTCCAGTTTTTCCCTTCCTCAAAGACAAGTAGCTGTTTTCTTAGAAAATCAGCAACCTTTTGTAGAACTTTCTCAATCTCGCGAGCGCGCCTTTTCCGATCTTACCCACGAACTCAGAACGCCACTTACTGCAATTGGCTTGGTTGTAGAAGCTTTGCAAAAGCGCCTCTCATATCCGGAAAAACGCTGGGTAGAGCAAATGGAATCGGAGATTAATCGTTTAATTAACTTGGTACAAGGGTGGTTAGAAATCAGCGAACTACAAGAAAATCCCATTCAACATCTAGAGTACGAGTCAATTGAATTAAAGGAATTAATTTTTTCTGTCTGGCACACTCTAGAACCCATTGCGACACAAAAACAAGTCTCTCTTGTTTATTCTGGCCCCGATCGCCTCGACCTCAAAGCAGATAAATCCCGTATCATTCAAGTATTTCTTAACTTGTTCGATAATGGAATTAAACACAGTCCTCTCCAGGGAGAGATCGCGATCGAAGTTAAGATAGTCGATAGAAATACAGATAAGAAGCAATCGTCTATTAATAAGCAGTATATTGAAATTAATATTATTGACTCTGGTTCCGGCTTTCGCGAATCAGATCTGCCCCATATATTTAAGAGACTGTACCGAGGCGACACATCTAGAAAGAGACCGTCGTCTACCAATTCAGGTGATGCTAAGCCAGCTTCTACCGGTTCCGGTAGCGGTCTCGGACTTTCTTTAGTAAAAGAAATAGTCCAAGCGCATCGCGGTTCAATTGAAGCTCAAAACCATCCCGAAACTGGTGGAGGTTGGTTAAAATTAACACTACCCCTGGACAATTCCCAAGATTAAATTTATTTTTACTATCAATTTAATAAGGAGATTTTATAAAGTGGTTATAAATAATCATATATCCTTGAGACTATTTGCTGATAAACACAACAGTTTTTCGGTACCCTCACTGCGCAGAAATATTCGACGCTTAGAACAGGATATTTTGCGAATGGGAACTCTAGTTGAAGAATCATTTCGCCTCAGCCATCAATGTTTATTTGCCCGTAATTTAGATGCTGCCAATAAAATTAGTGTTATAGAAAAGCAAATCGATCGCTATTATCGTCAGATTGAATTAGATTGCGTGAGTTTGATGGCAACTCGCCCACTCGTTGCGCGACAATTGCGCCTTTTGAGTGCCTATATGCAATTAGTTCGAGATTTAGAGCGGATAGGGGATTATGCCCAAGATATCTCCGAAATTGCCCTTAAGCTCTTTTCTTATCCCCCTCATCCTTCTACTAAAGAAATTGAGGTAATGTCCAATCACGCTCAACTTATGTTAGCAACTAGCTTAGTAGCCCTAGCAGATTTGGACGCTGAAGCAGGAGAAAAAGTCAAACATTTGGACGATACTATCGATCGAGCTTACGATCGGCTCTATGCAACTTTAGCTCAACAGCGAGATATTAAAGGGGTAGTAGAACCAATTTTACTGTTAGGGTTATTGATTCGTCATCTAGAAAGAATGGCAGATCACGCCACTAATATTGCGCAAAGAGTCTCCTATATCGTTACTGGAAATCGAGGGTGATGGCTGTTGGCTGTTAGCTGTTAGCTGTTGGCTGTTGGCTGTTTGTTTATTACTCCCTCCCCTGCTCCCCCTCTCCCCCTCTCCCCCTCTCCCCTGCTCCCTGCTCTGCTTCTCGTTCTAACAATAGGGTAACAGGGCCGTCATTTTCAATAGTCACTTGCATCATTTCGCCAAATTTACCTGTTTCTACACGCAAACCACTTTGAAGCAATTTTGCTACAAATCGATCGTAGAGAACTTCTGCGGTATCAGGAGAAGCTGAACCGCTAAAAGAGGGGCGACGACCTTTGCGACAATCGCCATAAAGAGTAAACTGACTTATTACTAATAATTCTCCTTGAATCTCCTGAACCGATTTTTGCCAACCTTTATGCTTTTCTCCTGGAAACAAACGCAAATCCAAACATTTACGCGCTATCCAGTCGAGCTCGGCTTCTGTATCGGTGGCTGCTATTCCCACCAATAAGTTTAGTCCACGTCCGATTTTCCCGACAATTTCTCCATCTACTGCAACACAAGATGATTTAACTCGCTGGATAATAACACGCATTAGAGAATCGCCAAGCTTATATTTTCTTGAATCTAAACATCAAAAATTCAAAATCAAACCTCAAAATATAATAACCCAAAGACATTTCTTCCTCTTAACCTCGATCGGGAAGTCCCCTAATAAGGGAAAGGCAATTAGGGGATGAGAGCGATTTTTGTTGTATAATTTTTAGATTGCTACTGGGCTAGGCATAGTTGCTTACTAGTTTCTCTGAAGTGTTCCAGGTAAGTAAGCTATCGATCTCAGTCAGAGACAACCCTGTAACCCACTGGTTGCGAAAAAAGACTCCAAGTGCACGATCGCCAAATTCCGACTAATAACTTCCGACTTCCGAGTTCATTATGTCCCTAACTCTCTACAACACTCTTTCCCGTCGTAAAGAACCATTTGAACCACTAGAAAATGGTAAGGTGCGAATGTACTGCTGCGGGATCACTACTTATGACTACTGTCACTTGGGTCATGGTAGAACTTGTTTAGTCTGGGATGTAGTTCGCAGATATCTTGAATGGCGCGGCTATTCGGTGAAATACGTGCAAAATTTTACCGACATTGACGACAAAATTCTCAATCGAGCGCGAAAAGAAGGATCTTCTATGGAAGAAGTCGCCGAGCGCTTTATCGCTGCTTATTTCGAGGATATGGAACGACTGGCGATCTCTCCTGCTGATACCTATCCCCGCGCTACTCATACTCTCGATGGAATCAAACGGTTAGTATACGAATTAGAACAAAAAGGCTATGCTTACCCAGCACGAGGGGACGTTTACTTTTCTGTTCGCCAGTTTCCTAGTTATGGCAAGCTTTCGGGAAGAAATTTAGAAGATTTGCAAGCAGGTGCAAGCGGACGAGTAGAAGTAGAAAATCCTGAAGCAGCAAAGAAAAAAGACCCCTTCGATTTTGCTCTGTGGAAAGCCTCTAAGCCAGAAGAACCCTCTTGGGAATCTTCTTGGGGTCCTGGTCGTCCTGGATGGCATATCGAGTGTTCGGCGATGGTAAGGGAGCATTTAGGAGAAACTATCGACATTCACGTGGGTGGAAACGATCTGATTTTTCCCCACCACGAAAACGAAATTGCTCAATCAGAAGCAGTGACGGGTAAACCCTTAGCAAAATATTGGCTCCACACCGGAATGGTAAAAGTGGGTGGGGAGAAAATGGCTAAATCTAAGGGCAATTTTATTACTATTCGCGATTTGCTAGATCGCCCCGTAGACCCTATGGCGGTGCGTTTGTTCATATTGAACGCACAATACAGCAAACCCCTCGATTTTACTGACGAATCCCTAGAAGCTGCTAGTAATGGTTGGCAAACTCTCAAAGAAGGGTTGCTTTTTGGTCAAAAATATGGTATTAAATTGGGCTGGGACGATCGAGAAAATCCTCCACTCAGCACCAACCACCTCCAACAGTTCCAAAAAGCAGTAGACAATGACTTTAATTTTGCTGGCGGTTTAGCGATTCTGTTTGAAATAGCTAAAGAATTAAATACACAAGCAAATATCCTAGTTCACGAAGGAAAAACCAAGACTTCGTCCCGAAAATTAGAAGAACTTTGGCACACTCTGATTAACTTGGCAGACGTGTTAGGGTTTAATGCACAAATCGAAGAAAATGTCAAGGAAAAATTAGATGGGTTAACTGACGAGGAGATAGAAACAGAGATACAAAAACGTGCAGATGCAAGAAAAGCGAAAAACTATGCAGAGAGCGATCGTATCCGAGACGAATTACAAAATCGAGGAATTATCTTGATAGATAAACCAGGTGGGGTGACTGCGTGGCGTAGGAAGTAATACAATTATCGGTCTTTTATCTGGCGAATACTAGGGCGATCTCAGACAAGTTAAAATTCAGAGGTTTCTCGTGATTCGGGATTGGATGTTTCTGGGTTATAGGGGGTGCGATCGCGATTGTTTATTACTGTCTTGATTCCCTCAGATACAGCTAAAGCAATTAACAACACTAATGCGACTATTCCCCCGTAAATACTCAATTTTGAAGCACTACGTCTATCTTGAGATTTACTAGTAGAAGGAGAGATACTTTCCGCTCGATCGAGATCGAGATTATTCTCAACTGTATTAGGAGTAAGTGGGGGCATTTTTTGCTGTTGAGGGGGACTCTCTGGAACAGTAACTGGGATAATGGGTTGCTGTTGAGAGGGATTCTCTGCAATATTAATTGACGGAATGGGTTGCTGTTGAGGGGGACTTTTTTTTGGGATGACTGGCGGAAAGGGTTGCTGTTGAGGAAATTTTGCCGTATTTTTTTTAGTAGAAGAAGTCTTTCGAGCGCTAGGATCCGAAACTGAGGAGTTAGACTGTTGTGCTAATTGCTCCTTAACCCAAGTTACGTTAAAAACCTTTTCATAAATGCGATTGTAAATGACTAAATTTCCTTGATGAACGTCTAACAACCCTAACTGTAATAATTCTTGTTGTTCTCTACTGTTGTAATTGACTGGAAGCTCTGGATATTGCAAAACCTGTTGATATTGTTTGAGTAGTCTGGGAACACCTTGTTTTTTTTGCAAGAGTCGATCGCGAATTTCTTTGAGATGAGTTCCCGCTACTCCATTTTCCCAATCGTTAAACAAGAAATTCTCTACAATATCCGTAATTTTATCAGCTTCTTTTCCAGAAGCGATGAACTCTGGAGACTCGGAGACTAAATGACATATTTTTTGAGTGAGGAAAAAATTGCGATTTGTCCAAGAGAGAATTTGTTCAAGTACAGTATAGGGCGAGTTAGCTTTTTCTTCTAATTTTTGTAAAGTTAGTTCGTAGGGTCGCAAACCTGTTAATTGTTTGTCAATCCAACCCCTAGTAAAAATAGATTTATAAATACGACTGCATACTTTTAACTTTCCTTTATCTTCAACCAGCAATCCTATTGAAAGTAACTCTTCTTGTTCGGGACTTTCATCGTATGTTAGTTCTCGCTGCTTTAAAATTTGCTTGTAGACTTTGAGCAACCAAAAGGGTTCGCAGTTTTTGTTATTGAGGAGGCGATCGCGAATCTTTCTTACTAATTCTAGTTCTTTGGTAGTTTCCCAATTGCCGATAGCTTCAGTGCGAATTAACTCTTCTAGCCAATCAATTTGTTCGTCCACCAAAATCATACTATCACTGAGGTTATCTTGTTTTTTGTAGCTTTCGACAACCAGCTGAAATAGGGCTTGTGTTAGTTTTGGTTCGCCTCCTGTCCATTCTAATAATGCTTCTATTACTGCTGTTGGGAGGAATTTTTGCACTTGTAGCAGTAATTGAGCGGAAGAACCAACTGATAATACTTTTTGTAGACGATCTGCTGAGTTTAATTTTTTGCTCATAGGTGATTAAAGTTGAACCTATTAGCTACGCTTATAGTCGCTTTCGCGCTCTTAATATTTTTGTTTTTGTTGTTTTTGTTATTTTACTCTTTTAGGTTCTTCAAGCGATCGAGGATTGGATTTTTTACCTTTCCTACAGGTTTTTGAAGCACGCGTTATTATTTTAGCAAATATGTTGCCAACTCCGATTAAAATCTCCCTAAAGCCTTCATACTCTTGCTTATTCTCTTTTATGAAAACTTAAGATTTTTTTTGTTTAACTTAGTATCTCTTGAAACCAAGCTTCAAATCGATCGCCTAAAGCTTCTAAAGAGTATTCTAGTTCGGCTTGTTGGCGACACATATGCCGATCTATCTTATCTATCGCAGCAATAGCATCTACTAAACCAGTCACACTATCTGGTTCTACCAAAAATCCAGTTTTCCCGTCTTTAACTATTTCTGCTGGTCCTCCGCGACTATAGGAAATTACTGGTACCCCGCAAGCCAAGGCTTCTATTGCCACATTCCCGAAAGCTTCTATCCAACGAGGGGTCATTAACAACCCTCGGCATTGACGCAGTTCTTCTTGTAATTCTAATGTAGACAAAAAGCCGCCATACTCAATAGGAGCATCTGGGTTGTCTGCGAGTATTTTTTCCCAGTATTCTTTCTCTTGCATCTTGCCAAAGATTTTGAGACGATTGCCACTAATTTGAGCTGCTTGCACTGCATCTTCGAGAGCTTTTTCTCTTGAGATTCTTCCCAACCAAGCTAATGTTTGTCCTGGGCGATCGCAAAATTGATATAAAGACAAATCAATCCCGCTACTCAAAATGCGACAAGAGTCTGTGAAAGCAAAGGTTGCTGCTTGAGAGTGGGTATATACCCCGAGCGTACCAGGAAAGCGAACTGCTATTTCTCCCATTATCAGATCCAATGCCTGGTTCATCGAGCCCATGCTAATAAAATGAGCAATGGGACACTCAAAAAAAGGTGTCAAATAAAAAGGCAGCCAATCAAAAGCAAAATTAACGATTAAATCGTACTCAGATTGAACCCTACGGGCATATTCGCACATATTACCCAACATGGAGTTGGCTGGCAAGCATATAGGATCGTCTATATCTTGAGTTTGAGCTGCAATTTGTAAATTTCCAGTAATTTGCTCTACTGAAATTCCTTGAAGTACTGATTCAGTGGGGGCTAGCACTTTAACTAAGTGTCCTCGCTGCTTCATCTCAAAAGCTATATTTTGCAGCGTTAATTCCACCCCACCTCCGGTACCCGAACCCAATGGACCAACTGGAGTGGAAAGAAACAATAATTTCAGCATTTTCATTCTCTATTGGATTTATTCTTCTTCATCCTCATCAATATCTTTTTTAGACTTCAGTATATTTTGTTGGTTAGCAATATTCCTCCACTGTACTCGGTCTAACTCTTTAAGTGCCCACTGTACAGTTTCTTGAACCTCTACATCGTTATCGTCTGCCATGTGAGACAATCGCTGAGTAATTTGAGACATTAGTTCGTAAACTTTAGTCACGTCTCGAATGGCATTTTTGCGCACCTGAGGATTGGCATCTTCTAGGGTAATAGAGAATGCCTCATTCATTGGTTTGAGGGCGCGACTGGCGATTTCTGTGATTGCTGTTGAGATTAGACCGCGTTCGTAAGAATCTGCAGTAATTAGCAATTCTACCAGAGGTTCTATGGCTCTGGAGTCACCTCTTTGGGCTAATTCCCAAATCGTTTTCTGCCGTTTGGCTGGTTCGGAGGAACGGCCTAAATCTTTAATTAGCTCTCCAATAATATCAATTTTTGGTAAGCGCGTGGCGGTTTGGATTGCCTGTTGATTTTGGATTATGCTGCTGGAGTTAGGGTTAAAATTGTCGTTTTCAGGGAAGTCATCTATGCGGGTAAATGTAATATCTTTATCCTCTTCCTCAGGCACATAATCGGAGACGTATTTGTTTTGTTTATCTATAGAGATTTTACGAAAAACCCAGAAGATACACAACCCTATTAGGATCCCAACAGCTATAGACAAGATTAACAAAGGAAATATTGTCACACTTGCTTGTTGCAGTTTGGCTGAAGAATTTTCTTGACTCAGGATAATGTGCTTTTGTCCCTCTTTCTCAGCTTCGACTCTGGCAAATTGACTGTCAAGCTTCCCAAAATTTTTAGTTAAATTTTGCAGTAGGTTTTGCTGGCTTGTCGCGTAATTGATATTGGTATGGGGTTCTGCGACAAAAGTTTGCACTCTAAGGAGGTTTTGTTTAATTATAGGAGCTGGTGAAGTTCGATCTACTTCTTCGACACTCGATATCATAAGTGGAAAATTAGAAAGCGTTAATCCCGATTTGAAATCCCTACTGAGGACGCAATCGAAACCAAAGCAGGTAAAGCAGGCAGCTAGGAATAAAAAAAAGTTATACGACATAATAAACTAACTAATTAGAGGCTTTGGCGTACAGCCGGTATTACTTGGGGTAGATATTATCGTTTTACCCTTTATCGATCGCTAAATGCTATCGCTTTGGGTTGTTATCTAATTATTCAACCTGTTCGCTTTCTATTTGGGAAACTTTGACTGCTATTTTAGTACCGGCGAGGGACTTTGAAAATTTCCAATTGCTATTATTGCTACTTTGGGAGTTGGTTTCGAGTTGGGTCGAATTAGAAGCAGCCTTAATAATTTGTCGACCATTGGATTTTAGAGTGAGAAAAACTAATTGTCGAGGTAAATTTTGACGTTGGTTAATCAAATAAATGCTCGTCAAAGTCAGAGCAACTCCTAGCCACTGTACCAAAAGGAGAGATTCAGAGAGAAATAAGTGCCCAAATATGAGAGCAAACACTGGAGTTAGAAAGGTCAAAGAGCTGAGACTGGTCAGATTTTTTTGAGAAGCTAAGTAAAAAAATAAACCGTAAGCGATCGCGCTGCCAAAGATTGTCGCATATCCTAAAGCAATCCAACCGTTAAAATCTATATCCGACCACTGTCCTGACTCCCAAATTCCCGAACCCAATAATAAAAATAATCCTGCCAGAACTAAGTGCCAACCTGTAGCTACTATCGGATCGACGTGGCGAGTAACAAAACGAATCATAACTGTTCCTACTGCCATTGATATTGAAGCTAATAGCATTAGCAATTCGCCACTGTCAAATAAATTTTCCCAGCTAAAAGAGATCGCGATCGCTTTGGTCTGTACTAGATTGTAAATCAACTCTTCTGGCAACCCAATTAAACAGATCCCCACTATACCTACACTCAACCCCAACCAGCCCCACAACCCAATCGCTTCTCCAAAGAGCCAGCTACATAATAATGCTACCGCTATGGGTTGAGAGTCTATGATTGCCGATCCTAAACCAGCATCGGTTCTTACTAATCCTTCTGCCAAGAAACCTTGAAACATTACCCCATCGACAATGGCGAAAAAAACAATCCACAACCATGCTCTCCAATTTTGCGGTCGATTTCGTCCTAAAATTGCTGCTGCTATTAAGACTAATAATCCTGCAGGCAACAAGCGCACTCCCGCCATAAATAGAGGAGTAGTATGGGGAATGACTCCTTTCATGGCTACCATTGCTGTTCCCCACAAAAAAAACGGTGCTAGTGGTAAAACTACTAATAAATTTGTTTTTTTGAGATTAAATTCCATTTTCGTCGAGTACTGGTTACTCGTAAACTAAATTAAGTTAATTTATACAATTCTAATCAATTATGTATTTATGTTAATAGACCAAAATGAATTGGAAATAGAAAATATATAAAATTAGCAAATTTAAGATATAACAAAGAATACAAACAATAAACTCGCACTTAGAGAGTTAATCGATTTAAAAGCTTATGGTATGGCCATTTAAACCAAGAACGAGCAAGCAAATTGCTCGCATAGAAATTACAGGGGCGATCGCCTCGGAAACCCGCAAACGAGTTCTTAAAGCTATTGAAACTGTCAAAGAGAAAAAGTTTCCAGCTCTTTTGTTACGTATCGATTCTCCTGGGGGTACGGTAGGAGACTCTCAAGAAATTTATTATGCTCTTCAGAAACTTCAAGAAAAGGTCAAAATTGTCGCTAGTTTTGGCAATATTTCGGCTTCTGGTGGAGTATACGTAGGTATGGCAGCAGAAAATATAGTTGCTAATCCAGGCACTATTACTGGTAGTATTGGTGTGATTTTACGAGGTAACAACCTAGAGCGCTTACTTGAAAAAGTGGGAGTATCTTTCAAAACGATCAAATCTGGTCCTTATAAAGATATTCTTGCGTTTGACCGCCAATTGACCAAAGAAGAAGAAAATATTCTTCAAGAATTGATCGATACTAGTTATCAACAATTCGTGCAAACTGTAGCCCAAGCTCGTAAACTAGCAGTAGACCAGGTCAAAAGCTTTGCTGACGGTCGTATTTTTACAGGAGAACAAGCTCTAGAACTAGGAGTTGTCGATCGCTTGGGTACAGAAGAAGATGCTCGTCGTTGGGCAGCAGAACTGGCTGGACTCAATCCTGAGAAAACTGAATGTCAGACGATCGAAGAACCAAAATCTTTAATTAGCCGTATTTTAGGTAGAAGTCAAACTAAATCTTCGAGTATAGGATCGGCAATAGATTGGTTAAAATTTGAACTGGTAACGTCCGGTCAGCCTTTATGGTTATATAGACCATAAACTCCAAACTGAAAAACCCAGTTCTCAACTGGTAGAAAACTATATATATTGACAAAGCGGAGGAAATTGCATCTGATGTGGAAAGTTCGAGCAATTCGCGGTGCAACAACTGCTTCAGAAAATACAGAAGAAGCAATTAGAGAAGCGGTAACAGAACTGCTCGACGAACTGGAGAGACACAATCGGCTCGATCCAGAAGAAATTATCAGTGTCGTTTTTACATCTACTCGCGATCTAGATGCAATTTTTCCGGCTGAAATCGCGAGGAATCGCTCTTGTTGGGATTGTGTTCCTTTATTGGACGTACAGCAAATGCACGTAGAAAATAGCATAAAGCGCTGTATTCGGGTTTTAATTCACCTCAATATCCCTAGTCCTGACGTCAAGATTAATCACCTCTATTTGCGCCAAGCTAAAAACCTCAGACCAGATTGGAGTTTGGCCTAAAAATTGTTAATTTTTACAATAAAAATAAATAATTAGTAACATAATTTGGTATTACCGATCGCCCTTCGGAATTAACTTAAGTGTTATGGAAGGGAGCCTCATTTATTACGACTACTTACAAATGAACAAATATAAAGTAAGATTAAGAAAAAACTAAAATCTAAATATTTTCTTTATGTACGCTTGTTTTACCGCCACAGAATCAGTGGAAATTTCTGTAGAGCAACGAAAAGTCCCTATTCAACATTATCTCCGTCAACCTCAACGTCTAGTCAAGGCGATCGCCAATCCCAAGTTGATGGAACAGCTATCTCAATCTCACTTCCGGCTGAAAATGCGTCCCTTGAATTTTATGGAGATATATCATTTTCAACCAACGGTGGTTCTCAAAGTCTGGACGGGAGCAAGCGGAACGCTATATTTGAACTCTGAAGATTGCGAAATTCGAGGAATTGATTATATTAACGATCGCTTCTCCCTCTACGTGAAAGGAAAATTATCTCCTAGTCAAAATAATGGAAAAACTTACCTAGTCGGTAAAGCTAATTTAGAAGTTAAAGTAGAAATGCCACCTGCTTTATGGCTAACGCCAAAACCCCTATTAGAAGTCACTGGTAATGGTTTACTCAAGAGTGTTTTACTCAGAATTAAGCAAAGGTTACTCGGTCAGCTAGTAGGAGATTATTACGAGTGGAGCGAAACCCATAATTTAGAAGTCATAAGCGAGAAAATTCAACTAGATACCTCAATCAATTCCCTGACTGGTATGGAAAACCGAGCATAATTACATATCGTCAGGATTTTTGGTAATTATTATAAACCCCGTCCTAAGAACTTAGAACGGGGTATTTGAGAATAAACATTTTCCTATCATTTGATTTGCGAACTGACCTGCCACTAATTAACGACCTAATTTGGCAGCTAAGGTCTCAGCACTTTGGCGGAAATTACGATAAAACTGGGCGTATTTTCCTCGTGCTAATTTATTCTTTGGGCTATCTTGCTTATTGTTTAGTGGTACTAACATACCATCTTGAGAGCGTACCGTCATTTCACCATTTGCCAGTGCTTTGCGCCACTTAGATCCAGTTTTCCAGGCAAGATACTTGCTCGTAGTCCACTGAGGATTAGGTGGGTAGCCGGCAAAACCAGCTCGCAAAGCTGCATGATTGGCTTTCGGTATGGCAGTATTAACTAATACGTTTTTGGTTAAGTCAATTACTGCGTAGTTTTGATGATTTTTCTTTTCTAACACTTCTCTTACCTCCTAGTTCTGCTATAATTTGAAGAATATTTAAGCTATCTCGAATATATTAATATAATATTGCATATTGTTACAATAGTGAAATAGCTGATAGTTTTGTGATAAGGACTAAGCTTTTTGACTAAACAATCTCTCAACCGATTCATTTCCCCGTGCAAGAGTTAAAAGTCAAAATTTTCAATTGTATTCAGGCTTTATCCCCGAACCGATACCCTTTACCATAGACAGTATGAATCAGAGGTTTTTCTCCTTTGAGTTCTATTTTGCGACGTAGGAGTCGAACTAAAGCCGCTATTACATTACTACTGGGTTGGTCTTTTTCTAGCCACAAGTTCTGATAAATTTGCTGATGAGTCAATAATTGACCTGGGTGGCGCATGAAATAGACTAAGAGCTTAATCTCCTTATCTGAAAGCTTAATTACTCTTCCTTGGCGATATGCTAATTGATTTTCACAATCTAGTTCGAGATCGGCTACTTTGAGTCTTTGGTAGGTGAGAGTAGGTTCATTTTGTGACGATCGCCTCAGTAAAGCGCGAACTCTGGCTAATAATTCTCGTAATTCAAAAGGTTTAATTAAATAGTCGTCAGCACCAGCATCTAAACCAGCAACTCGATCGTCTACAGTATCCTTGGCTGTGAGGAAGAGAACGGGAGTAGCTCTACCACGGGATCTCAATTGCTGACAAATTGCAATTCCTGAGTGTTGCGGTAACATCCAATCGAGAATTAAGAGATCGTACTCTCGATCTAATGCTAATTCTATACCATCTTTGCCATTATCTGCCACATCTACCTCGTAACCTTCACTTTTTAAAACATGAGTCAGAGGAGAGGTTAATTCAGCTTCGTCGTCAACTAAAAGAATCTTCACGGGTAAGTACTTTGTAAGCGCTAAGCGTGCCTTTGGCGCAACTCAATAAAGTAATATAGTTTAAACCCCATCAATCGCGATCGATGATTACCGTTGCATTACCTAAAGGCGCTCTTCTATCAGATACCATAAAACTTTTTCAGAGTATAGGATTGGACTTTAGTGCTTTTCTCGATTCCAAATCTCGTCAATTACGAATAACAGATCCCACTAACACTGCTAAAGCACTTTTAGTTAGAGCGCAGGACGTGCCTGTTTATGTAGAATACGGTCAGGCACAGTTGGGTATAGTAGGTTATGACGTTCTGCGAGAAAAAACACCTCAAGTTGCCAATTTAGCTGACCTCAAGTTCGGTTACTGTCGGATGTCGGTTGCAGTACGCAAGTCCGATTCCTATAGGAGATCGATCGAACTTCCTCCTCACGGAAGAGTAGCATCTAAGTTTGTCAACTGTGCTAAAGAATACTTTAACAACCTAGATTTACCCGTAGAAATTGTCCCCCTTTACGGTTCTGTAGAATTAGGACCAATTACAGAAATGTCAGAAGCAATTGTAGATCTAGTCTCTACAGGTCGTACCTTAAAAGAAAATGGTCTCATAGAAATTGACATTCTCTTTGAAAGCACGGCGAGGTTAATTGCTCATCCCCTCAGTTACAGACTAGATTTAGGTAATTTACACACTTACGTTGAGAAACTGCGTCAAAATACTGGCGATCGAGTTGCCTAAATTAGTGGAACAGCAAAGATGTATAATGCAAAATTGGTCTATTAATAGTTTAAAGTAAATTAAGATTCATTGCTTCTTGGGTTTCGGAATCCAAGAAGCGGTCTGGTTGTAGGGAGTAAATAAAAATTGACCTGGTAATAGCACTTAGCATTTACCCGTACTATCTTAACATCAATTAATTATGACTGAATCAATTCGCTTTCTCATGTGCGCCCCCGAACATTACGACGTAGATTACGTAATAAATCCTTGGATGGAGGGGAACATACACAAATCAGCACGCGATCGCGCTGTAGAACAGTGGCAAAAACTTCACCACGTTCTCAAAGATAAGGCAGTTGTAGATCTAGTTAAACCTGAAATTGGTTGGCCGGATATGGTATTTACTGCCAATGCGGGGCTAGTATTGGGAGATGATGTGGTACTAAGTCGCTTTTTACACAAAGAGCGCCAAGGAGAAGAACCTCACTTCAGAAAATGGTTCGAGGATAAAGGCTATACCGTACACGAACTGCCCAAAGATTTGCCCTTTGAAGGGGCTGGAGATGCTTTACTCGATCGCGAAGGACGTTGGTTGTGGGCGGGATACGGTTTTCGTTCCGAATTAGATTCTCACCCCTACATCGCTAAATGGCTGGATATTGAAGTACTTTCCCTAAGATTAATAGACGAAAGATTTTATCATCTAGATACTTGTTTCTGTCCCCTTTCTGGTGGCTATTTACTCTACTATCCCGATGCTTTCGATTTTTACTCTAACCGCTTGATTCAAATGCGAGTACCTGCAGAAAAAAGGATCGCGATCGAAGAGGCGGATGCAGTAAATTTTGCCTGCAATGCGGTCAATATTGACTCAATTGTGGTCATGAACAAGACGAGTGAGGGTTTGCAACAACGGCTAGTAGACGTTGGTTTTGAAGTAATACAAACCCCACTGACAGAATTTCTTAAAGCTGGCGGTGCAGCTAAATGCCTCACCCTGCGAGTTACCGAACCAGTATTAGATTACGTTCATGCTAATGCACCTGTAGAAAGTCGCGTCATTCACCTACAAGGACACCTGCTGGATGCGGGGATCGTGAACAAGGCATTAGACCTAATTGTAGAAAATGGTGGTAGTTTTCAGGTTCTCAATTTCGATTTAGGACAACAAAGACAAAGTACTTCCAAAGCAGAGGTGAAAGTATCGGCACCTTCCCACGAAGTTATGGAAGAGATCTTCTCAATGCTGATCGATCTCGGTGCTGTAGCCCCTCCACAAGAAACTTGCGATACTAATACAGAAATAGTTACTCAACCAGGGGTTGCTCCTGAAGATTTTTACGTCACCACTATCTACACCACAGAAGTAAGGGTTAATTGTGAATGGGTGAAAGTGCAAAATCAGCGCATGGATGGAGCTATTGTAGTTAAGAACACCCCCGATGCTTCAGTAGCTACTTGTAAACTTCTCAGAGATTTAGAAGTAGACGATCGGGTAATAGTAGGGGTAGACGGCATCCGTACTATTCGCAAACAAGAAGCAAGAGATCGGGAACCTAGCGGTACCGAATTCAGCTTTATGGGTGCTGGGGTCTCCAGCGAGCGTCGCGTAGAATTGGTAGTAGAACAAATTGCTTGGGAACTCCGGCAAATTCGCGATCGCGGCGGTAAAGTATTGGTAGTAGCAGGGCCAGTAGTAATTCATACTGGAGGCGCTTCACACCTATCCCATCTAATTCGTCATGGCTACGTCCAGGGACTTTTGGGAGGTAACGCGATCGCCGTTCACGATATCGAACAAGCATTGATGGGAACCTCTCTCGGCGTAGATATGCAAAGAGGTACTCCAGTACTGGGGGGACACCGCCACCACTTAAAAGTAATTAACACTATACGGGGTTGTGGCAACATCGCCAAAGCAGTTGAGAAAGGGATCTTGACACAAGGGATAATGTATGAATGCGTTAAAAATAACGTTCCCTTCTGTTTAGCTGGTTCCATCCGCGACGACGGTCCCTTACCAGATACCGAAATGGATTTAATTAAAGCCCAAGCTGAATACGCTAGGTTAATTCAAGGGGCAGATATGATTTTGATGCTGTCTACTATGTTGCACTCCATTGGTGCAGGAAATATGACCCCAGCAGGAGTGAAGATGGTATGTGTTGATATTAACCCCGCAGTTGTGACCAAATTGAGCGATCGCGGTTCGATCGAATCTCTTGGTTTAGTTACTGATGTGGGTTTATTCCTCAGTTTGTTGGTGCAACGTCTAGATAAGTTAACCAGTCCTTATCCTATTTCTCAGACTCTTTGAGCTCATCCCGCGCTAAATTTTGTTATCCTAGCGCGGGCTTCCAATCCCGTTAAAACAGTTATCAGTTATCAGTTATCGGGGTCTCGCTCATTGATTTAAAAGGAGACATTCTACCTCTAGAGGTAGAATACTTTCGCTCCCATTCACAACTGACAACTGTTAAATTAATTCCTGTCACAAAAAATTAAATTATTGTTCAAACTTTTTTCCAATCTGAGATTTTCAGAATTGGACCGAACAGGGGCGAGTTCAGAATGATAGTTTGTTTTCAAATTATCATTAGATATTATTTCAAACTTTTCTGATTCACTATCGTCTTGATGAGAAACCATATAGCAATAGCCAAAATCACTAGACAAACTGCCTTTAAGCTCTAAGTTATAATTTTCTATTCTGTTCGTCTTTAATTCACTTGCGTTAGCCGCAAAACTAAAAACAGATGAAAAACTCAGGCCAAAGGTAATTGCTATAGTGGATAAAGTAATGTTTTTTACTAAAGATTGGTTTCTCATTTTTATGTGTAAGTCCTAAGTTTCGAGCTCTTTGTTGCTATATTTTGATAATACATCAATTTGTTACAAATTACTAATAAAAATTTCAAATACTTGACTAAAGTGTTTTTCATAGAAAAAGACTAAAAACGGATTGTTAACAAAAAGCAAATAGGTGTCATAAGATTATTTAAACTAATAGTAATACTCATTCCTAATTGGCGATCGAACGTAAAAAATGCTTGGACATTTTCGGCAATTGCGATCTAAACTACAGAATTACTGGTGTCAGCAAGATATTTTTCCTTGTTGGGATAGGTAAGATAAATAATAGTATTCAGTATCTCGTGACATTTTTGAAATTTTAGGTTATGTCAACAGCAAACGCACGCTCACTTGCTTCTAAGGGAATGGAAGATGCTAAAAGAGGCTTACCAGTTACGATCGTGACTGGTTTTCTTGGGAGTGGTAAAACCACTCTCCTAAATCACATTTTGACCAATCAGGAAGGTCTCAAAACGGCTGTTTTGGTGAATGAGTTTGGTGAAATTGGTATTGATAACGAACTCATTGTCACCACTGACGATAATATGGTGGAGCTAAATAACGGTTGTGTTTGCTGCACCATTAATAACGATTTAGTAGAAGCAGTTTATAAAGTTCTCGATCGTGAAGACAAGATAGACTATTTAATAGTTGAAACAACTGGTGTAGCCGATCCTTTACCTGTTGCGCTCACCTTTTTGGGAACGGAATTGCGGGATATGACCCGCCTCGACTCGATCGTTACTTTAGTAGACTCGGCTAATTTTAGTCTGGATTTGTTCAACTCTCAAGCCGCACACAGTCAAATTGCCTACGGTGATGTTATCTTACTTAACAAGACCGACCTTGTAAATGAAGGCGATCTAGACGTTTTGGAAACAAAAATTAGAGAGATTAAAAATGGGGCGAGAATTATCCGTACCTCAAAATCGCAAGTACCTCTCCCTCTAATTTTAAGTGTGGGTTTATTTGAGTCCGATCTCTATTTCAAAGAGAAAAAATCCGAACACCACCACGACCACCACGACCATCACCATCACGACCACGACCATCACAACCACGACCACGACCATCACCACTCCGATCACTTAGAAAATGATGGGTTTACCTCCATTTCTTTCACTAGCGATCGACCTTTTGCTATTAGAAAGTTTCAGAATTTTCTCGACAATCAACTACCAGATAATGTCTTCCGTGCCAAAGGTATTCTCTGGTTTGACGAAAGTTCCAAGCGCCATATTTTTCACTTGAGTGGCAAAAGATTCACCATTGAAGATGAAGAGTGGAAAGGAGAACCAAAAAATCAGTTAGTACTGATCGGTCAAAATTTAGACCACGATAGATTGCGCCAGCAGCTAAACAAATGTTTGGGTTTTCCTGCTACGCAAAGAGGTAAAGGGTTTGGCAAATAAATAAAAAAATTATTATTTATTCGCCCTTTAACTGTCGGACGAGATGAACCAACTCTGGTAAGATTAGCTGAGAAACAGCAAGTTTAACCGCATTAGTAGAACCAGGTAGAGAAAAAATAAGCTTTTGTCGATAAACGCCTGCTACTGCTCTGGATGCGATCGCTCTCGATCCTATTTCCCGATAACTCAGAAAGCGAAATAACTCACCAAATCCAGGCAGAGTTTTTTCTAATAGTTTATCTAATGCGTCGTAGGTGGTATCTCTTGGGGCAATACCCGTACCGCCATTTAAAATAACTGCTTCTATATCTGCGCGATCGCACAAGCCTGATAATTGTAACTGAATCTGAGTTGGTTCGTCTTTAATTATTTTGTAAGCTTTCACCTGATGACCAGCTTCGTTAAGTAGATCGGCGATCGCTTTACCACTGCGATCGGTTTCTGAGGTGCGAGTATCGCTGACAGTAATAACTGCGCAATTGATGGCGAGATCTTTTGGATCCCGATGAGGAGTTGATGCCATTAGTTTTTTCTGTCTCTATCTTTTCGCCAAAGAAGAAAGATCGATATAAACTTCTCATTAATAGCTAAAGTCGCCCTAAAAGGGCGAGACTTGTATCCCATTATTTTCGATCGAACTAAGAGGAGCTACTGAATTCTAGACCTTGCTCTTTGGCATACCTTTCCATAAAACGCATAAAGCGATCCCATTCTTGTTCTGATTTCATAACATGAATTGCTTCTAGGGCTTCAGCTTTACCGTTAATAAACTTTCCTTTGACTTCTCGCGATACGATTTCGCCTTCTTCATCTATCAAGTACATCCCTGTAATTTCCTCAGTCATTTCGCTACTGAGAATTTTAGGAGATTGAAAATAAAATATAGCTCTACCGTTGCTGCCATCGCGAGAGCGAGTTAGTTTCACTTGGGGTATTGTATCTTCAGTTATTCCTCTAGAAAATTGAATTTGAGCCATAATCTACGACGATTTGATAGTTTATATTTAAATTTAACTTAACTTTAACATTTTTTTGATATTTTTTGTTTTTTTGCCGTATAATGTTCTAATGGGCAATTTTAGTAATCGAATAGCACCTCGCCATCTTTACCTGCAGATTTGAGGACGATCGTCTAACCAAGAGTTAATATCTTCCAAAACTCGCACACTTATTTCCCAAGGAAATAAGTGTGCTGTATTATGATAGCAATGCCAGTGAGAATTTTTTAGCTGTTGAGCTGTTTCTAAACTAGATTGAGCAGTGATATGTCTGTCTTTGTCTCCCGCTAACACTAAGCAAGGAAGATCGGCTAGTTTGCTTAAATCTTCAGTACGATCGTAACCCATTTTTAGAGAGTTAGATAGGGCTTTTTTTGCTGCATTAGAAGTTTGAAAGTAAGCTGAAAGTAAGCAACTACCAATATACTGATAAGCAACAGGACTGTGTTGTTGAATTAGATAGCGAAACAACGATCGCTTACCAAAAGTTTCTATATTCCATTTACCACCTGGATTGAAGTAATTTATAGTTGCTGCTATCCCTGTAAATAATAAATCTTGCCAAGTTGTTTTTGGATGACTGCTGCGAGGTCGAGCAGCAGTAGCAACTAAAATTAGACCACTAAACCGATTGGGATTTCTTAAGGCTAATTCTATGGCTAAAATGCCTCCTAAAGACCATCCTAGTAGTAAACAACGATCTATTTGATAGAAATCTAGAAGTGCTTCTAAATCTGTAAGATGGTCGCTCATCTCAAAGTTTTCACTGACTCGACTTTTCCCATATCCTCGCAAATCGGGAGCAAAGGTTTTTAATCTTTGAGATAATTTATTGGTGAATACTGACAAACATTGACTGTTACCTGGATGTCCGTGTAAACAAAGCAAAGGGAAACCCAATCCTTCTATTTTTACGTTTAAATTCATAATTATGAAAAAGTTTATTCTCTCTCACATTCGCTTTGCTGAAAGAAATTATTTACTAACAAATTTGCTCGCGATCGCTACGTTATCTGTCACAGTTTTATTATGTCAATTATATTGCAAAAAACCTATTGCGATTAACAAACAAACTCAAATAGGGTGGCTAAAACAAGGAGATATACTCTTATTAATTAGTCTTCCCACTCTAGCATTGAATGGATGGAACGTAAAAAAAGCTTTACTAGGTTTAAAAGATCCGCGCCAAAGTAGAATTTTTAAGAATTTAAGCAAATACGGCCTTATTACTGAGGAGCTAATCCCAGAAATCGAAGCAGAATTAGAAGAAGCCGCTCCCCTAGAATTTAGAGCCCATAAAATTTATCTTACCGAATCTTGGCTCGTTTATCAAACTCAATTCGCTCTAAAAATAATAAGATATGAAAACATAATTTCGATCGCTCGTAATGTTACTAATTATCAAGTTAAATCTTCTACAGTTAGTCAATCTTATAGTTTAGTTATTCGCGATCGATTTGGAGAACGTTACAAAATAAACATGACAATTACTGACATTCACAAGATAGTTAAAATGATTTTAAAAAAAGTTCCTAATGTTTCAATAGACTATAAAGAAAAAAGAGTAGATTATGGCGATTAATTAAAGGTTGCTTGCATTTTTGAGAAATAATTTCGATCGAATTCCTTGAAAATAGAACCATATTACAGGCCTTCTATTAAACACATGTAAGAATTAACTAATATTGACTCTGAAGTTAGCTTAGATTATTTACCTACTTGAATGTCGAACGATTTTCTAATGAGGACAATAGTCAATACAATCAATTGCTTGTTCTGTATTAGCAATTGAAGGCTGCACTGTACATTTTAGACGATAGTTGTTAGTAAAAAATTGACATCTACTGCAGGGAATTTGATGCATTTTTTGGCTTCTCGCAAGGACATCTTTCATTGCATTTCCTAAACTCAAAACTAATGAAATGACGAATATCCAAGCACATAAAAAGCAAGCTGGAACGACCAAAGGTTGTATTGCTTTGATTATGTAAAGTAATGTTTGTAACACGCTTTGCTCTGCCGTAGTTAATACTTGATAAGTACTGGGGCAAGATATACTGGGCTAACATTGTTAAAGTATGCCCCACAAAATTATTTATTCCCAGTATCACAAATTTTTCTTTGTCTTGTTTGCTTAATGTTTTAACTCCCTACTTGTAAATACTCAATCAATTGAGATATTTCCTGTCTATTAAACACTTTCGACAAAGTATTGGCTGCTGTTTTAGGTTCGACAGTGATTAAAACCTGAGGTAAAGAAGCGCTAGCAAGTTGCTGCAAACTTTGACTGGGAGCAATTAATTCTCCTTTACCTAACTCCAGATAATCGTTAGCTTGTTTTAGTTCTTTGATTGTTACTGGTGCTAGAGTTCGATAGGAATGTTTTGGATTGGCGATCGCGTCTTTAGCTTTTTTGATTATCTCTTGCCAACCACGTTCCTGAGGGGCTAATTCTGCTAAATTGTCGCATAATTGCAGTAGTTGTTGCCTACTTTCTGGGCTAGCTTTTTGCTTAAACAGCTGCAACATTTGCTTGAGAGTTTCTTTGACTGGTTCAGACAAGTTGAGGGATGGTTGCTCTGGTATCGAAGCTGCCTGCGGAACTGCTTTTCCTCCCTCGCCAAGTAATTGATTGAGGTACTCTTGCAATTCAACAAAATAGGGTTCTGCTTCTTGCATGATTCCTTCAACTTGGTCTTCTTCGAGTTCCATGGCACTTTCGAGAAGTGTTACCAAATTTTGAAGTACGTCATATGCTCTTAAAAACAAAGACTCCAATCTTTGATCGACTTCAATTGGATTTTCTTTGATAATTTTGAACGCATCTTCCAAACGGTGAGCAGCATTTTGGATACTGCCATAACCTAGCATTGCTGCTCCACCTTTGATCGAGTGAGCAGCACGAAACATTTCGTTAACTCTTTCGTTATCTTCAATAACTGAAGACAACTCTAATATACCTTTCTCTAGAGTCTCTAAGTGCTCTTTAGCTTCTTCTATAAAATATCCAAGAAGTCTTTGCTGACTTGTGGTGTCCAAGACAGTTTCCCCCAATTAGAACTATTGGCCCTTTGCGGGCAGTGTAATTTTATCCTAAGTTATCTACTTTATTATGGAATTTATTGTCGTCGACGCTAAATTCGTCGTAGTAAGAAAGATCTTATTCCTACTGCCTTAGCACCATCATAATCTTCTTTTAAGCTGTCGCCAATGTGCCAGGCATCTTTAGGCTTCAAGTTATGCTTGTGCAAAGCAACGCTAAAAATTTTGCTATTTGGTTTTGCTGCACCAACAATAGATGAGATAGTTATGGTGGAAAAAAGTTTTTCCAGTTTTAGATTTTCTATTACTTGGTAGATACGGGTATCAAAATTAGATATGATCCCTAATTTTATACCATTTTTTTGCCATTTTGTCAAAGTCGGTAAGACTTCAGGATAGACATACCAAGGCTTTGAGGTGGCAAAGTAAGCGTAGAGTTCCTGAAAAAAGTATTTAAAGTCATCAAATCGCTCGATCGCTCCTGCACGAGTGAAAGTGTCAACAGCGATCGCCTCCCACCAATCAAATTCCAGTTGAGGAATTTTATCTGGTTCGACGTTTCCAGCAAAGGCTAAAGGAGGAGATGCTTTGAAGCTTTGATAAAAGGCGAGATCCAAAACCTCTGGAGAAACCTCAAGGTTTTCTATTTTTCGGGCGATCGCGCTGTAGATTTCTCCTACGCTTCCCCGTACGCCAAATAAGGTGCCTACGGCGTCTAAAAAAATTACTTTTGGTGGTTCCATCTAAAGATATAGAGTTTGCATACTAGTGGCAGCTGGATACAGCCATTAGAGATTCGATTCTAAGAATCTCCCGCTAAATCAAAGATTTTAGCGGCGAGAGTATCAATTGAGCTGACTCTGTGACAGTAAAGCTAATTAGAGAGTAATTCTACAAAAGGGGCACATACCCAATTAAATCCCACCGTAAGCTGGTGTTTTAGGGTAGGCTGGCGATAAAGATATGCCAAACGACGCGCCAGATAAGCCAAAGTTCCGTCAAATTTCATTCCTAAGCCGCTTAGGGTAGCATTATCTGTTCCCAGAGCCATCATTTCTCCTAGCGCTTGATAGCGGAACGGTAACATAGGTCTTCCAGTCATAGAAGCCCAAATATTCCAAGCACAGTAATCTGATTGCTGCACGGCTACTTGAGCGGTAGCCGGAACTTGTTGACCTGTGGCATCCCGACAGTCTGCTGCGTCTCCTAAAGCAAAGATGTCTGGAGCTTCTACTACTTGTAGAGTGTTATTGATGCTGAGCAATCCTTTTTTGTTTTGCTGAAGAGGTAATTTTTCGATTAACTCCGATACTTTAGTTCCTACCGTCCACAGCACTATATCCACTGGGATTGTATCCACTTGTCCTTTGTATCTGAGAGAGATCGTGTCAGCGGAGACAGACTCTACTTCTGTTTCTAAATCCAGCCAAATTCTTTTAGACTCTAAGGCTTTTTTAGCTGTTTCTCGGTTAAATTCTGGCGATCGAGTGAGAATTTTATCTCCTCTTTCAACTAAGCGCAAGCGACCTCTTTCTCCCAGTCGGTCTGCTAGCTTACAGGCTAATTCAACGCCACTGTAACCGCCTCCAACGATCGACACTCGTATTTTATCTCGGTTTGACTTTTCTAATTCTCGCAGTCTCTCTCCGAGACGATAAGCATCTTCGAGACTGCGGAAACCAATAGCGTGTTCTGCTGCGCCAGGAACTATATCTAGGGGGGTTTTTCCTCCTAAAGCGATCGCCAGTTTGTCATAGGATAGATTTGGGCAATTTTCTAACTGCACTTGCTTTGATTCAATATCAATTCCCGTGACGCGAGATTGATAAAATTTAACTGACGTATCCGAGAGTAATTCTTCAAAAGGGGGAGCAATTTCCCAAGTTTGCATTTCCTCTGTAATCAGTTCGTACAAAAGGGGTAAAAATAAAAAGCGATCGTTTTTATCTATGAGTACAATCTCTGGTTTTTGGGAATTTTCCCAGGGAAGTTCGCTCAAGCGCAAGGCGGTATAAAGACCCCCAAAACCGCCACCGACAATACAAATTCGTTTTAATGGTTCGTTCATAGCAACTAAGGCTAGCATTTTAGCAGGGAGACTGTTTTTAGCATAGCAAGACTCTTGGAGCGAAAGA
>JAAUYD010048169.1_pt1 | contig 28188 bp, 28 predicted proteins | sample 7278101 | NCBI WGS metagenome assembly JAAUYD01 (sample SAMN14350128, study PRJNA611818) | marine sediment metagenome | isolation source: surface marine sediment (0.6m) | place: French Polynesia: Moorea | collected 2018-08
CGTGCCTCTATTTTATTCTTATTGCGAAAATCTGGTCTTCAGGGCCGGCTCAGAGATGATTGGCTCTGCCCCATTGAATAGAGAATTTTAAATCCCAAACACGAAATGAGAAACCCGAAACAATATCGAATAAACAAATTTAAAATGACCGAAACAAAAGACAAAGCCAGTAATACCCCAATTGAGTTAAAAACCAATTGGGAGTTATTAGTTATTGGTTAATGGGTTAAAAGGAATGAAATCTGTTTTTATATCTCACTGATGGTGGAAATATAACATCAGGCTCTCAGTCAATTCTATTAACGATTAACAAATAACATTTAAATGAGCGCTTTTCGCTCATTTAGGGTTTTACTATGTAGGGATCGTTTTGTTATTAAAGCATTTGATATTTGAATTTGTTTCGAATTTCGATATTCAAATTTTGTCGATCATAGTCGTTTAATCATGCCCACTGGCGTTAAGTCAAATCCGGACCTTCTGGATCCGGATCTTTACTGCAGCACAACGGCTACGGCTATATCACACACGTTGGTCTCCGTATTGTGAGTTTCAATGGCGTCACCGACTGCGGTTAAGAGGGGGTAAATATCGTGTCTGCGCAACCGCTCGTGGATATCCAAACCCATATTGACGGCTCTGGCTATTGTCGACCCGTCTGTGATTGCCCCGCCTACCGGTGTGGGTCCATCGGTGCCATCCGTACCCAGAGAGCAGACTGCGATCGGATCGGAAGGCTTTAAATCCAGACAGGCCCCGGCGGCGAACTCCTGGTTGCGGCCGCCTTTACCGTAGTCATCGTTATCGATTCTGACGACAGTCTCCCCGGTGGCAATCAGCGCGCAGGGCGGTGTTACCGGTCTATTCTTTTCATAGGCTTCGCGGGCGACGGCCGTAAAAAAGCGTCCGGCTTCACGGCTTTCCCCCGTCAGGCAGGAAGTCAACACAATCGCTTCCAACCCCAATTCCTGCGCTCTATGAACGGCGGCATCGGCCAGTTCGGTTGTTTTGACTACCATGAAGTTTTTAACGTTGAATGCGGCGTGGTCGGCCCCTGTTCCGGTACTTTTATGCGGTTTGGATAGATATTGACGCACGGCTTCAGGCGCCTTGTCCCAAAGACCGTATTTTTTCATTATAACCGCAGCATCTTTGCGTTTGGAATCGTCAGGACTGGTCCAGTCCGTGTTCCATTTCATGGGATCGCCGATGGCATCCGATACCGTCAGGCTGATCATGGCGGCTGGATGAATCGCTTGGGCCAGCCGGCCCAGTTTGATCTGCGAGAGATGCCCTCTGACCGTCATAATTTCGTCAATGTTGGCACCGGAGTTGACCATCAGGCGGCTGGTTGTCATTTTATTTTCAAACGAAATGTCGGGCACTGGCATACAACACAATGATGATACACCCCCCGACATCAGACAGATCACCAGGTCTTCGGGGTCGGCCTTTTTAGCAATATCAAGCACCAGCCGGCCGGCTGCTACACTACGACGATCCGGTACGGGATGTGCGGCTTCCATTACCCGGATTCGATTCAGCTGACCGGATTGCCCATCCTTGACGGCGATAAATCCATCGGTAATGCGTTCACCCAGAATGTCTTCCAAAGCCAAAGCCATTGGGAAGGTTGCCTTGCCGCTGCCGATGACGTAGATATTTCGAAAATTTCGCAGATCAAATGATTGATCTTCGATTTTAAGTACGTCATCGAGCAGGCGCACCTTTTTTTTAACGGCTTGTCGGGCGTTGACACCTCTCAATGCCGCCGTCACAATGTCGATGACCTTTTTGCGGCCCGCTTTAAATCCGTGCGCCACCAAACCGTTCCGATTTTTGATCAACGCCTGCATTTTTCTATCCGAATCCTCAAATTGTGGGAGCGGCTTTCAGCCGCGATTTTTTACTCAAATATCCATGTTTCTTCGAATTGAATAAAAGCAAGCCGGGGGGTTAACTAAAAAAAGGCTGCAGATTGCCGTCAGCATCATATTCCATAGGCCTTTTTTCTTCCATTACTTCAAGATCGCCCCGGGATGCAAGGTTTTCTTCGTAGGCCTCAGAAACCTCCACCTCGTTTAATACGGATGTGTTTTTGATCCGGATAATCTTCAGTTTTTCTCGGGGAATCAAACCCACACATTTGATGGCGATTTCAAGGGCCTCTTTATCATTTCTCATGGTCAGCGGAATCTTGCCCATTTCCGGGCACACGCCAGTGATGGTATTGATATTGAGGGCATCCATGTCGATTTTTTCCCGCAATCGCTGGGTAATCACATCGGCAATTCCGACGCCAACGGCATTGCCTTCGGAGCCTTCGGTCAGATCGCACACCACGATGCGTTTGATGCTGGGGCTTTCCGGATCAGCGGTCACCAGAGGCAGACCGATACGACCGACTACTTTAGTATCAAAGCCCGTACCGCTGATGTCTTTTCCCATCTCATCGATGACAATGATATCAGCTTCATCAAAGGGCAGACCCGGGGCATAGGCTTGGGCGGATTTGAACAATTCTTTTTCCATTTCTTCGATCTTTTCCCGGGGACAAACACCGATTTCAGCGGTTTGACCGTATCCGTTTTCAACACTCCCCACACCGAATAGCAGATTAGAATATTCCATGACCCTGCGCGCCACCGTCAGCAAGACATGGGGATAACCGTAGGTCAGCATGGCTTCGTGGTAAGTGGCCGCTCCTTCTTGTTTGCCCAAACCAATAGCCATCATTTTAATCAGGCCGCTTTCGAACTCGTGGTTGAATTCCGTATGCTTTTTTATGCGGTTGATGAGAACAATATGATCGGCTTCTACTGCCAATTTATCAAGAAACACCGGCAGCCTGTCTTCGGTATCTCCGATCTTGACAACTTCCAGGGAAGATTTTATGGGTGCTCCGACTTCGGTTTCGTTTATCCCCAGATGCTCCAGAACCCGCTTTTGGCCCTCTGCTGTGGCTGCTCCGTGGCTCCCCATGGCCGGAATAATAAAAGGCTGCAGCTCTTTTTGTTTCAGGGCGGATACCACAGCCTTAACAATGGTCGGATAGTTTGAAAGCCCCCGGCTACTGCATGCTACCGCTACCGTTTGGCCGGCCCTGATATCAAGCCGGGGTGCCAGGGCGTTGATTTGATCATGGATATGTCCAGCTGCATCCATCAAGACTGTACGGTCAAAGATTTGCCGTACACGTATCATCCTTGGCAATTTTTTTTCTTGCATTCTGCTGTCGCCTTATTCTTAAAAGATTAAATTTTAAACGACCCGTTTGTAATCATAGCCGGCATATTGCGCCACGGAACCAAGCTCGGCCTCGATTTCCATAAATCGGTTGTAGTTGGTTCCCCGATCGCTGCCACGAATGCCGCCGGTTTTAAACAGGCCTGCATCCAGCGCCACACTGACATCCGAGAGCATCGGGTCTTCGGTTTCACCGGAGCGCACCGACATGACCACCGGGTATCCATTGCGCTGGGCGTAACGGGCGGCATCGATGGCCTCGGTTAATGTGCCGATTTGATTGACCTTGCATAGGGTGGAGTTGGCCACTTCGAGTGAAATCGCCTGGCGTAATCGTCCGATATTGGTGGCGAACAGATCGTCGCCGACCACCATCCGGTTTGCAAATGTGCGGGTCAGCGTCTGCCAACCTTCAAGGTCATCCTCATGCAAGGGATCTTCGATGGAAACGATTGAAGGAAATTGTTCGATCAGGTGTCCAATCATTTCAATCATGGTTTCGGCGTTATAGGATTCACCTTCAAACCGGTAAATTTGCTTATCCGAATCGAAAAAGCCGCCGGCGGCAAAATCCAGGGCGTACACAATGTCTTTATCATAACCTGCAGCATCGACGGCTTGGACCAGATAGCGCATCGCTTCAGCCGATCGGTTCAGCGGTGGCGCAAATCCGCCGTCCTCGCTGCTATTGACGGCATGTTTGCCGATGCTTTGCAGCAATAGTTCCCGCAATGCCTGGAATATGTCGCACAGCATCTCGACGGCTTGGCTGAAGCTGTCTGCACCGACGGGCATCACGCAGTATTCCTGGATATCGAGATCATTGCCGGCATGCAGACCACCATTAATCAGGCATGCTTGTGGGACCGGCAATACATGGCCGGCGGCATTCAGGTACCGGTAGAGTGGTAATGCGCAGCAAGCGGCTGCGGCTTTGGCCGCGGCCAGTGACACTCCCAGGATCGTGTTGGCACCGAGGCTGGATTTATTGGGTGTTCCGTCGATCTGGCACATGGTCAGATCGATTTCCCGCTGCCGCGTAATGTCGATGCCTTTTAATATCGGAAGTATTTTTTCATTAATGTTTCGAATGGCCTGACGGACTCCCTTGCCTTGGTAGCGGGCGCCGCCGTCGCGGTGTTCCTGGGCCTCATAGGCACCGGTTGACGAGCCGCAAGGCACATCGGCCGTTCCGCTGTGGCCCGTGTCCGTTTCAACCGTTGCCCGGATTGTGGGCATTCCGCGATTGTCTATGATTTCTAAAGCGTTGATCTCCACAAGCTTGGATTGGCGCATGGATCTTCTTCCTTTGAAAAGGGGTGATCGCTAATGTTTCAGAAGTCATTTACATTCTTTAAATCAAATTGTCAACAGTTGACAATTTGATTTGATCCTAAAATTCTGTATTTTTATTTTTAGCGTTGGATTAAAGATATAATTAATTTAAATTATTTGATATATAATATTTATATGATTGGACGATTGTTAATTCGAAGAAGAAAAGACCAAAAAATAGTGGACATAATTGCTTAAATTGTCAACAATATATCCAGATTAAGTCTTATTGATAAACTTCGCGAGTATTGTTATGCTCTTCTCCTATCAAACGCCGGGAATGACAAAAAATGAACGCAATTCTAAAGGAACAAAAACGACCGACCCTGATGGCTCAGGCCTTAGCCCATGTCCGTGAGACTATCGTCAGCGGGAAATTGAAGCCCGGTGAGCGGCTCATAGAAAGTGAGTTGGCAGAGCGGATGCAAATCAGCCGGTTCCCTATCCGGGAAGCCTTACGCTGCCTTGAAAAAGAAGGACTGGTTGAAAACATACCATTCAAAGGGACCTATGTCTCCAAATTTACCGAACAAGACATGGAAGAGGTCTTTTCGTTGCGGGGTGCCATCGAAACCTTGGCGCTTCAACTTCTGATAAACCGTATCGATGATGAGAAACTGGCGACATTGGCGACTATCATCCAAGAAATGGAGACATCAGCCAGTGATGAAGACGCTGCCATGGTTGTGGCAAACGATCTACGGTTTCATCGCACGATATGTGAAATGACCGGTCACCGGAAATTGCTTACGTTCTGGGAAACGCTTGAGCCTCACATTTACTTGTTCCTAACCATAGAGAAAAAAGTGTATTATCCACCCGAACGATATGTAACAACCCACTATCCCATCCTCGAAGCTTTGAAGAAAAAAGATTCGGAACTCGCTACCGCTCGCCTGCGGATCCACCTGGAGGATGCGATGACCCAAATCAGAAAGGGGTTTTGGACCAAGGGCACAACCTAATCCCCACACTGAAAAAGTAAGCGCTTCTTGATACGTTTTTTACAGTGTTCTCCAAATTAATCTTCATCTGCTCCCCACCAGCATTCCCCGGTACCCATTGATTGTTTGCCTTAAAAATTGGCCGCCGATCGATTCTATAAAAAGGAATAAAAAATATTAATTTTATACTTGACAAACTACGTCATATTGTTATATACAAATATAACAATAAACAATTAGTCAAATATTTATATGTTTGTATAGCCATGGAGATACAGCATGATAGAGTTTAAGTTAGATCCTAAATCCGGGGTTCCCTTTTACCGTCAGATCATCGATCAAATCCGCTATGGCGTTGCCAGTGGCAGATTAACCGTCGGGGAGCAGTTGCCAACAGTCCGTGCCCTAGCCGTTCAGCTAAAAGTCAATCTCAATACCGTCAACAAAGCTTACAAGGAGCTTGAAATTCAGAGTATTTTGGAAACACAGCAGGGAACGGGAACTTTTGTCGGACCTGTCAGCGTTCAAATTTCCGACTCTGAACGTCAAAGTAAGCTGACAACTATCTGTTCAGAGTTTTTAAGTATCGCCTCCACTTATGGGTTCAGTATCGAGGAAATGATAAATGAACTACAAAACTGCCAGGGAGGAAAACCATGAATTCAGTCAAAGACAAAAAATTGCAAGGGAGTGACCGGAGGGTTGTGATTACAGACCAGGAAAATAAAAAAGGAATCAATCCAATTTCAATAGCCCTTTTGGTCTTATCTGTAGCCCTAATCGCTGCGGCGGTTCATTTCCGTGGTATCCATTGGAGTATACCTGCCTTTGGCGGGATAGTTTTGGTGATACTCGCCGCTTCGATTCGAATTGCCGATCAATGGGAAAAAGGCGTTGTCCTTAGAATGGGAAAATTTATCGGATTAAAAGGGCCCGGAATTTTTTTAATCATCCCAATCATTGATCGGGTCGATAATTACATTGACCAGCGTGTTCGAGTTACCGATTTTAGCGCCGAAAAAACGTTGACCAAAGATACCGTTCCGGTAGATGTGGATGCGGTCGTCTATTGGACGGTATGGGATGTGGAAAAAGCGGCTCTAGAAGTCAGGCGGTATGTCCATGCAGTGACCTACATCGCGCTTACCGGCCTGAGAGATATTATTGGCAGACATGAATTAGCCGATCTGCTGCAACATCGCGATAAAATTGCTGAAGCGCTGCAGCACTCGCTTGATGAACACACCAACCCATGGGGGATTACCTGCCAGAATGTTGGAATAAAAGATATTGTCATACCAGAAGCCCTCTCAGATGCCATGAGCAAACAGGCTCAGGCAGAGCGGGAACGCCAGGCCAGAATTATCCTGGGTACAGCCGAGACCGAAATAGCGGAGAAGTTTGCAGATGCCAGCAAGAAGTACCATGATAATCCGGTGGCACTCCAGTTGCGGGGTATGAACATGCTTTTTGAAGGCCTTAAAGAGAAGGGATCTTTGATTATTGTTCCCAGTTCCGCACTGGAATCGATGAATATGGGTGCCATTGGAGGTCTGGCAGCGCTTTCAGAAACAGGTAATACTGAAGGTTGAGGGTAGAACTGATTATCAATTTTGCAGATAAACATAAAAAAGAAAATTTTTAAAACGGTTACCGGGTAGTTTCTACCAGACCAACTAAAAACTTGTGAATCGATTCCATGGTATCGCTCCACTTCGGTCGTTCTTCATAGATTTTGAAAGCGGCGTGACTCATTTTGACCAATTGCCGGCGATTATGATGCAAGGTATGGATACACGCGTTAACCGACTCAAAATCATCGAACTCAAATAAAAAACCGTTGCGGCCCGGTATGACAAACTCTTTGACCGCGCCTTCTGAAGATGCCAACACAGGCAGGGCAAACGCCATGGCCTCCAAATATGCCATGCCAAACGCTTCATGGGAATACGGCATGACGAATACATGGCTGTGATGGAAGAGGTCTGCCAACTGATCACGGTCTCGGGGACCTGTTACCTCGATCTGTCGGACAAGATTTTTTTGAGTGATCAATGCTTTGATTTTCCGGACATAGCGGGCATTCATGGTCAAGCTGCCGACCACAGTGAGATGCCAAATGTCGCGGGCAAGCTCAGACAATCCGTCGATCAGGGGCAACAACCCCTTGTTGGGAATAACATTACCGACACAAATCAACCTGAGCGGCCCGTTTTCAAGGGCTCTGGAATCTATTCGATCAACGGACGACAGCTGCCCCAGCCGATCGCCCGCCGGGCTGGCGACAATGGACGGGCCATGATCGCCGACCAGAGTTTGTACCACCTTGCGAGTTGTATCGCTGTTGAAAATCAATGCATCCACTGATCGTAAATACCGTTTTTCAATCGCTTGATACACGCGGTTGAGCAAACCGTTTCGCGGCTGACGGCACAATACCTGGTGAACGATGGCCACAAGGGAAATCATTTTCTGGCGCTGCAGTTGACGATTGATATGAAACAAAGACGGGTGATTGAGCTCATCCTGCAGGATGATATCGTATGGCCCGGTAAGAAGGTCTGACCGGAATCGGAAAGACCAGTTGTCCAGCAAATGACGTCCGTAGTTGCACTTGGGAAGTGAAATAACTTCCACTTGATGCCCGCGGTTCCGGAGAAACTCAACCAGGATCCGATCGTAGATATAACCGCCGGTCAGGGTGTTTAGATCGCCGTAAATGATCAAAGCCAGGTGCATCGGAAAAGAAACTTTCTATTTTCATAATCGTCAGGTAACGCGCTGCAGCGCAACCTGACCTAGGAAGTGTTCTCATGACTAAGTGGTGGGAGCGGCTTTCAAGCCGCGATGATCCAGACAATCGCGGCTGGAAAGCTGCTCCCACGAGCCAAAAAAAATGCCGAGTCAAAACTACAAAGTTTCTTTTTTCCTAACCCTGAACCCTGAACCCCGAACCCCGAACTCTGAACGTTGAACACTGAACCCTTTAACCTGTTTATTCATAGGTTAACACAATCTGAATGGCTTCTTCGGGTCTCTCGTCCAGCAATTGAAAGGCTTCCCCGGCCTGACGAATATCATAGCGGTGGGTGATAAAATCAGCCGGTTTTATGCGACGTATCATTTCCCAAGCGACATTCAAGCGTCTGCTTTTAGACCATCTGCCGGAAAACTCCGGAGCCAGGGTACTGACCTGACTGCTAATTAAACGGATGCGGTTACGGTGAAATCCGGCTCCCAGATCCAGACTTGCTTTTCTGGTTCCGTACCAGCTGCCGACGACAATGCGGCTGGCAAAACCCGCTATTTCAACCGCCTGACTGAGTGCCTCTGGATTGCCGGACAACTCGTAAATAAGGTCGGGATTTTTATCACCTGAGCGGGATTCAGAGGTGGTGGTCAGTTCATGCTCCAGGTCTGTTACTGATGGATCCAGTGCAATGTGGGCTCCGGCATCCAGTGACGTTTTTCGTCGCAGGGACCACCTGTCCAGGGTGATCAGACAGTCTAGGGGCAACCTCGAGAGCAGGGCCGTGGTCAATAATCCGACGATACCTTGCCCGAATACGACCACAACTTCGCCGACAATGGGTCGGCCATCCATCAAAAAATTGACGGCGGATTCCATATTCGGCAGAAACAATGCCTCTTCTGGATCGATATCCGCAGGAACGGGGATCAATTGATCTTCGCGGACGGTTAAATGGCTTTCATGGGGATGAAAGCAGAATACCATTCGATCCAACCAGCCGTCCGAAACCTGAGGACCTGTTTCAACCACTCGGCCAACAGTTGAATAACCGTATTTGAGCGGGAATTTGAAGTCATGATTGAGGGCTGGGATGTTTTTATCGACGGGTAAATTCTGGGGGAACTGACCGCGGTAAACCAGCATTTCCGTTCCCGGGCTGATGCCTGACCGATGCGTTTTAACAAGAACTTCACCATTTCGAAGTGGCGGTATGGTCTCTTCTCTCAGCCCTATTTTACGGGGTTTTTCAAAAATTACGGATGTACGGTTCATGTACTACTCCCAGTCAGGGCAGGACCAGATAATCAGGTCATTGCCCAATCGCTGGTAGCTCACATGACCCAGCTTTAAATTTTTATTAAAATTCAACCCACTGGGATCGATGACCGACAATCCGCCCACGAATTTAGGGGAAACGGTTATGATGAATTGATCAATCAGCTGTGAGTTCAAAAAGCTGGTAATCACTCTCGCCCCACCTTCGACCATAATGCTGTTGACCTGCATGTCGGCCAGCATCACCATCAGGGCATTGAGATCGATTTTTCCATCTCCGTCCATGCTGCAGGGCAAGGGTATCGCACCGGCAGCGCTAAGCGCCTCGAATCGGCGACTGTGGGTATCTTCGGCATTGATTATCCATGGGCTAAGATCGGAATGTTCGACAAGTTTTGCGTTCAGCGGGGTTCGCAGGTGAGTATCTAAAATGATGGGCCGGGGGTTGCTGCCTTCAGACAGCCTCACCGTCAATTGGGGATCATCCGCCAGCAGGGTGCCAATCCCGATTAAAATCGCATCGCTGGCGGCCCGTATCTGATGGGTCAACACCGCCGCCTTCTGACCACTGAGTTGTATGGGCAGTCTGTTGCCGGTTGCAATGCTGCCGTCTACACTCTGGGCATAACTGACGGTGACAAACGGCCTGCCATGACGCATACGAAACAGATCCGCCGCTGATAAACAGGTTTTCAGATCCTCGATTGAATCAATTTGGTCCATTTTTTCCATAACCGCAGGCAATTATCCAGTCTTTAACAAAGCCCACCCAGAGCGGTATCAACAGAATGTAGGCAGCTGCGGTTGTGACCAGAGGTGGTAAAATCGGCAGCAGTGCAACACCCACAAATCCCATCTGAACGCCGGCGATGATGCGAGCACTTCTCCGAGGAGGCACTTTATACACAGGCAATGAAAGTTTTCTTCGAAGCCAGATTCCGAAAATGAGCAGGTAATAAGCAATGCAGACACTCAGATAGGCACCCGGCAATTGGCCATACCCGAAAGCCACTATCGGTGCGACAAGCAAACCGAGCGCATCGACGTTGATATCGAGAAATTCCCCCATGCCGCTTTCGTGTTCAGTCGCCCTGGCGACGCGGCCGTCCAGATAATCCAGAAGCGATGCCAATAAATAAAGACCTCCGGGTGTCCATGACAACCAGCCGGGAAAATGACGAGACTGCGGCCATGGCTGGAACAAGTAGCCAGCGAGGATGGCTATGAGCATCGCCCGTGCTATTGTCATCCATGTGCCATATCCCAAATTTGAATGCAATACCTTTTTAAGGGGATGATAATTCAACGGCATTCCGATCCGCAGCAGGATCAGAATATATGCAGTGACAATGGTTGCCTGAACAAGCCCCTGCAATCCATCCCAGGTTTGCCAATCGTCCTTCAGTATCCAAAAACCGCATAACAGCATGCTAATACAGTAAAAGGCCGCTGTCCACCACACGCGGCCCAGACATTTTTGCGATTCCGTGGGATTCGATGGGATTTGCAATCTCACATTCATACCTAATCCACCCCGCCATGGCGGAATGAGAATTTAAAAAGATGACATAGCGGTTGTCATCAATTTGATTTGTTTTATACCGCTATGCATATTCATTTTCAAATGGTAGTCGCTAAGACCAAAGGGAACATATTAATGACAACCGCTATAATAGGTGCAAATCCTGATTGATGCCGGCGGCTTATGAATTGTCAAAGTCAAACGGCTCAGGGGTTGCTGGGACTGGCGATTGAAACAGATCGGTTGACTTTTGGATCGTTATTGATGATATCAGTACAAGGTTGATTTTTAAATGCTGGGTATCACGCTGCCCTGTAATTTGCAATGGAGGCTATTTATTATTGATTACCATCCACACTTAACCGACAAGGGAGACCATGAGCCATGATGTTTTCATTTGTTTTCGCCGTTGCCGCATTTAGTGTAGGTATTTATTTCTGGTTGACCATGTTTCCCACTTCAGAATCATTCGCCATTGCCAGTATGGGGGATTTGTTGGTCCTGGCAACATTGTTTCTGATGGGAGCTATTTTTTTGACCGGAGCTTTCATTGCTACGGAAATAGGTTTGCTGCGCAGGCTGGTTAAAAAAAATTGGCTGGAAAAAAATACCGTTCCAGATGATGGGCAACAATGACAATTGAATCAGCGGATAGTCCAATGTACCCGGTCAGCTAATATCAAAGAGAAGACACCCGTTGGGTAGCAATCGAAACGTACGGCAAAGCCCTTGGCAGAAACCTGATTGATATTTAGGCAGATGGGAGAGCTCCCGGCGCTGGGCCGGCAAAAATTTTTTTTGATCTCTGTTTTATCTGATCTGTCGGTTTTGATGACCACTTGACCGATTCAGCATTGACAGTGTCCTGTTTACTTCTGCCAGCTGGGCTGTTGGTTTTTCTGTTGGCGTATACTAACAAATTGAATTAATCCTTGAACCTGAACAATCAACCCGGAGCCAATTATGATCAAACCGATATACCTGGATTACAACGGCACCACTCCGCACGATCCCGAGGTCATCGAGGCCATGCGCCCGTTTCTTGAAACCGAATTCGGCAACCCGTCCAGTTCCCACTGGTACGGCATCAAACCCAAGCAGGCCGTCGCCAAAGCCCGTGGACAGGTGGCCGGTATCCTCAACTGCAAACCCGAAGAGGTTTTTTTTACCAGTGGCGGCACGGAGTCTAACAATCACGCTATTCTCGGAGTGGCGCGGCGATTTAAGAAAAAAGGAAATCATATCATCACCAGCAACTTCGAGCACCCGGCAGTGCTCGAAGTCTGCCGATATCTTGAAAAACATGGATTCGAAACCACCTATCTGCCGGTCGACAAAGCGGGTTTGGTAGATCCCGCTGAGGTGGAAAACGTCATTCGGCCGACGACGATCCTGATCACCATTATGCATGCCAACAATGAAGTCGGGACCGTTCAGCCAATTGCCGACATCAGCTGCATCGCAAAAAAATACGGCATTGTCATGCACACCGATGCGGCTCAATCGGTGGGAAAGGTTCCGACAGATGTCGAAACGCTGGGGGTGGATTTGCTCTCCTTGGCAGGTCACAAAGTGTATGCACCCAAAGGTGTCGGTGCGCTGTATGTGCACACACCTTTGGTGCCTGAAAAATTTTGTCACGGTGCCGGGCAGGAAATGGGGTGGCGGGCCGGAACAGAGAATGTGCTGGAAATTGTCGGACTCGGAAAAGCCTGTGAAGTTGCGCAGCGAGATTTAGACAAGAATATTGCCCATATGAAATTTTTGCGCGATCGGCTGCACGAAGGTCTGCTGGCACAGATATCAGACATTCGTCTTAACGGTGATCGACAACATCGTCTGCCCAATACCCTCAGTGTTTCATTCAGAGGACAGGAGGCCAATCGTATTCTAGAAGATATCGGTCTGGAGGTGGCCGCCTCCGCCGGCGCTGCCTGCCACTCCGACACCGTTGAAATTTCCCATGTACTGGAAGCCATGGATGTTCCCCTGGAATGGGCCAAAGGAACCCTACGGTTCAGTGTCGGCCGGATGACCACCGAAGCGGAAATCGATAGGACCATACAAGTGGTGGCCAAAGCCGTGCATCCGTCGAATTGTTAGCGCCAATGAGGCGGATTAGGCGCTTTGATCTTGTGAAACTATTTGGAATGACGAATGACGATTGAAGATTGACGAATGGTGGATGTCGCTCTCCGAGGCGTAGGCGCTGTAATCCCTACGAGCCGGAGGCTACGCTCAGCTTTTTTTACGAATAAAATAGCATGAATTCCTTAATTCGACATTTGTCTTGTTGGAGTTTCTTTCTCAATCAGACCGGCCTTTTTTCGCTCCAGTACCAACCTTCGAAATCGACATTGTCCTGCAATCGAGTGCTGTGACGATATCGCCGGGAGCCATTTTGAGCATCACCCCCCGTTGGCCGGCGTTGATTAGGATCTTTTCACTGTTTAGGATACTGCTTTCCATAACTGTCTCCAAGCGTTGTTGCGTGCCGAAAGGACTAATACCTCCGACCAGATACCCCGTTATTCGTTCAGCAGTATTGATATCCACCATTGCGGTTCGTTTGATCCCGAAATGAGACGCCAGCTTCTTTAAATCCAACTCCCTATGCCCGGGCAGCAGCGCCAAACAGTAACGTTTGCAGTCCAATTCCACAACCAACGTCTTTACGGTATGCTTTAGGGGATAACCGGTGGCAGTCGCGGCATATTCGGCACCTTTTTCACGGTGCTTGTATTTAACCACCTCATATGGGATCTTCTTTTTCTCCAGGTATGAAATGGCGCGGGTGGACATGGTTGCGATGGGGTTGTCGGTATTTAAATGAAATTTGCGGTCACTTTCTTATGCAGCAACTGAATGCGTGTCAATTTGAGAATGTCGATTTCGAATAATTGAATCATACACTGACGACCTTGTCGGCCAATTGCATGGCGGTGACGATATCCAACATATTGGTCGTCTCGCCGACCTGTTTTTTATCCAGAAGATTGAAGTGATTGAGACAGGTACCACATACCAATATTTTGAGTCCGTTTTTTTCATATTCCTTGAGATCCGCTAGCACTTCGGACTCTTGGATCGTTAGCTTTACCCCGTTATTCACAAATACCAGCCGCCACAGCTCCTCGCCCATTTCTTTAAGAGTACGCAGGAAATTTACCATTAGCGACAGACCCAATTCATCGTCGCCGAAGCCGATACGGTCAGTTGCGCACATGACCATGATTTTTTTAGCCTCACTTTGCGGATCAGCGATTATCTGCTCATCAGGTGGCTGAGCTTGCTCTCCGTTATCCGTATCACAGGTCCCGATGACTCGGTAGTCATCTCCAGTTTGTTTAAGCTTTGTTTTAAACCCCTGGGACTCCAGGAAGCGCTGAACATTTTGCTGGGATGCCGCGTTGTCGACGACCACACTTACGCTATTTGGCTGTTCCTCCTGGAGCGTCGCTTTGGTCTGAAGCACCGGCGCCGGGCAGTTCAACCCACGGGCATCGATTTCTTTCATGCTAAAATCTCCGATTTCAAATATTGCTCATTAAACTTAATAAAAATATTCATTTTCAGTTTCCAAATAACAACAATCAACTCACAACATAAATCTTCTCTTCCGTTCCGTTGCATATCTCCCCAATCAGGGTTGCATCGTGGACGCCCGCATCCTTCAGGGCCATCACCAGGTCGTTGCCCTGATGACCCGCAACGGCGATGAGCAACCCACCCGAGGTCTGGGGATCAACCAGGACATCCTGTCGGGCGCGCGGCACCGCTTCAGCGAATTCGATCATCGTTTCACGGAATTCTCTGTTTTTATAAGCACCGGCCGGTATAAGCCCCATGGCGGCAAAATCCAGAGCTTCTACAATCAAGGGCACCGAATCGGAAAAGACCCTTGCACTCGTGCTGGACCCACACACCATCTCGAGCAGGTGTCCAATCAGGCCGAAACCGGTCACATCGGTGCAGGCATTGATATTGAAATTAGACATGATCCTGGCGGCGTCCCGATTCAGCGATGCCATCAACCGGGTAACTTCGTCGGTCAGCTCTACAGATGCCATGCCCGCCTTGATAGCGGTGTTGATAATTCCGGTGCCAAGTGGTTTGGTCAGAACCAGACGGTCACCGGCATTCAGGTTCGTCTTGGTGAGAATGCCAGTCGGATGCACAACACCTGTGACCGACAGGCCGTATTTCAATTCTTTGTCTTCAATACTGTGACCGCCAATCAAAACCACATCGGCTTCGGCCAGTTTGTCGATCCCACCCTGTATGATTTGACGCAGAACCAACAAATCCATGTCCTTGGCTGGAAAAGCAACCAAATTCATGGCGGTTTTTGGTGTTCCACCCATGGCGTAGACATCGCTCAGTGCGTTGGCAGCCGCAATTTGTCCAAACCAGTAAGGGTCATCCACAACCGGCGTGAAAAAATCTACTGTTTGAACCAGTGCGACATCGTCTGATATCTTGTAAACACCGGCATCGTCGGCACGTTCCAACCCGACGAGGACATTCTCGTTGGTCGGAAACACCAAGCCGCATAGCGCCCTGTCCAGGTCCCCTGGAGCTAGTTTGGACGCTCAGCCGGCACCCGTCACAGTTTCAGTCAGGCGTATTTTGTTGATGTTTTCCATACGCAATGCCCAAAAGGAAAAAATATTACGGCCAATATGTTGCCGTAATTACTTATAGGAGAAATAAGGTAGCATCAGACGGCAACACCATATTCTGTTTTAATAAACCCGAGATTTCCCATTGCATTATCATATTTGGTCTTGCCGTAAGTGTAATAATCGAACTCGATCTTAGAAATGTTGAGTTGAATCAGACTCCACAGAAACCAGTAAATATCCGGAAATGGCTTGAACAAATCGATAAAAAATAAGGTCCGCTCAAAATTATCATCGTTGCAGTACTCAGCCACAATACCTTTTTCCGCGTCGCGGGGAACCAGGATTTCCTGAAACATGTCCGCGATATCATAGTATCTTGGTGCCATCCCGGCATACTCCCAATCGATGATATACATCGGCTCCTTATATTTGTGGCGGGCATCGTCGTTGATCAGGATAAAATTATCCGCCAGCAGGTCATTATGACAGGGAGTGTATTCACTTTCCGGAATGTTGATGATACTCGATAGTTTGATCAGCCGCTCGATGGTCCCCGAAATATCGAATTCCTCATATTCAGCATTCAGCCGTTGGAGAATGGCCGACATTTTCATCACCTCTACGAGGGGATTGAAAATCTGTTTTAGCTGCACCTTACTCGAATGGATTTTAAGTATGGGTGCCACAATTTTCGGGAAAAGAGTCTTGTCCAAAAAATGGTCATTGGTAAGTACGATGGAGTCACCGATAAACTCCACAATCGTAACGCCGATCTCAGGCATATATTTGATCATCTTTGAGGCAACGCCAACCCTGGCCATTTCCTGAATCGTATGCGCTTCATTGTCCCGGTTGATAAACAGGTCAGTTTTATCACCATATATTCGAACCGTATAATCTCCTTTTTCCGATCGTATGCGGTACAGTTTGTTCGTGATACCACCGCTGAGCTGGGTGATTTTGATTTCTAGGCCTTTCCAATCCGGTAACAGACGATGACATACCTCGGCAGTGAATTCCTGATCCAATAAACGTGTTGTGTCCGACATGTTGATCCCCTCTTTTTTCGTTATAGAGCGGTTTGCGCCGAAAATGGCCGATTCGGGAACCGATGAACCGCTTGATCCTGGGTTAAAAGATTTTCGTAGCCCTAATTTTAGCCAGAACCAATACAACGGTGGTGTATTATGAGTCAACCCCATATTTTTAGTAGTGCTTTTTGTATTCCTCAATATCTACATGAATACAAGGCTGGCGACGGTAGCGTCACATCTCCGATCCCCTGTTTCATTTCATAAAAAACTTGACAGCCCCTCATCCAGGGATGTAAGTAAACTTTCGAACAGGTCGCTTAGCTTGAGATAGCGTGCAATACGTCGTAGAAAGGATTTTGATTGCCAGCCAGTTCCACAAACTACAGGAAAGCATGCAATATGAATCCCGGCATAAACGGGCCAGAATGAATGAATTTTTAGGTGCATAGTTGTATAAACATCTATAGCTTTATGCCGCTCATCTGTCATTTGAATCTCAAGCTTCTTTGATAGCGTGTTGTCAGAAATAGGCCAATGAGAAAAAAGTCACCTGATATCTGCATGCTATGGAGATATTGCACAGTTGATAATACGGCTGGATGTTAACCTCAAAACCATGAAAGGAGCCAGGTAGAATGAAAAGACGCGATTTTCTTAAAAAAGCAGGTGTTGGAGCTGCTGCCGTGGCCGCTACAGCGGTGAACGCACCCTTTGTGCATGCGGCGAAGAAAACCACGATCAAGTGGAGAATGCAAACTTATGCCGGAGCTGCCCTCTCCGCGCATGTCTGTAAACCGGCCATCGATGCCTTTAACAAGGTCGCTGATGGGGAAATGGTGATTGAGCTGTACAATGCAGATCAATTGGTACCGACGGGCGAACTATTTAGGGCCATGCAGAAAGGAACCATTGACGCCGTCCAGAGTGATGACGATTCGATTGCCGCTCCGGTCGATGTATCCGTGTTTGGCGCTTACTTTCCTTTTGCTTCGCGCTACTCGTTGGATGTTCCTGCGCTGTTTAACTGGTACGGCCTGAACGAAATCTGGGAGGAGGCATTCGCCGAGGTAAAGGGGGTAACCTGGCTTAGTTGTGGTGCCTGGGACCCCTGCAATTTTGCCACCACCAAGCCGATCCGGCATCTTAAAGACCTCAAGGGTCTGCGGATGTTCATGTTCCCGACCGGTGGAAGGTTCATGCAGCAATTCGGTGTTATCCCGGTGGCCCTGCCGTGGGAGGACATTGAGATGGCAGTTCAAACAGGGGAGCTCGACGGGGTTGCCTGGTCCGGCATTACCGAGGACTATACGGTCGGATGGGCCGACGTTACCAATTATTATCTGACCAATCCCATCTCGGGTGCCTGGGCGGGTTCCTATTATGCGAACTCCGACTCCTGGAATGCCTTGCCGGATCGTCTGAAAACCTTGTTCCGCCTTCAAATGGACAGTTCGCACTACTACCGGCAGCACTGGTACTGGTGGGGGGAGGCCCACTACCGCACCAAAGGCGGTAAACTGGAGTTGACTTCCATCCCCGCGGAAGAATGGAAGCAGGTGGAAGATGCCGCCCTTAAATTCTGGGACGAAACAGCTAAAAAGAGTCCCAGAAGCGCCAAGGTAGTAAAAATACTCAAAGAATACGCCCAAACCATGAAAGATGCAGGTCCTCCCTACCGATACTAATTCGTCGGTCAGCATGCGTTTGGTAATTTAGCGACACCACCTTCCCCGGCGTAATGGTAAAACTAGTCGGGGAAGGAACTCTGCACAACTCCGACTTGAGTCCAACTACGATCGAAGGCACTAGAGGAAGGGGCAAAGATGCCTAAAGCAGTCATAAAATTCGTGCACGCCGTTGATGCAATTAATACGGTGGTCGGCAAGTTTGCCATGTATCTGGTCTTCGCAATGATCGGAATCTTGCTGTACGAACCAATCGCCAGGAATATTTTTGATAAGTCAAGCATATGGGCGGTTGAAATGGCGCAATTCACCATGGCCGCTTACTACCTGCTTGGCGGCGGATTTTCCATGATTCTTAGAGGTCATGTACGAATGGATCTGCTCTATGGCCGCTGGTCGGATAAAAAAAAGGCTAAATGGGACGTTTTTACCGGCCTCTTTATGATTTTCTATCTGGTATTTCTCCTCTATGGCGCCTATTCCAGCATTGAATACGCCGTCATGTACGGGCAAAAAAATCGATCCGCCTGGGCACCCTATATGGCACCTATCAAGATTATCATGGGGACCGGGGTACTGCTGATGCTGCTGCAGGCGATAGCGACCGTGTTCAAGGACTTGGCAAAGGCGAGAGGGGAGAAGATATAACATGAGCTATGAACTTATCGCGGTATTGATTTTTGCCTCCATGATGCTCATGCTGCTGACCGGGCAGCGGGTTTTCGGGGCCATTGGTGGTGTGGCAACCTTGTTTGCATTATTGTTGTGGGGCAAGGGTGCCGCCGAAATGCCCTTTAATGCCGCCTTTGCCTTGTTGAACTGGTATCCGTTGCTGACCCTGCCGCTTTTCATATACATGGGATATATGTTTTCCGAGTCAGGGATTGCAAGCGATCTTTACAGGATGTTTCACGTCTGGATGGGATCGGTCAGTGGCGGATTGGCCCTCGGAACCATGGGGCTGATGGTGGCCGTGTCCGCCATGAACGGCCTGAGCGTTGCCGGGATGGCGATTGGTGCAAGCCTTGCCTTGCCCGAAATGCTGAAACGAAACTATGACAAGGTCATGGTTACCGGTGTCATTCAAGCCGGTAGTTCTTTGGGGATCATGGTCCCTCCCAGTGTGGTTCTCGTTCTTTACGGAATGATCGCCAGGCAGCCTGTCGGACAGCTATGGCTGGCCGGTGTTTTCCCGGGCTTACTGCTGGCCGGACTGTTTATGGCTTACATTTACATCAGATGCAGACTACAGCCGCATCTTGGTCCCACCCTATCAACAGAAGAGCTGGAAAAAATTACCTGGGGGCAGAAGTTGCGATTGCTGCGCGCCGGGGTCGTTCCTCTGGTCATCATTTTTTCCATGACAGGACTTTTCCTGATGGGAATCACCAGTCTTGTTCAATGTTCGGCCGCCGGTGCCACCGCCACGACGATCGCAGCATTGATCAAGGGCCGGCTAAACCGGCGGGTACTGGACGAGACCTTAAAAAACACACTGAGTGTCAGCTGCATGTTCATGTGGGTAATTCTGGCAGCACTCTGTTTTGGTGCCGTTTTTGACGGCCTGGGTGCTGTGCATGCCATCAAGTCCCTCTTCATCGAAAGGTGGGGACTCAGTCCTTTTGGGGTCCTCGTAATGATGCAGCTGTCATACATCTTGATGGGCATGTTTTTGGATGACACCGCCATGCTGATCATTGTTGCACCCCTATACGTGCCCCTGGTCATCAGCCTGGGATATAATCCGGTCTGGTATGGTGTTCTTTATACGATAACCTGCCAGATAGCTTATATGACGCCACCTTTCGGTTATAACCTATTTCTGATGAAGGCCATGGCTCCCAAAGAGGTATCGCTGGCGGATATCTACCGATCAATTATACCCTTTGTGCTGGTCATGATGGTCGGGTTGGTCATTGTCATGCTGTTTCCCGGAATCGCCCTGTGGCTGCCCAATTTATATTTCGGAAGATAAGGGTCCCAGATAATACTGACTTCTGACGCCAAGCGTGTGAAGGTAGGCCGCTCTCTACCAATGGCCCCAACTACTTTCCGTTCTGTCTATTTGTTGGGATTTTAACCACCAACTGAAAGTAATTCAAAACTACCCTCGGCTTACGTTAGGTTTTGCGGTGAACTTGTAGTGTTCCTTTCAGTTTGCATTCCAGAAGGTTTTATATATGAAATTGCCAAACATCCAGATTAAAAAAATCCTTTATGCGACTGACCTGTCAGAATCTGCTGTCCATGCCTTCTCATATGCAGTCAGCCTCGCCAATATGTATGGCGCCGGCATTACGATTTTGCATGTGCTGGCTGAATTTCCCGGCGAAGAATTTATTTCGAACATGGTCGATACCGATACGTGGAATGAGATCAAATCGCGACATTATTCCGAGGCCAGAGACCAGTTGATCGGTAAGAAAAGAGATCACGTTGCCATTAAAGAAGTTTTGCAGGCATTTTCCGATGGGATAAAGGCCGATGGAGAAGATCAGGCTTTTATTACCGATGAAATCCTGATCAAAAGCGGAGACCCGACTGAAACCATCCTCGAAACAGCCAAGGATGCGGGCTGTGATCTCATCGTTATGGGAACCCACGGACGTGGAGGGTTTGCAGAGGTCCTGATCGGTAGCACCGCCAAAAGGGTGGTCAGACAATCAACGATTCCAGTGTTGGTTGTTCGCATATCTTAATCTCGTTCCTATTTCAGCCTCGGTCATTCACGGCCCATATTCTGACTCCGGTCACATCACGGACGAGACTTGTATGGAATTTACTTTCAACTGTATCGGCCGTTTCCTTTCAGACCGGCTCCGGCAATTCTACCAGCGGTATGTCTGCAGTCGTTGACTGATAAAAAGTTATTCTTACTGGTATTTTCAGCGCCGGTTTGAGAACATTATCAACCATTTCTTCGCTGAGGCTTCCACTGAGGCTCCTGCACGGTTTGCTTTTATGGTCTGCCATGACCCAAAGCGATGGTTCTTCTGGCCAATGTCCTTTGCAAATCAAAGTCGACCTGTGAAATAGATTTCATAAACCTTGGGTGATTCAGTTCATAATTGGCGGCTTTGATAGGCTGTTTGAATTCTTATCTAATTGATATAATAACTAAAAATGATTTAAACTGTTTCAGCACGGTTATTGCAAATTGACAGACAGGAATTTTTAGTTGGAGGGGGAAACCGATAGGATAGGGAGGGTATTGGTGTGAAAAAGTCGATTTTAATCATATTCATCAATTTTGTGCTAGCATCAAATGTATTTTCATATACAGTAATTACAGACCCTAGCGTATTCTATACCTTTTTTGAAAATCCAGCGAAAGTATTGGATTTTACTGAACTCAAGGATGGGACTTCTTACACCAACATTCAAGATAGATCTGGACCGGACCAAATTAAAGCCTCTGAAACCGACTGCATCAATCACCGTCCAGAAGATCTTAACGCAATGACCGTCGGGCCGGGTGCTTTCTCGAATGCCTGGTCATTTTTAGGATCCGATCCCAAACAAACGCACTCATTTTGTGATTCTATCTTGTGGTTTGATCAGGGAATATCAACCGGCGATTTAAGTTTGGCAGTATCAACAAACGCTGGTCGATCACAACCTTTTGCGATGTACACCAATAAAGGATTTATGGGGATTATTCCGGATACGCCCGAAGAAACACTTTTTATTTTTGAAAACCTTCATTTCATATTTAGCTTTGAAGCCGAATTCTCCAAGACCGCCCCTGTCTCTGAATCGAAGGCGGAATTATTGGCACATTTGGAGTCAATTCCGGATGTGGGGGTGAATTGAGAGACTGACGGATAGGTGATCAGCCAAAGTTATCCTGACGTTACCGATTTGGGGTTGAGTTAGACGATGGAAGCTGATATGGGGAATGTTTATGAGTAAGTACAATAAACTCACTTCCGTTGAAATACTCTTAATTTTGGCGATTATCGCTGTTCTGGCAGTGTGGCTTCTTCCAAGATTCTTGAAATTGATTAATTCCGATTCCGGTACCGTCGGATTTGTAAAGCCATTTATGGTAGAAACATCGGAAACCGCGATCCCCGCTCCCATCTTACTTAAATTTCGTAACCTCTATTTTTATACGACTGCGGATATTGGTTAGATCTGAATTGATTTCCATGGGACTGCAATAACGATTTTGCTATATCAGTAAATCCCGCTAATCGATTATGCTGATTTTTCTACGTCACTTAAGCCTCTTTGCGGACACCTACGGCATACGCTTAGGAAAAACGCTTCATATTGTGAATCTACCTTCCTAAATAAAATTAAAGAAATATCCTGGTGAAAATTATTTAATTTGCTATCTAACGATATAAGTTTTTGAAATATTATAAAAATAATTCTATTTTGGTCAAATGACAAAAAAAATTGGATAAAATGGCATAAAAACTGCTTTTTTTAGAAGTCAAAGCAGATCAAAATTGGTTTTGATCATTTGCTTTCTTCCTTAACGTGGTGGCTCATCGCCTAAGTGAGCCACCTTTTTTTAGTCTTTACATCTGTAAAACACTATCTGCCAGAGGCAGTTTCACCTTTTCGGAATTGGGAGCGTCATTTTTCTTTTTTACTTCCCTTGACATCTAAAAGTGCAACTGGTAATTCTGCTTAGCTGTGATTTTTTCCCCACTGGATATGGTGTTTCGCTTGAAAACCGAATTGAATTTGAAGGAGAGCCAATGAGTTCAACAAATTCATATGTTTACATCAACGATGATGAGGTTGAGTTAAAGCAGATTATCATCAGATATGGGAATTTAAGAAAAATGAGGAAACTCACCGTTAGCGAGGCTGAAAAAAGGGGCTTGGTCAAAGTGGAAACGGGTCCGCATGCGCTGAGTGGAGATAAATTCTCCAAGGCCATCGCTATCCTCGATAAAGAGGTGCGATTGTGCCTCTCTACGAAAAGAATGTAATTTGGGTCCAACCGATCAGGATTGCGATTGATCTTTTTTTTCCGGAAAGCCAGGTAGTTTTTCCTGCTCACTTTCCATCCGGCAAATACCCTCAATTATCTGGATAACTTCCTGTGTTATATTGGTACCCCCGATCGTTTTTGAGCCGGTGAAATAGAGTGTCTCGAGTTGATTGTTTATCATCCATTTTCGGATTAAAGCGGAAGCTAAATTCAGGGGATTTTCGTTTAGATCGACATGAAGATGCGGCCGGTTGTGCTTTTCAGCATAATCTATGACAATTTTTAATCCAATGGTAAGGTTGCCATGAGTTAATATGGCGATCGCATCGGAATCTAGCACATTTTTTTCTATCCGATCCGAAAAGCTAACGTCCATTGACTCTTTTACACGATACTTTTCCGGTAAAATGCCCTCGTACGTTCTTCGCGTTTTATAGGTCCACCCACTATGCGGTATATTGAGCTTCAAGGCAGCATCCAAAGCGGCCCTTTCGACTCCTGGCTGGCCTCCCGATATGATCTTTTTTATCATGTGACAAGAGAATTATTTGATTATTTGCAGACGCCTTGCGATGCGTCAGCCATTTTATCATATTCAACATTATTATATGAGGACTAACTTTTTTTCAAGCAGGAATAGAAACATGTCAATTTTTATAAATCGAATGATCAGGGCCGCTAAGCTGGATGTCAACTTATACGAAGAAGTAGAAGCGGACCAAGAAGCCATGGGACAGGCATTGGCAGTGGTTGTTTTGGCCAGTTTGGCAGCCGGCATCGGGACCCTTGGTGCAACCGGAATCAACGGACTGCTAGTTGGAACCGCAGGAGCCCTTATCGGCTGGTTCATTTGGGCATTCATCACATTTTTTATTGGAACTCGATTATTGCCGGAGCCTCAAACCGAGGCTGACTACGGGCAGCTTTTGAGAACGATCGGTTTTTCAAGTTCTCCGGGTGTGTTGCGTATATTGGGTGTGGTGCCGGTATTAGGTGGGATAATTTTCATTGTATGCGGAATCTGGATGCTGGTGGCCATGGTGATCGCGGTAAGACAGGCCCTTGATTATCAGAGCACCTGGCGTGCAGTCGGCGTTTGCCTCATCGGCTGGGTCATTCAGATGTTTGTGGGATGGATCGTGTTTTCCCTTATTCTGTAAATTTCAGTTTTATCACCGCATACCAGATGAATTATTACAATCCTTAAAGTGTCCGACTGCTGCCAGACTCTCATAATTGATGATATACAAAGGGTCAATTATATTTTCCTGAAAAAACGCATCGGTCATGGATGCACCGGCATACAGCAGGTCTACCAGACTATCAGTGGGAATTTTCTCAAAGCAGTCCTGACAGGTAAAAAAACTTTCAAATATAAAAATTTGACCACCGGCGGCATATAATTTTTTCAGCCTGTCTTGGGTGATTGTGTGAGAACAGGTGATCCAGGTCTTTTGGGAGGCTAGATCGCCCGACCTTTCGCCCAGGAGTTTGGTGAAATTATAATTGCTGTCTATCAGCGGGCCAATAAAATTATCCTGAAACTGTCTGTCTGTCATGGGCCTGCTGGATCCAATTAATTCTGACAAATCATCTCTGGATATAATCCTATCAAGGCAGGCATCGCAAAAGCATTTACCCAATACGATAGTTATCAGTCCCGAAGCCAGATAGTACTGATACACCAGATTTGGTTCAGATAAATGAGGACAAACCAACCATGTATTGTTCTCCGCATATTTTTTAGGGATATCTACTGCCGAATTCCAGACCATATTTTCGGTAAAATTCGGTGCCCCAATGGCAACGGCACCATGTTTCAGCTCCGGTTTATCGATAACAAAAAGTGACCTCTCGGTTTTATTCAAATTTGCACCCATACCAACACACCCTCCCTAAGCATTTCAAATATCATAAGCACCGCTTCAAAATGCTAAAGCAAGATTCGGACCAAATTGGGGTGTAAAAAAAACCATTAATTTTTCAATAGGTTGAACCGCTGAAACTGAAATCCGCAGGCATCCGGCGCCAAAATTTTGATTATTTATGTCAAATTGAACCGATTAGAGCGTTTGGCAGAATAACGTTCCGTTATCGGCAGTTTTGCAATGCTACTTTGAATATGAATAACACCCCAGCTTCTTTACTCCAAACGCTCTAAAGCAGTTTTGTCGTGGAAATTGGCTCAAAGATCCGACAAAATTGTTTCCGCCTGCCCGCTTGCCCTTTCAAATGGATCTGACTCATTCAGAGCTTCCGGTACGATTGCTCTATATTCAAATACCAAAAAATAGAGCGCTTGAATTAAAAAGAACATCCAGATGCTTGACATCCAGGCCAATTCAGATTCGGGTGTAAACACTATTACCAGGATACCGCCAAATCCGCACAACAGTACTTCCACCAAAATTTGCTTCCCGGAAGGATTTCCAAAACAGATGCCGCTGCGAATCCAACTGGTTACCATTAATGATAGAAGGTAAAAAATGGTCACGGAATCTGCCTGAAAGGCCATTACAAAAAGGAGCAACAGCGGAAAACCAATCGAAAAAACCGAATTCTTGGCCCAACGACTCAGGAAAACCGCATAGATTGACGTATACAGCCACAAGATCAGGTAGTGGGAACCATGTCCCTTGAGCGTGTAACACAGCATTAGATTGACAGGAATAAATGCCATTGCGCAAATCAGACCAAAAATCAGGGTGGATCGGATGGGATGATGTTTTATGATCATGTTGTCCTACTTTCCGCCAGTGCTTCCTTGCGCTTTATCAGCTCCAACTCTATCTCCTGGTCGGCCGGTCCACTAAAACAATCGTAGGAGACCGGATCGATCGTATCTCTCTCCCATTGTTGCATTTGAATCTTATGCCGGTATTCAGACGCCCGGTATTGGAGTTGTTCGAATCTTTGACGCTGCTGCTGCAGTTGGCTGTGAAACTGTGTGACTTCTTCATCCATTGTTTTTAATTGACCGCTAAGATTCCCAACCATATTTTCCAGCGGTTTTATTTTTCTGATGATCATCCGGGCAATATCATCTTTTTCCTTCCTGACAGCAACCATCAGGTCACTCTCCAATGCCTCCAATTGTCGATTATACTTTGCAAGGTCTTCTCGCCCCTGATTGCGGAGGGCTGTCAACCTGGCGAGTCTGGCTTGTTTGCGGCCAAGTGCTTCTTCCATATCTCTCAGATGCTGTTTGAGCAATAAACCACGATCTTCCAGATGATCCATAACACCATGAATGTCGGCCTTAAAAATTTTGATCAGTCGGGTATAAATTGCCATGTTTCCTCCTCGAGATGATTATTGTCTACGACCGCTATAGCCTTCGAACTGCAGGGCCTTGGCATTGGATTTTTGTTTATGCTGCACAGCCGCGGGTGCGCCTTCGAATGTATCTTTGACAATCGATTTCAGTTCCTGAAGATCATTGGCCAAATTTTCAGCCACATCGGCGGAACCGACGACGGCGTTGACCGCATTCTGCTCCTGGTAGTAGGTATCTATTTTTCTCAATGCCCTCTGTTTTTTACCGGATTTAATATCAGCGGCGACTTCCTGCTTGAGGCGGTTAAAATCCTCTTTGATCACTTTTTCCGACCAGCTTGATTTGTTGATGGAGGAATAGACTTTCTTTTGGCTGTTCACACAGGCAATCTCAAAGGAATCCTCCAGGATCATCTCATAGGCCTGGTTGTCGTATTGGTAACTGAGTTTTATGTTATCGAGCTCGAAAGTTCTTTGTTTGTTTGTCGGCACTCGTAGAGTCAGGTACAAATTGCGTGTCTGACCGGAATGTAAATTCCCGGGATAAAAACTCAGATAACCGTTTTGTTTAACTATCGGATATCCGGCGGCATCGATCAGGGTGATGCCGCTGGTCGAGGGTATATGAATTCTGACAGCGGTCAGGGCTGCAGTCCGGGTACTATAAAACTCCTTTTGAAACACCTCAGCAAAGGCTGCCGGATTCTCAAGATAATAGTATCTGCCAGTGCCGCTGTCAGCGATGGCTGTCATCAAATGCTCATTAAACTCGATTCCTACACCCACCGTACTAACAGCAAATTCCTTTCTAACAGCGCCGGCGGCAATGTTGGCCAATGCAGCAACATCTGTCAGTCCTTTGTTGGCAAGACCGTCGGAGATCAAAATGACCTTGGCAGAATTGGTATGTCGACTTCGGTAAACTAGGGTATCCATTCCCGCCTGCAAACCGGCCCCAAGATTGGTCCCACCGCCGGCACGAATATTTTTGACAGCTGAGGTTATGCGCGACCGGTTGGCCTCGGTGACATGGGACAAATCGGCGGCGATGTGAACGCCATCCGAATATGTGATTAAGGCAAACCGATCTTCGGCTGAAAGACTGGACAATAATTCGAGCACGGCGCGGCGGGCATCCTCGATTTTGCGACCTTTCATCGAACCGCTGCGGTCGAGGACGATCACCATGTCCACATTGCGAACCTCGCGCCCGGCGGCTGAGGGTAAATGTGCGGCATTTAAGGTGATATTCAGGCCGACGGTGCCGTCGGAACCCTCAAGCACTTTTTTTTGAATAAGATGGCCGGAGATTTCTATCCATTGGTTGTCTTCCGTAAGCGTTCGAGATGGGACATTAAACCATTTTGACCCCAAATCACCGATCGAATTGGATGAATACGCCATGGCAACACCGGTTACGACGATAAGAACGAAAATCATCAGAAAATTTTTCAATCGTGTTTGTTTCATTGTATGCTCCTTTCGATTAAAATTTAGTACTACTTGTTTGCGTTCATGTTTCAATTTTACTTCAGACTGCGTC
>JAAUYD010134294.1_pt1 | contig 28187 bp, 13 predicted proteins | sample 7278101 | NCBI WGS metagenome assembly JAAUYD01 (sample SAMN14350128, study PRJNA611818) | marine sediment metagenome | isolation source: surface marine sediment (0.6m) | place: French Polynesia: Moorea | collected 2018-08
ACCAGATGGGGAAATTACCCGCGAACATGAATACGTAGCACCACGAACCCAAAGTGAACAAATAATAGCCAGCATCTTTTCAGATGTTTTAGGGGTGGAAAATGTGGGAATTCACGATAACTTCTTTGAATTGGGAGGACATTCCTTACTCGCTACTCAACTAGTTTCACGAGTACGTTCTCATTTCAAAGTAGAAATTCCCCTCAGACAATTGTTTACTGCACCCATAGTTGCTGATTTGGCTGAGTTCATTCAACAGTTGCAACAAGATTCTCAACCAATAGTACCACCATTATTACCAGTGTCACGGGATAGACAACTACCAATATCCTTTGCTCAAGAAAGGTTGTGGATTCTAGACCAACTAGAAGGAGGAAGTGCTTTTTACAACATGCCTGCTGCCGTGCGTCTTATCGGTCAACTTAATGTTAGTGCTTTACAACAAAGCTTTCAAGAAATAATCAATAGACATGAAATCTTACGGACTAATTTTAAGAATGTTAATGGACAACCAGTACAAATCATTCATCCTCACTTAGAGGTGAAGTTACCTATGGTGGATTTGCGAACGCGATGTTCAGATGAGCGTACACAAAAAACTCAAAGACTCGCAAAAGAACAAATCCAAGTTGCTTTTGATTTGACTAGGGATTGTTTAATCCGGGGTTGTTTATTGCAACTGGATGATACAGAATACTTGTTGTTATTGACTATGCATCACATTATTTCTGATGCTTGGTCACTAGGAGTTATGACTCGGGAATTAGCTGTACTCTACAATGCTTTTCGTAACAGTCAATCAACTCCCTTGTTACCACTAGAAATACAGTATGCTGATTTTGCACTTTGGCAGCGACAATGGTTGCAAGGAGATGTTTTACAGCAACAGCTTGATTATTGGAAACAGCAACTCGGGACTAATTTACCTGTATTGCAGTTACCTATATCTCATGATCAAGAAAAAATTGGAACCAACAAACTTGCTGAATATACTTTTTTAATCCCTGGTGATTTAGCTAAGTCGATTTATAGTCTAAACCGTCAAGAGGGTGTGACTTTATTTATGACCTTGTTAGCAGCATTTAATATTCTGCTACAGCGTTATAGCAATCAAGATGATATTGTGGTAGGAACTGATGTTGCTAATCGTAATCGAAAAGAAATAGAATCTCTGATTGGCTTTTTTATCAACATCTTAGTTTTACGTAACGATTTGAGTGGTAATCCCACTTTTCGGGAATTACTGGGAAGAGTTCGTCAAGTAACATTAGATGCTTATGCTCATCAAGATTTACCTTTTGCAGAATTAGTCAAAGCTTTGCAACCAAATCGGGAAGTAAATAGCACACCATTATTTCAAGTATTATTTGTTCTGCAAAATGTTCCACAATCATCTTTAGAATTACCAGAATTAACTATCAACATATTAGATATTAAACAGGAAATAGCTAAATTTGATATAGCCCTGTTTTTAACAGAAACTAAACAAGGTATTACAGGAAAATGGCAGTACAAAGAAGACCTTTTTGAAGAGGAACTAATTGCTAGAATGTCAGAAAATTTTCAAACTCTGCTAGAAAATATCGTCAACCAACCTGATAGTCTGATAAATGATTTAGAAATATTAAGTAAAGCAGAGAAAGAAAAACAAACACAGCAAAAACAGCAGCGTAAAAATGTCAAACGTAAGAAATTTATTAATGCTAAACCTAAAGCTGTTAATTTTTCACAGTCCGATTTAATTAAGACTAGTTATCTTAATTCTGAAGGAAATTTACCTTTGGTCATCACCCCAGTAGATAATAATATAGATATTATAGATTGGGCAAAAAATAACCGAGAATTTTTAGAAAAGAAATTAGTTGAACACGGTGGGATTTTATTTCGCGATTTCTCGATTACTTCACCAACAGACTTTGAAAAATTAGCCCAAGCTATTTGTCCAAAGCTATTTGAAAATTATGGGGATTTGCCACGTGTAGGAGTTTCTGACAAAGTATATGGTTCTACACCTTACCCCTCAGAACAGGCTATATTATTTCACAACGAAAGTTCTCACATGCATTGCTATCCCCAAAAAATCTGGTTTTCTTGTATGCAACCAGCGCAATTAAGGGGAGAAACACCAATAGTTGATTGTAGAAAATTGTTGCAATTGCTCGACTCGAAATTAAGAGATAAATTTGAGCAAAAACAATTAATGTATGTCCGCAACTACACTGAAGGTTTAGATGTTAGTTGGCAAGACTTTTTTGGAACTACAGATAAAAAGGAAGTAGAAAATTACTGTCACCAAGCAGCAATTAATTTTGAATGGAAGTCTAATGGTGGTTTAAAAACTAGCCAAGTGCGTCCGGCAATTATCAAACATCCTCAAACAGGTGAATCTGTATTTTTCAATCAATTATTATTACACCATATATCTTGCTTGCAAACAGATGTGCAAGAGCATATGCTGTCATTATTTGGAGAAGAAAATTTACCCCGTCATGTTTACTATGGTGATGGTTCGAGCATAGAAAATTCTGTAGTTGCGGAAATATTAGCAATTTGTCGAGAAGTACAGGTAAGTTTTTCTTGGCAACAAGGAGATGTCTTAATGTTAGATAATATCTTAACTGCTCACGGACGCAATCCTTATGTTGGTTCCCGAAAAATTGTGGTTGCAATGGGAGATATGATTTCTAATCAAGAAATAGAAAAGTAAAATTGGGAGAGAGCATATGTATGAAGTTATTAGTGGTTTTAATTTATCTTCTGGACAAAAACGCCTTTGGTTTTTGCAACAAGAAAGTACTGTTTATAATACTCAAGGCGTTTTCAGCTTCAAAGGAGATTTACAAATAAATATCTTAAAAAAAGCTGTAGAAATAATTATCAATCGTCATGAAATCCTCAGAACTAATTTTCGACATTTACCTGGTATTAAAGCCCCAGTGATGGTTGTAAATGAAAACATTGACAATATTTTGTTCCAATGGGAAGAAATTGATTTAAGTAATTATCATCAGCAAGAACAGTCAAAAAGACTAGATTCTTTGATTCAAAAGTATAGATATCATATTTTTGATTTTGAATCTGGAAAATTAGCCAAATTTTATTTGATTAAACTATCTGCATATCACTATATTTTAATAGTTTGTCTACCCGCAATTTGTGCTGATAGTTGGACAATTAATAATTTATATTCTGAACTTAGTAATTTATACTGTAATCAAATTGAGAATAGCTCAGAAGAAGATGAAGTTATCCAATACGTTCAATTTTGTGAGTGGCAGAATCAATTAGTTACAGAAGACGAAGATGCTGCAACAGCTAAGGAATACTGGCATCAGCAATATGATTCTACTTTAAAAAACTGGCAACTACCTTTAGAGAATAATTTTTCTGAAGCATCAGAGCAATCTGTATTTAAAATAAACTATTACGAAGGGAAAATAGATGGGAATTTAATTGCAAAAATTGAAAATTTAAGTTGTACATATAATACCGAAGCTTCGATAGTTTTACTGGCTTGTTGGCAAATTATTTTATGGCGACTTACCGGACAAGAAAATATTGTAATTGGTAATAAGGTAAATCGTAGAGATTATGAAGAATTGTCTGCTTTATTTGGACTTTTAGCTACTTGGATACCAATTAAAAGTAAGTTGACGGAAAATTTATCTTTTCGAGAATTAATAAAAAATACGAATAAGACTATAGAAGATGCTTTTGAATGGCAAGATTATTTTGTAGCTGAAACTAATAATTTAGTTTTTCCAATTGGATTTGAATTTGAGGAATTATCACCATCAATTGTTGCGGATAATATATCCTTTTCAATGTTGCAGCAGTATAGCAGTATAGAAAGATTCAAAATAAAACTTTCTTGTCATAAGTATGAAAATTATTTAAAAACCTCTTTTGATTACGATGTCAATTATTTTTCAGCAGATTCAATCGCCATCTTAGCCGAACAATTTCATACCATATTACAAAGCTGTATTCAAAATCCAGATATACCCATTAACCAGCTAGAGATTATTGGCACTAGTGAGCGTCAAAAGCTGTTGGTGGATTTTAATCAAACCCAGGTTGATTATTCTCAAGATAAATGTATTTACCAATTATTTACAGAACAGGTTGAACGTACACCGACTAATATTGCGGTTGTATTTGAAAATCAAACATTAACCTATCAAGAATTAAATAATCGTGCCAATCAATTAGCTAACTATTTACAAAAAAAAGGAGTAAAGCCAGAGACAATTGTAGGGTTGTATCTTGAAAGAAATATTGCAGCAATTGTCGGTATTTTAGGAATTATGAAAGCAGGAGGAGCTTATTTACCGTTAGATGCAGCATTACCAGCAACAGGCTTAAATTTACGTATCTCAGATGCTGAAGTAGATTTAATTTTAACAGAAGAAAAGCTGCGAGAAAATCTGACTGATATTACAGCAGAAGTAATATGTCTTGATAGTGACTGGGAAACCATCAGCCAGGAGAAAAATACTAATCCTACAAATCCAGTTAGTCCAGAGAATCTAGTTTATGTGATTTACACTTCTGGTTCTACTGGTATTCCTAAAGGTGTATTAATTGAAAATCGTCAATTATTAAACTATTTATATAGCATCCAAGAAATATTAAATTTAGATACCACAGCCAGTTTCGCTATAGTTTCGACTTTAGCTGCTGACTTGGGTAATACAATGATTTTCCCTAGTCTGTGTAGTGGTGGTTGTCTACATATAATTTCTTCCGAACTAGCTAGCGATGCTAAATCTTTAGCAGAATATTTTCATTATCATCCCATTGATTGTCTAAAAATTGTTCCTTCTCATCTCAAAGCTTTAATTGCTGCTGAATCTCCAGAAAATATTTTACCCAGAAAGAGATTAATATTAGGAGGTGAAGCAACAAATTGGCATTTAATTGACCAAATTCAGGTAGCAAAGTCACCAGAATGCAAAATAATCAATCATTATGGTCCTACGGAAACTACTGTAGGTGTATTAACTTATTTAGTCGAATCCTCTAGAAAATACCAAACAATTCCTCTTGGTTGTCCCATTGCTAATACTCAAATTTACATTTTAAATAAACAACTAGAACCAGTACCAATTGGCATACCTGGTGAAATTTATATCGGTGGCGCTTCTGTCGCGCGGGGTTACCTTAACCGTCCAGATTTAACTCAAGAAAAATTTATCCAGAACCCTTTTATCTCCTCAGATAAACTTTACAAAACTGGTGATTTAGGGCGCTATCTTGCTGATGGAAAAATTGAGTTTATTGGCCGTATAGATAATCAAGTTAAGATTCATGGTTTCCGTATTGAGTTAGGAGAAATTGAAGCTGTTTTGAGTCAACATCCTGCTGTGGAACAACAAGTGGTGATAGTGCGTGAGGATATTCCTAATAACAAAAAGTTGGTGGCTTATATAGTATCAAAACAGCAGCCTGTTCCTACAAACAGTGATTTACGGAAATTTATACTAGAAAAGCTTCCGGAATATATGATTCCCAATACCTTCGTATTCATAAATAATCTACCTTTAACATCTAACGGTAAAATAGATCGTCAAAATCTGCCAGCGCCAGATACATCTACACAAAAATTAGCTGCAAATTATGTTCCACCCCAAACTACAAATGAGAAAATATTAGCCGACATTTGGGGTGAAGTGTTGAGAGTAAAACAGGTAGGAATTAATGATAACTTTTTTGAATTAGGAGGAGATTCTATCCTCAGTATTCAGATTATTGCGAAAGCGAAAGCAGCAGGTTTACAGTTGATTCCCAAGCAACTATTTGAACATCAAACCATCGCCAAATTAGCCCAAGTTGCAGGTACAGTAACAGCAATTCAAGCCGAACAAGGAATAGTAACAGGTGAAGTCCCACTGACACCAATCCAAAAGTGGTTCTTTACAGAAAAATTCTCAGAAGCACACCATTGGAACCAATCAGTTTTACTAGAATTAAATCAGCCTCTGAAGCCAGAATTACTACAGCAAGCGTTGGGATATTTGTTAGAACATCACGATGGATTACGTTTGCATTTTATCCAGACAACATCGGAAATTCAGCAAATTAATGCTGATTATAATAGTTCTGTTCCCTTTGTCCAGCATGATTTTTCCCACCTTTCCCCGACGAAACAACAAACAGCCATTACAAATACTGCGACTGAATTACACAATAGCTTGGATTTATCTTCAACTCCCTTGATGCGAGTGGCTTGGTTTAACTGTGGTAGTGCTCAACCCAGTTGTCTGTTGATTATTATTCACCATTTGGTAGTTGATGCAGTTTCTTGGCGGATTTTACTAGCAGATTTACAAATAGTTTATCAACAACTCTGTCAAGGTGAAGCTATCAAATTACCACCTAAAACAACTTCTTTTCAAGAATGGGGAAAACGACTGCAAGAGTATGCTAATTCTTCAGCCTTAGCATCAGAATTGAATTACTGGTTAACACCATCACGTCAACAAGTTGTACCTTTACCAGTAGACAATTATGCAGGTAGAAATACTATCGCTACTGCAGAGACTTTATCAACTACTTTGAGTGTGGAATTAACTCAAGCTTTATTACAAGAAGTACCCACTATCTATCGGACACAAATCAATGAAATATTATTAACAGCTTTGGGAAATGTTTTAATTAAATTCACAGGAAATACTCACCAACTGATAGCTTTAGAAGGTCACGGACGAGAAACAATTTTTGAAGATGTAGACTTATCTCGTACAGTGGGTTGGTTTACTAGTATTTTTCCAGTTTTGTTTAATTTGGGTCAAGAGGAAGATTTAATAGAACAGTTAAAAGCAGTAAAAGAACAAGTACGCGGAATTCCCCAGCGTGGAATTGGTTATGGTTTACTGCGTTATTTAAACCAAGATGAACAAATCTTTTCTCAGCGACAAAAATTACCCCAACCAGAAATAAAATTTAATTATTTGGGACAATTTGACCAAGTATTTCAAGAATCATCTTTGTTTACACCAGTAGATTCTATTGCACCAGAACGCAGTTTACAAGGACATCGCAGTTATTTGTTAGAGATTAATAGTTTAGTGATCCAAGGTAAGCTACAGGTGAATTGGACTTACAGTCAAGATATTTATCACCGTAACACAATTGTAAATCTAGCAGAAAATTTCATAGAATCCTTAAAAGTTTTAATTAACCTTTCTCAATCACAAGAAACAATAGGATTTACCCCTTCTGACTTCCCAGAAGCAGAAATTAATCAACAAGATTTAGACAAATTAATTAGTAAAATTAGTCAAAAATAGTTAGTAAACAAGGAACAGATAAAAGATAAAATTACCACAAATATAATAAGTATTTAATATGCAAACAAATAATATTGAAGACATCTACGAACTTTCACCCATACAACAGGGATTATTATTTCACATCCTTTATTCCCCTGATTCTGGAGTATATTGTGAACAATATAGTATTTCAATTCAGGGTAATTTAAATTTTGCCGCATTTGAAAAAGCTTGGGAGCAAGTTTTCACTCAACATTCCATATTACGCACTGCTTTTCATTGGGAAGAGCTAGAAAAACCACTGCAAGTTGTTAGCAAAAAAGTAAAATTACCATTAGAAAAAATAGACTGGCGAGATATTTCACAAAACCTACAAAAACTTCAATTAAAAGCTTTCGCTCACGCAGATAGACAGCGTGGTTTTGAACTTTCCCAAGCACCTTTGATGCGTTTAACATTAATACAGTTGAGCGATGATATATACGAACTTATCTGGACTAACTATCACCTGATATTAGATGGTTGGTCTCGTGCTTTACTAATAAAAGAAGTATTTGAATTTTACAAAGCTTTGTGCGAGGGTGAAAATTTGCATTTTAAACCACCACTAGCTTATAAAAATTATATTACTTGGTTACGCCAGCAAGACCACTCTCAAGCAGAAAAGTTTTGGCGGGAGTTTCTTAAAGGAGTGGATACTCCTACACCTTTAGATGTGAAAAAATATGTTGGTGATGTAGTAGGTAAACAAGCAACTTACGCGCAAGAAAACATCAAATTATCAAAGACAGTTACAGCAGGTCTACAATCCTTTGCAAAGCAATTTCAACTGACAATAAATACGATAATACAAGGTGCATGGGCTTTACTCTTAAGTCGCTATAGTGGCGAAGAAAATGTCATATTTGGTATTACTTCTTCTGGTCGTTCACCAACTCTAGAGGGTAGCGAATCCATGGTTGGAGTATTTCTTAATACTTTACCGCTACGATTGGATGTAGATGGTGAGGAAAAATTACTACCCTGGTTACGAGAACTCCAATCTCGACAAGCAGAACTGCGTCAGTATGAATATTGTCGGTTAGTAGATGTGCAAAAATGGAGTGAGATACCTAAGGGAATACCTTTATTTGAAAGTATTTTTATTTTTGAAAACTACCCTGTCACAGCTTCTCGTGAAGAAATTGCGGATTTGACTATTGGTGATGTCTCTGTAATTAATACAACGAACTATCCGATAACAGTGATGGTGGCTCCCGACACAGAGTTATCATTGTCAATTATGTACGATGAGCGCTATTTTGATACTACGGTCATCACGCGGATGTTAGGACATCTCAAGACTTTAATCGCAGCAATGGTAGCACATCCCCAGGAACAGTTAAAAGCATTACCAATGCTGACAGAAACCGAGCGATATCAGTTATTAGTAGATTGGAATTCTACACAAGTTGATTATCCTCGCAACCAATGTATCCATGAATTATTTGAAGTACAAGTTGCGCGTTCGCCAGATGCTGTAGCGGTAGTTTTTGAAAACGAAAAGTTAACTTATACACAACTTAATCAACAAGCAAATCAACTAGCACAATACTTGCAAAAACTAGGTGTAAAACCAGAAGTTCCAGTTGGTATTTGTGTCGAAAGGTCGATTTTAATGGTAGTGGGGATTCTGGGAATTCTCAAAGTTGGTGGAGCTTATGTACCCTTAGATCCAGACTATCCACAAGAACGTTTGGATTTTATGCTATCGGATGCTCAAGTACCAGTGTTGCTCACACAGCAGCATTTGCAAACAAAGCTAACACCTCATCAAGCTAAGGTAGTTTGTCTGGATGGAGATTGGAAAGCGAACGTTCAAGAAAATGAAAATCATCTCCAATATGATATCTGTGCGGAAAATTTGGCTTATATAATTTACACCTCTGGTTCCACAGGTAAACCCAAGGGTGTACAAATTAATCATCGCAATGTAGTTAACTTCCTTTATTCTCTAAATTCTAACCCTGGAATCACAGAGTCAGATATTCTCCTAGCTGTGACAACTTTATCATTTGATATTGCTGGATTAGAAATTTTTCTCCCTTTGATGGCAGGAGCAAAAGTAGTAATTGTCAGTGGTAAAATTGCTAGAGACGGAGTTCAAATATTAAATAAATTAGAGACAGAAAAAGTCACAATGATGCAAGCAACTCCATCTACATGGGGAATGTTATTAGAAGCAGGATGGAGTGGCAATCAGAAATTAAAAATTATTTGTGGTGGTGAAGCTTTATCCCCAAAACTAGCAGCAGAATTACAAAAGCGTAGTAGTTCAGTTTGGAATTTATACGGTCCTACAGAAGCAACGATTTGGTCTACCATCCATTTAGTCAAAGAAGTAGAAAAAACTGTTCCTATTGGTCGTCCAATTGCTAATACTCAAACCTATATTTTAGATAAATATCAACAACCAGTACCTATAGGAATTAGTGGGGAACTCTATATTGGAGGTGATGGTTTATCTCGTGGCTATCGACATCAATTGGAGTTAACAACTGAGAAATTTATTCCCCATCCCTTTGATAAAAATTCAGAATCATATCTTTATAAAACAGGAGATTTAGTACGTTACCAAGCAGATGGTAATATTGAGTTTATCGGTCGTATTGACCACCAGGTAAAACTACGTGGTTTTCGCATCGAATTAGGAGAAATAGAAGCAGTATTGACTCAAAATTCAGCAGTACGTCAAGCCATTGTCATGGTTAGAGAAGATGAACCCAAAAATAAGCGCTTAGTTGCTTATATAATTCCTGAAAAACAAACACCAACCATCAATGAACTACGTAAAATTCTCCAGCATAAATTACCAGATTATATGGTTCCTGGAAATTTCGTATTTCTAGAAAAATTACCCCTAACCCCCAATGGTAAAGTAAATCGTCGAGTCTTACCAGTACCCGATACTAACCGACCTGAATTAGAAGAAAATTATCTTGCTCCTAGAACAACCGAAGAAAAAACTTTAGCTGAAATTTGGAGTCAGGTATTAAAAGTAGAAAAAATCGGCATTCACGATAACTTTTTTGCTTTGGGTGGTGACTCTATTCGCAGTATCCAAGTTTGTTCTCAAGTACGGGAACGTGGTTTTAATTTATCTATTCAAGATATATTTAAATATCAAACGATTTACGAACTAGCTCAAAATCTGACGAATCAAAAATCTAGCAGTCTCAATTATCAATCAAATCCACCATTCAGTTTAATTACCACCGCAGACCAAGTCAAACTATCTGAAACTGTGGAAGATGCTTATCCCCTAACAACTATGCAAATGGGGATGTTTTTTTACAGCAAATATAATCCTAATGCCAATATTTACCATAATGTATCTAGTTTCCACTTAAAAGCAGTATTACAATTAAAACCCTTACAAACAGCCGTTGATAATTTAGTAAATCGTCATCCCATACTGCGTACTTATTTTAATTTAGGAGATTTCAGTCAACCTTTACAGATGGTTGAGAAAAAAGTCTATGTTCCTTTACATTTTGAAGACTTACATCATCTTTCTGAGTCAGAACAAAAACAAATAATCGCAGAATTCTTAGAAACAGAAAAAAAACATAAATTTGACTGGACACAACCACCACTGTTACGCTTACATATTCATCAAACTACTCTAGAAACATTTCAGTTTACTCTTACTTTCCACCACGCGATTCTTGATGGATGGAGCTTAGCTTTAATGTTGAGTGAATTGTTTGAAGAATACTTCTCTCTCATCAACAAACAAAACTATTCTATTTCACCACCAACAATTACTTTTCGAGATTTTGTTGCTTTACAGCAACAAGCACTTAACTCAACCGATAATCGTCAATACTGGTTGCAAAGACTGACAGGAATAACTCAAACTAAAATACCACGCTGGCGTTTCTTAAATAGGAATAATTATACACCAGAAAATTTAATTATAGATGTAGCAATTTCTGAAGAAGTATCTCAAGGATTGAAAGACTTAGCAAAGTCTGCTGCCGTTCCATTAAAAAGTGTATTACTCACCGCGCACTTAAAAGTTATTAGTTTAGTCTGTGGTAAATCAGACGTAATTACCGGACTTTCAACCAATGGTAGACCGGAAACAAAAGATGGGGATCGCGTTTTAGGACTTTTCCTCAATACTTTACCGTTTCGTGTCAGTTTCAATAGCGGTTCGTGGATAGATTTAGTAAAACAAACATTTGAATTAGAACAAGAATTACTTCCCTATCGCTGGTATCCCATGTCTCAAATCAAAAAAGACTTAGGTGGAGAAAGTTTATTTGAAACTTCTTTTAATTTTACCCATTTTCATCGTTATCAAAATTTACAAAAATCCAGTGAATTAGAGGTTTTAGAAATAAAAGGATTTGCAATTAAAGAATTTGTTTTACTTGCACAATTTAGCTTAGATTTGATTTCTTCTGATGTCAAATTATTTTTAGAGTGTGACCCCCAAAAATTATGCTACGAGCAAGCTCAAGACATTGGTAATTATTACACCAATATTCTCTCAACAATTGCTATGAATCCATTAGAAAGTCATAACAACGAAAATATAGTGGAAGAACTAACCAATAAAACAAAGAAAATTAAAGGGTTAACAGAAAAAGAAACCACAAAAACAGGTCTAAAAACTTTAAAGTTAACCAAGCGTAAGGCTATCCGTAATAAGTAATATGAATCAGCCAAAAATAAACAAGCCTAATATTAAAAAAATAGCATCTAGTAAACGCAAAACTGTTACTCTTTCACAAGAAAAATTAATCAAACTAGATTTTTTAGATTCCCATTGTTCGCTTCCCTTAGTAATTACAGCTAACATAGAGGGATTAAGTCTAGTAACTTGGGCTAAAACCCAAAAAGAGTTAATTGAAAAAAAATTACTACAACATGGAGGAATTCTATTTCGTAACTTTAAAGTAAATGACATTCCTGAATTTGCAGAATTTATCAACACAATTGCAGGAAATTTGCTGGAATATTCCTATCGTTCTACCCCCCGGACTCAAGTAAGTGGTAATATCTACACTTCTACAGAATATCCTGCTACTCAATCCATCCCATTACATAATGAGATGTCATACTCCCGAAATTATCCACAAAAAATTGCTTTTTATTGTCTGCAAAATGCACAACAGGGAGGGGAAACACCAATTGCTGATAGTCGCAAAGTTTTTCAAGGTCTTTCCAATCAAACTAAAGAATTATTTCAGCAAAAGCAAGTAATGTACGTGAGAAATTATGGTAATAATCTCGATTTAAATTGGCAAAATGTATTTCAAACCACTGAAAAAATCGAGGTTGAAAACTACTGTCATCGCGCTGGAATTGACTTTGAATGGAAAGAGGAAGATTGCTTACAAACCCGTCAAATTTGTCCAGCAGTAGTTGAACATCCTCAAACAGGAGAAGCAGTGTGGTTTAATCAAGCTCATTTATTCCACATCTCAAATTTAGATTCTAATGTTCGTGAAAGTCTTTTAAAAAATTATCAAGAATCAGAACTACCACGAAATGCTTATTACGGTGATGGTTCTACAATTGAAGCAGCAGTCTTAGCAGAAATTAGAGAAGTATATCAACAAGAATCAATCATCTTTTCCTGGCAAGAAGGGGATATCTTGTTACTAGATAATATATTAGCAGCACACGGACGGAAACCATTTACAGGTTCTCGAAAAGTTGTTGTTGGAATGGCTTAAATTTTTGTGTATTTTACCTTTTTCCCTGCGGTTTTTTCTGTCAGTAATCTTCTATCATCTGAATAATTAAAACTGTAGAGATACAAAGAACGCAGAGGGTATAAATAAGGAGAAATAATAAATAAAAAAATTACAAGCTTTTTGATGCCTAAATTATTACAAAAATATCCAGAAGCAATGGAGAATTACTATGGACAAGCCAACAATTGAAGGATTTAAACTTTCTCCTCAACAAAAATATATATGGTCATTACAACAAATTGACCGCAGTTTACCCAATCGGGTATCTTGGACAGTTCTGATTGAGGGAAATCTTGATTTCAAAAGTTTAGAAATATCTTTACAAACAGTAATCAATAAATATGAAATTCTCCGTACTACTTACCGTTGTTTATCTGGAATGACAATACCTCTTCAGGTGATAAATGATAATGTTATCCCATCGATTGATTATCAAGATATAAGTAGTTTAGATGCTCAAAAACAGCAGGAAAAAATTCAGCTAATTACATCTGAATTGAATCAATTAGGTTTAGATTTTGAACAGGATTCACTTTTATATTTTTCTGTCATTATCATTTCACCGATTCGACATATACTAGCTATTAGTCTACCTAGTCTTTGCGCTGACACAATTACGATTAATAATTTAATTCAAGAAATTAGTCATTATTATGCAATCGGTAATCAGATAGAAGAAAGCACAGAAGAACCATTACAATATGCAGATATTGCGGAATGGCAAAACGAAACTATTGAACAAGAAGAAGCTAGGTTAGGAATAGAATATTGGCAGCAATATTGTGATTTTAATTTATTCAAGCAAAATTTACCTCTAGAAAAACTCAATAATCAAGAAACTGATTTCCAACCTCAAGTTTTAAATTGGGAATTGAATTTAGATTTATTTAAAAATATCGAAGTATTAGCACAAAAATATAATATCTCTATTTCTACATTTTTTCTTACCTGCTGGCAAATTTTACTTTGGCGAATTACAGGACAAGCAGAAATAATTATTGGTAATCTTTGTGATGGTAGGAAATATGAAGAATTACAATCTGCTATCGGTTTATTTGCTAATTATTTACCAATTACTTGTCACTTAGAAAATAATTTAAAATTTAGTGACTTATTACCCGATATAAATCAAAGTATAGATGAAGCTGAAAAATGGCAGGAATATTTTACTACTACACAGCTTGAAAGATTAAACAACAACAAAATTCAGTTTCCCTTCTTCTCTTGCTGTTTTGAATACGAGCAACAGCAAATTAAATATTATGCAAATGCAAATGAAACTCAATTTTCCATTTATCAACAATTTTCATACTTAGAAAGATTCAAAGTAAAACTGAAAATAGTTCATCAAGCAAATAGTTTATTAGCGCAAATTCATTATGATGAAAGTTTATTTTCAGTAACAGACATTCAGCCTTTACTTTTACAACTGCAAAATTTAATCACAGAAGTAATCCAAAAACCTGAAGCTGCAATCGGTTCGTTCAATATTCTTAATATTCAAGAAAAACAAGAACTGTTATTTGATTTTAACAATACCGATAAGAATTATCCCCAAGATAAATGTATTCATCAGTTATTTGAACAGCAGGTAGAACTCCAACCAAACAAAATAGCTGTTGTGTTCGAGGATGAACAATTAACATACGCTCAATTAAATACTCGCGCTAATCAACTTGCTCGATACTTGCAAAAAATGGGAGTAAAACCAGAGACAGTTGTGGGAATTTATTTAGAGCGATCGCCATTATTTATTGTATCACTATTAGGTATCCTCAAAGCAGGTGCAGCATACTTACCTTTAGACTCCACATTACCCAAAGAAAGTTTAGTTTTCCGTTTAGAAGATGCTGATATAAATATAGTTATAACTCAGCAGACACTATCAGCTAATCTGACTCAAGCAAGTCTACAAATAATATCCCTCGATACAGAGACAGAGGTTATTAGTCATGAAAAACATGATAATCCCAGCAGCGAAGTTACCCCAGAAAATCTAGTTTACTTGTTATTTACTTCTGGCTCCACTGGTAAACCAAAAGCAGTTGCTGTTGAGCATCAACAACTTCTGAATTATTATTATGCAATTACAGAAAAACTCAATCTGGAAAGCTATGATACCTTTGCAACAGTTTCTACTTTTGCAGCAGATTTAGGGAATACAATAATATTTCCTGCTTTGGCTTTGGGAGCTTGCTTGCATATAATTTCACAACCAAGAGCCTCCCATCCAGAAGCATTAGCAGAATATTTTTCTCAGCATTCTATCGACTGCTTAAAAATTGTTCCTACCCACCTTAAAGCCTTATTAACATCTTCCGAAGCAGAACAGATTTTACCCAAAAAATGTCTGATTTTGGGAGGGGAAACTTGTAGTTGGGAATTAATTGAACAATTAAAAAATTATGCCCCCAATTGTCAAATATTTAATCATTACGGACCGACAGAAACAACTGTTGGAGCATTAGTCTATCAGGTAAATCATAAATTTGAACTTAGCAATTATCAAAAATCAAGAACAGTTCCCATTGGTCGTCCTCTTCCTAATATCAAAATTTATCTATTAGATACAAATTTACAACCCGTTCCTATTGGGACTCCCGGTGAATTATATATTGGGGGTACAGGAGTTACTAGAGGTTATTTCAATAGACCAAAATTAACTAATAATAAATTTATTGCCAATCCATTTTTACCGACTCAAAGGTTGTATAAAACTGGGGATATAGCTCGCTATTTAAGCAATGGAAATATTGAATTTATTGGACGGGTTGACTATCAAGTAAAGATTCATGGATATCGCATCGAACTAGGAGAAATAGAAACAGCACTGCTTAAACATCCAGCTATCAAAGAAACTGTAGTCATAGCAAAAGAAGAGCAATCAGGTAACAAGCGTTTAATTGCATATACAGTAACTGATTTTACACAGAAAGTTAGTACTGAAAACCTACGTCACTTTTTGCAGCAGCAATTACCAGAGTACATGGTAGCAAATACCTTTGTGCAGATGGAGGCTTTACCTTTAACACCCAACGGAAAAATAAATCGCGCAGCTTTACCAAATCCCACTACTCAAGGATTATCAAGCAAAAATTTTGTTCCACCTCGCAATCCGGTAGAAGAAAAATTAGCAGAACTTTGGGTTCAAATTCTTGGAGTTAATCGAATCGGAATTAACGATAACTTCTTTGAATTGGGTGGAGATTCTATCCTTAGTATGCAAATCATTGCTAAAGCTAATCAAGCAGGTTTGCAAATTACTCCCAAACAGCTATTTGAAAAGCCCACTATCGCTGAATTAGCACTTTTATTAGACCAAACCCAAACTAATTATGTCATTGATGCAGAACAAGGATTGGTAACTGGTGAAGTACCTCTGACACCAATTCAACACTGGTTTTTTGAGCAAAATTTTGCCAACTCTCACCACTGGAATCAATCGTTTTTATTCCAAGTAAAGCAAACTCTTAACCCAGTCATTTTAGAGCAAGTATTGCAGCACATACTAGAACACCACGATGCTTTACGTCTGCGTTTTAAGTATAGCCAATCTGGTTGGCAACAAATTGACACTCTTCCATCCGAAACAATACCATTTACACAGATTGATTTAACCAATAAAACCCCCGAAGAACAAACAACAGAAATCTCCACAACAGCAACCAAACTGCAAAAAAGTCTCAACTTATCTGATGGTCCTTTAATTAGAGTAGCTTTATTTGACCTAGGTACAGAACAACCATCACGCTTATTAATTGCGATTCATCATCTAGTAGTAGATGGAGTTTCATGGCGAATATTACTTGCAGATTTGCAGCAAGTTTACCAGCAACTAACCCAAGGTGAAGTTGTAAAACTACCAGCAAAAACCACTTCTTTCAAAAAATGGTCCGAAAAATTGAGAGAATACGCGCGATCGCCTAAAATACAAAAAGAATTGTCATACTGGCAGAACTCTTCACAAACAGGACTTACTCCTTTACCAGTAGACTTTTCTAATGGTAAAAATACCATGGCTGAAGCTCAAACTATATCAGTACAACTAAGTGCAACAGATACTCAAGAACTTTTACAGACAGTTCCAGCAATATATCAGACTCAAATCAATGATGTGCTTTTAACTGCACTACTACAAGCTTTTAACCAATGGACAGGTAAGCAAACACTAACTATTGACTTGGAGGGACACGGAAGAGAAGAACTTTTTCCCGATGTGAATTTATCCCGTACAGTTGGTTGGTTTACCACTCTATTTCCAGTCTTGCTTGATACCAAAAATCTTGACCAAACAGAAGATATTTTATTAGCAGTAAAAGAACAACTGCGCTCAATACCCGAACGCGGTATTGGATACGGTTTACTACGCTACATGAGTGATTCTAAAGCCAAGCTAGATTATGACACAGCCCAAGTCAAATTTAATTACCTTGGTCAATTTGACCAACAGCAAGCTGAATCATCATTGTTTACCCCAGCACCAGAATCAAAAGGTATTAGCCGTAGTTTACAAGGACACCGAACTCACTTAATAGATATTAATGGAATTGTTACCAACGGTCAACTAACACTAGATTGTACTTATAGTCAAGCAATTCATCGCCAACAAACAATTGAAAATTTGGCGAATAGTTTTCTGGAAAAATTACAAGGACTAATTACTCACTGTCAATCCAGAGAGATTCGTCAGTCAACAACAGAATCAGAAATTCTACAAACTTTAAACACCAAAGCAACTTTAGATTCAAGTATTCATCCAGATTCAACAATATTTGAATATTGCACCAATCCCCATCATATTTTATTAACTGGAGCCACTGGTTTTGTCGGAGCATTTTTACTTGATGAACTATTGCAAAACAAACAAGCAAATGTTTATTGTTTAGTTCGTGCTGCTAATCAAGAATCAGCTAAAAATAAACTGAAAAATAATCTTCAAAAATACTTACTTTGGCAAGAATCGTTTAATCATAGAATTATCCCCATTGTGGGAGACTTATCCCAACCGTATTTAGGATTAACTAAAGTAGAATTTCAAGAATTAGCTAACAAACTGGATATTATCTATCATAATGGTGCAATAACTAATCTTGTTTATCCTTACTCAATGCTTGAAGCTAGTAACGTAGGTGGAACCCAAGAAATTTTGAGATTAGCAAGTCAAATTAAACTCAAACCAGTACACTATATTTCGACTCTCAGCGTTTTGACTTCCCCAGAACATTCTCAAATCAAAACAATTTCCCAGCTTGATAAATTCAAACATTTACAAGTTCCATCTGGTGGCTATCCTCAAACAAAATGGGTTTCCGAAAAATTGATTTCCGAAGCTTATTCTAGAGGAATTCCCGTTGCTATTTATAGACTGGGAAGAGTATCCGGAGACAGTAAAAATGGCGTTACGAACATTAACGACCGTCTAATTAGAATGATTCGAGGTTTTATTCAATTAGAATGCGTTCCCGATGTCAATTCAATAGTAGATATGACTCCTGTAGATTATATCGCTAAAGCTATTGTTTACTTATCACAACAAGAAAAATCAAAATCATTAAATCAAATTTTTCACTTGTGTAATCCCCAACCGATTAATTCCGCAAAATTATTTGAATGGATTAGCTCTTTTGGCTATCCTCTCCAGAAAATGTCTAGTCCACAATGGCGAGTAAAACTTAACAATTTATCTGAAATTTCTACAGATAATCCATTATATCCTCTCATACCTTTCTTTATCGATCAAGAAAAAAATGCTCCCAAAAATATTAACTTTTTAGATTCATCAAATTCATCCTATTCGCAAGATAATCTCCAAAATACTCTTAATCAATTAACAGGCTCGTCAATAACTTGTCCAGTAGTAGATGAAAAATTACTTTCTACCTATTTTTCTTGGTTGATAGATAATGATTTTTTAGATATTCCCCAACAACTGATTAATCCTTAAAAATTTGATTAATAAAATTGCTGATTTTCGCGATTGAATTAAAACATAAACATTCGGATAATTTCTTGTAATTTAATCAAAGATTGGCATACTCATTTCAATATCTTGACTTTTTAATAGACATCATCATGATTTTAGGAAAAGCAACACCACAAGGAACCCAACGTTATAAGGAAAAACACCAAAAGCATTGCGATGTAAGCTACTTTCGTACTGCTGGTGATTTGGTAGTTAGTTCAATCGGTTTAGGAACCTGTCTCGGAAAAACTAACGAACAAACCAATACTTTAGTTGAAAATGCTGTAGTTGAATCAGTACGTAAAGGAGTTAACCTAATAGATACCGCTATTAGCTATCGTCATCAAGAAGGAGAACGTAGTATAGGAAAAGGTATTCGTCAACTTTTAGAATTACAAGAAGCCTCAAGAGACGAACTTATTATTACAAGTAAAGGAGGTATTCTCCCTTATCCGAAAAATAGTAGAAGAAAATCATTCTATCAAGAGTATATCGAGACAGGTAAATATGATATTAAAATGACCGATTTAGTGGGAAAAAGATACTGTATACATCCCCAATATATACAAGATCAACTCAATCGCAGTTTGACGAACTTGGGATTGGAAACAATTGATATATACTTTATCCATAATCCAGAAGAACAACTTATTTCTACTGCACCAGATAAATTTTATACTCGCTTAAAATCAACTTTTGAAGTACTAGAAAAAGCCGCAGATGCAGGAAAAATTTCTGCTTATGGAATTGCGACATGGGATGGTTTTCGCTTATCTCCTAAATCTAATCGTTATTTGAATTTAACAAAAATCAAAAACTTAGCAAAAGAAGCCGCAGGTACAAAACAAGACCGATTTAAGTTTATTCAACTTCCTCTTAGCCTTGCAATGGCAGAAGCTCTACTAATGAAAAATCAAACATTAGATGGAGAGCAACTAACTATTTTAGAAACTTGCAATCGCCTTCAGATTCTACCCATAGCCAGCAAATCTTTATCTCAAACGCGCTTCATTGGTCAAATCCCTGCTAATCTTACCAAAGATTTGGGCGAAAACTTACAAACAGACTGTCAACGCGCTCTCCAATTTACTCGCAGTGCACCCTCTCTTCTCTGTGCTCTTGTTGGTATGAAAACTGTACAGCATATTGAAGAAAACTTAATGCTTAAAACTATTCCTACTTTAGATAGAAAAACTTTTGTAGAATTTATGCTTACAAATAGCCAATGGCTCGAAAGCATTAAACATAGTAGATTCAGGGCAATATTGCACGACATCAAAAAATCTTTGGGTTTGAAAGTGAGTTAATTTATGACATCATTAAACTATACTTCATCGTTAATTCTCATTTTAGGCATTTTTCATCGTATCTCTGATTAAACTAATAAATTGTATCAATATCAAAAACCTGGTTTTTCGGGTTCTATCTATACTTCTCTATTTATTCTCTCTATGTTCTCTGCGTCCACTGTAGTTTTTTATCCCTAATTCTGTACCAGAATACGAATAATATTTATCCTTAATTCGACTAATTGGTATACACATTGGCGTACCTGTTATAGGGTCATCCACAACCTGACAATCTAACCCAAAAACTTCACTAACCATCATTTTATTCATTACTTCATGAGGCGCGCCTTGAGCATAAATATTACCTTGTCTAACGACCAATAAATTATCTGCATAGCGACAAGCTTGATTTAGATCATGTAACACCATCACCAAACTTTTACCTTGTTGACGATTCAATTCCCAAAGTAAATCCAATAATTCAACTTGATGGGCTAAATCTAAAAAAGTTGTTGGTTCATCTAATAATAAAATGTCCGTATCTTGCGCCAAAGCCATTGCAATCCAAGCTCGTTGTCGCTGCCCTCCTGAAAGAGTATCTAATTCCCGTTCAACTAACTCTTTCATCCCAGTAATTTCTAAAGCCAATCTGACCTGATGCTCATCTTCCTTACTCCATTTTTGTAACCAACTATGATAAGGGAAACGACCACAAGCTACTAAATCTTTTACCGTCATTCCTTCTGGTGCTACGGGATTTTGGGTGAGAATTCCTAACTTTTTCGCCACTTCCTTACTCGACAACTTAAATACATCATGGCTATCTAAATAAACCTTCCCTTTACTAGGCTTTAATAACCTAGCTATTCCCCTCAATAAAGTTGATTTACCACAGCCATTAGCGCCTACCAAAGCTGTAATTTTTCCAGTAGGTATAATTAGATTTATATTATTAATAATTGTCGCGCCATCATAACCTAGGGTCAGATTGCTTGTAGAAACTTGATAATGATTCTGAATATTATCTGCCATGATAGTTGTGATATATTTATAAACTTTTATCTCTTCTCTGTGTGAAATCCTTATGACTTCCTACTTTTCACCAATAAATAAACAAAATAAGGCGCACCAATAACAGCAGTAATAATTCCACAAGGAATCTCCACCGGACTAAACAAAACCTTCCCCAAAAAATCTGCCCAAACCACAATCATTCCTCCCAGCATTCCCGCCACAGGAATTAATCCTTCATGACTATTACCTACTAATCTCCGCCCGATATGAGGCGCAATTAAACCAATAAAACCTATAGTTCCTGCTGTTGCCACCGCCACACCAGATAACCCTGCACTAACTAATAATAAAAAACCCCGTTCCCATTCCACCCGACTACCCAAACCCTTGGCAATATCATCCCCCAAAACTAATGCATTTAATGCCGATACACCCATAAATGCTAAAGGGATAAAAACCATTAACCAAGGAAGTAACGCTAAAACCTGTTCCCAACTCCGTCCATACACACTTCCTGATAACCAAACTAAAGCATCACTGACATCATAAATGTTCCCAAACGCTATCATCAAATTAGTACCAGCATTAGCAACCGCTGCAATTCCCACACCAATTAAAATTAAACGTATGGGATGAGTTCCCCGTTCCCAAGCCAATAGATAGACTAATAAAGAAGCCAGTAAAGCACCGCCAAAAGCTGATAATGGTAAGCTAAATACAGGTATATTGGGAAATAGTACAATTACACTCACCGCAGCCAAACCCGCACCAGCATTAATGCCAATAATCCCTGGATCTGCTAATGGGTTACGAGTTATACTTTGCATAATAGCCCCCGCAATTCCCAAAGCCATACCCACAAGACACGCAGTGAGAGTGCGTGGTAATCTGAGAGTATAGATGATAAAACTATGATTGGGATTTTCCGTATCTATCCCCAATAAGGTTTGCATCACAGCCAGGGGTGAGATGGGGTAATCACCCAGTGAAGTATTAATCACCAACCCCAATAAAGTAATCAGAGTCACAATCAAAAAAACAGGGATGACTCGTCGGGAAATACGCAGGGAAATTCTTAATTTTGGAATACGGAAAACCAGGGAACTTTGCTTCATTTCTTCACCTGGGTTTTAGCTAAATAAATGAAGAATGGCGCACCGACAATAGCTGTCATAATACCCACAGGAACCTCTTGGGGTTGAATAATTAATCTGGCGATAATATCAGAAACTACCAGCAGTATTGCCCCAAATAGGGCACTATAAGGCAAAATCCACTGGTAATTTACCCCTACAAAAAAACGTACAATGTGGGGTACAACTAAACCCAAAAAACCGATCGCACCACCCACCGCCACTGCGCTACCATCTAAACATAAGATAGATAACCCGGCTAAAATTTTTACCCAAGCAGTTTGTTGTCCTAAACCCTTCGCGACATCTGACCCTAAACTTAAAATTGTAATCTGCTTCGAGATAGCGATCGCCAATATCATCCCCACACACATATATGGCAAAACTTGGGTAACAGTGCTAAACTCCGCATTGGCTAAGGAACCAGCCAACCAAAACCGCACTTCTGCCAAAGCCCTTTGATTGACAATTAAGATGGTAGTAGTCAGAGAACTGAGGAATGCACCAATGGCCGCACCAGCAATGGTTAAATTTAGAGGAGTAATTCCACCCCTTCCCAAATAAGCTAAAAAATATACTATAATTACAGTAATTCCCGCACCAGCTAAACCGTACCAAATATAAACATTTGCTGTTGATGCATGGAATAAAAATATTGATATTACTATAGCAAAAATAGCACCAGCATTAATTCCTAAAATACCGGGATCGGCTAAAGGATTACGAGTAATACCCTGCATAATTGCACCCGCAGTGGATATCGCCGCACCTACCAGTATCGCCAGCAAAGAACGAGGTAATCTGATAGTGCGGATAATTAAGTGTTCCCTAGAATTATCGAAGTCAATCAAAGCTCGAATAATCATCCTTCCGGGAATATCCGCCGCACCAAAAGAAACACTAGCAAATAAACACACCAGTAAAACTAAAAACCCCCCTGCTAAACCGATAATCAGCTTGGTGCGAGGTAATATCAAATTTCTAATCCCTCCTACTCAATACTATTTCAAGCAGATGCAATCTTTGTATTCCCGTTCTACCCTGTGGAACTGTCTCGAACACGCTTATAGACTTCAGAGAATAAATTATCCCAAGTTCTGGAGAGCAAAACTACTATCCTCCCCCTGCACTCTGTACACCTTGCAATGGGATATTTTTTTATTTGGAAGTCCCATATATTAGGGCTGAGGCTTACGAGTAGCTATGGCTAACTTTGCACCCTTGACTCGCCTTACCTTATCCATCACAACTACAACTTTACCGTGATCCACACCCGCATCAGCATTCAACACCACCATCACTTCTTGATTAGGCTTTACTTTCTGCTTAATTCCTGCTTCTAGTTGTTCGATGGTAATCCCTTGCTGATTCAAAAATATTTCTCCCGTTTTATTGACAGTTAAAGTTACCTGTACCGGACGAGTACTTTGCTTTGCTGTCGATGCCTGAGGTAAATCCACTGGCAAACCCTCAGAACGTGTTAAAAACAGGGTGGAAATGATAAAAAACGTCAGAATAGCAAAAATGACATCAATCATCGGCACAATATTAATCTGTGCCGGGATATCCGCATCATCTGGCAGCCGCATAGGATTTTTCTCCTCCTCGTTCATAACGACGACGGTAAAGTAGTTCTAACTGTCCCCCGTATTCTTGAATTAATGCCATTTGTCTTTGGTAAAATCCCCGAAAAGTGTTGGCAAACAACAGGGTAAAAATAGCAACAACTAATCCAGCAGCTGTAGAAACTAGAGCTTCACTAATACCACCAGTTACACCGCTACTTTGAGAACCACCAATATTACCTAGATTTAAAGAAGCAAAAGAATTTATTAACCCCAAGATAGTCCCCAAAAGACCTAACAATGGTGCTAAGGAAATAATAGTGTCAAAAATAGTCTGAAATCGCTTGAGTAAAGGTATTTCTGCTTGAGCCTCACTTTCCAGCGCTAAACGAAACTCCTCTGGAGTTGGCTCCTCCAATTCTAGTGCTGTTAAAAAAATCCGTGCTATGGGCAAATCTGCATTTTTTCGCAGCCCATCAATAGCCCCCACCACATTATCCAAGCGATAGAGTTTCAAGATATCTCTTACCACCCGATTTTGATTTTTATTAACCTTTAGCCAAAAATTTAGGCGTTCGACAATCAGTCCGACAGCCAGAACCGAAAAGCCTAGCAGGGGAACCATTACCACACCACCTGCCGAGAAAAAATTAACTATCCCCATGTATTTACGATCAAGCTGCTAAATTAATACCTTCCATGTTCTACTAACAACAGTAGATGAGAGAAGTTATCATTTTAACCTATATTAAATGAAAGTATTTGTCAATCAGAATAAAGAGATATTTTTAGCAAATGCCATTTTAGAGAGTGGGTTTGAGGCTATAAATTTATTCTTGCGGCAATAATAAATATCTTATAATTCCTTTTTTATAAAGCTTTTAGCGAATTGAAGGGATGATTCATGATCCATTCTGCTTGAGAAAGTCACTCCTACCCGAAATTATCTGGCTTTTGTGATTGACTTTTAATTATCATTGCTATATTGTATTCAAAGTTAATAGAAATAGGTTTCAATAACTATGAGCTTTTCCGGCACAGTTCTAAAACAGCGTCAAAAAGAACTAAAAGCTCTGAAAACGTTTTTGATGTGCAGTATGGTTGGTTCTCTGACACTGCACATTGTCTTATTAGCTTCTGGTATTGGAAATATATTTGCGAAAGTGCCGGAAATAGATGAAGAGCCGATTGAAATTACTTTTGTAGATACGCCTCAAGAACCAGAGCCAAAACCAACACCCCCAGAAAAGCAAGAAGAAACAGAAGTTGTTAAAGAGAATTCCCAGATTATTACCAGTACAAATAGGGATTCTAATGCCAGAGAGTTGAAGATAGATCGACCAACAACAGTCGCTCAACCTCCGGTAACACCGAAACCAACTAGGTCCAAAGTGGCAAAGCTGCCGGAGAGAACCGTTGAACCATTACCAACTAAGCAGTCATTCAACAACACTACCAATAACAAAGTAGTTCCAACTCCTAAACAGCCAGTCAAAAATAATCCAGCAACTCCGCCACAGAATAGTAAAAATTTAAGGGAATCCCTAGCCAAGATTAGAGATACCAGAAGTACTCAAAACAACTCCCAACCCACCACATCACAAATATCAAAATCTTCTGTGGCTACACAAACAGAGAGTAATACCTCCGTTACCAGCAATACCAGCACATCGCAACCAAGTAGGAACAAATTACGGGGCGTGCTGCAAGGAATTAGGGATTCTAGAAACAATAATAACAATAATAGCCAAACTCAAAAACCTGCTAGTTCTCCAGGAATATCTAAAAATACTTCTAACATTGCCATTGGTACAAATAAACCATCTCAAAAAGCTAACAATAGCAGTCGTAGTAATACCAATAGTAATAATAATAGGCAAACAACACAACCAAAAGTAGCAACAGCACCGACAAAACCAAAAATCGGAACCAACAATTCTAATAATAATGGTCGTGCCGCTTGCCGTAAATGTAATGTTAATTATCCTGAATGGGCCCGTAGACGTAAAGTTGAAGGGAAAGTAGAAGTTGCTGTTGATACTGATAAGAAGGGTAATGTTACTAATGTACGTTTACTGCGTTCCAGTGGTAATGAAAAATTAGATAAAGAACATTTAAGACGTGCCCAGAAATGGAAACTCAAGCCCAATAATGATGGGCGACGGGGTGTAAAAATTTCTACAGAATATGCAATTAGAGGCTCCCGTCGCTATAGAAAACTACAGCAGCGTAAGAAAAGACAAGAAGCCCAAGCAAGAAATCGTTCAACAAATAATACGACTAGTAACTCAAATACTCAAAATTATAGACGCAGACGCAGATTAATTACGTCAACCAGTGAGAATATTCCTACCACATCTACTAGACAAGTTTCTACTCCTAAAATTAGGCGGAGACGAAAGATAACTGGTTCTAGTAGCAACAGAAGACGACGTGCAACTAATAGTAGTTCTTCATCTATTCGAAGACTCAGAAAACGTCGGCAAATCAATCAAGTATCAGCTTCTCAAAGAAGATTGCGTAATAGATTGCGACGGAGAAAAATTACTAATCGAGCTGTAAATTCTAGGAGTAATTCTACGTCTTCAAGGCGTAGGCGAAGAATTTTACCAAAGCCAGCAGCATCTTCATCATCTTCTAGGAAAAACAGATTGCGTAATATTTTGCTTCGTCACAAGAAGAAATCTTCAGAAAATAATCAATGATACTTCCTTTGGTTATTAGTTTATTGTCAATACACAAAGCCGATAAGGAGTCGTGCAAAAATGACTTGATAAAATTTTTTGCCAGGATATATGGAAAATAAAACCTTCCAATTCAAAAGGGGAGCAACTTATTTTTACAGATTCCTAACTGCGTTGATTAATCAAACAACCGCTTTTAATAAGGGCATATCTATAGGTTGTTTCCCCTCTTTAATCCAGGTATTATGTTGCATTGCAGTCAAAGCTTTGACTCTAGAAGAAGGATTGCTTTTGGTTGATTTACCTTGACAAGCATAAGCAGCAATTGTCCTAGCTGTAACTTTTAAATATTCGGAAGCTTTCTCATAACTGGAGTTTAGACTAGTTAGGAGTGCGAAACTGTTGAACAAATCCGAAATCAAACTGTCTAAATAATCAATATTTGCATATTTTATCTATATCATTATTTGAAGCAAGAACGGAAACGCTCCCAGATGGTTTATCTAGGAGAGGCTTTATCAAATTGTAAAGCTACAGCCTCGGATGGTCTACAACCAGTCATAAATAGGAATTCTATTAAGGGTGCGTAATATTTGTAATGACGGCTTTGCTTGAATGCTTCGATAATGCGTTAGCGAAGCTTACCGAAGGTATCGCGCTCCTCCTGGGTAAAGGCATGAATATCTGTATCCTCTTTCTCACTCTTGGGAATCTTAATATCCCTCGCCATATCCTCAAACGGGTTTTTCTCAATTAGTCCAGATTTAATAGCCCAATCGCAGCAAGCTGAAATTTGGGTCAAAATCCGTTTGCAAGAATTGGGAGTTTTATTAGCAATCAACCAATCTCGAATTGCCACAGCTTTGTCTAAAGTTTTCACTGGCAGATGTACATTGATGCAGCGATAGATTTTATGGTAATCCTTCGCCAAAGTGCTGGGGGATAAACTCGATCGCTTGTACTCGGTATAACTGTCCCACAAATCCGCCAAGGATGCTGCTACTGGTGTGATTGATGGTGTAACTTTAGCCTGTAAGTATTCCGGCTTATATTTGGCTAAAGTTGGGTCAAAGTTTCCAGAAAGAATATCTAGTTCAATTTGCCTAGCTTTCATTTCAGCAAGTTTGCGGTTAGCTATTGTATCTGTAAAACCCGTCGAGAGATAATATCGTTTACCCGCAAAACGGAAGACAAGTTGCAGGCGTTCATTTGAGTTTTTTATTTGGACAGTTCCTTTAGAAGCTTTCGGTTTAGGGGCTTTAGAACTCATAGGCAACTCCTGAAATTGGTGAATCAGTGCGCCCTGATTTACCCCCAATTTACCCCCAAAATTTGGCTAACTATGTCCAAAAATGTCCAACGTGGGCAGATTATTACACCCAATTTACACCTTCATAATGGCTGAAATGGGGTTTTAAATGAAACAGTAAACCCCTGGAAGGCAAGCTTGCCAGGGGTTTTGAGGATTATGCCAGGAACGAGACTTGAACTCGTGACACGAGGATTTTCAGTCCTC